>Ga0209754_1001037_pt1 | contig 30885 bp, 24 predicted proteins | sample MesohylBB_FD_187295 | JGI IMG/M metagenome (GOLD analysis project Ga0209754, IMG submission 187295) | Host-associated microbial community of the marine sponge Aplysina aerophoba from Gulf of Piran - sponge mesohyl, lysed by bead beating... | ecosystem: Host-associated > Porifera > Sponge >... | reverse complement strand
CGAGGTCATCGAGGAGTTTCTGAGCCACCGCGCCGGCCACGAGATCGACGGCGAGCGCTACGCGGTGCCCCACCGCCGCCACTTCGAGCGCACGGTGCGCGAGGCGGCGGCGCGGGCGGACGAGTTCGACGCGCTGGTAGCGGCGACGCTAGCGGAGCGCTGGAGCATGGAGCGGCTGGACGCCGTGGTGCGTGCCCTCCTGCGGGCCGCCACCTGCGAGCTCGCGGCCTGCCCGGACGTGCCGGCGCGCGTGGTGATCAACGAGTACGTGGAGCTTGCGCGCGCCTTCTTCTCCGAGCGAGAACCCGCCTTCGTCAACGGTGCGCTGGACAGCCTGGCGCGCAGGCTGCGTGCGGCGGAGATGGCGGACGGAGCGGACCATGAGCGGCCGGCACGGGCACGGTGAATTCGACCTCATCGCTCGCTTCTTCGAGCCGCTGAGCCGCGCTGCGCCGGGCGCCTTCGCGCTCGGCAACGACGGCGCGCTGCTGACGCCGCCGGAAGGCGCAAGCCTCGTCGTCACCAAGGACCTGATGGTGGCTGGCGTGCACTATCCCGAGGGCGAAGAGCCCGCGGTCCTTGCGCGCCGGCTGCTGCGTGTGAACCTCTCGGACCTTGCGGCAATGGGGACCACCGCGACGGCCTATGCGCTGGGTCTCGCGCTACCCGAGGGCACTGACGACACGTGGGTGGAGGCCTTTGCCGCCGGCTTGGCCCGCGACCAGTCAGAGTTCGGCGTCGCGCTGATCGGCGGCGACACGGTGGCGACCAGCGGGCCGGCGGTGCTCTCGCTCACGGCCTTCGGCACGGTCGAGGGGGAGGCCTGCCTCACCCGCTCGGGCGCCGGCGCGGGCGACGACATCTACGTCTCGGGCACCATTGGCGACGCGGCGTTGGGCTTGCGCGCGGTGCAGGGCGGCCTCGCCGTGCTCCCGCCCGGGGATCGCGCAGCCCTTGCCGAGCGCTTCCGCCTGCCCGAGCCCCGGCTCGCGCTCGGCACCGCGCTGGTCGGGCTCGCGACCTGCGCCATCGATGTCTCCGACGGTCTCGTTGCCGACCTCGGCCACATCAGCGAAAGATCGGGAGTCGCAGCCCGCATCGCGGCAGATGCCGTGCCGCTGTCGGAGCCGGCGCGGCGCGCGCTGGCTGGTGGTGAGGTCGAGATCGCCGACCTCATGACCGGCGGCGACGACTACGAGCTGCTGTTTTGCGCGCCGCCCTCGGCGCGGGGCGATATCGACGCACTGGGTTGCCGCCTCGGCCTCGCACTCATGCGCATCGGCGTGACCGGGCCGGGGCAGGGTGTCACCGTCATGGACGCCGACGGCCAGTCGCTCGCGCTCGCTCGCGCCGGCTACCGGCATTTCTGATCGCGCTCTGAACCGGCTCCCCGGACCATGGTGCGGAGCACGGCGGGTGCCCCCTGCTCCACTGTCGCGCCATGCAGTGCGCGAGCGATCAGGCGACGACAGGCGGGACGGTGGTACGAGCGGGATCACATTCCGCGCGCGGAAAAACCTGCCGATCCCGCCTGACCCGCCCAATCCCGCTAAATCCCGGCAATAAATTTGCGGCTTGCCTCCGGCAGGTTGCGGTCGCAGTTGGTCGCGCGGCCGTCATAGACGGAAACGCTCTGAGTCTTTGTCGCTCACGGCAGCCGGCCTTTGGCCGGCGCCTGCGCGGACGCGCCGCTGTCGCGGCCTGTCGCGCGCCCGTCGAAGACGGACGCGCGCTAGTCGTGGGAGAAGATGTCCACCTCGGGCCAGCCGTCGAGATCGAGGCGGGCGCGGTGGGGCAGGAACGCGAAGCAGGCCTCGGCGAGCTCGGTGCGCCCCTCGCGGGCGAGCATCTCGTCGAGCTTCTCCTTGAGCGGATGCAGGTGGAGCACGTCGTTCGCGGCGTAGTCGAGCTGGCTGGAGGAGAGCCGGTCCGCGCCCCAGTCCGAGGATTGCTGCTGCTTGGATATCTCGACGCCGAGCAGGTCGCGGCAGAGGTCCTTGAGGCCGTGGCGGTCGGTGAAGGTGCGCGACAGGCGGGAGGCGATCTTCGTACAATAGACCGGCGCGCACCGGACCCCGAGCGCGTGCACGAGCACGGCTACGTCGAAGCGGCCGAAGTGGAAGATCTTCAGCACCGCCTCGTCGGCCAGCAGCGCCGCCAGATTGGGCGCGTCGATGGGCTCGCCCGGCGGAAGCTGGACCAGATGGCAGTCGCCGTCGCCACGCGAGAGCTGCACCAGGCAGAGCCGGTCGCGATGCGGGTTGAGGCCCATCGTCTCGGTGTCTATGGCCACCGAATCGCCGAAGGTGAGCCCCGGCGGCAGGTCGCCGCGATGGAGGTGCTGAGCCATGGCGTGCTGCCTAGCCCGGAACTCTTGCCAGCGTCAACATCTGCGCGACGCAGGCCGTGACATGGACGAGACATCCGGGCTAATAGTCGGGGCACGTCAACGGCACGGATGAGCGAGCGGGGCCGAGTTGCGAATCGTCACAATCTTCGGTGGAACCGGGTTTCTCGGGCGCCACATCGTCCAGCGGCTGGCACAGGAGGGCTACGGCATCCGTGTCGCGACGCGGCGGCCGGAGCTCGCCGGATTCCTGCGCCCGTGCGGCGATGTCGGCCAGATCGTGCCGGTCCAGGCCAACGTGCGGAACGAAGAGTCGGTCCGACGCGCCGTCGCCGGCGCGGACGCGGTCATCAATCTGACCGGCATTCTCCATGAGCGCGGCCGTCAGAATTTCTATGCCGTCCACGTGGCCTCGGCTGACCGCATCGCGCGGGCTGCGGCGGAGGCCGGCGCTGCGCATCTGCTTCACGTCTCGGCGATCGGCGCCGACGCGGCCTCGCCCTCGGACTATGCGCGCTCCAAGGCTGCCGGCGAGGCGGCGGTCCGGGAGGCGTTCCCCAGCGCCACCATCTTCAGGCCGAGCCTCGTGTTCGGGCCGGAGGACGATTTCTTCAATCGCTTCGCGTCCATGGTGCGCCTAGTCCCGGTGCTGCCGCTCTTCTTCGACGGCATGCCGAAGATGAAGCTCGACGGGCTCTTCCTCACGCCGGAGTTCGAGGCAGGCACCACGCGCTTCCAGCCGGTCTTCGTCGGTGACATCGCCGAGGCCGCCCAGCGGGCGCTCGGCGGCGAGGCGGCGCTGGGCAAGACCTACGAGCTCGGCGGGCCCTCGATCTACAGCTACGCCGAGCTGATGGCGCTGGTCGCGCGCGAGACCGGACGCAACGCGTTCTGCGTGCCGGTGCCTTTCTTCGCGGCGGCGGTGATGGCGAAGTTTCTGCAATACGCGCCGGTGCCACCGCTCACGCCGGATCAGGTCAAGCTGCTCAGGATCGACAACGTCGTGGCGCCCGAGGCGCCGGGGCTTTCCGACCTCGGCGTCGAGGCGACGGCGGCCGAGCTCATTCTGCCGACCTATCTGCGGGATTACCGCCGCGGCAACACCGAATCCGCTCCGGTGGGCGAGACCTGAACTGGCGCGACTTGTCAGCCGGACGGACCGGCGCGTCACGACCAGTAGTAGAGCCAGACCAGAACCGCCCCGCCCAGCAGCAGGCGGTAGATCACGAAGGGCGTGAAGCTCACGCGCCGCAGCAGGGCGAGCAGCAGGGCGATCGCCACGAGCGCCACCCCGAAGGAGAGCGCCGCCGCCAGAGCCGCGTCGGCGGTGACGAGCGGATCGCCCCGCTGCCAGACTTCGTATCCGGCGACCGCGCCGCTCGCCGCGATCACCGGGATCGACATGAGCATGGCGAAGCGGGCCGCCTCCGGCCGCTCGTAGCCGAGCCACCGCGCCGCCGTCATGGTGACGCCGGAGCGGCTCGCGCCGGGAATCAGCGCAAGGACCTGGAAGAGGCCGAGGAGGAACGCATGACCGAGCGTCATGTGCTCGACCTCTCGCACGGTGATTCCGATGCGATCTGCGAAGTAGAGCAGGAAGCCGAAGCCGATGGTGGCCCAGGCGACGACCTCGGGATTGCGGAGCATCTCGTGCCCCAGCACGTAGATCGCGCCGCCTGCGAGGATGACCGGGACCGCCGAGACCACCAGATAGAAGCCGAGCGCCCGGCCCAGCTGCCGGTCCCGCCGGCGCCAATTTCCGCCGATCCAGCCGAGGAGCATTTGCCCGAGATCGCGCCAAAAATAGACCAGGACCGCGGCGAGCGTGCCGACATGGACCGCCACGTCCATGACCAGCCCCTGGTCCTGCCACCCGGTGACGAAGGGCACCAGCACCAGATGACCGGAGGAGCTCACCGGCAGAAACTCGGTGATGCCCTGAATGATCGTGAGAACGACGATATGAAGGAACGGCACGGGCGTGCTGCTGCCTAGTGTCGACCGACTCGGGGCCGCGACGCGCTTATACCATCGCTGGCCCGGTCAGGCACGGTACGCTCTCCCAACGTATTGTCGCGATTCGGACCCAATATCGACGCGAACTTTGGTCGGACCGCGCGGCATGAAACTGCGATTGAACGTTCACGGCTGATTTTAGACAGAGATACTGCCGTAAATGAGCGGAAATGCCTAGCGCGCAAGTCGGGATGCCGCTATAGTGCGAGTAAGGCAGGGCGCCAGAAGAGCGCCGACCGCGACCGCCACGCTGAAACGCCAGGGGAGAGAGCGCGTGGGCGCAGACATGCTCAAGTTCGTAACGCTCGAGCAGAAGCATCCGGACAAGCGGGCGCCGGCGCTCCGCCGCCGCGACTGGGGGGAGGTGTACGACGACTTCCGCCCGGAGGATGCCTCCGACCAGGCCGCGCGCTGTTCCCAGTGCGGGGTCCCCTTTTGTCAGATTCACTGCCCTGTCTCGAACAACATTCCCGACTGGCTGATGCTGACGGCGGAGGGGCGGCTGGAGGAAGCCTACGAGATTTCCTCCGCCACCAACAACATGCCGGAGATTTGCGGGCGCATTTGCCCGCAGGATCGGCTCTGCGAAGGCAACTGCGTGATCGAAAAGGGCTTCGAGTCGGTCACCATCGGCGCGGTGGAGCGCTACATCACCGACACGGCCTTCCACAACGGCTGGGTCAAGCCGCCGAAGCCCAGGGTGGAGCGCCCGCAATCAGTGGGGATCGTGGGCGCCGGACCCGGCGGGATGACCGTCGCCGAGGAAGTGCGCCGGATGGGCTATCAGGCCCACATCTACGACCGCTACGACCGGGTGGGCGGCCTGCTGATCTACGGGATTCCGAACTTCAAGCTGGAGAAGACCATCGTCCAGCGCCGCGCCGACCTGCTCGTCGAAGGCGGCGTGCACATGCACCCCAACGTCGAAGTCGGGCGCGACATTTCGCTCGACGAGCTCCGCGCGCGGCACGACGCGCTCGTGGTTGCAACCGGGGCCTACAACGCGCGCGACATGACCGTGCCGGGGATCGGCCTCGGCAACATCTTCCAGGCGATGGACTACCTCACCGCCAGCAACCGCAAGGGGCTGGGCGATCAGGTGCCGGCCTTCGACGACGGCACCCTCGATGCCAGCGGCAAGAACGTCGTTGTCGTCGGCGGCGGCGACACGGCGATGGATTGTGTGCGCACGGCGGTGCGCCAGGGAGCACGGTCGGTGCGCTGCCTCTACCGGCGCAATCGCGTGAACATGCCGGGCTCCATGCAGGAGGTCACCCACGCCGAGGAGGAGGGCGTCGAGTTCGTCTGGCTGTCCGCGCCCGAGGCCGTGCTCGGCGACACGAGTGTGGAGGGCGTGCGCGCCGTGCGCATTCACCTCGGCGTCGCCGATGCCAGCGGCCGGCAGACGCCCCAGGCGATACCGGGCTCGAGCTATTCCATCGACGCCGACCTGCTGATCAAGGCGCTCGGCTTCGACCCCGAGGACCTTCCAGCACTCTTCGGCGAGCCCGCGCTCAAGACCACGCGCTGGGGCACGCTGCTGATCGACTGGAGCACCATGATGACGAGCCTCGACGGGGTCTTCGCCATCGGTGACATCGTGCGCGGCGCCTCCCTTGTGGTCTGGGCGATCAAGGACGGACGCGACGCCGCGCGCTCAATCCACCGCTATATCCAGGAGAACGCGGACGAGCGCGACGGCGTGAGGGAGGCAGCCGCATGAGTGAACCAGAGCAGCGTCCCGACTTCGCACAAGCCGCCGGGAGTTTTGGCCTTTACGACCCCAGTTTCGAGCACGATTCCTGCGGGGTCGGGCTGATCGCAGCGCTCGACGGCACGCCGCGCCGCGACGTGGTCGAGGCCGGGATCGCGGCGCTGAAGGCGGTGTGGCACCGGGGCGCGGTCGACGCCGACGGCATGACCGGCGACGGCGCCGGCATCCACGTCGAGATTCCGCAGGACTTCTTCCTGGAGCATGTGGAAGCGACCGGCCAGCGACCCAAGGGTGGGCGGCTTGCCGTCGGCATGGTCTTCCTGCCCAAGACCGATCTGGGTGCGCAGGACACCTGCCGGAGCATCGTCGAGACCGAGATCCTCCGCTTCGGTCATGGCATTCTGGGTTGGCGCCAGGTGCCGATCGATTCGTCGGTGATCGGGGAGAAGGCGAACGCCGCCCGGCCCGAAATCGAACAGGTGATGATCGCCAACGAGCGCGGGGTCGATGACGATCAGTTCGAGATCGACCTCTACATCATCCGCCGGCGCATCGAGAAGCAGGTTCTCGACAACCACATCACCGGCTTCTACATCTGCTCGCTGTCGTGCCGCTCGCTGATCTACAAGGGGATGTTCCTGGCCGAGCAGCTCACGGCCTTCTATCCCGACCTGCTGGACGAGCGCTTCGTGTCGCGCTTCGCGATCTTCCATCAGCGCTACTCGACCAACACCTTCCCGACCTGGCGCCTCGCACAGCCCTTCCGAATGCTCGCCCACAACGGCGAGATCAACACCATCCGCGGCAACAAGAACTGGATGGCGAGCCACGAGACCCGGGCCGCCAGCGACGTCTTCGGCGCTCACAACAACGAGCTCTTTCCGCTGATCGAGCCGGACGCCTCGGATTCGATGGCGCTGGACGCCGTGCTGGAGGGCGTGGTGCGGGCGGGCCGCACCGTGCCGGCGGCCTACAGCCTGCTGATTCCGGACGCCTGGTCCAAGAAGCCGGAAATGCCCGCCAAGCACCGCGCGTTCTACAACTTCTGCAACTGCGTGATGGAGCCCTGGGACGGCCCGGCGGCCATCGCCGCAACCGACGGGACCTGGATCCTCGCCGGTATGGATCGAAACGGGCTCCGCCCGATGCGCTACAGCGTCACGGCCGACGGAATGCTCGTCGTGGGCTCGGAGACCGGCATGGTCCCGATCGCGCCCGAGGAAATCGTGGAGAACGGCCGCCTCGGCCCGGGGCAGATGATCTGCGTCGATCTCGCCGAGGGGCGCCTCTATCACAACCGCGAGATCAAGGACATGCTCGCGGACGCCAAGCCTTACGCGGCCTGGGTCGCCGATGTGGTGGACGCGAGCGCGCTGGTCGGGGGCCGCACCCTGCCCCGGCTCTTCTCGCGCGAGGAGCTGCGCCTGCGTCAGCGCTTGGTGGGCTATTCCATGGAGGAGCTCGAACTCGTGCTCCACCCCATGGTGGATGCCGGCAAGGAGCCGACCGGCTCGATGGGCGACGACACGCCGCTAGCCGTGCTCTCCGGCCAGTACCGGGGACTGCACTACTACTTCCGCCAGATGTTCGCGCAGGTGACCAACCCGCCGATCGATTCGCTGCGCGAATACAGCGTCATGAGCCTGCTCACCCGGCTCGGCAGCATGGGCAACATCTTCGCCGACGAGCCCGAGCAGACCGCGCTGCTGCAGCTTGATTCGCCGGTGCTCACCAACGGCGAGTTCGACGGTTTGATCGAGCAACTGGGCGAAAAGGCGGTGTGGATCGACTGCACCTTCGACGCCTCCCCCGGCCGCGGCCGGCTGACCGCGGCGATCGAGCGCATCCGCAGCCAGGCCGAAGAGGCCGTGCGGGGCGGGGCGAACCACCTGATCCTGACCGACGAGCACGTTTCGGAGGAACGCGCGCCGATTCCCATGATCCTCGCGGCCGGCGGGGTGCACAGCCACCTGGTGCGCCAGCGGCTCAGAACCTTCACCTCGATCAACGTGCGGGCCGCCGAGTGCCTCGACGTGCACTATTTCGCCGTCCTCATCGGGGTCGGCGCGACCTCGATCAACCCCTACGTAGCGCTCGAGAGCATCGCCGACCGGCAGGAACGCGGGCTCTTCGGCAACCGCAGCGTGGCGGAGTGTGAGGAACGCTACCGCAGCGCCGTCGATGCGGGCCTCCTCAAGGTCCTCTCCAAGATGGGCATCTCGGTGCTCAGCTCGTACCGCAGCGGCTACAACTTCGAGTCCGTCGGCCTCAGCCGTGCACTGGTCGCAGATTTCTTCCCCGGCATGACGGCGCGGCTCTCGGGCATCGGCCTCAGCGGCATCAAGCGCCGCGTGCTCTTCCAGCACTGCAAGGCCTATGAGGAGAGCCCGGTGGTGCTGCCGGTGGGCGGCCTCCTGAAATACCGCCGCTCGGGCGAGGTGCACGCCTTCGACGGGCCGCTCATCCACATGCTCCAGTCGGCGCTCGCGACCGATTCCTACGCCACCTACAAGAAGTATGCAGAAGGCGTTTACGCGCTGCCGCCGATCCAGATTCGCAACCTCCTCGGCTTCAGGTCCGACCAGGCGGAGATCGGGCTCGACGAGGTGGAGTCGATCACGCAAATCCGCAAGCGCTTCAGCAGCGGCAGCATGTCGCACGGCGCGCTCTCCAAGGAGGCGCACGAGACGCTCGCCATCGCCATGAACCGGATCGGGGCGGCGTCTTGCAGCGGCGAGGGCGGCGAAGCGCGCGAGCGCTTCGAGCCGCGCGACAACGGCGACAATGCGTCGTCGGCGACCAAGCAGATCGCCTCCGCCCGCTTCGGCGTGACCGCGGAGTACCTGAACCACTGCCGCGAGATCGAAATCAAGATGGCCCAGGGGGCCAAGCCGGGCGAAGGCGGACAGCTGCCGGGATACAAGGTGTCGGAGGAGATCGCCAAGCTGCGCCATTCGACGCCGGGGGTCACGCTGATCTCCCCGCCGCCGCACCACGACATCTACTCGATCGAGGACTTGGCCCAGCTCATCTACGACCTGAAGCAGATCAACCCTCACGCCAGGGTCACGGTCAAGCTCGTGGCCGAGGCCGGCATCGGCACCATAGCCGCCGGTGTCGCCAAGGCCAAGGCCGACGTCGTCCTGGTCTCCGGCCACGATGGCGGCACAGGCGCATCGCCCCAGAGCAGCGTGAAGTACGCCGGCGTGCCCTGGGAGATGGGCCTCGCCGAGGTGCATCAGGTGCTGACCCTCAACCGCCTGCGCCATACCGTGACGCTCCGCGTCGACGGCGGCATCAAGACCGGCCGCGACGTGGTCACCGCCGCCATGCTCGGGGCCGAGGAGTTCGGCATCGGCACCACCTCGCTGGTCGCAATGGGTTGCATCCTGGTGCGCCAGTGCCACAGCAACACCTGCCCGGTGGGGGTTTGCACGCAGGACCCGGCGCTCCGCGCCAAGTTCGAGGGCACGCCGGAGAAGGTGGTCAACCTCTTCACCTTCATCGGTGAGGAGGTGCGCGAGATCCTGGCATCGCTCGGGGCTGCGACGCTCAACGAGATTGTCGGCCGCACCGACCTGCTGAGCCAGGTCAGCCGCGGCAGCGCCGACCTCGACGATCTCGACCTCAACCCGCTGCTGGCCCAGGCGGACCCGGGCGGCCACCCCCGCCACTCCACGCGCAAGGCCCGCATCGAGGTGCCCGGCACCCTCGACGAGCAGATCATCAGCGACGCTGACGATGCGCTGGAAGTGCCGGAGAAGATGCAGCTCGCCTACACGATCAGCAACACCCACCGCACGATCGGGGCCAAGCTCTCGTCCCATCTGACCCGCCGCTTCGGCATGTCGGGGCTGCCGCCCAACTACTTCACGGTGAGCCTGCGCGGCTCCGCCGGCCAATCGCTCGGCGCCTGGGCCGTCCAGGGCCTCAAGATCGTGGTCAGCGGCGACGCCAACGATTATGTGGGCAAGGGGCTTTCCGGCGGCACCATCGTCCTGCGCCTGCCGACCTCGAGTCCACTCGCGTCCAGCGAGAACACGATCATCGGTAACGTCGTTCTCTACGGCGCCATCAGCGGCAAGCTCTTCGCCGCCGGACAGGCGGGCGAGCGCTTCTGCGTGCGCAACTCGGGCGCCCGCGCCGTGGTCGAGGGCTGCGGCTCGAACGGGTGCGAGTACATGACGGGCGGCATCGCGGTGATCCTGGGACCCGTGGGCGACAACTTCGCCGCCGGCATGACCGGCGGCATGGCCTTTGTCTACGACCCCGACGCCTCCTTCGAGAGCCGCGTCAACGCCGACACGGTCGTCTGGCAGCGCATCGCCAGCACCTACTGGGAGAACGAGTGCCGGGCCCTGGTCGAAGAACACCATGCCGAGACCCGCTCACGCTACAGCGAGCGCCTGCTCGCCGACTGGACGCTGGAGATCGGCAACTTCTGGCAAGTCTGCCCGCGCGAGATGATTTCCCGCCTGTCCCACCCGCTGGTCGACGAGGCGCAAGCCGAGATCGCCTGAGCCGCTCGCGGGCAAGGCCGAACGCTTGCGGGCGCGCAGCGCATGAACCCTGTGAGCGAGGCGCTTCGGCCACCTGAAGGCATTACCGCGCTCCAGCAGGAGCGCTGGCGCGCCCAGCGGTCCTACGTCGTCTCGCAATCGCCCTTCTTCGCCCGGCTCTGGGCCGGCCGCCCGGTGCCGGAGCGGCTGGAGGACCTGTCCGCCCTCCCCCTCTGCGACAAGGCGATGCTGCGGGAATCCCAGGCGGCGCATCCGCCCTTCGGCGATTATCTCGCGGCCGTGCGCGAGTTCGTCATTCGCCTGCATCGCACCTCGGGCACCACCGGTCAGGCCATGAACATTGCCCAGACTGAGGCCGACGCGGCGCAGACGGCCGAGGTCGGTGCGCGCTGCTTCCAGGCTGCGGGGCTCACCACCGGCACGCTCACGGTCCACTGCCTCAACTACCGGATGTGGATGGGCGGCGTGAGCGACCACCTCTCCCTCGAAGCCGCAGGGGCCACCGTGATCCCCTTCGGCGCAGGCGACAGTCAACTGCTGGTGCGCACGATCCTCGACCTGAAGGTCCGTGTGATCCACTGCACACCCTCCTACCCCGCCGCACTGGAGCGGACGATCGCGGAGCACTTCCCCGGCCTCGCGCCGCGCGACCTGGGGCTGACGCTCGGCCTCTTCGGCGGCGAGGCTGGGCTGGACGATCCGAGCTTCCGCGAACGCCTGGAGTCCGTCTGGGGCTTCACCGCGCGCAACGCCAACTACGGCGTCTCCGACGTGTTCAGCAATTTCGCGAGCCAGTGCTGGGCAAACAACGACCTGCACTTCCTGGGCGAGGACGTGCTCTACCCGGAGCTGATCGAGCCGGAGAGCGGTGAGCCGGTGCCCTGGCGGGAGGGCGCGCGCGGCGAGCTGGTGCTGACCCACCTCAAGCGCGAGGCGCAACCGCTGGTCCGCTTCCGCACCAACGACGTGATCGCCATCACGGGCACAGGCATGTGCGCCTGCGGGCGCGAGGCGACCCGCTTCCGCGTTCTCGGGCGCAGCGACGACATGGTGGTGGTGCGCGGCGTCAACATCTTCCCCACCGCCGTCGGCGGCGTGATCGGCGGCTTCGACGCGCTCTCGGGCGAGTTCCGTATCCGGCTCAAGGGGGGCGGCCCCTACGACCGGTTGCCGGTGGAGGCTGAGCTGGCGGAAGGCGCCGAGACTTCGGGCGCCCTGGCCGCGCGCGTGGAAGAGGCGATCAAGGCGACGCTCCGCGCCTCGGCCAGCGTGACCCTGCTGCCGCCTGGCTCGCTGCCGCGCACCGGCGGCAAGACGCAGCGGCTGATCCGGGAGGATTGAGGATGGCGGGTACCGTGCTCACCGAGGTGACGGCAGGGGTCGCCACGCTCACACTCAACCGGCCGGAGCGGCTCAACGCGCTCAACGACACGCTGCTCGCCGATCTCTGCGCAGCACTCGATGCGGCACTTGCCGACGATAGCGTGGGCGCGCTGGTTCTGCGCGGGGCGGGGCGCGCCTTCTGCTCCGGCGACGACCTCAAGGAGATCGAGAACCAGACCGCCGGCGAAGCGGAGACCCGGGCCTTCATCGAGGCGATCCAGGAGGTCTCGCGCCGCCTGGTGCTGGGCGACAAGGTGGTGGTCGGCGCCATACACGGCTGGGCAGTGGGCGGCGGTCTGGAGTGGGCGATCAACTGCGACCTCGCGGTCTTCGGCGAGGGCACCCGTTGCTTCTTCCCGGAGATCAGGTGGGGCATGTTCCCGACCGGCGGCGTGACGGCGATCCTGCCGCGCATCGTGGGGCTGGCGAAGACCCGCGAACTGCTCCTGCTCGGCGAGACCTTCGGCGCAAGGGAAGCCCACGAGATGGGCCTCGCCTGGCGCGTGGTGCCGGACGATGCGGTGTTCGAGGCGGCGCACGAAACGGCCGCTCGTATCGCCGCCCTGCCTCAAGGGGCGGTGCGCGAGCTCAAGCGGGTGCTCAACCGGGCGGGCGGCTTCGATATCGAGGGCGCGCTCGCGCTCGAAACCGAGGCGACGGTGCGGCGCTTCCTCGATCCCGAAACGGCGGAACGGGTGAAGAGCTTCGGCGACTGACCTCTCCGGTCAGTCGTCTTCCCCGGCCTCCCCGCCCCTTCCCTGCGCCGCCGCGAAGGCGTCGAGGCGGCCCTCGGCGATCGCGGCGCGCAAGTCGGCCATCAGCCGCTGATAGACGTAGAGGTTGTGCTGGCTCAGCAGGATGGGGCCGAGCATTTCGCCAGTGCGAAAGAGGTGGTGGACGTAGGCGCGGCTATAGTCCGCGCAGGTCGGGCAGGCGCAGGCGGCGTCCACCGGCGATGGGTCCTCGGCGTGCCGGGCGTTCCGCATGTTGAGGGTGCCGCTCGCGGTATAGGCGCGCGCGGTACGGCCCGAGCGGGTGGGCAGCACGCAATCGAAGAGGTCGATGCCGCGGCAGACCGCCTTCACGATGTCGTCCGGCGTGCCCACTCCCATCAGGTAACGGGGCCGCTCCGCCGGCAACGCGCCCTCGAGCCCGTCGAGCACCGCCAGCATTTGGGCCTGACCCTCGCCCACCGCGAGCCCGCCCACGGCATAGCCGTCGAAGCCGATCTCCGTCAGCGCCGCCGCCGATTCCGTCCGCAGCTCCGGGTAGACGCTGCCCTGCACGATACCGAAGAGCCCGTAGCCCGGCCTGGGAACGAACGCCTCATTGCAGCGCGCGGCCCAGCGCATGGAGCGGCGCATCGACTCTGCGGCTTCATCCTTGCTCGCCGGCCAGGGCGTGCATTCGTCCAGCACCATGGTGATGTTGCTGTCCAGTGCATGCTGGATTTCCACGGCGCCCGCCGGCGTCAGATGATGGCGCGAGCCGTCAGTGTGCGCGCGGAAGATGACGCCGTCCTCCTGCACGGTGCGGAGCTGGGCGAGCGACATGACCTGAAAGCCGCCGGAATCGGTGAGGATGGGCCCCGGCCAGTTCATGAACGCGTGCAGGCCGCCGAGGCGGGCGATGCGGTCCGCGCCGGGGCGGATCATCAGGTGATAGGTGTTGGCGAGCACCATCTGGGCGCCGCTCGCCCGCACCGCATCGACCGTGAGCCCCTTGACCGCCGCCTGGGTCCCCACCGGCATGAAGGCAGGCGTGTGCACCGGCCCGTGGGCGGTCTCCAGCCGGCCGAGCCTGGCGCGGCCGTTTATCGCTTCCACGGTGAAGCCGAGGCTCATGCTGCTTCCCCGCGCGCGAGCAGGCAGGCGTCGCCGTAGGAGTAGAAGCGATACCCTGCCGCAAGAGCCTCCGCGTAGGCCGCCTTCATCCGCTCGGTGCCCGCGAAGGCGCAGACCAGCATGAAGAGCGTCGAGCGGGGCAGGTGGAAGTTGGTCAACATCAGGTCAACAGTCTTGAAGCGGTAGCCGGGCTCGATGAAGAGATCGACCTCTTCGGCGAACGCCTCGACTTCTCCGTCGGGCCGGGCAGCGCTCTCCAGCAGCCGCACGACGGTGGTGCCCACCGCGACGATACGCCCGCCGGCCGCGCGGCAGCGGTTGATGGCGGCGGCTGTGTCGGGCGTGAGCACGCAGGACTCGCTGTGCATCGGGTGATCGGCGGTGTCCTCCACCGAGACCGGGAGGAACGTGCCGGCACCGACGTGGAGGGTGACGAAACGCCGGGCGATGCCGCGCGCGTCGATGGCTTGCAGCAGTCGCTCGGTGAAATGCAGTCCCGCCGTCGGCGCGGCGACGGCGCCCTCGCAGCGTGCGAACACGGTCTGGTAATCATCGCGGTCGCGTGCGTCTGCGGCGCGGCGCAGATAGGGCGGCAGCGGCATGGCGCCATGGCGTTGCAGCGCCTCGGCGAGCGCCGTACCGCCCCGGTCGAAGACCAGGCTCACCTCCGGCCCGTCCCGCGCCTCGACCGTGGCCGAGAATTCGTCGGCAAAGGCAACCCGGTCCCCCGGCCTGAGCCGCCGCGCGGGCTTGGCGAATGCCTGCCAGCGATCGTCCGCGACGCGCCGGTGCAGGGTGAGCTCCACCTTCGCCTCGCCCCGCCGGCCCGCAAGGCGTGCCGGGATAACCCGTGTGTCGTTGAAGACCATCATGTCGCCCGGCAGCAGCAGGGCCGGGAGATCTGCGACTCGGCGGTGGGCGAGGCCCGTGGTCAGGTCCAGCAGGCGCGCCGAATCGCGCGGTTGGGCGGGGCGCGTTGCGATCGCCTCGCGCGGGAGGTCGAAATCGAAGGCGTCGACCCGCACCGCTGGCCGCCGGCGCCGCCCGCCTCAGGGAGGCGGCGTCCCGAACCGCTCGGTGAGTCGCTGTGCGATGAGCGGCGAGACGAAGCTCGACACGTCGCCGCCGAGGGAGGCGATCTCCTTGACCAGCTTGGAGGCGATGAAGTGATGCCGCTCCGACGCCATCAGGAATACGGTCTCGATTCCCTGGTCGAGCCTGGAGTTCATGCCTGCCATCTGGAACTCGTACTCGAAATCGGATACCGCGCGCAGTCCGCGCACAATGACCGTGGCGCCGATCTCGTGGACGAAGCGCATGAGCAGGCTGTCGAAGCTGCGGACCTCCAGCTGCGGCGGCTTGAGCCCAAGCGCTTCGAGGTCCTGTCGGGTGAGGGCCACCCGCTCGTCCACGTCGAAGAGCGGGCTCTTGCCGGCGTTGACGGCAACCCCCACGACCAACCTGTCCACCACCCTGAGGGAACGCTTGATGATGTCCTGGTGGCCCGTGGTGATCGGGTCGAAGGTTCCGGGATAGAGACCGATCCGCTCAGCCATCCTGTGCCGCTCCAGCGTTCTCTGCCGCCTCGCCCGCCGCGCCGTTGCCGTTCACGTCGGCCAGCCGTGCCGCCGACACCACCCGCTCGCCCTTACCCAGGCGGAAGATCGTCACGCCGCGCGTGCCTCGTCCTGTCTTGCTGACGCCCTTGACCGGGCAGCGGATGAGTTGACCGCCGTCGGTCACCAGCATGATCTCGTCCTGCTCAGCCACCGGGAAGGCGGCGACCACCTCGGTCTCGCCGGCGCCGATCGCCGTATTGATGATACCCTTGCCGCCGCGCCGGGTCAGGCGGTAGTCGTGGCTGGAGGTGCGCTTGCCGAAGCCGTCGCTGCGAACCGTGAGAAGGAACTGCTCCTGGGCCGCGAGCTCGGCGCGGCGATCTTTCGCGAGTGGAGGCGCCGCTCCCTCGCGCTTGCGGCGGAAATAGGCGTCCCGCTCGCCTGCGTCGAGATCGACGTGTGCGAGCACGCTCATGGAGATAACCCGGTCGCCCTCGGCGAGGTCCATGCCGCGCACGCCGGACGAGCTGCGCCCCCGGAACAGGCGAACGTCGGCGGCGGCGAAGCGAGTGCACTTGCCGCCGCGAGCGGCGAGCAGCACGTCATCGGCATCGGAGCAGGTCTGCACGCCGATGATGCGATCGTCGTCGCCGAGCTTCATGGCGATCTTGCCGGCGGAGGGCACGTTCACGAAGTCGCTTGCGCTGTTGCGCCGCACGGAGCCCGCAGCGGTCGAGAACATGAGCTGGAGCCTGGCCCACTCGTCCTCGTCCTCCGGCATCGGCAGGATGGTCGAGATGGTCTCGCCGGCCGCCAGCGGCAGCAGGTTGACCAGGGCCTTGCCGCGCGCCTGCGGCGCGGCCTGAGGCAGACGATAGACCTTGAGCTTGTAGACCTTGCCGGCGGTGGAGAAGAAGAGCACGGGCGTGTGGGTATTGACGACGAAGACCTGCGAGACGAAGTCCTCGTCGCGGGTGCTCATGCCGGCGCGCCCCTTGCCGCCCCGCCGCTGGGCCCGATAGGTGGATAGCGGGACCCGCTTGACGTAGCCGCGGTGGCTGAGCGTGACCACCATCTCCTCACGCTGGATCAGATCTTCGACATCGTGCTCGAATTCGGCCTCGCCCAGCTCGGTCCGTCGCACATCGGCGAACTTCTCGCGCGTGGCAACCAGCTCGTCGCGCAGGACGGAGCGCAAGCGCTCCCGGTTCTGCAGGATGTCGATGTAATCCTTGATCTGCTCGACGATGCCGGCGAGCTCGTCGGCGATCTTGTCGCGCTCCATGGCGGTGAGGCGCTGCAGGCGCAGCTCCAGGATCGCCCGCGCCTGCTCCTCCGTGAGCCGGCAGGTGCCCGCTTCCGTCACCCGCTGGCGCGGATCGGCGATCAGCGCGATCAGGGGGCCCGCATCCTTCACCGGCCAGTCCCGGCCCGTGAGGGCGGCGCGGGCCTCGGCAGGGTCCTTGGCACGCCGGATCAGCGCGATGATCTCGTCGATGTTGGCGACGGCGATGGCGAGGCCCGCGAGCGCATGGGCCCGCGTGCGCGCCTGTCTGAGCTGGTAGGCGGTGCGCCGGGTGACGACCTCTTCGCGGAACTCGATGAACGCCGCGATGATGTCCTTGAGTGTCAGCAATTCCGGGCGGCCGCCGCGCAGGGCCAGCATGTTCACGCCGAAGCTCGTCTGCAGCGGCGAGTAGCGGTAGAGCTGGTTGAGCACCACCTCGGCCATCGCGCTGCGCTTGAGCTCGATGACGACGCGCACGCCGTCGCGGTCCGATTCGTCGCGGAGGTCGGCAATCCCCTCGATGCGGCGATCGTTCACGAGCGCGGCAATGCGCTCGATCATCCGCGCCTTGTTCACCTGGTAGGGAATCTCGGTGACGATGATCGCCTCGCGGTCCTTGCCGGACTGCTCGATCGTCGTGCGGCCGCGCATCACCACCGAGCCGCGGCCGAAGTGATAGGCCTGACGGATGCCTGCGGCGCCGATGATCATGGCGCCGGTGGGGAAGTCCGGCCCCGGCACGTGCTCCATCAGGGCATCGATGGTGATCTCGGGGTCGTCGAGATAGGCGCAGGCGGCGTCGACGACCTCGCCCAGATTGTGGGGCGGGATGTTGGTTGCCATGCCGACCGCGATGCCGCCCGCCCCGTTGACCAGGAGGTTGGGGAAGGCCGCCGGCAGCACCACGGGCTCGTGCTCGGACTCGTCGTAGTTGGCCTGGAAGTCGACCGTCTCCTTGTCGATGTCGGTGAGCAGCGCGTGCGCGGGCTCGGCCAGGCGGACCTCGGTGTAGCGCATGGCCGCCGGCGGGTCGCCGTCCATCGAGCCGTAGTTGCCCTGCCCGTCCAGCAGCGGCAGGCGCATGGAGAAGTCCTGCGCCATGCGCACCATGGCGTCGTAGATCGCCGCGTCGCCATGGGGGTGGTACTTGCCGATGACGTCGCCGACCACGCGGGCCGACTTGCGGTAGGGCTTGTTCCAGTCGTAGCCGTTCTCGTGCATCGAGTAGAGGATGCGGCGATGCACCGGCTTCAGGCCGTCGCGCACGTCGGGCAGCGCGCGGCTCACGATCACGCTCATCGCGTAATCGAGGTAGGAGCGTTTCATCTCCTCCTCGATGGCGATGGGGGGCGTCAGGGGCGCGCCGCCGTCGGGCGGTTCCCGAGGTGGCGCGGAGGGCGGTATTTCTGTCACCAATGACCGAAAAAATTATTGGAAGACAAGGAATTAGGCCGCGCGTTGCGACTCGATTCCCGCATCCTGCAGACTACAGGAAACACCCCCAATTCACAATGTTGCCGATGCGAAACGGCATGCTGCCGGCGGACCACTCGATGGCTGCCCCCGGCGACCGAATCTCCTGATCTTTCCAGCCTCTTCCACCCACCTTTTCAGACTTCGTCCGTATCTTCCGTTGGGATCAGAATCTCGAAGATTGCGCCCCGTCCCGCTTCGGATTCTACCAACAAATCGCCCTTCCACCCCCGGACCAGGCTGTAAGCGATGGCAAGCCCGAGGCCCTTGCCGTCCCCTGCTCCCCTGGTCGTGAAGAAGGGCTCGAACACATGGCTCTGAATCGCGGGCGGAATTCCCGGCCCGTCGTCTTCCACCGTGACCCGGACATAGCTGCCGGCGGCCAGGCCTCGCGCCTCGGCGCCCTGCGGATCGATCGTCGTGCGGTCGACGCTCACCTGAATCCGCCCGCCTGTGCCCGCCGCCTCAGCCGCGTTGGCGACGATCTGTGATGCGACTTCGTGGAGCTCCCAGCGGTTGACGTGAATGCGGGACGCTTCGTCGTCGATGCGGTACCGGACTTCCTGCGCGGGGTCGAGAGCCTCCCTGGCGAGCGAAATGCTCTCCAGCACCCCGTCGGCCGCCACGAAGGTTTCCGGCACCCGCATGCCGCCGTCGCCGAACGCGAGCATTCGACTGACGATCATGAGGCCTCCCTTGGCCGCGTCCGAGATCCGCTCCAGTCGAGTCCTCTCGTCCGGAGCGAGGGTGGCCTGGTCCAATCCCTCCCCGCAAAGCCCTTCGACGGGCTCGAGCACGCGTCGGAGCTCGCCGGCGAAGCCGCCGCCCAGCGTCCCCATGGCGGCGACCTTGTATCCCTCGCGCAGCTGCTCCTCCATGGCCCGGCGTTGCTCCAACGCGTCGGCGAGCTCGCTGGCCTGTCTGTTCAGGGTCCCGTTCAGCTCCGAGACCTCTCGCCAGCGCCGCAGGGAAAACCACGTCGCCACGATAGCGAGCGCCGGGATGCAGGCGATGATCTCGTCCAGATCCCAGTCTTCGTACTCGCGTGTGAGCTCGAACAGGCTTTCCACCAGTTCGAAGCTCGCGAACACCGCCATGATGGCGGCACCCGCCGCCACGCTTATGATCAGATCCTTCCCCGTCCTGCTCATGCCCTGCCCCTTCGCCCGCTGTCCGCCTGGTCAGCGGAGCGCGCGCTTCTGCGCTGTGTCGTTCGCCTTTCCATTGTCCGGCGGGCTGCGGTCGATCGCGTTCGACCGCGTTCGACTTCCACCTGGACAGAGTCCGGTGAAGACGCATCGCGCAAGCCAATCACGCAAATACGAATTTGATGGGCCGCCCCATCAACGGGGCCCGGTCGCGCGGTGGCGCCGTCGCCCTGCCAGCGCGGCGACCGAGGGCTAGAAGGGGATGTCGTCGTCCAGGTCGGAGGATGAAGGGCCGCTGTCGCGGGCAGCCGCCGGGGCGCCGGCCGGCTCGCCGCCGTAGTCGCGGGAGCCGCCGCTGTCGGCGCGGCTGTCCAGCATCGTGAGCACGCCGCGGAAGCGCTGGAGCACCACCTCGGTGGTGTACTTCTCCTGCCCCGACTGGTCAGTCCACTTGCGGGTCTGCAGCTGGCCTTCGAGATAGACCTTGGAGCCCTTGCGCAGGTAGTTCTGCGCGACCTCGGCGACACGCTCGTCAAAGATCACGACGCGGTGCCACTCGGTCCGCTCGCGCCGCTCGCCGGTCTGACGGTCCTTCCAGTTTTCGCTGGTGGCGACCGACATGTTGACGATGGGCCTGCCGTCCTGAGTCTGACGGGTTTCCGGGTCGCGTCCCAGGTTGCCGACCAGAATGACCTTGTTGACGCTCCCCGCCATGACCCAAACTCCCTCTGTGCTCACAGGTTCCGGTGGCCACTCTTAGCCGATTGCCGGAGCCGCCTCAAACCGGCCTCGCCATGCCGGCGACCCATAGCGGCGGCACTCGCCTTCGCAGGGCGAAACTCCTATATTCTGCTGCCGATCCCCGAGCCATTCTGTCCGCGCCCATGGCCAAGACCATCAGCGTTCGCGGCGCCCGCGAGCACAATCTGAAGGGCGTCGACGTCGACCTGCCCCGCGACCGCCTGATCGTCATCACCGGGCTGTCGGGCTCGGGCAAGTCCTCGCTCGCCTTCGATACGATCTATGCCGAGGGCCAGCGGCGTTACGTCGAGAGCCTCTCGGCCTACGCGCGCCAGTTCCTGGAGCTGATGCAGAAGCCCGACGTGGAGTCCATCGACGGGCTCTCGCCGGCGATCTCCATCGAGCAGAAGACCACGTCGCGGAATCCGCGCTCCACCGTGGGCACGGTCACCGAGATCCACGACTACCTGCGCCTGCTCTTCGCTCGCATCGGGGTGCCCTACTCGCCGGCGACCGGGCTCCCCATCGAGAGCCAGACCGTGAGCCAGATGGTGGACCGTATCCTCGCGATGGAAGAGGGCACGCGGCTTTACCTGCTCGCACCGGTGATCCGCGGCCGCAAGGGCGAGTACCGGAAGGAGCTCGCCGAGCTGCTCAAGCGCGGCTTCACCAGGGTCAAGATCGACGGCGAGATTCACGACATCGACGCGGCACCGGCGCTCGACAAGAAGCGCAAGCACGACATCGAGGTCGTGGTGGACCGCGTGGTGGTCTCGCCCACGCTCGGAACCCGCCTCGCGGACAGCCTGGAGACCGGGCTCGGGCTCACCGAAGGACTGGTGGTGGCCGAGGACGCCGAGAGCGGCGAGCGGACCATCTTCTCGGCCAAGTTCGCCTGCCCGGTCTCGGGCTTCACCATCGAGGAGATCGAGCCCCGGCTCTTCTCCTTCAACAACCCTTTCGGCGCCTGCCCGAGCTGCGACGGCCTCGGCATCCGGCTCTATTTCGACGCCGAGCTCGTGGTGCCGGACCAGCGCCTCAGCCTCGCCCAGGGCGCGGTCGCCCCCTGGGCCGGCTCGTCCTCGCCCTACTACAGACAGACCCTGGAGTGCATCACCGAGCACTACGGCGCGAGCATGACCGTCCCCTGGAGCGAGCTGCCGCCGAAGGTGCGGCAGACCATCGTGCACGGCTCCGGCGAGGAGCGGATCACCTTCACCTACGACGACGGCATCCGCCAATACAGCACGACGAAGCCCTTCGAGGGCGTGGTGCCCAACCTCGACCGGCGCTGGCGCGAATCCGACAGCGCCTGGCTGCGCGACGAGCTCGGCAAGTTCCAGAGCACCGCCGCGTGCGAGAGCTGCAGCGGCCATCGGCTGAAGCCGGAGGCGCTCTGCGTCAAGGTCGGCGACCTGCACATCGGCGATGTAACGCAGTTCTCGATCGCGGACGCCGCGCGCTGGTTCACGGCACTCGACGACAGCCTGACACGCAAGCAGCGCGAGATCGCCCGGCGCATCCTCAAGGAGATCAACGAGCGGCTGCAGTTCCTGGTGGATGTCGGGCTGGAATACCTCACGCTCTCGCGGACCGCCGGTACGCTCTCCGGCGGCGAGAGCCAGCGCATCCGCCTCGCCTCGCAGATCGGCTCGGGGCTGACGGGCGTGCTTTACGTGCTGGACGAACCCTCCATCGGCCTGCACCAACGCGACAACGCACGCCTGCTCGGCACGCTCCGCAACCTGCGCGACCTCGGCAACACCGTGCTCGTGGTCGAGCATGACGAGGACGCGATCAGGAGCGCCGACTACGTCGTGGACATGGGGCCGGGCGCCGGCGTCCACGGCGGCGAAATCGTGGCCGAGGGCGAGCCCCCCGCCATCATCGCGAGCCGGGAGAGCCTGACCGGTCAATACCTGAGCGGGGAGGAGGCGATCCCGGTGCCGGAGACCACGCGGCCCGGCAAGGAGGGCCAGACGGTCACGGTGCGCGGCGCGCGGGCCAACAACCTCGCAAGCATCGATGTCGCCTTCCGCCTCGGCACCTTCACCTGCGTCACCGGCGTCTCCGGCAGCGGCAAGTCCACGCTGATCGTCGACACGCTCTACCGCGCCGCCGCGCGCCGCATGTTCGCGGCCCGGGTGCAGCCCGGCGCGCATGACGATATCGACGGGCTCGAGTTCCTCGACAAAGTGGTGGACATCGACCAGTCGCCCATCGGGCGGACGCCGCGCTCCAATCCGGCCACCTACACCGGCGCCTTCGGCCCGATCCGCGAATGGTACGCCGGGCTGCCGGAGGCCAAGGCGCGCGGCTACAAGCCGGGGCGCTTCTCCTTCAACGTCAAGGGCGGGCGCTGCGAGGCCTGCCAGGGCGACGGCCTGATCAAGATCGAGATGCACTTCCTGCCGGACATCTACGTCCAGTGCGAGGAGTGCAAGGGGCGGCGTTACAACCGCGAGACCCTGGAGATCCTTTACCGCAACCAGTCCATCGCAGACGTGCTGGCGATGACCGTGGACGACGGCGCTGCCTTCTTCAAGGCGGTGCCCGCGATCCGCAACAAGCTGGAGACCCTGCAGCGCGTCGGCCTCGGCTATATCCAGGTGGGCCAGCAGGCGACCACGCTCTCGGGCGGGGAGGCGCAGCGGGTCAAGCTCGCCAAGGAGCTGTCGCGCCGCGCCACCGGGCGGACGCTTTACATTCTGGACGAGCCCACCACCGGCCTTCACTTCCACGACGTGCGCAAGCTTCTGGAGGTGCTGCACGCGTTGGTGGAGAGCGGCAACACCGTCGTGGTCATCGAGCACAACCTGGAGGTGATCAAGACCGCCGACTGGATCGTCGATCTCGGGCCGGAGGGCGGCGACGGCGGCGGGCGGGTGGTCGCGGCCGGTACGCCCGACGAGGTCGCCGCCGTGGACGAGAGCTACACCGGGCAGTTCCTGCGCCGCGCGCTCGGCCCCGCGCCGGCCCGCCAGGCGCATCACGGAGCAGGCCGCCGCCGGCGTACGCGGCGCAAGGTGGCCTGAGCCCGGCGGCGGACCTCGGAGAGCACAGGGGTGGAAGAGCGGATCCGCATCATCGGCGGCGGCCTCGCCGGCTGCGAGGCGGCTTGGCAGATCGCACGTCAAGGCGGGGCGGTGGAGCTGTGGGAGATGCGGCCGGTGCGCGCTACCGAAGCGCACGTCACGAACCGGCTTGCCGAGCTGGTCTGCTCCAACTCCTTCCGCTCCGACGATGCCGAGCGCAACGCCGTCGGCCTCCTGCACGAGGAGATGCGGCGCGCGGGCTCGCTGGTCATGGCCGCCGCGGACCGCCACAAGGTGCCGGCCGGGCAGGCGCTCGCCGTGGACCGGACGGGCTTCGCCGAGGCCGTGCAGCAGGCGATCGAGGACGAGCCCGCGATCCGGTTGCGCCGCGCGGAGGCCCCCGGCCTGCCCGATGCGTCGGAGGGCCTGGCCATTGTCGCCACCGGCCCCCTGACCGCCCCTGCTCTGAGCCAGGCGATTCTCGACGCAACCGGCGAGGAGCACCTCGCCTTCTTCGACGCGCTCGCGCCCATCGTCCACCGCGACAGCATCGACTTCGAGCGGGCCTGGTTCCAGTCCCGCTACGACAAGGCGGGGCCCGGCGGCGACCGCGCGGCCTATATCAACTGCCCGCTGGAGGGCGAGCGCTACGAGGCCTTCATCGACGCCCTGCTCGCCGGCGACACCATCCCCTTCCGGGACTGGGAGCGCGACACGCCCTACTTCGAGGGCTGCCTGCCCATCGAGGTGATGGCGGCGCGCGGGCGCGAAACGCTCCGCTTCGGCCCCATGAAACCCGTGGGCCTGACCGATCCCGCCACCGGCGCCCGCCCGCATGCGGTCGTGCAGCTCCGTCAGGACAACGCGCTCGGCACCCTCTTCAACATGGTGGGCTTCCAGACCAAGCTCACGCACGGGGCGCAGAAGCAGGTCTTCCGTCTGATCCCGGGGCTGGAGCAGGCGAGCTTCGCCAGGCTCGGCGGCATTCACCGCAACACCTTCATCAACAGCCCGGCGCTGCTGGATGACGAGCTGCGCCTGCGCCGTGCCCCGCACCTGCGCTTCGCGGGTCAGATCACCGGCGTCGAGGGCTACGTCGAGAGCGCGGCGATCGGCCTGCTCACCGGGCGTTTCGCTGCGGCGGAGATCGCGGGTGCGACCGCCCCGCCTCCGCCGCCGACCACGGCGCTCGGCGCACTGCTCAGCCACATCACCGGCGGGCATCTGGGCGCAGGCAGGACCTTCCAGCCGATGAACGTCAACTTCGGCCTGTTCCCGCCGCTCGCGGGCGGCGTGCCCAAGCGCGCACGCAAGGCCGCGATGGTCGAGCGCGCCCGCGCGGATCTCGGCCGCTGGCTGGGGGAGGGCCGCGCCGCGGCAGCCTGAGCCGGCCGGTCAGTGGGGTACCTGTGCGCGTTATCGACGGAGACACGGTCAAGCTCGGCGGAATCAGCTATCGCCTCGCCGGCATCGATGCGCCGGAGAAGGGGCAGGCGGCGAGTGACGCGGGCGGCCGGAGCTTCGACGCGGGCGCAGCCGCCACGAACGCGCTTACGCGCTACATCGTCGACATGCAGGCTCAGAATTGGCAGGCGGATATCGTCAGCCACAGCGGCAAGGTCGACCGCTACGGCCGCCAGCTCGCCCACATCGAGCTCGTGCACCGGGACGGCCGCACCCTCGACGTGTGCGCCTGGATGGTCGCCGAAGGGTGGGCCGTGGCCGAGTACGGTGCGCAGTACCGCCACCTGGAGAACGAGGCCCGCGGGCAGCGTCGCGGACTGTGGGCCGGAACCTTCGAGCGACCGAAGGACTGGCGCCGGGCCCGGCGTGGCCGATCGGTCCGGGCCCCGGCGCGGTCTGGATGGCTCTCGTTGCTGGTGCTCGTGCTCAGGGTGACGGCGGGGCTCGTGCTGGCGATCACGCTCGCGTCGCTTAGGCAGCCGCGCCGCAGACGACGCCGGCGCAGGTATTGGTAGCGTCCGGGGGCGACGTGGCACACAGTCGCGGGCTCGCGAGGGCCCCAATGCGGGCGGCGCAAGAAAATTAATGCGGGATTCGCCGGGATGAGTGGGATTAAGTGGGACAGGGTCAGTAGCGTCCGAACACTGCGCCCCTCAGCATGGCCGCCTGCTGGCGGAGCGGGCCGCAGGCCACGCCCGGGTCGCGCGGGTCCCAGGCGGCGCGCCGCAGCTGCGTCAGGTAGAGATCGGCGAGTCGGGCGATCAGCAGCACGCCCAAGCACTGCCGGGGCACCGCGCGCCGGGCCTGCCGCGCCATAGCGAGCAGTTCGGCGGCGCGGCCTGCCACCGGCTCGGCGACGTCGGCGAACCGCTCGAACCCCCGGCCCGCCCGCAGATCGTCGGTGGTGAATTGCGCCTCGGCGAGCAGATCGGCCGGGAGCGTGACCCGGCCCTGGGCCGCTGCGTGCGGTGCGGCGCGAAGCGTGCCGACCAACGCCCAGGCGGTGCCAACCTGCCGCCCCGCCTCCAGCGCCGGGCCGGAGTCGGCGCCGGAAGCCCGCACCATGAGTTCCGCAAGGCTCCCGCCGGTGGCGGCCGCGTAGCGCTCCAGCGCCGCAAGATCGGCCGGGCCTTCCGACTCCAGATCCTCCTCCCGCGCCTCCAGCAGCGTGTCGAAGGGAGCGCGGTCGAGCCTGCAAGACCGGATCGCGTCGGCCAGCGGTACTGCCACCTCGTGACGCCGGGTGGGCCCGCCGGCATGGACCGCGTCGAGAACCTCGCGCCACCATTGCAGCCGGATGCGGCCCAGCATCGGCTCGCTCACCGCCTCGGGAATGCGCGCAATCTCGTGGTTGAAGGCGATCAGCGCGAAGAGCGCCTCGCGGGTTGCCGCCGGCGCGAACACGGCGGAGAGATAGCGGTCGTAGTCGGCCGCCCGCGCCAGCGCGCCGACGGATGAGAGCGCGGGCGTCACTCAGGCCCCTCCCCGTGGAGCGAGTCCGTCGTTGACGGGCTCGCGACAGGCCGCGACGGCGGCCCGCCGCGAATGCGGCGCGCCTGCGCAGGCGCCGGGTCGCGCCGACAGGCGCGCGGAGCCGAAGAATTGCCGGCTGCCGTGAGCGACAAAGAGTCCCCGCGTTTGCCAGGCGCCGTCCCTCCCCTGTACATGGACGCGCCGGAGGGATGCGAGGGAGCATGGCGACCGTTCACGTGATCGGCGCCGGCATGGCGGGGCTTTCCTGCGCCGTGGAGCTGGTGAAGGCGAGGCAGCGCGTCGTCCTTTGGGAGGCGGCGGCGCAGGCAGGCGGCCGTTGCCGCTCGTTTCACGACGCCACCCTGGACCGGACCATCGACAATGGCAACCACCTGATCTTGGGCGCCAATCCCGCGGTGTTCGGCTATCTGGAGACGATCGGCGCGCGCGACGGGCTGGTCGGCCAGGAGCGCGCGGCCTTCCCCTTCGTCGACCTGCGCTCAGGCGAGCGCTGGACCGTCCGCCCCAATGCCGGGCCATTGCCCTGGTGGATCATGGCGCCGGGGCGCCGCGTGCCGGGCAGCCGCGTGCGCCACTATCTGGCCGGCCTCGCCCTCGCCCGCGCGCGGGACGGCGACACCGCCGCAGAGCGGCTGCGCGGCACCGGGCCGCTGCTGGAGCGGCTCTGGGAGCCGCTGATCGTGGCCGTGCTCAACGCCTCGGTGGAGGAGGCGTCGGCGCGCCTGCTCTGGCCGGTCCTGCGCCTCACCTTCGGCAGGGGCGAAGCGGCCTGCCGCGCCTATCTCACCCGCGACGGCCTCGGCCCCGATCTGGTGGAGCCGGGCGTGCGCTACGTGGAGCACGGCGGCGGCCGGCTCCTCTACAACCGCCGGCTGCGCGCCATCGAGCACGACGGGCGCGCGGTGACGGCCCTCGATTTCGCCGGCGACAGCGACGAGGCGGCGGCGTTCGCGCCGGGCGATGTCGCCGTGCTCGCGGTGACGCCGCAGGTCTGCACGCAGCTCCTGCCCGAAATTCCGGCGCCGCTGGAGACCCGGCCCATCGTCAATGCCCACTTCCGCCTGGACCAGCCGGTGCCGATGCCGGGCGGCAGCGCGATCCTCGGCGTGGTGGGCGGCACGGCGCAGTGGATCTTCGCCCGCGGCGATATCGCCTCGGTCACCGTGAGCGCGGCGGGCGCGCTGGCGGAGCGCCCTGCGGCGGAGATCGCGGAGCTGCTCTGGGCCGACGTCTCGCGGGCGCTCGACTATCGGCCGCCCGCCACGCCCGCCGTCCGCATCGTGAAGGAGAAGCGCGCGACCTTCGCCCAGATTCCCTCTGCCCTGCCGCTGCGTCCGCCGGCCGGGACCCGCTTTCGCAACCTCTTCCTCGCCGGCGACTGGACCGCGACCGGGTTGCCCGCCACCATCGAGGGGGCGGTGCGTTCGGGGGTCACGGCGGCGCAGCACGCGCTGCGCGCGCTCGCCGCCGGCTGATCTGAGGAAGGGCCCCGCCCGGCGCCGGAGGATGCGGCTGCCGGGCGGGTGCCTGTGCGCTATCGCGTCAGTAAATGCCCTGCTGCGCCGAGACCATGGAGTAGAGCATCGGGATCGAGAGCATCGTGTTGGTGCGCGACGCCAGCATTGCGTAGCGCGCGGATCGCGCCTTGCGACCCGCCTCGACCTCCACGATGCCGAGCGCCCGTTTCTGGTTCGGCCAGATGATGAACCAGACATTCAGCATCATGATGATGCCGAGCCACATGCCGATGCCGATCGCGGTGTGTCTCAGCACGTGCCCGTCGGTAGCCGCGCCGAGGATGCCGAGGGTGATGGCATCCGAGAAATACTCGTTCATCAGCGCGAGCACGATGCCGGTCCCGATCGTGGCGAGCGCCGCCCAGCGGAACCAGAAGAGCGCCGCCGGCGCGATCACCTTGCCGATCGCGGGCTTCTGCTCGTCCGGGATCTTCGGCATGTTCGGGATCTGGACGAAGTTGAAATACCAGAGCAGCCCGATCCACATCACGCCCGCGAGGACATGGGTCCAGCGGAAGAAGAACGCCCACCAGTAGTAGTCTACGAATGGAATGTCCATGTCCATCTCCCTACCCTTCCGGTCAACTGATGGCCGCGAGAATAGCGACCATGATCACGGTGAGAGCGACCCCCATGATCACGGTCTTGGTAAGAGACGTCAGCGGGTTGGTCATGTCTGGTGCCCCCCTGCAATCACGAATCGCGAGTGACTAGCATAGTGCGTGTGCGGGCGGTTGCAATTGTCGGCGGCAAATTGTGGTTCCGTTCGCTGCCCGGTGGCGCTGGCTGGAGGCCGAAGGGTGTGGCAACCTCTTGAATTCTCATGTATCCGAGGGACCAACCAGTCGACGACGAACCACAGGCTTGAAGTCATGACGGACATGAGACGCTTTATCGAGGGCATGCCCAAGGCCGAGCTGCACGTCCACGTGGAGGGGACGCTGGAGCCGGAGATGAAGTTCGAGCTCGCCCGGCGCAACGGCGTGGAGCTGCCTTACCGGTCGGTGGACGAGATGCGGGCGGCCTACGATTTCGACGATCTGCCCTCGTTCCTCAAGATGTACTACGAGGGTATGAGCGTCCTGGTGACCGAGCAGGACTTCTACGACTTAACCGCCGCCTACCTGGCCAAGGCGCACGCCCAGAACGTGGTCTACGCGGAGATATTCTTCGACCCCCAGGCGCACGCCGTGCGCGGCATCGACTATGACACCGTGATTCGGGGGATTCGCCAGGCGCAGGTGGATGCGCAGGACACGCTCGGCATCCGCACCCAGCTCATCATGTGCTTCCTGCGGGACATGAGCGCGGACTCCGCGATGGCGACGCTGGAAGAGTCCCTGCCCTACAGGGACTGGATCATCGGCGTCGGCCTCGACTCCGACGAGAAGGACAATCCGCCGATCAAGTTCAAGGAAGTCTTCGACCGGGCGCGCGCCGAGGGCTACCGGCTGACCATGCATTGCGACGTGGACCAGGAGAACTCGACCCGGCACATCTGGCAGACCCTCGACGACATCGGGGTCGACAGGATCGACCACGGCGTCAATTCGCTCGAGGACGAGGCACTCTGCGACGAGATCATGCGCCGGGGCCTGGCGCTCACGGTCTGCCCGATTTCCAACAAGTGCATCACCGGCAGCCTCAAGGCGCTGGAGGTCCGGCGCATGCTGGAGAAGGGCATGAGGGCAACCGTCAACTCCGACGATCCCGCGTATTTCCTGGGGTACGTGCAGGAGAACCTGGTTGCGACCCAGGAAGAGGCCGACCTGAGCCGGGATCAGGTCGTCCGGCTCGCCGCCAACGCCTTCGAGGCGAGCTGGCTGCCGACGGAGGAGCAGCGTGCCCTGCTCGGCCGACTGGAGGGCTACGCGGCGTCAGAGGTGGGGCCATGACTCATTCGGATCAGGCGCTCGCCACCCGCTTCCTGGATGTGATCGAGCACGACATCGTTCCGCTGACGAGGGCGGGCGTGAAGCGCGGCGACAAGGTCTTCGGCGGCGCGATCCTCCGCAAGTCGGACCTCTCGCTGGTCATCGCCGCAACCAACCGCGAGACCGAGAATCCGCTCTTTCACGGAGAGATCTCCACGCTCAACACGTTCTTCGCGCTGCCCGGCCAGGCGCGCCCTGCGCCCGAGGAGTGCCTGTTCCTGTCCACGCATGAGCCCTGCTCACTGTGCCTGTCTGCCATCACCTGGGCCGGGTTCGACAACTTCCACTATCTCTTCGGCTACGTGGACACCCGGGACGCCTTCAACATCCCCCATGACCTGCGGATTCTGAGCGAGGTCTTCCGTATCGAGAACGGGGACTACGCCCGCGCGAACGCGTTCTGGCGCAGCCGGTCCGTCGAGGACCTGATCGGCAGCGAGCAAGGCCTGCAGCAGAGGATCCGGGGCCTGCACGCGCTCTACGACGAGCTGTCGTCCGTGTATCAGGCGTCGAAGGGGGACAGCGACATCCCGCTGAGCTGACCCCCGAAGGGGTCGGGAGGGTCAGCCCTCCCGTGCCGGGATCAGCGCTGCGGCAACGCGCCGGTCCTCGGCCATCAGCACGTTGTAGGTGCGGCAGGCAGCGCCGGTGTCCATGCTCTCGATGGAGACGCCGCGCGCGCCGAGTGCCGAGCGCAACGCCGCCGGTGCCATTTCGAAGGTGGCGCCGCTGCCGATCAGAAGAATCTCTATCGGGGGCTCGGCCGCGAACACCGCATCCAGCGTCTCGATTGCGGCGGCCCCGATGCCCGATACCGCCCAGGTCGCCACGCCTTCGGGCCAGACGATGACCGGGCCCGGATAACGCTCGCCGTTGATTCTGAAGCCGTCGTCGCCGTAGCTCTCGATGATCTGCCGGCCTTCGGGGACGAGCGGCGTGATATCCACGGTGCGCTCTTAGCGCTTGCCGCGCTTGCGTCGCCGGCGCTTGCGATCTCGCGACGAGCTCGCACGGCGCTGCTTGCGCGAGCCGGCGGGCTCGGGCTCGGGCGCGTCCCCATCCTCTTCCGTCAGCGCGGCCTCTGCCTCCTCGGCGGCCCGGGCAATGTCGGCCACACTGGCCACCGGCGTTTCCGGCTCCGGCAGGGCGGCCTCGGGCCCGCCTGCGAAGCGTGCAGGCGGTGTATCATCGTCGAGGGCGGCGGTTCGCTCCGCCTGCCCGACCACTTTCTTCTGGCCGCCCCGCTGCGGCTGCACGTAGAGCAGCAGCGCGCCCGCAATGAAGATCGACGAGTAGGTGCCGACGATCACGCCCCAGATCATCGCGAAGCTGAAATCGCGGATGACGGCGCCGCCGAAGATGAGCAGCGCGAGCAGGGCGAGCAACGTGGTCATCGAGGTGATGACGG
>Ga0209754_1001036_pt1 | contig 30889 bp, 24 predicted proteins | sample MesohylBB_FD_187295 | JGI IMG/M metagenome (GOLD analysis project Ga0209754, IMG submission 187295) | Host-associated microbial community of the marine sponge Aplysina aerophoba from Gulf of Piran - sponge mesohyl, lysed by bead beating... | ecosystem: Host-associated > Porifera > Sponge >... | reverse complement strand
GAGGCCCGCGGGGATCTCCCGGGGCAGGGTCGCCACCTCCGAGTAGGCCACCCGCGCCACCCGGCTCACCGGCAGGCTCTTGTCCGGCACGCCCCGCACCTGCACCTGCCCGTCGACGATCTCCATGTCCTCCTCGGCTCCCTCCAGCAAGTGGGCGCCGACGCGGCACACCTTCTTCTTGAGCGCCATGCCCGACTCCGCCACTGCGGGCAGCACCACCGCGCTGAACCGCGCGGCGCGGGTGCCCGAGTCGTAAGGTGTCACCGCGGTGTCTCCTTCCACGACTTCGATGGTGTCGATGGGCAGTCCGGTAGCGTCCGCCGCCACCTGCGCGGCGGTGGTGGCGTGGCTGGTGCCGCAGGCGACGTCGCCGATGAGCACCTTGACGTTGCCGGAGGTGTCCATGCGCATGGTGACGGTGGCGTAATCCAGCGTCGGCACGTAGTGCTGGGCCATGGCCGCGGTGTAGGTGTTCCAGCCAGCGCCCTCCACCGCCATGGCCACGCCGATGCCCATGTAGCGCCCTTCCTTGCGGAGCCGCGCCTGCTCTTCCCTGAGGGCCGGGTAGTCCACCATCTCCAGGGCCTTGTCCAGCCCGGCCATGTAGTCGCCGCTGTCGAACTCGTGGCCGGTGACGGTCTTGTAGGGCGTTTCCTTGATGACGTTCTGCTGGCGCATGTCCACGGGGTCCCGGCCGAGCTGCCGGGCGATGAGGTCCACCGAGCGCTCGATGACCAGCGCGCCCATCTGGCTGCCGAAACCGCGGTAGGCGCCGTACGGGCACTTGTTGGTCATCACCACGTCAATGTCGACGTGGAAGCCCTTGACCATGTAAGGCCCGGGCAGCCACATGCCGGCGCCCAGGGACGGCCCGCTGATGCGGGCGTCGAGATAGCCGCCGGCATTCACGATCTCGTGCGACTTGATCCCCAGGATGGTGCCGTCCCGCTTCATCGGGATCTCGACGTCGTGGATCTGTTCCCGGGAGTGGAGGAACGCCAGCAGGCTTTCCCGGCGGGTCTCGATCCACTTCACCGGCCGGCGGGTCTTGATGGCCATCAGGCACAGCGCCACCACCTCCGGCGGGACCTGCAGCTTGTTGCCGAATCCGCCGCCCACGTCCGGGGCGATGACCCGGATCTTGAACTCGGGGAAGTCCAGGATCTCCGACAGATGGGTCTTGAGGATGTGGGGGATCTGGGTCGAGCAGTGAAGGGTCAGCTCCCGCGTGCCGGGGTTGTACTGGGCGATGCAGCCCCGGGTCTCGATGGGCGTGCCCGCATGGCGGTGCATGCAGTAGCGTTTCTTGAAGACGAAGTCGGCCTCCCGGTAGGCGGCGTCCATGTCCCCTCCCCGGCGTTCGATGCGCAGCCCGACGTTGTTGTCCAGGTTGTCGTGCAGCTTCTGCGCATCCGGCTTGAGGGCTTCGTCAGGATCCATCAGGGGTTCGAGCGGCTCGTACGCCACCTCCACCAATTCGGCCACGTCGTCCGCCGCGTAGCGGTCCGCGGCCGCCACCAGCGCCACCGGCTCGCCCACGAAACGCACCCGGTCATGGGCCAGACAGCGGTAGTCCGGCTTCTTGATGACCGTGGCCTGGCGGTAGCTGTAGACGGGCATGGGGTTCGCCAGCGGGTAGGCTTCGGCGCCCGTGACCACGTCGATCCCCTTGGGATGCTCCAGCGCCTTGCTCGCGTCGACGCCCAGCAGCCTGGCATGGGCGTGGGGGCTTCGCACGAAAGTGGCGTAGAGCATGCCCGGCAGGCTGATGTCGTCCACGTAGGTGCCCGAGCCGGTGACGTACTTAAGGTCCTCGCGCCGCTTGATGCTTTGACCGATCATTGGCTCAGACATGGAAACCTCACGTGTTGGTTGAGGAAGTTGCCTTCAACTGCTCGGCGGCCCACAGCACGGCCTCCACGATGTTCTGGTAGCCCGTGCACCGGCACAGGTTTCCCTCGAGCTCTTGCCGCACGGTTTCTTCCGTGGGGTCCGGATGCCGTTCCAGCAACTGCAACGCCGACAGGATCATCCCCGGCGTGCAATAGCCGCACTGGAGTCCGTGCTTCTCCCAGAAGCCCTCTTGCAGCGGATGGAGCGTGTCCTCGTCCGCCACCCCCTCGATGGTGGTGATGCGCGCGCCGTCGGCCCTCACGGCCAGCAGCGTGCAGGACTTGACCGCCTTGCCGTTGAACATGACCGTGCAGGCGCCACAGTTGGTGGAGTCGCAGCCCACGTGGGTCCCCGTGAGCCCGAGGCGGTCCCGGAGAAAATGCACGAGCAGCAAGCGCGGCTCGACGTTCTCTTCATAGTACTTGCGGCCGTTGACGGTCGCCTGGATGGTTCGTGCCATGATGTGGTCTTTCCAGGGGCGTTGCTGACAAATTGGCGCCCTTCGACTTCGCTCCGCTGTCGCTACGCTCAGGACGAACGGAATGGAGGATTGGCCGCCGTTCGACGGGGACGAGCAGATACCGTGGTTCGTCCCGAGGGTAGCGTAGTCATACGCCACTCGTCCCAGGCGTAGCGTAGATAACCGCCGTCCGGTCCCGAGGGTAGCGCAGTCATGCCCCGCCCGTCCTGAGCGCAGCGCAGTTATACACCGTTCGTCCTGAGCGTAGCGTAGCGAAGTCGAAGGGCGCCAATTCAACGGAAACCCCCTATTGCTTGCGCCCCCAAGCCGCCGCGACCGCGCGTCTCACGTAGACGCCCGACACGTCGACGCGGTAGCGCGCGTCGGCCTGGACGTCCGACGGCGGGTCGAGTTTTCGCTTGGCGGCCTCGCCGGCCTCCCGAATACGGTCCGTAACCAGTGGCCCTGCCCTGAGTATCTCCTCGGCTTCGGCGACCCGCACGGGTGCGCTGCCGACCCCGCTCAGCACCACCCGGGCGTCGGTGCAGCGGCCCTCCTCGCCTTCGGTCAACGCCGCCGCCACGCCGACGATGGCGAAGTCAGTGCCCCGCCGGCTGAGCTTCAGGTATGCGCTACGGTTCCCGTCTTCCGGAACCGGCACCGTGACTTCGGTCACGATCTCGCTGGCTTCCAAGGCAGTGGTAAACATATCCGTGAAGAAATCCTCGGCTGCGATGGTCCGTTCCCCTCCTGGTCCCACCGCCCGGAACGCGGCGCCGAGGGCAACCAGCACGGCCGGGTAGTCGGCGTTGTGGGCCGCGTGGGCGGCGCTGCCGCCGATGGTGCCGAGGTTGCGCACCAGCGGGTCGCCCACGACCCGGGCGGCATCTGCCAGGGCCGGCAGCGTGTCCCGGATCAACGGCGAGCTGTTCAACGCGTAGTGGGTGGTCATGGCGCCGATGCGGATGACGCCGTCGTCCCGCCGGATATATTCGAGTTCCGGCACCCGCCAGAGATCCACCACCTGCGCGGGCGACAGCACCCTCAGCTTCATCATCGGCAGCAGGCTCTGCCCGCCGGCCATGAGCTTGGCGTCCTCGCCATATCGTTCGAGGAGACGGACCGCCTCCTCCAGGGTCGGTGGATCGAAGTACTCGAATGCCCTTGGGATCATGACTCGGCTCCCGTGTGAAGAACTCGGAAAGGCCGTCAGATCGGATGGCGTTCCAGCCATTCGAGGTAACGGCTCAGTCCGCTCTCGATATCGTATCGGGGCGTGAAGTCCAGATCTTCCTTCGCCCGTCTCATGGACAATGGGCCCCGGAGGCTGTCGCGGAAGAATGGAGACAGGGCTCCGCCTTCCTTGAGGCGGAAACGGAAACCCGGCCGGACTCGCGCCAAACTTGCAAGGATATCAGAGAAACGAAGGTTTTCACCACAGCTTGCGTTATAGACCTGATGGTTCAGGTCCGGTTTGAACAACGCCAGGACTACGCAGCGGGCCGTATCCGCGACGTAGGTGAGATCGCGCACGAGATCGTCCGCCAGCTCCACTTCCTCGCCGTTCAACGCGGCCCGGCACCAGTGGAACACGGGCGACATGACGCTACGCAAGGGATTGGGGCGTTCCAACGGGCCATAGGGGGCCGACAGGCGCAGGATCGCCCCTTCCATGCCGAACAACTCGAAGTAACGGCCAACGATGTCCTCCCCGGCCCGCTTGGTGATGCCGTAGATACCCCGAGGCGCGGGTTCGCTGTCCTCATCCAGGGGAACGTCCGGGTCGGTGGCGCCGTAGACGCTCGCCGAGCTCAGGTGAATGAACCGTTTCACCCCCGCCAGACGCGCGGCTTCCAGCACGGTGGCGGTGCCCCCCACATTGACCACCGCGGCCTGCCGCGCCGCCTCGGGTTCCAGGTCGCCGATGGCGGTGATGGCCGCGCCGTGGATGACCCGGTCCACGCCGTGCCGCTCCATGGTCGCCAGGAGCGTGTCCAGATCCAGGACATCGCCCTTGACGCACGCCACCCGTTGCCGCGCCGGCCCGAGAAAGTCCCGAGAGATGATATCCAGCTCGTCCTCGGCCGAGAATGTGACCACCAACTCCCCCAGATCGGCCAACTGGGCCGTCACGTGCATCCCGACGAAGCCGGTTCCTCCTGTGACCAGAACGCTCATCCATCACCCTGACCAAACGCACCGTAGACGCTCTCAAGTCCGAAGGCAAACCAGGGACTCCTGAATCAACAAGTCCACTGGCTTCGGTGTGCGCATCCACCCCTTGGGCGCTATGAACATGACCAGACATACGAATTGTCAAATAGTTTACGGTTATGTCAAAAATATGCCGTTATGGTACGTGATTCTCAGGAGGCATCGGTGCGGGCCCTGACTTGTTCCTGAATCGCAGCTGCGTAAAGACCCCACAATGGATGTGTTCGCCGGAATTGCGGGAGGCCTCGGCCTTTTCTCCGTCGGCATGTGGCTCCTGACGGACAACCTGAGGTCGCTGGTCAGCCACCGTCTTCGTACCACTGTAAGCCGGTTGGCGGAGCGCCGGTTGGCGGGATTCGTCTGCGGGGCGGTTTTCGGCATCGTTACCCAGAGCATGCCCGCGCTGACCTTCATCACGGTCGGCGTGTTGCGCACGGGACTCGTCACCACGAAAGGGGCCATCACCCTCCTCATGGGAGGAAATTTCGGCGGGACGCTGCTGGTCCTGGTGGTGTCCTCCGACATCAGGCTGGCCGTGCTTTACGTTCTCGGCGTTACGGGCCTGGTCGCGACCAGCGAGAAGGCCCTCAGGTACAAGGCCATCGCCAGCGCTCTCTTCGGCGGAGCGATGATCGTCTTCGGCCTGCTCCTGCTCAAGGACTCGACCCTGCCGCTGGCCCACCAGCCCTGGTTCGCCGGCACCATGGAATGGGTGGGCGGCTCGCTGCTGCTTGCTTTTCTGGTGGCCGCATTGCTGTCGTCGATCGTGCAGTCCTCGACCGCGGTCTATGTGCTGGGGATCGGCATGGCCGTGCACGGGGTCATCTCCGTCGAGCAGTGCATCATGATCGCCTACGGAAGCTGTCTCGGATCGGGATTGATCCAGTACCTGTTGTCGGTGCGGCTCACCGGCAGCTCCCGTCAGGTCTCGATGCATCAGGTTGCCTACAACGGCGCCTTGAGTGTCGCGGCGGCGGTGCTGTTGTACATCGAGCTGCATTTCGGCATTCCCCTGATGAAGGCGCTGGTGTTCTCCTTCGATCTGTCTCTCAGTCAGCAACTGGCCCTCGTCTTCATCTTTCTCGACGGGTTCGGCGCCCTGATCATGCTGTTCGCCCTGGGAGTGTTGACCCGGTGGTACGAACGGCTCTGGCCGCCAACGCCGATGGAGGAGATCACGAGGGTGAAGTTCATTCATGATCACCGGTTCGGAGACGTTGGGACAGCGCTGACGTTGGCCGATCTGGAGCAGCGACGCGTGATGGGCGTCGTGTCGGCGTACTTCGACACGGTACGGCAGGGGACGGGACTGGAATCACTTCGCGAGGCGAACAGGCGGCTGCTGTCCGAAATAGAGAACTTCCTGGCCGGTCTGCACGGGCATCACACGGTGGAGAACACCGAAAAGCTCAGCTCGATGCTGACCCGCCAGAGACTGTTTTCCTGGCTGGAGGAGCAAACGGCCGGACTGTGCGAAGCGCTGCGGGAACTGCCCCAACACGACAACCTCCGAGGGACCGTCTGCGAGGGGGTCGATGCGGTGCTCCTTCAGTTGCTCGACGCGGTCGAGGACGGCGACCGACACGACTGGGCGACCGCGAAAGAGTTGACCGGCGACCGCAGCGAGATGATGCGCGAGATGCGAAACAAGCACTATTCCGTGGACCCGTCCCTTGACGGCGGGCAACGAGGCCGCGTCATCCGGATCACCAACGCGGTCGAGCAGATCTTCTTTCTGCTGTCGAAACTCGTGCACGAGTTCGATGCTTCTCCCAGCCTGCCGTCGCCCGTGCCGAAGCATGACCACGTGAACGTCGTCACCCCTCCTGCCGGCCGAAACGGCAGTTCCGAGAAGGGGGAGGAAGGCGACGGAAGTCCGATCCGGACGCACGTCGGCGGTTAGGCCGAAGCGCTCATCTTGTCAACCGCCGGCGGGACGCGACTCGCCCGCGACCTTCCGCCCGGCGATCATACCCGTAATGAACGCCTCCGAGTTGTTGCCGGAGTTCAGGTAGAGGTGCCCGAACACCCCGCCCATCTCACCGGCGCAGTACAGGCCCGGGATGGGCTTTTCGTGGGCGTCCAGCACCCGCTGGTCCTGGTCGTGGGCCAGCGCCCCCTGGGTGTTGGTGATGACGGGCCACACCTCCACGGCGTAGAACGGCGGTTTGAAGATGGGGAAAAGGCTCCCGGCGAAGCGGCGGAAATCGGTGTCCTCTTGCCGTTCGCAGATCTCGTTCCAGCGCGCCACCGTGGCCGCCAGGTTGTCTTCCGGGACGCCGATGATTCGCGCCAGCTCCTCGACGGTGGGCGCCTGCCTGATCCAGCCCTTGGCCAGCTCCACGGAGTTGTCCGCGCTCCACTCGTAGCGGCGGGACGGGTGGTCGCTGATGGGCGTGAACATGGGTCCGGTGATGCGCCCGTTCTCGTCGAAGATCATGTGCGACGGAATGCGCGGGAAATCCTTGACGTGCACGTCGTAGAGGCTCATGTCGCGCCAGGGGCTGTCCTGGGGCGCCGGCGGGTATTCGTCCATGTAGCGCTTGCCGAACTTGTCGACGACGATCCAGGGCATCATCTTCGGCCCCTCGTCACCGCTCTTGAGCGAGAACTCCTCCCCCGGCTTGGGCAAGTGGTTTGCACCGTGGCGTCCCTGGATGCGGTGCCGGAAGGCGATGGGATATTCCGGGGCCTTGAAGCCGTAGCCGCCGTGGACGTGCCACATGTGCCACAGGCCTGCTCCGGCCTTCTGCCCCATGAGCAGGCCGTCGCCGGTGTTCCCCGGAGCACAGATGGGATAGAACGGCTGCGCCTGGAGGTACTGGAGCCGGAGGTGCTCGTTGTGCTCGAAGCCTCCCGCGGCCAGGACCACCCCCTTCCGCGCCCGTATCCGCAGGGACTTCCCCTCGCTCTCGGCCACCACTCCCACCACCCTTCCGTGCTCGTCCGAGATCAGCTCCCGCACGGGCGTGGACAGGGACACGTCGATGTCCCGCTTGCTCACGTTGTCGTCCACCACCTTGAAGGCGATCCAGCCGGTGCCGTGGACCTGGAGCCAGGGGTAGCACTGGGCCTCCTCGCTCTTCACCGCCAGAAGCCCGATGGCGTCTCCCGGAGGGCCGCCGTCGAAGCGGTAGGTGCCGCCGGTGCCGTGCCGTTCCTGTACCTGAATGTCGGTTTCGTCGGTAAGCTCCTTCATGAAACCGGAGAGGGTGCGAAGCTCCCTGGCGAAGGTATGGATTACCGGGTCCGGAACCGTGTTCAGACACATGCGCTTCAGGTAGGCGAAGGCCTTGTCCACGTCGTCGGTGATCCTGAAGAACCCGCCGGAGAGAATGGAGTTGCCGCCGGCATGTTCCATCTTCTCCAGCAGCATCACCCGGGCGCCGAGATCGTGCGCCACGATGGCCGCGATTCCGCCGGAGTACCCGTAGCCCATCACCACAACATCGGTCTCCCGATCCCAGGACGCGTTCATGGTGCAACCTCGCTGAGTGAGAAAGCGATCAGGCGAGCCCGAGCCAGAGGAACAGTTCCCCCGGCGGGAAGGGCAGATGCAGCCCGTAGTCGAACAGGCCGAAGAAGAAGCCCCACGCCACCGCGGTCAGAACGACGCTGATGCCCCACTTCTCGCCGGCGCCGAGCTTGAGGTAGGCGAGTGTCGCCACCGCCGATGCCGTAATGAACCCGAGCAACCAGATCATGAGGAAGAAACCGACGGTCCAGCATGCTATGGACACGGTGCGGCGGCGCAGCAGCGCGCGCTCCCCCGCCATGGCGGCGGTCTCCACCGCCGCCGGAACGCGAAATTCATGGACCAGGGCCAGAATCGCCAGCGCCAGACTCGGAAGGCCCACGGCCAGGGGGAACAGCGCGGCCTGTTTCTCCACCGCGCCGAACCCGTAGAGTGCCTCGTAGACCACGTAGACGAAGAGCGCGACGAAGAACCCGGCGAAGAGAGTCCGCTCCGATTTGGATGCCCCTCCCCCTTCGTCCGGACCGGCGTCCTCGTAACCCTCGACGGGCGCCCCTTCCCGTTCCCTTTCCGCTTCCACCAGCCGGCGCTGCCTGCGGGCCTGCCACAGCGGGTAAAGCAACGCTCCGGCGATCATGAGTCCGATGACGATCACCCCGGGCCGCGCCACCCAGCTCATGCCGTAGATCTTGCTGGTCAGAAACAGGTTGTTGTCGGCGATGCCTCCCAGCACGAGCCCCAGCAGCAAGGGAGGGCGTTGCCAGTCATTGCGGATCATCAGCCACCCCAACGCCCCGAACAGCAGCACCACGATCATGTCGCCGAAGCTGTTCTTGACGGCGAAGCCGCCCAGGAAGATGAGCAGCAGCAGGAACGGGATGAGGTAGGTGCCCTTGACGAAGGTGATCCGGGCCAACTGCTTGAGGAAGAGGAAGCTGACCGCCACCGTGATGATGTTGGAGAGCACGATGATCCAGACGAAGGAAAAGGTCAGGTTCAGGTGCTTGTGCGGGTTCAGCAGGTCCGGACCGGGGACGATGCCCTGGATGATGAAGGCTCCCAGCAGGATCGCCATGCCGACGCTGCCGGGCACGCCGAAGGCGATGGTGGGGACCAGCGAGCCGCCTTCCTTGGAGTTGTTGGCGGCGCCGGGTCCGAGGACCCCTTCCACGGCGCCTTGGCCGAAGCGGGCCTGGTCCGAGCCGCTCTGCACCGCGTGGGCGTAGGCCACCCACTGGGCCGGACCGCCGCCCAGCCCCGGGATCAGCCCGATGTAGGTGCCGATGGCGCTGCACCGGAGCACCAGCTTCCAGTGGCGGAACGTGTCCCGCACGCCTTGCATCACCCCGCCCAGGGCGCTGGGGGCGTCCCGGGCGATACTGCTTCCCTGGGTCCCCAGCTCGATGATCTCCGGGATGGCGAAGAGTCCCACGGTCACGGCCACCAGGGAGAGGCCGTCCCACAGGAACAGGACGTTCTGGCTGCCGAGGATGGGCTCCAGGGTGTAGCGGGACACGCTGGTGATGGCGTCCAGCCCCACCATCGCCAGGACCAGGCCGAAGCCGCCGGCGGTGAGGCCCTTGGCAAGATTGCCGCCGCTCAGGGACGCCAGGAAGGTGATGCCCAGGAGGCTGAGCATCAGGAACTCGGGGGCGCCGATGGAGAGCACCAGCGGTTGGACGATGGGGATGGCGAGTGCGAGCGCGAAAGCGCCGAAGATGGCGCCTATCAGGGAGCTCATGAGCGCCGCTCCCAAGGCGCGGCCCGCCTCTCCCCGCTTGGCCATGGCATGACCGTCGACGATGGTGGCCGCGGTGATGCCCTCGCCCGGCACCCCGAACAGCACCGAGGTGATGTCGCCGGTGGTGGCGGTGACCGCGTGGCTCCCCAGCAGGAACGCGAAGGCCGTGGTGGGGTCCATCTTGTAGATGAACGGCAGCATCAGGGCCAGCGTGGTGGCCCCGCCGAGACCCGGCAGGATCCCCACCGCAAAGCCGATGGCGATGCCCACCATCATGAACACGAAGGGTTCCTGCCCCGCCGCCGAAAAGGGCAGCACGGCCGCGAGGCCGGCGAACAGCGAGCCGAAGTAGTCAAACATGAGACACTAGATCACGGTTACGGCATAACCAGCTAAAATCATTAACCCTTCCACGGATCCAATCCAGCCGCGTTGCGACCGGCTATACGTCCCGTGACGAAGCATTCGGTGATGTTGCCCGCCTCCAGGTAGAGGTGTCCGAACGACGAGCCGCACTCACCGGCGGAAAAGAGTCGTGGAATGGGGTCGTTGCGCACGTCCATCACGTGCTGTTCGGCGTCGTGGACCGGCCCGCCCTGGGTGTTGGAGACGATGGGCCAGACCTCCATGAGATAGAACGGGGGCGTATCGATGGACAGCCGGGTGCCGGGCAGGCGGTGGTAGCGGTCGGTGCCGCCGCCGGCGCACACCTGGTTCCATTCTTCCACCGTGGCTACCAGGGTGGCGGCGTCCGCGGCGGGGATCATCCCGGCGATCTCTTCCAGGCTGCCGGCCTTCTTGATCCAGCCCCGGTCCACTTCGGCCAGGTTGTCCTCGCTCCAGTCGTAGGAGACGCTCTCGTCGTGCACCGTGGGCTGTCCCACCGGGCCCAGCTTGCGGCCCTTCTCGTCGTACACCAGGTAGGCGGGGATGCGCGGGAACTCCTGCTTGTCGGCGTCGTAGAACTCCAGCGCCCGATGGCCGGTGTCCTGGACCGCCGGCGGATACTCGTTCATGAACCGGCGCCCGTACTTGTCCACGGCGATCCACGGCATCACCCAGTCGTCCTTGCGGGGGCCCCGGAAGCAGTGGCGGAAGGCCAGCGGGAACTCAGGGTACTTGAAGCCGTAGCTGCCGTGAAAGTGCCACATGTGCCACATCGACGCGCCCACGTCCTGGGCCATGGTGATGCCGTCGCCGGTATTGCCGGTGAAGAGTGTGTACACCGGCATGGCCTCGAAATAGTTGCGCTTCATCTCCTCGTTGTTCTCGAACCCGCCGCAAGCCAGGATCACTCCCTGCCGCGCCTTGATGGCGATTTCCTCGCCCTGGTGCTCGGCCACGAGGCCGACGATGCCGTGCTCCGGGTCCCGGACGAGCCGCCTGGCGGGCGTGGCCAGCCGTACGGAGATGTTGCGCCGGGCCTCCACGTTGTCCAGCAGCACCTTGAACAGGCGCGCGCCGCCGCGCAGGCCCTTGGCCCACGCAAAGCCCTGGTAGCCCTCCATGGGTGCGATCTTGAAGCCGTCCAGCCCCTCGCCGCCGGGGAAGGGATAGGTGCCGCCGTTTCGCTGCTCTTCCAGCTCGAAGGGGGTCTCCTTGACCAGGTCCTTGACGAAGTCCTTCATCTCCGTCATGCCCTTGGCCAGGGCCCGCAGCACGTCGTCGGGTGTCCGGCCGGCGTTGGTGTGCTGCAGATACTCGAAGGCCTGGTTCTCGTCCAGCGCGGTGGCGATGCCGCCGCCCGCGAGGATCGAGATTCCGCCGGGGTTGGGCATCTTTTCCACGATGGTGACCTCGGCGCCGTCGTCCGCCGCCGCCACCGCGGAAACGCCGCCGGCGAATCCGAAGCCTACCACCAGTACGTCGGTCTCAATGTCCCAGCGGGCCGGGAGCCCGTTCTCATGATTGTCCACGGTCTCTGTCCCCCTTCTGTCAGGTTCTTTTTGGCAGGATCACGTCGGCGTTGCCACGGGTGTTCACCACCTCGCCCTGCCGGGTTCCGGTCAGTTCCAGAGTCACGGTCTCGGTGTCTTCGTCCTTGGCCGTGACGCGGCCCGAGTACGTGGTCAGGTCGCCGTACAGGCCGGGACGGGCCACCTGCACCTTCAAGCGCTTGAGGAAGCCGTCGTCGCCCATCCAGTTGGTCACCAGCGGCGCCACCCACGCGAACCGCATGACGCCGTTGTCAAAGGGCGCCGGCATGCCGCGGCCGGCGGCCATGTTGCCGTCCTCGTGCTGCTGCGAGTACTTGACCGGAAATCCCGTCACCGGGTTCACCATGGCGGTGTGCATGGCCTTGCTGAGGTCGAGATAGCCCCAGCGGCCGGCCTTGTAGGAGGGGCCGATGGCGGCGTTCCAGGCCACCATGTCACCGATGGTCAGGGGACCGCGGACGATGGGCGGGATCTCGCTGCCGACCTCCACATCCTCGAAGAAGAGAGTGTCCGCGCCGCGGCGGTATTCGTTGCGCCAGGTGCCCTCCAGCCGTTCCAGGTCGCCGGTGTCATAGCGCGGCACCTCGTGTTCCATCATGGTCTGAAGGCCGATTTGGGTGGCCATGATCATGGTCCCGGTGGCTCTGGCCACCAGGGCGTCCTCGTGGTTGCGGTAGTCGATCTCCGAGATGACGAAGTTGAGCCGCCGGCCGTCCTTGTTGCGCTTCTCGAAGAACTCCTTCTGGCGCGGTTCGGAGCTCAGAGTGTCGCCGGCGTACACGTGCCCGAACCACTCCACCTCCACGCCGCCGATGAGGGATGCCAGCGGTGCCTTCACCGGCGCGCCGTGAAGGATCGGATAGCGGTTGACGATCACGAACGCCGGCGGAGCCGGGGTCCGGCCGTGTGCCGTCCCGGCCGCGTAGGCGGGGTCTGCCCACAGGGGATTGTCGTCGTCGGTGCCGTAGGCGAAGTGCTTGATGGAATCCTCCGTCACCGAGCTCACCCACGGCTGGCGTTCCTCGACGATCGTCCCGGTCATTCCCTCCGTCACCGCCTTCCACGCGTCGATGGCGGCGTCCACTTGCGACATGTCCACCTGCTGGTCCGCTGTCATGTGTTCTCCTGGTTCTCTTTCGATGAAGACCGGCCGGACCCATCGGGACCGGTGATGGCGGATATCTCCTCTTCCGAATAGCCCAATTCCCGCAGCAAGGAAACCGTATGCTCGCCCAGCAGCGGCGGATCGGTCCGGCGCGGCGGTTCCGAATGGCGAAATTCCACCGGCAGGCCGGGCAGCGGAGACGAGGTCCCGTCCGGAGCTGTCAGTTCGGTCATATGGCCGCGTTGCTTGAGATGAGGGTGTTCGAACAGATCCGTTGGGGTGTTGATGGGGGCGTGGGGAATGTTGACCGATTCGAGCCGGGGGACGATGTCGCGGAACTCCAACGTGCGCACCAGCTCTTCAGTGCGACGGGTCAAGCGTGCGAACTCCGCCCGCCGGCCGGCGTTGTTGCGCAGTGCTTCCTCGGCCCACAGGTCGGCAAGTCCGAATTCCTTGCAGTAGGCCTCCCACTGGACGTCGCTGGTGACTCCGATGAACACGTGACGCCGGTCCCGGGTCTCGAACACCCGGTAGATGCCCCATCCCAGGTCCTGCCCCACGCCGCGCTCGGTCATGGGGGCCGGCACTTCTCCCGAGATGCCGGCCTTGGCGATGTGCTGGGAAACCAGGAACACAGCGGTCTCGAACAGCCCCACCCGCATGTCGTTGCCCTCGCCGTCGCGTCCGCGCCGGAGCAGCGCCGCGAGGATCCCGATGACGCTGAACATGGCGCCGGTCAGGTCCACCACCGACGCGCCGGCCCGCAGCGGCATCCCCGGGGGTCCGGTCATGTAGGCCAGCCCGCCCATCATCTGCGCCGGCTCGTCCAGCAGGTTGCGTTGGTCGTAGGGACCGGGCAGGAACCCCTTGATGCCGCAATGAAGCAGCCCCGGCTTGATGCGTTGCAGCGCATCGTACCCCAGGTCCATGCGCTCCAGCACGCCGGGACCGTAGTTGTCGATGAGCACATCGGCCGTGCGCAGGAGGCGCTCGAAGGCCTCCCGGCCGCGCGGCGCCTTGAGATCCAGGGCGATGCTTCGCTTGTTGCCGTTGAAGGCCAGGAAGTAGCCCTGGTTGCCGCGGCTGAAGCGGGCCTGATCGCCGCTGCCCGGCCGCTCCACCTTGATGACGTCGGCTCCCAACGCGGCCAGGATGAGACCCGCCGTGGGGCCGGCCACGATGTGCCCGAGCTCAAGGACCCTGATTGCGTCAAGCATGGTGCGTGGGCGGGCGCTGCGAACCTGGCGAAGTGGTTTCGTACCCGCTCGGAAAGGCTCCTAACAAAGCGCGCTTTCCCGTGTCAACCCGTGGGTTGCCGTTGACGCCAAATGTCAAGACTTCGCTACATCGACCACCGTTACACACCAGTCGAGGCGTGCGGCGCCGCCCTCTATCGGAGCCGCGCCGGCAACGGCATCTCGAGCACATTTCGGTGACCGTCGAACTGCCGGGAACGAGGCCGGTTCGCCAAAAGTCCGAAGCGCTCGACAATCCCCCTGATCAGGTGAGGCTCCGGGAATTCGATTTCGCTGTTTCCATACCCGGTCAGCTCCTCGACAAGAAGCCGTAGCGTGGATTCCCGGCGGGGAAACAGACGTAGCCGGATGGCGGCGTCGGGTTCGAGTCCGGCGGCTTCCCGGACGGCGCGGAGCGTGGCCGCGTAGCCGCCCAACTCATCCACCAGTCCCTTTTCCCTGGCGTCGGCGCCGGTCCATACGCGTCCCTTGGCTACCGCCCTCACCTCTTCCCGGGACAGCTTCCGGCCCTGGGCGACTTTGGATACGAAGTCATCGTAGGCGACGTCGAGCAGGTGTCCCAGGCGGTTCCGCTGGTCCGGATCGTAGTCCTGGAGGGTGCTCCAGAACGTGGCGTTGGTATTGCCGGCCACCTGATCCCAGGACACCCCGAGCTTGTCCCAGAGGCCCCGGGTCACGAGCTTGCCGGCCGCCACGCCGATGGATCCGGTGAGGGTCGCGGGTTGGGCCACGATACGGTCGGCCGGGGCGGCGACGAAGTAACCGCCGGAGCCTGCCACGTTGCCCATGGATACGATCACGGGCTTGCCCTTTTTCCGCGCCTGGCGTACCTCGCGCCAGATCACATCCGAAGCCACATAGGAGCCGCCCGGGCTGTCGACGCGAAAGATGATGGCCCGCACGTCGTCATCGTCCGCGGCCCGGCGGAAGGCCCGGGCGACGCTGTCCGAGCCCATGGAATTCTCCCCGGCAAGGGTGCGGTAGCGGCTGCGTCCCCGATGGACCTGACCCAGACCGTAGATCAATGCAACGGTGGTCGCGTCGCCGTCCCTCTCTTCCAACCGCCGCCGGTACCGGGACAGGGGCAGAAAGGCAACGTCGGCCCCAAGCCTTTCGCGGATCAGGTCGTCCACCTCGTCGCGGTAGTGCAGCCCGTCCACCAACTTCGCCGCCAACGCGTCCTGGGCCGAAAAGGGCGCCCGCAGCATCAAGTCCCCCACCGCGGCGTGGGAGAGTCCGCGGCCCCCGGCGATTCCCGCGGTCAACTGCTCCGTCAGGGATTCCAGGATACGGGTGAGGGCTGCTCTTTGCGCGGCGGTGAAACCGTCCTCGGCGAACATCTCCTTGATGCCCTTGTACTCCTCCCGCTGCTCCAGCGAGTACTTGACGTCGAGCTTGTCCAGGGCGCCCTTGAGAAAGTAGCTCTGCGCCAGCAGGCCGGTGAGGCCCACGTCTCCGGACGGCAGCAGGTAGATCTTCTCGAATGCCGTGGCCAGGTAGAAGGCGCCGTTGCCCGGGCCGAACTCGCCGAAGGATTCGGCGAAGGCGTAGGCCGGCTTGCCGGACCGGCGGAAGGTGCGGATCGCGTCGCGCAGTTCCTGAATCCGCGCCAGCCCCATGCTCGAGGAACCGACCCGGGCCGCCAGGCCCACGACGCGCTCGTCCGCGGCTGCCCGTTCGATGGCGGCGACGATTTCCCAAAGCTCCGGCCCGGCCTTCCCGAAGGCGCTCCAGGGCGTCAGTTTCCCGGAGCCGTATTCGACGACGTTGCGGTCCAGGTCCAGGGTAAGGACCGTCTTGTCGGGCACCGGCGGCTTGTACATCGAGAAGAAAACCACCGCCGCCACGACGCCGGCGGCGGCCAGGGTCGCCACCGCGCCGATGATCATGAGAACCGTTCGGATGATGCGCATTCGTCCTCCTTGAGCCACTCTGCCCCGGACCGCTCACGGGGCGCGGTAGGGCTGGTTTTCCGTATCTGTTACACAAGAGATGTTGCCGGAAACCGGGCGGGATACAAGCGGGCGAACGGACCGGCGAAGAGAGAACCGATGCTGAGAATCACCAGCCGCATCACGCTGGATGAGCGCGAGCTCGAAGAGCGCTTCATCCGGGCCTCGGGCCCCGGCGGGCAGAACGTGAACAAGACCTCCAGTGCCGTACAGCTCCGGTTCAGGATCGTCGATTCCCCCTCGCTGCCCGAAGCGGTACGGGAACGTCTCCTGCGTCTCGGCGGCGCGAGGGTGGACAAGCGCGGAGTGTTGACTATCGAGGCCCGGCGTTACCGCGACCAACTGCGCAACCGCGAGGACGCCCTGGAGCGGCTGGTCAAGCTGATCCGCAAGGCCGCGGAGAAACCGGCGCCACGCCGGCCCACCAGGCCCACGGCGGCAGCGCGGCAGCGCCGCCTCGACGACAAGCTCAAACGGGGCGCCATCAAGAAGTCACGCCGCCCCGATACAGGGGAATGACTTGCCCCCTTCCAGGGCCGGCGGAGGATCAGTGCAGCGTCGGCGGCTCGTCGTCCTGCTTCTTTCCGTCGATGACACGGAATCGCCGCTTGAGGCGGGCCAGCCGGAACCGGTAGTACTCGCGCCGGGCAGTGGCAAAGGAGCGTCTCGGGCTCAGCATGTAGCCCCATTTGAGGTAGAGGTAGCCGAACAGCATGCCGCCGAGGTGCCCCAGGTGAGAGATCCCGGAGTTGCCGGGGCTGATGGACGAAAAGAACGCAATGGCCCCGATGATGAGCACGAAGTACTTCATCTTGATGGGGAACAGCAGGTAGAGGTAGATCACGTTGTTGGGATAGAGCCGCCCGTACGCCAGCAGCACGCCGTAGATGCCCGCGGAGGCGCCGATGGTGGGTATGGCCTGGTTGGGTTCGAGAAACAGCACGCACAGGCCGCCTCCCACCACGGCCACCCAGTAGAACTTCAGGAAGAACCGCGATCCCCAGCTCCGCTCCAGGTCGCACCCGAACATCCACAGGGCCAGCATGTTGAACAGGATGTGGAACAGCCCGAAATGGAGGAACTGGTAGGTGAAGAGCTGCCAGATATGGAGCTCGTTCCAGACGAGTTGCGGGACCAGGCCGAAGATCCACAGCAGCGGGGGCCCCCCGAGGTAGGGAAGCTGAAAGACGAAGACGACGAGGTTGACGATCAGCAGCCACTTGACCGCCGGCGTGACCGGACCACCGAAGCTGAACGAACCGTAGGACGGCTGGGTCCGATACATCATGGCTTAAACTATAACGTATTGCATGAGGCCCCGTAAGCGGCTAAGCGTTGGATGAAATGAAGATCCTGATTACCGGCGGAACCGGAGTGAACGGCGCGGCCACCGCGCGCCTCCTCGTGTCCCGGGGGCAGCGGCCCGTGCTGCTGGACAACCGGGTGGATATGTCCCTGATCGCGGACATCGCGGCCGATGTGGACGTGGTCACGGGAGACATCCTGGACGGCGCCGCGCTCAGGGAGGTGGTGGCGGCCCACGGCATTACCCACATCGTGCATATGGCGGCGCTCATGCCCGGCCCGGCCGAGGCCAACCCTGCCCTGGCCATTGCCATCGGCGTGGACGGAACCCTGAACGTACTGGAAGCCGCCCGCGCCGGCGACATCCAACGCGTGGTCTACACCAGCTCCAACGCGTTCATCGGCGACGTCCGCGGAAAGCACGGCCATCCGGAATTCGTGCCGCTGGACGAATCCCTTCCACCCAACCCGGCGGACATGTACGGCGTGACCAAGGTCTGCTCGGAGACCCTGGGCAACTACTACCGCAAGCGCTACGGCGTAGACTTCGTGGCATTGCGCTACCCGTCGATTTACGGTCCGGGCAAGCTGGCCCGCCACGGCGTCCTCGCCCTTTACGGCAAGGTCATCGAAGACGCCATGGCAGGGCGGGAGTTCTCGATCCCCCGCGGCGGCGACCAGCGGAACGACGTGGTCTACGTCGGCGATGTCGCCCACTCCATCGTCCTGGCGCTGAACGCAGAGGGCCTGACCCAGGGAACCTTCAACATCGGCACCGGCCGGGGAGTCACCCTCAAGGACTTTGCCGCGGTGCTGAAACGTCACTTTCCCGACTCCAGCCTCGACATCGGCCCCGGCCTCGATTTCCGCGAGGGTTACAAGCAAAGCTACTGCATCTTCGACATCGGCAAGGCCCGGGAGCAACTGGGCTATTCGCCGCAGTACGACCTGGAGCGGGGTATCGGGGACTACATCGAGAGTATCAGGAAACTTGACCTGCCGGTTTGACGCGGGGGTACTCAATCGCATGTCGTCACGCCCTCAATCGTGCCAGAGACGCGGGCAAATGGCCTGAGCAAGGGTCCCAAGTCGTACTGTTTCACGTAGCGTAATCAGTACGCGCCCGAATTTCATTAATGTATAGTCGTGTCTCCCCGTTTGTGCTATCGTCCCGCAGAGAGGCCGTGGGGAAGAATTCAGGAGGTTGGGCGCATGAAACTCTACCACTTTCCACCTTCAACGAACTCGTTGAAGGTGCGGATCGCGCTGCTGGAGAAGGGGCTGGAATTCGAGAGCATCGTGATCGACCTGACCAAGAAGGAGCAGAAGGATCCGGAATATTTGAAGATCCATCCCTTCGGTCAAGTGCCCGCCCTGGATGACGACGGCTTCATCGTCTACGACTCCACCGTGATCAACGAATACCTGGAGGACGAGTACCCGCACCCGCCATTGCTTCCCGCCGGCTCGGAGGATCGCGCCCGGGCTCGCCTGATGGAGGACTACCGCGACAACCGGCTCAATCCTCACTTCGTCACGTTGATTCACGAGTACCGAAAGCCGGAAGACGAACGTGATGCGGCCCTCATCCGGGAGGCTCACGCGAACATTGGCGCCGGCTTCGCAGTAGTCGAAAAACAACTGCAAGGGCGGGAATACCTGGCCGGCTCGTTCAGTCTCGCCGACATCGCCTACATGCCCGACATCGGGCTGCTGGAACGCTTCGACGTGCCCCTCGATCCCGATTTCAAGAACGTGGCCGCGTGGATCCAACGGCTGCGTACCCGGTCCAGCTACTCCGCCACCAAGAACTAGACCACTTGTTCGCGCTCGGGCCGGTTCGAACACCGCCCCTGCAATGACACAGGGAGATATCTTGCGACGGCTGCTTGCGTGGCTGGTGCACCTTTACACGGCCCTCGGGGCGGTCGTGGCGGTGTTCACCCTGGCGATGGTGGCCGAGGGGCGTTATCGCGAAGCGCTGGCGCTCATGGGCCTGGCGCTCCTGCTGGACGCCACCGACGGGACGTTCGCACGGGCGGCGAGGGTCAAGGAGGTGGTCCCCGGGTTGGACGGTGCACGCCTCGACGACATCGTCGACTACCTCAACTACGTCGTCGTTCCGTGCTTTCTGCTGCTATGGGCGGAGCTGTTGCCGGCTGGTCACGGGTGGTGGCTCGTCTGCCTGCCCTTGCTGGCCAGCGCCTACGGCTTCTCGCAAACCAACGCCAAGACCCCGGACCACCACTTCCTGGGGTTCCCTTCCTACTGGAACGTCGTGGCCTTCTACTGCTTCGTGCTGGAGGGGAGTCCCTGGTTCAATGGTCTCCTGGTCATCGCGTTGTCGGTGATGGTGTTCGTGCCCATCCGGTACCTGTACCCCAGCCGCAATCCCGTGCTTCAGGGACTCACCATCGCGTTGGGGGCGGTCTGGGGAGTGCTCTGCCTGGTCGTGGTGTACTATCTGCCCGAGCCGCCGTACGGGCTGGCGGCGGCTTCGTTGTTCTTCCCTGCCTATTACCTGGTGTTGTCGTTCTGGTTGCACCTGCGGCACGGCCTCATTAACAGGCCTCGCTGACGGGGCATTTTACCGTCCTTCGACTTCGCTTCGCTACGCTCAGGACGAACGGTTCGGGGTATCTGACGTCCTTCCGTTCGTCCTGAGTGTAGCGAAGCGAAGTCGAAGGACGACAACTCAAGGATGGCGGCACATTTCCCTAGCGGGTGGGCTCCACGGACTCGTCGCGGTGGATGCGGATGGCGAGCACGTCGGCTTCGGCGCACAGTTGCTGCTCGCAGCTCAGGGTGCAGTGCAGCAGTGTCTTCCGCCCTTCCAGCTTTCGGATGGACGCGCGCAGCTCCAGCGGTTCTCCCAGCGGGGTCGGCCGCCGGTAGTTGATGTTCATGCTGGCGGTGACGAAGAAGACCCTCGGCGCGCTGCCGATGGCACGCCGTTCGTCCTGATAGGCCCGGGCGATGGCGAGGTTGAGGCTGTGGCAGTCAAGCAGCGTCGCGATGACGCCGCCGTTCACCACTTCGCGCGTGCCGCCACAGTGATGCGCCTCCGCGGTCCAGGTGCACACGGCCTCCTCGCCGTCCCAGCGGCTCTTGACCTGAAGACCCTGGTGGTTGGCGGGGCCGCAACCATAGCACAGGGTGGTCGCACCCTGATCCTGAAAGGGCTGCTCTTCGCTCATACGCTCGTCTCCGTCCGCGGCCAACGCCCTTCGGCTAGCCGGCGCGGGCGACGCCCAGCCGGAGTTGTCCGACTCCGTCGATCTCCGCCACCAGCTCGTCGCCCGCGGCGAGTTGCTTCTGAAAGGCGGGGGCGTCCGGGTTGCCGCTGGCGATAAGGTCGCCGGGCAGAAGGGTTCCCACCTGCGACAGGTAGCTCACCAGACGGGCGACGCCGTTGATCATGCCGCCGGTGCTGGCTGACTGCCGCAGGTCGTCGTTCACCCACAGGCGCATGTCCAGCGCTTGCGGGTCGGGTATCTCGTCACGGGTGACGATCCAGGGGCCTACGGGCGCGAAGGTGTCGAAGCCCTTGCGGACGCAACGGGTACCCATGAGATTCCTTCCGGAGCCGTATCCCCGGGCGGTGACGTCGAGGATGACGCTGTAACCGAACACCGCGTCCATGGCCTCCTCCTCCGACAACCCTCGGCTCTCCTTGCCGATGACCACGCACAGCTCCAGTTCGGGGAAGACCGTCTCGGCGTTGGGCGGGATCAGGATGTTTCCTCCCGGACCGACGACCGCGGACGGCGGCTTGAGGAAGATGTGCTCCAGCAACTCGTCCGGCGGCGTCTCCCGGGTCTCGCCCCGTCCTCCGCTGCTCGACAGGTTCTTGCTGCCGCGATGGTAGTTGCCGGCCGCTGCCCATATCTTCGAGGGGGCCGGCACCGGGGCCGCCAGTTGGGCGGCGTCGAGGCTCACCGGGGTGTTGTCCGAGACCGCGCGGCCGATGGCCTCGCGGTCCTCCTCATAGGAGGCCGCCAGAGCGACCATGGAATCGCGGACGCCGTCCAGCAGGACCATCTTGTCCTCTGCCGTGACCGCGGCCACGCTGCCATTCTTGAGAGTCGCAAACCGCATCAAGTTCCTCCGTGCCGTCGTCCTGTATCGCAGACCGGCGAGGCGCCCGTGCCGACGTGATCGTCATGGAACGGGCAGGTTGCGAAGCCGGGCGCAACGGCGGAATACCCCGGCGCCCGGCAAGGTTGGTGCGGGACTAATAGACGTCCTTGAGCTCCCGGACCTTGGCGAACACCGAGACCGGGTCGGTGCCCACGCCGGGGAAGCGTTCGGACAGGCCGGCCTTGATCTCGTCGCTCTCCCAGCGGAGAAACGGATTGGTCTCGAGCTCGTCGCCGAGGCGGGAGGGCACGGTGAACTGGTCCCTGGCCCTGAGTTCCTTGACCGCCGCCAGCCGGTTGCGGATCTTCTCGTTGTTGGGTTCCACCGTCAGCGCGAACTGGAGGTTCTTCTCGGTGTACTCGTGGCCGCAGTAGACCAGCGTTTCGCCGGACAGGCCCCGCAGCTTTCCGAGGGAAGAGGTCATCTGCTCGGGGGTTCCCTCGAAGACCCGGCCGCATCCGCCGGCGAACAGGGCGTCGCCGCTGAAGAGCCTGCCGGGAAACACGAAGGCGATGTGGCCGCGGGTATGACCGGGGATGAACAGCACCGTGCCGCGCTCCTCCCCCACCTGGACCTCGTCCCCTTCCACGAGAGGATGGGTGATGCCCGGGATGCGGTCTTCATCCACCCTGGCTCCGAATACCTCGAGCTCCGGCTTTTGCTGAAGCAGGTATTCGTTCCCTCCGGTGTGGTCCCGGTGGTGGTGGGTGTTGAGGATCGCGGTGAGCTCGACGCCCTCCTCCTGCACCCGGCGCCAGACCGGCTCGCCCTCGGAGGGATCGACGATGCCGGCCTTGTTGGTCTTCTCGCACACCACGAGGTAGCCGTAATTGTCCGACAGCAACGGTATCTGAACGATTTTCATGACGCCTGTTATACCAAACCCGGCGCGGGCAGGCCACAGGTCCCGCGGGCCGATGAAGGCACGGGCCGATCGGGCCGATCGGCCCGATTGACCCCGGGCCCCGGTTTACATACTCTGGGACCATGCTGAAAGCCGGAGTCGGACAGTCGTCACGATCGGATACCCGCGCCGCCGTCGAAGAGGCGGCCCGGAAGGCCATGGCGGGCGTGCCGGACGGCAACGCCGACCTGGCGTTGGTGTACGCCACCGTCGACCACGCCGGCGCCCTCGAAGAGGAACTGGCCGCGCTTCATCAGGTGACCGGCACCCGCAACACCGTGGGGTGCAGCGGCCTGGGAATCCTGACCGAAGACGGTGAAATCGAGGGGGAGTCCGGCGTCGCGGTGATGGCGCTGGCTTCCGACACCGTGGGTGCGCGCCCTTTCGTGCGCGACTCCCTCAAGGGCAACGACGGCCCGGCGGGACAGGACATCGCCAATGCGGTGGGGCCCGATCATCCGTCCCTTACGGTGCTCCTGGCCGACGGCTACAAGAGTCGCCCCGACGCCATGCTGGACGGCATGGCTCAGGCCGGTCACTCCGGCCCCGTGGTGGGCGCGGCGTCGTCGGAGGACGGCAGTCACGGGAAGACCTACCAGTTCTACGAGGACCGGGTCATCAGCAACAGCGTCGTGGGTTTCTCTCTATCGGGAGCCTTCGAGACGGTGATCGACATCACCCAGGGCTGTCAGCCGGTGGGTGAGCCCATGGTGGTCACCAAGGCGCACGAGAATCTCATCTTCGAGATCGACCACCGCCCGGCCTTCGAGGTATTCGCCGATCTCGTCGGGAAACCGTTCCAGCAGGACCTGCGCCGGGCGCTGGCATTCGTTTTCGTGGGTTTGCCGCCGGATCCGCGGCAGAAGGAGATTGAGCCCGGGCAGTACCTCGTCCGCAACATCATCGGCGTGGACGCCCAGAGGGGTATTCTTGCCGTGGCCCAGCCAGTGGAAGAAGGGCAGCGGCTGATCTTCACCCTCCGGGACGGGCAGCGGGCGCGGGAGGATCTCCGGCAGATGCTGGAGCGGCAGGCGGCGCGCCTGGAGGGCAGGACGCCGCGCATGGGCCTCTACTTCAATTGCTGTGCCCGCGGCAGCGGACTGTACGGCGTTCCCGGAATCGATACGGCCTACATCAAGCAGGCGCTGGGCGACGTGCCGGTCATCGGTTTCTTCGGCAACTACGAGTTGGGTCCCCTGGGCGGGGCCAACCATCTTCTCACCTACACCGGGGTTCTGGCGCTGGTCACGGAGTGATTCCTCGCCCCCCGCGCCTGGAGTTAGCACCCTTCGACTTCGCTCCGCTACGCTCAGGACGAACGGTAAGGGAGCCGGGTCAAAGCCGTTCTTGGAGCCAGTGCCCTTCGGTAAGGGATCCGAGTCAAAACCCGTTCGTCCTGAGCGTAGCGAAGCGAAGTCGAAGGGCGCCGTCTTCAGCGTCAGCGCCGCAGGCGTTTCCGTTTGTTGGAGAGGTAGTCGACGACGATGTAGTTCCCGATTTCGTCGGGAGAGGTGTAGAAGACGCGACCGGTGTTCATCCGGGTGAGCCGGTCCACGAAGCCCATGCGGTAGTAGTCCATCCCCAGCATGAAGGTGTTGATGCGGATGCCGCTTTGGGTGCAGCGCCGGACTTCCTTGAGGGTCTCCCGGACGATCCTTTCATGCAGCAGGGCGGAGCCCCAGCCGCTGTGGAGGCGGCCGCCCCGGTCGACGTTGCAGGCGGTCGGTTCGCCGTCGGTGATGAGGATGATCTGACGGTTGGTAGCCCTATTGTTTCCAAGCAGTTGCCGCGAGAACCTCAATGCCTCCTTGATATCGGTGCCGTGCTCCATGAAGTAGGTGATGGCGACGATGGAGGGGAGGTCCTCGGTGCGGATGACCTTGGCGTTGGAGCGGAATGCCACCAGGTGAAGGACGTCCTGGGGAAACTTGGTCTCGATCAAACGGTTGAGCGCCAGTGCCACCTTCTTGCCGGCGTGCAGGGCGTCGTTCATCAGCATGGAGTAGCTGACGTCGATGAGCAGCACGGTCTCGGTGTCGGTGGAAAATTCGTTCTGGTAGACCTGGAAGTCCCGGGGCTCGATGCGGACGGGCACCCCGGTCCTCCCCTCTTCCAGTGACTGCATCAGGGTCTTGCGGATGTCGATGTTGAGGGGGTTGCCGTATTCATAGGGCTGGGTGTCTTCCAGCCGCATGCCCTGGTTGCCGGTCTTGGCGCTGGCGTGCTGGCCCCAGCGGTTCTTGTTCATGAGCGCGAAGATTTCTTTCAGGGCCTTGTCGCCGAGTTGCCGCATGCCCTTGGGGCTGAGCCTCACGCCGCTCCCCGTGCGTACCAGGTAGCCCGCCTCCACCATCATCTGCTCGACGCCCTGAAGGTACTTGAGCTGCTCGTAGGCCTCCTCGCCCAGCAACTCCCGCATGGCCTCCAGGTCGAGATCGGAGACGTCCCCGAGTCCGCGCCGTCCCCAGCGCAGGAACTGCTCGAGGCCCCGCAACTCGCCCAGCACCTGGCCGGCCTCCCCCATGCCCATGCGCTGGCTGCCCTGGAACGGGTACTGATTCATCAGTTGCTCGAGATGTTCCATCTGGGACATGGCGTCGCTCAGCCGCTGGAGCTCTTGCTGGCCCAGCGAATCGAGGTTTTCCAGGAGGTTGTCGAGGTCCTCCACCGCGGCATCCAGCATGTTGGGCAGGTTCTTCAGGAAATCGTCGTCGTCCAGCAGGCGGTTCAGGCGATCCAGCATTTGGGAAAGGTCCGGTGTTCCCGGTCCTGTCAGGTTCTGGGGCTGTTGCATGGAGCGCTGGTCGATCTGCTCTCCGAGGCGCTCCTTGAGCTGCTGGTATCGCTCCTGGGCCTGGCGCATCTTCTCGGCCAGCTCGTCCATGTTCTGGGCATACTTGCCGGACAGCCGTTCCATGAAGTTGCGCATCTTGTCGTGATACGCCTCCATCTTCTCGGCCAGCTCGTTCAGCTTCTGGCTCAGCGCCTCGCTTTCTTCGGGAGACAGCTTGAAGGAGTCGGGCGAGTACTTGTTGAGGAGGTCCTGCTTCTTCTCCTCCGCCTGTTGCAACAGGTCCCGCAGCCCCTGCACCGAGCGCTGGCCGTCGTCGGACTCGAAACCCCGGCGCATGAGGCTCCGCAGCGCGCGGCGCACGCCCTCCTCCTCGAGGAAGGTATCCGACAACTGCTTGAGCAGGTCGTTGGCGGTTGGGAAACGGATCTCCTGGGAGCCGTCCCAAGGCGTGTAGCGATGGATCCTCATGCGGCGTCCACTATATCGCAGGCGCTTCCGGCACTGCAATACCGAAAACAGGCTGCCGGACGAACCGTTGGAATGCCGCGGCGGACTCGGTTATAGAAGGGAGTTTCATCGCCGCAACCCGGAGGAAACATGAAGGTTACTGTCGATACCACGAAGTGCGACGGCCACGAGAAATGCGTGCAGGCCGCGCCCAATGTCTTCAAGATGAACGAGCGGTTCATCGCGGAAGTCACCGATTCCAACGGCGACACTTCGGAAAAGATCGTCCTGGCTGCCAGGATTTGTCCCACCAAGGCCATCACCGTGGCGGACGACGACGGCAAGACGCTGTTCCCTGATTCGTAAGGCGCGTCACCAGCGGCCTTTTCCAGGGCCTTGACGCGCGGAGTCCGCGGTCCCTGTCCCCGCACGGCGGGGATGATTCACTCGAACACGACGCTGGCAAAGCTGCAGATGGAGCCGATGGGGTCCATTTCGCCGTGATCGTGGGCCACCAGCCTCCCGCCATCGGCCTGCATGGACCTGAGCATCGTGTAGATGGGCGAGAAACCGCAGATACGGCGGCGGTCCTGTTCTCGTGCCAGATAGTCGCGGAACCCTTCCGCATCCACCTGTTCCACGTGACGCAGCATCTCCCGGTCGGAACGCTTGACCGCCTCAAGCTCTTCGCCTTCGAAGCCGTTGGCGTCGCCGTAACGAGGCCCGACATGGGCCAGGTCGGCGCTGGCGATGAGGCAAACACGGCGGCCGTCTTCGGCGATGGCCGTTCGTAGCGCCGCGATGAACCGCTCGATGGAATCACCGGCCGGGCCGCGTCCGGGGTCGGCATGGGAGAAGGAGCACAGTACCGGCACGATGGGCGTACTGTTGCCGAAGAGCTGTTGAACGAACAGCACCTGAAACTCGATGGTATGCTCTGAGCGGTGAGCCAACTCGTCGGCAAAGAGCTCTCCGCCGTGGAGCGCACGCAGACGAGATACGAACTCGGCCTCCACCGGCACCTCACCCAGTGGTGTAGCAAAGCGCTTGCAGGTCAATGCATAGGGGTTTTCGGTGCCGTTGTGCCCGGTTCCCAGGATGACGACGAGCTCGGGCGGCGCCGCCTCCGCCAGCTCCTTGTATGCCCAGGCGTACGCGTGGCCCCCAAGACGCAGGTCGATGTGCGGCACGACGATTCCGGGTATCCGCCGCCGCGGATCCCGCTCGCCCGGCAGTCCCGGTCCTTCCGGTGGAACGAACAACTGGCCCAGGCTTTCCTTCAGCACGGCCGGGTTCTCGTCATAGCTGATGCCGGCGTGAAACGGCTCCCGCACCGGAGCTTCCCTGAACGCAGCCGCCAGGCGCTGAAAATAGCGGTCGAAGTTGTCGCTCGCCAGAAAGTAGCCGTCATCGAGAACCTCGCACAACTGCTCCAGCAGTGGCAGCGGAAACTCCACCTTGTACGTTTCCTCGTACGCGGCCTGGATCTCCGGCAGCGTGCGCGTGCCGTCGAAGAACTGCAGTGCGCATGCCGCCTCGACCCGGAGACGCAGGACCTTGTCGCTGAAGTGCTGGGGGTCGCGGATGGCGAAGGCCTGCCGCCCCTGTTCCTCGGGTACCGGGAAAATGTCGATATAGCGAAGCCGGGGACGCACGGAGGGGTTTTCGTCGCTCATGGGAACAAGCTATAGGCTACACGGGGAGAATGCGAGCACGTAGCCGGTCAGAGTCGCGCGAGCGTGAGGCAACGCAATGAACCGGGCCGGCGTAATGCAAGAACCATGAAGAACGAAACGATTACCGCCGTCAGAGGCATCCAGGTGGGCCACGCCACCAACCGGCGGGCACGCACCGGCTGCACCGTGGTCCTGTGCCCGGCCGGGGCAACCGCCGGAGTCGACGTGCGCGGATTCGCACCCGGCACGCGCGAAACCGACGCCATCCGGCCGGGACGGCTGGTGGGAACGGCTCACGGCGTCCTGTTGACCGGCGGCAGCGCCTTCGGCCTCGACGCGGCCGCGGGCGTCATGCGCTTCCTTGAGGAGCGCGGCGCCGGCTTCGCCACGGCCCATGCGGTGGTCCCCATCGTCCCCGGCGCCGTCATCTATGACCTGGGCGTCGGCGATTCACGGGTCCGGCCCGACAAGGCCATGGGCTACCGCGCCTGCCAGGGGGCCACCGACGCGCCCGTGCCCACCGGCCGCATCGGCGCCGGGACCGGCGCGACGGTGGGAAAGGCGCCAGGCCTGCGTGCGGCGGACGGCGGCATCGGCTCTGCCTGCGCCAGGCTGCCCGGCGGCGCTACGGTGGGCGCGCTGATGGTGGTGAATTCCGTGGGGAATGTCATCGATCCGGCTACCGGGGAGACCGTCGCGGGCGCTCGTGACGAGTCATCCGGCCGATGGGTCGATGTGGCCCCCAGCCTCCGGCGAGGCGATGCCCCAAGGATGTCCGGAACCAACACTACCATAGGCGTCATCGCCACCGACGCCGCCCTTTCTTCGGCCGAAGTCAATACTGTGGCTGCCATGGCTCACGACGGCATCGCCCGCGCCATCCGCCCGTCTCACACGCTTTACGACGGCGACACCCTGTTCGCCCTCTCCACCGGCAAGCGCCGCGCCGGCGTCAACGCCGTCGGCATCGTCGCCGCCGAAGTGGTCGCTCAGGCTATTCTCAACGCGGTTGCAGGGGAACGAAGCAAGGGCGGGGAACCCACTTAGAGCCCCGGGTTGCGTGATCAATCACCTTTCAGTCCAACCACCCTTGAGCGGCCATCGCCGAATCTGGTAAGAAGAACCTGCGCGCCCGTAGTGAAAAGGACATCACGAGGGTCTCCGGAACCCTAAGTCCAGGTTCGATTCCTGGCGGGCGCACCATTTCCGTCGACGCCCCCCAACTTGTCGCCACCGACTCCTCGCCCTGACTCTCATACACCACCCTTTTTCGTTGACTTTTTTCGGTATTTATTTCAGCTTATCGTTATTGTTGCTTTAACGGGAAGGGGAAATCATAGACGGTATATCGCTGACTATCACCCACCGCCAGGATACGCCTTGCTGGATGGCTCAATGCACTGGGTAAGAGGGAACCCACAACGCGAGTGATGGAGGTGCACCATGAACCGGTGTCTCGCAGTGATCGCAATCAGCGCACCGCTGGCTCTTGCAGCCTGCGGTGGCGGTAGCAGCGGCCAGCCAGCCACTCCCGGCAATATCACTCTGGCCGAAGTCAACACGGCCTCCCCGAACATGACGCTGCGCGCGGCCGACACCGCCGCAACCTCTCTCCCGGCCTTTGGCAGCGTCACGCAGTCGTCGAACCGGGACGCCGGCGGCGTCTCGACGGACTCGGCCAGCACGACGTTCGATGGGCAGAACATCGCTCTGACCGTCACGCGCGAGAACGGGAACTCGTTCACCCTCGACGTGGCGGGGGACGCCTACGAGAGCCGCCCTCTCGAGGGGCTCTTTCCGGGGTACCGCAGCCACCTCTGGCATCTCCTGGATGTCGGGAGCGACACCACGCGCAGCGCCTTCGTCGCCGTCAACTGGGACGATAGCGACCCCGCGCACTACCTGGCAGGCGGCTACTGGATTCACCTCACTGGCAATGTAGAAACCCTGAGCATCACGGATGTCGAGATCGGGGCCTTCGCGGATGGCCCGGAGATATCCCTGTCGAACCCGCCGATCATGCCCGCTCTGGGCAGCGCGCAGTACGCGGGGACGGCCCACGGGCTCACCGTGACGCGGTACGGCACCGACTTCCCGAGCATCGCTCCGGGCACTCTCGACATGGGAGAGTTCTACTCCACCGTCGCCCTGACGGCGGACTTCGCGGATGGCACGATCGGCGGGTGCATGGGTTGCGCTGACGGCATCGAGTTCAACGTGTTCCGCGTGGAGCCGACGACGGGAGACGTGGAGGAGTTGAGCGGCACCATGCAATACCGGGTTATCCTCGGCCCCACATCGTTCGATCCGAGCGGGAAATTCCGGAGCACCGACGTAACGATCGAGCATCCTCAGATCGGCCTGTCCTCAAGCGGCGTCTGGGGCGGCCGGTTCTCGAACGTGCCCGCCGACAACGGCGACCCGCGCCTCATCGCGGGCACGGTCGGAGGCAACATCTCCACACCGGGCGGAAGCGAAGGGTCGATGGTAGGCCTCTTCGTGGGCACGAAGCAGTAGTGACCGTCAGGTCCTATTGAGGCCTTCCGTGGACGTGTACGTGTTCAGGTAGTGCTGAATGTCTATGGCACTGGCGTAAAGTTGAAGTCATCGCGCGACAGAATTGCATCGACGCCTCCGAGTCTCTCGATTCGAGCTTGCTGGTCGGTGAAGACACGTCGGTTGACGCTCTCGGGATCCACGATCTTGTGAAGCCGGTCGTAGAGGCGGCCTTGAACGTCCTGCGTCTCGGGCCGGCCGGCGAGGTCCGTTTGCTCGAACGGGTCAACTGAGAGATCGAAGAGTTGTGCGGGATAGCCGACGTAATGCACGAGCTTCCAGGCATCCTCGCGCACCATGAACTCGCCGGTCATCGATCCGTCATCGTGCATCTCGCTGAACACGACGCGGTCCGGTGATTGCTCCCGCGCGAGAGCGATGAGGCTGTTCCCGGGAAGCCGGCGTTCGCGCGCGTCGAGCTCGCCGCACACCGTTTCAACCACGGTGGGGTAGATATCGACCAGCGACACCGGGGTGGAGCATCGCGTTCCGGGGTTGATGCCCGGTCCCGAGACCAACAACGGAACGCCGCTCGATTCTTCGTACATCACCGACTTGCCCCAAAGGCCGCGGTTGCCGAGGCTTTCGCCGTGATCGGAAGTGTAGATGACCAGCGTGTCATCGGCCCGCCCGCTGTCCCGCAGCGCGTCCAGGATTCTGCCGATCTGGAAATCGAGGAAGGAGCAGAGTCCGTAGTAGGCCTTCAGCCCCACCTCCAGCCGCTCCTCGTCGAAGAAATCGCCGTAGTTCCAGGTTTCCCGGTAGTGGTCGATCACCGGGTGGCGAGGTCGGTCGGCCTGCCGGTACAGGCGGGGCCTCGGTAAGTCGACACGGGCGTAGCGATCGTAAAATTCCTTGGGCGCGATCAGTGGATAGTGCGGAGAGAGCATCGACGAGAACAACACCCAGGGACGTTCGTCGTTCCGGTGTTCGCGGATCCAGCGCACGGTAGTCTCGGCGACCCGGGTGTCTAAGCGGGTGTAGGCGGACTGCCCGCGCCCGGCCTCGGCGGCCAGTCCGCGCGCCACCGTGCG
>Ga0209754_1001034_pt1 | contig 30997 bp, 37 predicted proteins | sample MesohylBB_FD_187295 | JGI IMG/M metagenome (GOLD analysis project Ga0209754, IMG submission 187295) | Host-associated microbial community of the marine sponge Aplysina aerophoba from Gulf of Piran - sponge mesohyl, lysed by bead beating... | ecosystem: Host-associated > Porifera > Sponge >... | reverse complement strand
GGATTGCTGGTGCTGTGCTTGTTCGTCATCCGCGGATTGGCAGGGTTCGTGCACAGGGTCATTACCGCTTGGGTCGGCGAGCGCGTACTGCTTTCGCTTCGGGACGATTTGATGCGCCATGTTCTTACCCTCGATTCCGTTTATTTCGATGACAACCCGCCGGGAAAGCTACTTGATCGGATTCTCGGCGACTCGATTGGATTGAATCACGCGTGGTTCGGAATTGTCTCGACCGGGATTCGCGACGGAATTTCCGTAATCGTGCTGTTCTGGGTAGCATTCTCCATCGACCCGCTTTGGACCGTCGTTGCCATCGCCGGCGCTCCTCTCTTGATTTTTCCGATTATCAAGGTGCACGGCTTCACGCGAAAATTTGCAAAGACGCTGCGCGAGACTTCAGGCGAAATTGCTTTGAGGCTGGATGAAATCTTTCATGGCATAAACGCGATCAAGCTTAATCTGCACGAATCCCCGCAGATGGACCGGTTCCTCGACAAGAGCAGGATTTATCGCCGGGCGGCCGTGCGAACCGTTGCCGGGCAGGCTAGTCTTCCCGCTTTGGTGGATGCCATCGCGGGACTAGGATTCCTGGGGATTCTAATGCTTGCGGGCCGCGACGTGATCGACGGAACTCGAACCGTCGGCGATTTCATGAGTTTCTTTACGGCCGTCGTACTTCTATTCGACCCGATTCGGCGTCTCGGCAGCGTAACGGGCGCCTGGCAGGTCGCGCGCGTATCGCTCGTCCGCCTGCACGAAGTCTTGAACAATCGACCGGCTATAGTTAACCCGATTCATCCCGAACCGCCGCCGGCGGATCTAGCCGGCTCCGATATCGTATTCGACGATGTAAGCTTTTCCTATGGCGGATTGGCCGTGCATACGGGGCTTTCGTTTCGCGCGGAGGCTGGAAAGACGACAGCCTTGGTGGGCGTATCGGGTGCGGGCAAGACGACGGTTTTCAATTTGCTTACCCGGATTGTCGATCCCGATTCCGGCACGATATCTTTCGGCGGGCGAGATATCTCCTCGATGGACATAGCGACGCTCCGAGGTTGCTTTTCCGTCGTGTCCCAGGATTCCTGGCTGTTCGACGAATCGATCCGCGACAATATTCTTCTGGGCAAGCCGGATGCCACCGAAGCGGAACTGGAAAGGGCGGCGGAGGCCTCCTTGGTGCTCGAATTCACGGATAGCCTGCCCGAGGGCCTGGACACGCCTGCCGGCGTTAGAGGAGGCAACTTGTCCGGCGGTCAAAGGCAGCGCGTAGCAATAGCCAGGGCGCTCCTGCGAAACGCTCCGATCCTCTTGCTGGACGAGCCGACATCCGCGCTGGATTCTCAGTCCGAGGAGATCGTTCAGCAAGCGCTGTCGTCACTTATGAACGGAAAAACGATTCTGACTATTTCGCACAGGTTCGCCAACGTAAGAGACGCAGACAAAATTCTTGCACTTGACGGCGGCATCCTAGCCGAAGAAGGAACGCACGAGGCGCTGGTCGTCCGCGGCGGCCTCTACGCGCGCCTGTGCGAAACCCAGTTTCTGGAAACGAGATAGGCGACTATCGGCGACTGTATTTTTCCGATATGCTTTCCGGCTTTGCGCCAAGCTGATGCCTTGCGAAGAGAGCGAGGTTGCCCAGCCCGTGCCGCAGCCATCCTCGCTCCTCGTATCGCGAGGCGTCGGTGCTGGCTTTGCAATTGAGCATTAGCATTCGACCCTTCAGGCGCTTTGCAACGGCGACATCCTCCATGACAGGAATTCGAGGAAATCCGCCTATCGAATCGTAAAGCTCCCTGGATAGCAGCAGGCCCTGATCGCCGTACGGCAGGTCGAACACTCGCGATCTGAAATTCGCCCATGCCGCCACCGCTCTGGCCGCGCTACTGTTCGAATCGAATTCGAGCTTGAAATACGCCGCTTTTTCAGGCGAACCCTCCATGTGCGCGGCGACTTCCGATGTCCAGCCGGGCGAAAGACGGGTATCGGCGTGCAAGAAAAGCAGCCAGTCGCCCTTCGCGGCGGCGGCTCCCGCGGCTAGCTGCGTTCCTCGTCCCGCCTCGCTCCTGACGAGCACGGCTCCGACTTCGTCGGCAATTTCGGCGATCGCGTCCCGAGATCCGCCGTCGCAAATAACCAAATCCCGGATCAGTCCGATATCCAGGCCCTCGTAAAGGCTGGCGAGCGTTCCGCCGATCAGGCTGGCGGCGTTTCTCGTCGGGACGACGACTGAAATAGGCGCGTTCAATTTACAATCGCATGAATTGCGGCCCGGTTCGCCGGGGCGCTGCCGAAACAATCCGGCATTCGGGCCTGCTATCGGCAACACTGCTAAACGGACGCATTTTCGAGCGCTCCGCCAACGCGAAAAGGAGAAATCCGCCTAGCCAGCCCGGTGGCGTTATCCGTTTCAAGGAATACGCCGGACATCGTTGGATCGCCGGTGGCGGGCTGCATTCGCTTTCCCGGCATGCCCGACACGAATCTCTGGAGCGGTTCCGCCGCGTTCATGCCTATTATGGAATTGTAGTCGCCGCACATGCCGACATCGGAAATGAACGCGGTTCCCTTTTCCAAGATTCTCGCGTCCGAAGTCGGAACATGGGTATGCGTTCCCGCGACGATCGAGGCCCGTCCGTCGCAAAAAATTCCAATGGCCGCCTTCTCGGATGTAGCTTCGGCGTGAATTTCCACGATGGACGCATCCACCGACGCGCCGAGACGATATTGATCAAGTATCGAGCCGATCAGTTCGAACGGGTCGTCGAACGGCCGATTCATAAACACTCGCCCCAGCGCGACCGCGACAAGAACCTTTCTGCCGCCGGTCCGGAATACTCTGGCACCCGGAGCGGGCTGCTTCTTGGCATAGTTCAGAGGAAGAACGATACGCGGCTCCCTTGACACGAATTCAATCATGTCTCGCTGGTCGAACGCATGATCCCCGAGCGTGATGCAATCGGCTCCGCCTGCCAGGATCGCCTTGGCGTGCGCAGGCGACAGCCCTAGCCCGCTAGTGGCGTTTTCGCAGTTCACGGCAACGAAATCGAGATTCAGCTCGATGCGCAGCTTCGGAAGCCTTTCAATCACCGCGCTGCGCCCCGACCTGCCGACGACATCGCCTAGGAAAAGAATTCGCATCGAATTTACCCTTTCGGTCCGTCTTGCTCCGACCGTCGGCGATTGTCGAATCGGATAACTTCGTCTTGGGTGGCGACGGCATCTAGGCGGCGGTCGCCGGCGGCGCTGGGAATGTTGTCGAATTCCTGTTCGGCAAATGCCATGCCGACAGTCAGGACGCCGTTTCCTGCATTCAGTTCGGCGATGGTTCGGTCGTAGAATCCGCCGCCGTAGCCGAGGCGATTGCCGCGGCGGTCGAAAGCCAGGAGGGGAACGATCAAGAGATCCGGGCTCAGCCACTCTCCCCGCGCCGGGACCGACGTTCCGAACGCGCTCGGCTCCAAGTTCGTGCCGGGCCGCCATTCTCGAAAGCGCAAAGGCAACTCGGAACCGACAACGACAGGCAGGCAAATGCGTTTTCCGAGACGATAAAGCTCATGCATCGCGTTCAGCGGTGAAATCTCAGATTTAATCGGCAAATATGCCGATAAGACAGCAACGCCGGGCGTGCCGCGAACGTGATCGATCAGGAATTCGCACGCTCGGCTACTCTTGCATTGCGAGAATGCCGCTCGGCGGCGGGACGACGCGTCGGCCCGGGCCGCCTGCTTGGCTCGAGTCGTATCGCAGCCGTTTTTAACATTCGATTCGGCGACTGGCATTGGTTTGCGCATCCTAGCGGGCCGATCGGGTCAGGCGCCGAGCGTCTTCGCGAGATTATAGCCGGACCCGCCCGACAGTCCCGGACCCGGATGAGTCGATGCTCCGATATGAAATAGCCTCTTTACCGGAGTCGAAGCACCGCCCGAATTCGCGAAAGGCCTCCAGAATAGCAACTGGTCGACAGTGCAGGCGCCTCCATAGGGATCTCCTCCAACCAGATTTGCATTTAGCGCTTCGAGGTCGGCGGGCGAGTAGGCCCGCCGCGCGAGCGAAATCTCTTGAAAGTTCTCGATTCGCTCCGCAAGAATAGATTCAATTCTATCGGCGAATGCTTCCCTGGTTTCCTGCGTCCAGCGCGAGCCGGTCTTAATCCGTCCCGCGGCGTCGCCTTTGATAACCCGCGGCGCGTCGGGAACCTGAATCCAGAGGACGGCCTTGCCCGGCGGGCAGCGCGACTCGTCGAGCGCATGCGGCTGGCCGACGCACAGGGTCGGAGACGCGGGCAGCATGCCGCGCTCCGCCTCATTGCAGGATTTGGAAACCGAATCTATGCCGTCGGCAAGATGAATTAGGGCGACGTCCTGTAGGCTCCCGGCCTTCCAGGCGGGAGGAGCATTGAGAGCGTAGTGCAGCTGGAAATTTCCTCGGCCATGCCTGAATGACGATGCCATGCCATGCTCGTCAAAAGAATGCTCCTTCAGGAGCCTGCCGTAAAGCTGTCCCGGCGCCACTGAACAGATAACCGACTTGGCAGCGTTGAAAACGCCGCCGGAGGCGGTTTCCACGCCGGTCGCACGGCCGCGTTTTACGATAACGCGCCGGGCGTCTTCGCCTCTGAAGATTTTTCCGCCGCGTTCGGCGATCAACGATTCGAATGCGCGTACCGCGGATTCCGCCCCGCCCTTGGCGACCGGCGCTCCCGCCGCTTCAAGAGCGAAAGCGATGACCTTGCCCATTTGGCCGCCGAAAGTGGACTCCGGAGTTAGCCCGGCATGCAGAACCCATGGCGCCCAGAGCGCCTGGACAAGCTCGGAACGGTACGAGGATTCGAGCCAGCCTCGAGCTGGAGCAAGCGAACTGCCTGCCCATGAGGACAATCCCTTGACGCTGCGCTTGAAAGCTTCTCTGGCGAATCTGCGCATGCCTTTGGCACTGCGGATTTCGCCGCCGAGCACAGAAAAAAGAAAATCCGCGTTCGCTTCCAACTCGCCCATGTCGGCAAGATGCCGATCGCCGTCGCCCTTGCTCAGCAAATCGAACGATGCGGCGTTGGCTTTCCTGTCCGTGCTGAAAACCAGGTGCGAGCCGTCGCTTCGGACAACCGCCGTCGGATAAGGCGAATGGCAGAATTCCAGGCCGTGGCGAGCAAGGTCGCCGCCCAGCTCGGCGAAGGCGGGCGAAGTTAAAAACAGCACGAATGTCGCCGCCATTACGTCGTGCCTATAGCCGGGAAGAGTTATTTCGGCGGTGTGCATGCAGCCGCCAAGACGGCGCTCCCTCTCAAGCAGCGCGACGGAGTCGCCCTTTCCGGCGAGCATCGCCGCGGCAACCAGCGAATTAATGCCGCCGCCGACGACGACATGGTCGCTGGAGTGGATTGTCTGCAATTTCGCTAGCTGCGGGCGACGAGGGCAAGCGCGCGGACGGGGCTGCCCGTGCCACGCACGATCTTAAGAGGCGCCGCGAAAAGGATTGCGCCCTTGGCCGGCAGTCGATCCAGGTGCGCGAGGCTCGCCAACCCGTACCTGTTGGCGCCGTGCAGCAGATTATGCGCTGGAAACGGCGGATTCATTCCGCCGGCGCACCCGGCGTCGGTTCCGATGCATTCGTTGCCCCATCCGATCGCTCCCTTTGAAAGGATGTATTCGATGCAGCCCGCATCCGGCCCGGGAGAATGCGGGCCGTCGGCTCCGGCATTCAGAAACAGCGCCTCGTCGTGGTTGCGCTTGTACCAATCGCTGCGCATCACGACCCATTCGCCTTCGGCGATCTCGCCATGCTTCGCTTCCCACTCTCGCACGGCGTCCGCGGTCAATAGAAAGTCGGGATTCTCCGCCACCTGAGCCGAGCAGTCTATGACATTGACCGGCCCGGCAAAATTCCGGGGAGGAATCGAATCCGTAAAGCCGTCTTCGAAGTCCTTGCCCGTGATCCAATGGTGCGGCGCATCGAAGTGGGTCCCCGAGTGCTCGCCAAGCACCAGCCAATTCCATGCAAAAAATGGACCGTCCTCGTCGTACTCCGAAATTTTGTGAATTTCTATTTTCGGCGTGTTTTTTGCGAAATCCGGCGGCAACTGCAGAATCGGAGTGTTCGGCCCGAGAGTCCCCGACAGGTCTACAACTTCGATTTTCCCGGACAAGAGCATCTCGCCGAGATTCTGGAGCGTGCTGGCTGCTGACATTGATTCGCCTTTCCAATCCTTCGATTCCATTTGGCCGCCTACGTTCGCCGGCCGCGTCCTATTGCCCGACTTGTTCCGCCCGGGCTATCCGACCGGGTATCGGAATTAATCGCAAGCTCTCGCCCCAGTTGCGCCCTTTGGCGTTAATTGAAAGCATTGTTCAGCGGTTTTACCGCCAATGAGGCACCCGCCGATTCAAGCCCCGGCTCTTTCGGAGCGACGGAAGTTCTGCACGGGAACATCGCAAAAGTCAATTGAAACGATTGCCCGCAACGCAGGCATCAAGCCGCCGAGCGATTCCAATGCCATTGGCTTGCCGGCTTCCTGAAGCAGCGCCAGATCGATGTCCAAATCAAGCAGCTGTCGCCATGATTCGTGCTTGTGAGCCATGTTCCAGGAAATGATCTTCATCGTGCTTCGCGCTTCGGGATACGGCGGCCAAGGACCCGCCACCGGCGTACACTACATCCGGAGGTCCATCTCGGCCGAATTCTGCTTCGGCTCCGGTACTTTTTGAAGAGCTGTTTCCAAATCAGCACGATGTGCCTCCGGCCCAGGCGCTGGAGACGGTCAACAATTGCTGCGGCATGCTCGGCGCCTTTGAACACTGGCAGCAAACCCGCGCCCAACTCGCCTCATCCCGGCCCGTGCTCATGGCCGGCATCATGGAACTGGGCTGCGGCATCGGCGTGCGCAAGATTTCCCGCATCTCATCGCGGGTCATTGAAAGCGAACTGGAACACGCCGTCAACTGGTGCTTCTCCCTTGAGAACATCCGCGCGGAGAACGACATCGTGATCAAGGCGATGGACGGGATGGAACTGCCTGATCTCCGCCGCAGAGACGGGGAATCGCTGCACACCGCCAGCGACGGGCGGAGATTCAGGGTTCTGGCCAGATTCGTGTTGAAATACACGCCAGCGGGCCGGTTTCGGATGGATGCAGAACGCTCTTGAACACCGGATTTCTATTTCCCGGCCGATCTGGCTCTTCCGAGGACTGATTTCAGACCCTTCAGCCCGAAGCGCACGGGCAATTGCCCATGAACAGCGCGAGAGAGAGCATCCCGGTTCGGCTTGTCGTCTCCTTGCCGCCTGAGCTGGCCCGGCTAGCGGTTGCCGGTCCGCAATTTGGCAGGATCGATCCTGGTCTCTCCATAGAGGATGATATTTCTCCACTCGATCAAGCTGATGTGTCGAGGTGCCCGAAAGGATCGCTGGGCGTGTCGCGCCTAGACGGGAAAGAGGCCGAAGCCATGGCCGCGATCATGAGAATCGTGCGTAAATAAGTAAGATACGATGACGCCGAACCATCGGAATCCGAATAGCATGATCTCGGCCTCGATCCACAAGACGTTAATTATGGGAGAAAAATCGAGCCTTGTCTTGGTATAAAAGGGCTGGATGTGATTTGGCGGTTTGGGCCGCAACCCAGCAAATCAACAAAGGTAACCCTTGACTATTTCTGCGTTGCCCCCGTATAATGGGCATGGCGGTCGATCAGTCCCCTGACGGGTAGCCTTCGGGTCCGCGGAGAACGTGGGGCACTCCTGATCGCCTTTTTCCGCCCGAGAGGTCTTCGCCGCGAGTTTAGAGATTCATCGAACTAAAGGAATTCCGCCCCCTTCCGCAAACGGCCCCTACCAGGCCCTCAAGGCTTTCGGGCAGATCATCAAATCGCTGTTCATCCTGCGCTATATCGATGATCCCGGCTTGCGGCAGGCGATCGAAATGCAACTCAACAAGGTCGAGCTGGCGAACCGGTCCGCCCGCGCCGTCGCCATCGGCAATCCCCGCGAGTTCACCCGGACCGAGAAGGAAGAGCAGGAAATCGCCGAAGGCTGCAACCGTCTGATCAGGAACAGCATCATCTTCTGGAACTATCTCTACCTCACGCAGAGGCTGGAAAGGTCGCCTGACGCTGAAACGAAAGAGAATCTGCTTGGCATGATCGCCGCCCGATCGCCGATGTCATGGGTGCGCATCAACATGCTTGGCGAGTACGACTTCTCCGACGAAAAACTCCGCGATGCCATCGGAATCCTCCCACTGAAATCGGTCGTCTGAAACGGCCTCGGATTCGGGGGCGCTGAAACAGGCGAATGTTCTGACAAACCCGGCGCTATGTCGAATTCACTGTGGGACTTCATGTACCTTTGTGCAGAGGAACCGGGGAATGCAGGCCCCGACCGAACTGCTGATGCATGTCTCGCCGTTCGGCTGGGAGCACATCAACCTGACCGGTGAATGTAAATGGCGAAAACGCCTGGCGCAGGATTTCGCCTCCTCCCGCAAACGACCCCTGCTACCGCGCGGCTTTTTCTCAAATCTGGACTTTTGCAACCTCGATCTCGCTCGCACGCTCGCGGACTTTGGCGATGTCGTAGCTGTTCTGCATCCGCATGAGGGTGTCCATCGACACGCCGAATGCTTTCTCGATCCGCAACGCCATCTCCGGCGATAAACGCGCACGTTCGTTCAAAACAGCCGATAGCGCCGCCCGCGTGACGCTGAGCGTCTGCGCCGCCGCCGTCACTGTGAGATCGAGAGCTTCAATGATCTCGTGCTTGACGAATTCCCCGGGATGTACCGGATTCTTCATTCGGATACCTTGCACCGGTTTCATGTCTGCCTCTCATTGATAATCCTCATAGTTGAGATCGACGATCTCCATCTCATCGCGGTCTATTCGGAACGTTATTCGCCAGTTCGCGGTAACAGCCAGACTCCAGGTTCCCCTGCGATCGCCGCCCAGTATATGGACTCTCCAACCTGGCACCGTTCGCAACTCCTCCTCCTGTTCCATATCCTGAAGGAAAGAGATGATGCGCCGGAGTTTCGGTGCAAAAGCGGGCTGCACTCCAACTGCGTTGTTCTCCGCAATGAGCCGACGCAGCCCCTTATGAACCACGTTCCTGATCTTCATTCCGGACATTAGCCCTTGCAGCCGTCGTTTAGTGTCAAGCTACGCTTTCCACAAGATCAGTTGTCCAGCGATCTCCCCATAGCTTCCTTGATCCGGTTGGCGTTCGCACTCATCATCCCTGTCCAGTGCGGGGCTATCAATGTATCGTACTTCAGTCCGTCGTTTCGCTGTCCTTCATCCATTCGCGCATGGCGCTGTGTTCGATGACCGTGGTCCAGAGGATTTTCACGCCCTCCCAGACCTTCTGCGTGCCCGGAAGGGGGTTGATTCCGGCAGGGAGAAGATTCGTACGCCAAGCCCCCAGAACATGCGTTCCTCAAGTTTTGCGAGGCGTTCGCCTGATTTACTCGATCGCGCCTCCTAAGCGATTTGCCGCCTGCTCAGCGTTCGACAGACAGTCGGCCGCGACACGGAGAAGACCTCTGCGAGACCGTAGGTTCCCGCTGGGATTCCTACTCCCGGGACAGCCTCATCGGAATCAATAGTAAGACTGTTGATTCTTGTGGGACGCTGAGCCAAATCCACTTCGAACGCCAAGCCGCTTTCGGATCGGATTCCGTACGCGATGGATGCCCCCGCTCCGCTTTTAGGCTCGAATTTCCCGGTAATGCCTCCTAACGCGTATCTTGAATCGCTCGGAGATACGAACATCGCGGACGCCACTGCGAATGGAATAAGCAACGCAAGCGCCGCAAGTAAATTGTTTTTCAAGACTTTTTCTTTTTGGCAAACTTCTACCTGATTACTATCCTGCGTAAGCTGAATTTTGGCTGCGCCGCTCGCGGATTCGCCGCCTGAAATCCTGGATGGCCTAGTACGGAAAGCTTTTTCGAGAACGGATCCGCCGAAACGGCGCCCGGGAGCGCCGTCGGGCGCATCTGCCGAGTGGATTCGCGGTCTTCAGGAGTGAATTGGCGGGCCGGTCCCGCCGAGGCGCATCGGATTCAGCAGCGGCGACGCGCCGCTAGCCTTCAAGCCGCCCGACGGTCCCCTTGCGGAGCAGCTTCTCCGGGATCGGTGGCGTGCGGGCCGCCGCCCAGGCGAGGCGCGGCACCATGCTCGGCAGGTCGTAGCGGCGATTGAACCGGTACTCGAACTCGCTCAGGTATCGCTGCGCGTTCTTGCCCTTCATGGAGTGGTGGGTGCTCCGAAGCGCCGACTTGATGTCGCCGATGACGGTGTTCAGCCAGACGAATTCCTTGACGCGAACGGGAGCCTTCCCGCCGCCGGTAACGACCGGGGCGTGCAGGCCAATGGCATTTCCTTAGATTGAAATCACTGCGCCTAAAAATTTGGCGAGGCCTTAACCATTTGATTCATATCTAGATTTCGCGCGCGATAATTTTCTTTCGCTTCCGGGTTAACACTTGCCCGCCGCCATGGCATGCAAGTTGAGTATCGGATTGCCTTTATCGGGAGTATTCGGTCATGGACCCTCGAATCTCCGCCCTCAAATCCACGACGTACCTGGGCCGGCGCTTCACACGGCGGCAGGTCGCCGACATCCAGGCGACCGTCGCGCTTTTTCCCAACGGTGGACGAATTCCACGGCTGGAGCGAGCGCGGCATCCGCCAAGAGCTCTACGCCCATTTCAACCTGATCGCCATGGCCCGCCTGTTCTCCAACCATATCGACGGCATTCTGGACGAGATGATCCTCAAGCACGCGGTCTCGCTCGCCGACACGGTCGGCCGCGCGGCGGGTTCGATCCTCGCCGTCCGGGCGCGGCTTCGACCGGGACGGTCGTTCCCGCGCCGATCGAGAAAGCCCGTCGGAAAGTGGAGCCGGAGACGATTGTGGGAAACATGAACCAGAACTAAAAAGGAACTAAAAATGATCTAAACGGATCGAAGAGGCCAACGCGCAAGTGCGCGGCCTTAAGGAAATGACATTGGCGTGCAGGCAGCCGGCGGTGGCAACCGCGCCGAAGCAGGGCAGGCCGTCGCTGTAGACCTTGCGTCCCGAGGTGACGCTCCGGCGGCACTAGCTCTCGATCGCCTTCAGGCGGAAGCCGGCAACCACCTGGAGCTCGATCCTGTGCGGCAGCCGATCCTCCGTCGTCTCTAGGGCCGCCACGAACGGCATCTTCCCTTCCGCCCCGCGCCCCGTTTGCCGTCCCGGACCCCGCCGAGATACACGTCGTCCACTTGGACCAGGCCCGCGAGCGGCTTCTCGTCCTCGCGCTCCATCATTGCCTGCATGATCTTGTGCTTCATGCGCCAGGCCGCGTTGTAGGACACGCCGGTCTTGCGCATAAGATCTATCGCCGAAATGCCCTTCTTGCCCAGCGTTATCAGGAAAATGGCCTGGAACCAGGTCGCGAGAGGAAGCTTCGTGTGCTCGAACAGGGTTCCGGCGGTGACGGATGTCTGTCGTCCGCACTCGCCGCCCTCGGTGCAAAATTTACGGGAAATTGCCCGCAAACGGCGCGCGAGAGGCCGTCGAAATGGAAGGAATTTCTGTTCAGAGGTTTACAGATCAATCGGTTGCCAACAACGCGGACGTCTCTTGATGTGCGTGGAACCTGGCTTACCGGAATTAACAACCGCACTTGGGAAAGCATGCCGCGGCAGGTGCCGACAGGAAGTCCATCGACCAGCTTTTCGAGGATGTCACGGCCTGGCTCATCCGGGAACTGGAAACCGGAAACGTCCCTTGGGAACGGCCTTGGACAAGCAGGAAGGTCCCTCTGGAGCCGGCCGGCGCGAGGGTTTCGGCTTCAGCCCGACGGAACGCGCATGCCAGGCCCGAATCGCTCGAGTCTCTACGGACGGAATGCTCTATCATGCCCGGGAATGACAAGGTCGGGTTTGTATTCCTGGGCGCGATCGAGCGAGCGATGCAGCGCATCGAGCTGTTCGGCCGAATACCAATGGGAATACTCGCGGCGCGTATATTCCGTACGCAGCATGGCAAGGTCGCCGGCGACAAGCACGCGCGCGTCCCTAGCCTCTACGATCAGCGAAATATGGCCGGCCGTGTGGCCGGGCGTCGGAAATGCGGCAACCCCGGGCATGAGCTCGGTTTCGCTATCGATTTCGGTTACTGGCCCCATCATGGTTTTTTTGGCATCCACAATTGGAGCTCCTTCGATTGCGGCCATTTCGGCAAGTTCGCCAGATCCGAGAATCCAGGGCTTGCCGGCGAGCTGCGTAATCGCGCCGGCATGGTCCGTGTGCGTGTGCGTCGTAACAACGGCATCGATGTCCGCATAGTCCAGACCGCGTTTTTGAAGCGCATGCCACAGAATCGAGTATGCGCCGATGTGATGATTGCCGGGGTCGACGACGACGGTTTTTTCGCCGCGAATCAATAACGTCGCGGCTACTGGAAGAAACCCCACATTGGTCTTGAATATCGGCAGATCGCCCGGTCCGACGCCGAGCATCGCTTCCATTCGGTCGAGCTGCTGCTCCGGCGAGGATGCAAAAAAGTAGACGAGCTCGTCCTCATGCAGCCGGAACCGAAGGCAGACGGGCTGAATTATTACATCGACAGTCGGCTTTCCCACTTTATTAGTCTCCCGATTCAGGCGGATAATTTTCGACGGAGCCGCGAATCCAGTCCAATGTGGCAAGATCCATGAAGCTGTAGTTGTAGAAGGTGTAGCCGCTAGACGCCGATGCTACGGCGCGCACCTGGACGCCGAGTTCGTCTTCGCTCGAAACTTGCGGCAAAATCGCGCGAATCGCGGGCACCTGGGCGGCTTCGCCGCGAATCAGCGCATTGTAGGTTTCGAAACGGTCCGCCAGCACCGCCTGATCGGTAAAATAGTAAGTCGGATGGATTTCATCGACAAGCGGAAGCAAGTCGTCGAGATCGACTCCGTTCTGCCACTTTCTCCCGTTCGGACCGAGAGGGTAGAGAGGTCCGAAATCCAGCGCGGCGATCGTGATGTCCGGCGCCGCCGCGCGAATAGCCCCGGCTATGTTTTCGGTCGCTTCGGAAACGCCGGATTCGCGAACGCGCAAATACCCGCCGAATTGACCGTCTGCGCCGCCTTCGAGCCGTTCCCATTCGAACGGGACGGCCGGCCGCGCGGAACTTGCGCTGTCGACCTGCCGCCGCGTCCAGTCGCGCACGCCGTCGAAATCTATGCCGTCCCGCATTTGCCGCTCCCGGCATGCCGGGCAAAAGCATAGCGACGCGAGAAACTCGGCTTCGGCGCCGAGGGGAACGCCGATGACTTCGTGATGGTGATCGTGGCGCAAGGGAAGATATTCCACGGATTCAAGCAATATGCGATCGAATATTCCGCGACCCGCTATGTCGGCGGCCACGGATCGGGCGAGGTCCGCGACTTGTTCGTTCGAAGGGCAAATCGTGTGGAAAATCCGATCGCCCCACGGGTTCTCCACGGCGACATCCGGATAGGACGTTCCAATTCCTGAATTGTGAAAGACCGGCATCCAGGCCGAAAGCGAGATCCCTCGTCGCTCGGCGCGTTCCGCCAATTCTTCCCAGAATTTCGGCCAGGAGTCGGAAAGGCTGCTCACGGGAGGCGCGAGCGGATGGTCGCGGATCCAATCGCCGGGCTTGAAGTACAGCGCGCCCGGTACCGGGAAGTAAACGCGCCGTGCCGGATTGTGAGGCAGGAAGAACATTCCGGAATGATACCAAACTGCCAGGTAGAGCGAGTTCAGTCCGGCGCGCTCGACTCCGTCGAGCACCGCATCGGGACCTTCGTCCAGAACATCCCACGCGTACGCGTAGAGGCCGAGCACCGCTGTTTTCATTTTTTATCCTCCCGGCAGTCGCGCAAGGGCCAGCTCGCGAATTCCTCGAAAAAGGCGGCTACAGCCGCTACCATTGCCTCCAGCAGCTCTTCGCCCCGCTTGCGCGAAGCGAGCGTGGGAGCGCCGATGACGCCCGTGGGGCTGAGCTCCTTGAAACTAGCGGCGGCGGCGACGGGTCCGCCGGACAGTAAATCCGCGGCCAGATAATTCGATTTTTCGAGATAGTGGTCCTTCGCGGCATCCATTCGAACAAGGTCGGGTCTGCTTGCCAGCATGAGAGAAGTCTCCATTTCGCATGCATGCATGATTCCGCCGGGTTCGGATTTCCTCCAGGCGGCAAGCTCCCGGAGCGCGAAATCCCAGTAGGATGCGAACACCGCGCTGACGCCGTGATCGTAGCGAAGCGTCTGGACAAGGTTTTTCAAAAGGTTGGCGTTTCCGCCATGGCCGTTGAGCAGCGCTATCCTGCGGAATCCGTGTCTTGCCAGGCTTTGCGCCGCTTGGCCGGCAACGGCGCTGAATGCCGTGTCGTCCAGCGACACCGTGCCTGGAAAATCCATGTGGTGCGGCGAATACCCGGTCCAGATTACCGGCGCTACCGCGATTGCGCCTCCGGACTCCGCCATCCGCGTCGCCGCTCTTTCGGCAACGGTTCCGACGAGATGAGCATCAACCATCACGGGCAAGTGAGGTCCGTGCTGCTCGAATGCGCCGATAGGCAGAACGGCTACCGGATCGCGTTCCAGCAGAGCATCGATTTCAGGCCAGGCCAGTTCGCCGAGCTTTACGTTTATTGCCATTGCCTGCCTAAACCTCCTCCAGTCTTACCGCCCGCTCGCGGTCTATCGACATCTTCATTGCCGCGACGACGGCTTCCGCGCGCCGCGCCGAATTCAATCCGGCCAAGTGGGGCGCGCCGGCCAGCGAGTTGTCGACAAATGCACCTAGCGAAAGCGCGAGCGCGCCTCCGACGCCACCGTCGGGCAGAATCGGCCAGTGCGTCATGTCGGGTCTAGTGAAACCGGCTTCGCCCTGCACCGCGAACCCGTGCGAAGATCCCTCGATTGCTATGCTTCCCTCGTCGCCGACCAAATGGAATGCTTGATCCAGAGGTTCCGGATGAGTCGGCGGCAGCACCCAGGAGGTTTCGAACACGGCAACCGAGCCGTCGGCGAAACGCAGAGTCGCCACCACCGCGTCGTGGCATCCGTATTCGGCGCATCTTCTTACGACGGCTTCCGCATAGGCTCTTTCCGCGGGAGCGGCGGCCACCGTCAGCGCCATGTCGATATCGTGAATTAGCGTTGACGAAAGCAGATCCGTCCAAGGCGCGTATTTTTCGATCCCAAGCCTCGTTCCTCTTCGGCGCGCAAAGCACGACACCAGGCGGCCGATTCCTCCTTCGGCGACGATTTGCTTCATGCGAGAGAATCTGGGGTCCGCATGCAGAATGAAATTTATCGCGGGTTCGGCTCCGGCGGCGACTAGGTCGTCGACTAGCGCGTCGACTTGGCGAATTGTCCGCCCAAGCGGCTTTTCAAGCAGCATCGCGAGGCCCCGCTTCGCGGCCGCCATCGAAGGCTCCCGGCGCGCGGTTTCAGGAGTCGCGATGCTTACGGCATCGAGTTCTTCCGATTCCAGGAGCTGCTCGTAGCTTTCATATCCCCGGCACTTCAGCGAATCGGCAACGTGTCGGGCGCGTTGCGCATTCGCGTCGCATACGGCGACGAGATCGCAGCGCGGGTTCGAGTCGAATATGCGCGCGTGCAACTCGCCTATCGACCCCGCGCCGATAACGGCTATTCGCATCGTGGTCCCATTCTACTTGTCGGCTCCTTCCAGCAGCACGCGCGTAATCAAATTCTGAAATACCAGCATGAGAAGCGCCACCGGCAGCAGAGTCAGCACGGCGGCGGCGGCTTGCTGCCCCACCTTTATGTCGATTGTACTGCGAAACATGCCCAATGCTACAGTCGAAATTTTCAGATCGCTAGTGAAAATGAGCGGCGTAAGGAATTCGATCCAGGAAAGTATGAAGGCGAAAATGAACCCGGCGAGAATGCCGGGGCGCACCAGCGGAAGCATTACTCTGGCCAGCGCCTGGATGTCGGAGCAACCGTCGACTTTCGCGGAATCTTCGATTTCCTTCGGAACCTTGTCGATGAAGGCTTTCAATATCAAAATTTCGAACGGCAGAATAAATCCCGAATACGCTATGATCAGGCTCAGAAACGAGTCGTCCAGGCCCCATCTTACGAAAATGACGAACATGGGTATCAAAAACAAAACAGTCGGCAGGAAGTATACGGAGGCCATTGCGCCGATCACGAACGAGCTGCCGGGAAGGCGCAGCCTCGAAATCGCGTAGGCGGCCGGCAGAGCGAGAATAAGGCAAACCGCGGCGGTCATTGTCGAAACGATGAGGCTGTTCCTTATGCCTTCGCGTATGGGAACGATGTGTCCCTGCCCCAGAACCTCCTTGAAATGCTCCAGGAAAAGATTGCTCGGCAAGAACTGAACGTCTCTGGAACGAATTACCGATTCCGGTTGAACGCTTGTCAGCAAAAGCCCGTAAAGGGGAAAAGCCATCACGGCGAGCACCAGAGCGGCGGAACCGTAGATTATCGTATGGCGCGCCAGTGCTCGCCGCCGTCTGGGACCAAGCGCGATCATCGCTGGGCCCGCGCAAGGAAACGGCGAAAAAGCGTCGCCAGCAGCACGGCGAAAAGCGTTACCAGAAGCAGAACGTATGCGGCGGCCGAGGCGCGGCCAAGGTCGAACGACTGGAACGCTTCGCGATAGACGAAGTAGTTCAGCGTCGTCGTGCCTCCCCCCGGGCCTCCGCGCGTTAGCACGAAAATCGTGTCGAAGGCTTTCATAGCCCAGACGAACTGTATCAATGCCAATGGAATGGCGATCGGCGCCATCAATGGCAGCATCATGTGCCGGAATCTCTGCCCGACCGTGGCGCCGTCGACGGATGCCGATTCAAAGACCTGCTTGGGCAAGCTCTGCAGCCCGGCAAGGAGAAACAGCGCTGTAAACGGAATCGCCTTCCAAATCTCCGCTACGGCGATGACGTGAAGCGCCGTCCAGCCGTCGCCGAGCCAAATCCGGTACTGGTCGATCAGCCCGGCCCGTTGAAGCAACGCATTCACGAATCCGACATCGGCATGGAACATTTGACCCCAAAGCACGCCCGCGACCACCGGAGGCACGGCCCAGGGAAGCACGACCACGACCCGGACCAATGTCCGCCCGTAGAATCTCTGATTTAGCAGCAGCGCGATCAGGAAGCCGAAGACAGTCGCAGGGATCGCGATCAGAAAGCCGAAATAAATCGTTCGCAGCGTCGCGCTCACGAATTCCGGGTTTTCGATCAGGCGAATGTAGTTCTCGGCGGCGACGAAGCGGCCGAGCTCGAGCCTAACCATGTCGAATTCGGCGAAGCTTAAAGCCAGGGTGAAGAAAACGGGATACAGATAAACGCCTCCAACCAGCAGCAGGGAAGGCGCGATCATAAGGGCGGCGCGCAGGATTTCGCGCTGCCGCCGCTTGCTCGTTCTTTCGAAATTGATGTGGTCGACGCCGCCATTCCGGCGGCGCCCGTGCACGCTATGCGCGGCTGGCATTTATGAGATTTACGGCCTCGTCCAGTGCTTCCCGCGGCTTGATTTCCTGCGCGAGCGCCCTCGAGATCTGCCCAGTTAGAATTTCCAGCCATCTTTCTCGGTCCGTCGAATAGCCGCCGTCGACGGGATACTGGTAGGATTGGCGGATAACCTCCGCGAACGGCAGGTTCGCCACGACATCCGAGTGGCCGAGCGCCACGTCGATCGATGGCGCCCACGGCGACGTGGCGCCCTGCAGAATTTGATTTTCCAGCGATGTCGCGAATTCGATGAATTGGCGGCCGCCTTCGGGATTCTTGGCGAACGCCGGAACCGCAAGAAATTCCGATCCGTCGACCGAAGCCGAAGTGGCAAGCGCCGGATTCGGCGCGTAGCCGGATCGTCCCTGAACGGCGGAGTCCGGGCTTCCGTTGGCGATGCCGGCGATAAAGGGCCATGTAAAGAAGAAGCCGCGCTGCCCCGACAGATATCCGGGCGAGGCGTCGAAAACCCAAGTATAGGTTACAACCGCGGGGTCGACGACTTTATGAACATGGAGAAGCTCCGTCATTCGCGAAAGAGCTTCGACCCCCGCATCGCTATTCATAACCGGGTTGAGGTCGTCGTCGAGAAATCTCCCGCCGGCGCCCTGTAGTAGCGAGCCGAATGTAAAGATGCTTCCCACGCCGCCCCAATTGTCGGTAATGCCGTAGACGTTGTTATCCGGGTCGTTGATCTCCTTGGCGAACTCGATGAGCTTCGTCCAAGAGTTCGGTTCGGCATGCCATCCCGATGGCGCTTCAGGATCCAGTCCGGCCGCCTCGCACAGATTTTTGTTCCAATGCATAATGGGGCAGCCGATTGTAATGGGCACGCCGTAGGCGCGGTTCTTGTAGTTGGCCGCCGTTACGCTGTTTGGGATCAAGCCGTTGGGCAGCAGCTTGTTCTCGACGAGGTCGGTTAGATCTGAAAGCCAGCCCTTGTCCGCCAGGCCCGCGACGAGCGCTGCCGTTACAAAAACGGCGTCGCCGGGGCTGCGGCGAGCGATCAAGCTCGAGTTCAGCTTTACCGCAAGGTCCGGAGTCGTCACTTGCTCGAATGTCGGAAGAATGCCGAATTCTTCCTCGTAGGCCGGTAAAAGCTTAATCAAGTAGTCCATGTGCGAACCAAGCAGCAGTTTTACCGGATCCTTGTTCATGGCCGCAGCCGACGCGACGGAAGCCCAGCTTCCGGCCAAGGTTGCGCAGCCGAAACCCGCCAATAGGCTTCTGCGATCAATATTAGAATAAAGCATTCGCTATCCTCCCGATCTAATCCGATGCAAGTCAATCACTTGGCGTCGCTTTCGTCAATACCCGGTTGAATTCCAGCTTTCTCAAATCCTCGCCGACATGAGCGGAGCCGACATGAAACCCGCCCTGCTCCGGGACCGCTACAAGTTTTCGGGAGGATTGCGCGCTCGGCCGTCGCTTTGGCAAAGCTCTTTGGCCTCTCGAATCGAGCCGAGCGAAAGCCGCGCTCCTGGAAATCTCACCTCATCGCGGAACATTCGAATCGGCCCCGCTGCCGAATCAATCGAGGTCGAGCGGAAAAATCGGGCGGCGCAAGTTTCGAAACGGCAGAAGCCGGGGATCGCTGGCGCAGTGGCCCGGCGTGGATACCGTGTAGCTTGCCGCCGATATCGGGTCGTACGCGCGACGGTGCGCTACCGCCGCTTTGATGCCGATAACCTTGAAATCGCGGGGATCGAGGCCCTGGCTGCGCCATTGGCCCAGATCGAACGGCGGCGTTTTCTTTGATGTCAGGAGCAGCGTTACGCCGTCGTGCCTGACGACTGCGCAAGGCCCCATGGAAACGTGCTTTCCGGCGGATGCGATCAAATGGCTGTGCGCGTCCTCCAGCGTGAACCGCCCGTCGCTCTTGGATACGAGCTCCGCGTCCAGATTGACCGGACCCGCGCCGGGCGGACTCGCTTTTCCTCCTATCGGCAGGACCAGTCGCTGGCCCGGCTCCAGTTTGGAAAATTCTGCCACGGACTCCGGGTCATTGATAACCACTGCGGCGTTTTCCTGCTTGGTATCCAATAGTGCGCGCAGAATGCCGGTGCCATCTCCCGGGGCTCCGCCGCCAATATTGTCGGACGGTTCGACAAGCAAAGACGGGCCGCTCGGCGAAGACGCGGCAATTTTGCCGAGGGCCTCGCATGGGTCGATTTCCTTTGGCAGTCCTTCATGCCGCAATTCCCACGCTAGCTCGCAGAGCCGGTCCAGCGCGGCTTCGCAGCCGCTCCACTTCGAGTCCGCGACGATTGAAAACGCAACGCCGGCATCCCGGCAATCGGCGAAGGAAAAACCGGCGACGACATTGACCGCCCAAACCCCCGGCGAGGAATTCTCGATTCGCCTGGCGAGCGCTTCGAGCTCAATCATGGGCGCATCGGCGGTTCCCGTGCCCGTCGGCGGCCAAATAACGGGCGAACGCCTGACCGCGGTTCGCGGCCGCTCGAGAGCGCCAAGCGCTCGAGCAAGCAATTCAGCAGCCCTTACGGCCGTTTCCCTCGCATCTGCGTGCGGATTTTCTCGATAGCAGACGAGCCCGTCCGCGCATGCCGCCATCCTATCGGACATATTCGCGTGAAGGTCGAATGCGCCGAACACCGGGATGCGATCTAGTCCCGGCAAGGCGCGCAGGCGCGCAAGCAAGGTTCCCTCCACGTCCTGCAGGCTTTTGGAAACCATCGCGCCGTGCAGACTAAGAAAAACCGCATCGAACCCGCCCGCCGCAGCGGCTGGAGCGAGGTCCTGCCAGAACGCTTCGACGACTTCGTCGTCGACGATTCCCGAAGGCGTGGCGGAATATGCGCATACGGGCAGCACCTTCCAGCCATGCTTGTCCGCGACTTCAAGAAATCCGTCGATCATCGAGCCGTTGCCCCGAAAATCGAGAATTGCATGTCCGCGCGAGATTCTAAAATCGTCGAGTCGCGTCGTTTCGTCGACGAAACAGTGCGTTTCGTGAAACAGTCCGGCGAGCAGGATTCGTTTCATGCGAAGCCTATGCCCTTCTCCCATATCCAAGTTGCCATTCTAGCGCCGCCGCCGTTGAAGATTCCACTAAATTTGCATCCGATTCCTTAAGTATTCGCTTAACTCGCCAATTCGATATGGTCGTGGAATCATTTTGGTCGGATGCCCGAATTGCTTCAACGCGATTTTTGCTATGGCGGGAAGCCTAGCTCCTCGCGGTAGCGACCGCATGCCTCGTCGGCAGCAACAGCCCATTCGACAAGTTGGAGGAACTAGTATCGGCGGGGATTCGACCGAACCCGACGAGAATCCGCGCAAAAACGAACTTCTATCCCGTTTTCGCTCGCGAGCCGAATATCATTAACTGGATATGAGAGGGTCTGAAACACATTTCGAACAATTGTAGAGAAATGCTTTTAGCGACAGAACGATTCCTAATTGCTGCTTTCAAACGTGAAAATTTTTTGCGAACAGGCATTTCTTTTTCGGAACATAAGCGGTATAAGCGAATCGCTTCAATTCAACCCGGCGGCACCAAGCTTGGCAACAAGCGACCTAGCGGAAGTCCAGCGAGTGCTTGGCCGCTCGAATTGCCTGGCAAGGATCCGAACTAATCGGGAGTGCTTCGACATGCCCGCGAGGCTGCGACGACCGCAAGAGTTCAAATGCCTTTTCCGCGGCAGTCTCTAGCGCAATTTCCTGCGGCAATTCGGCGCGCATGGTTGGCGGGCGCGCTCACGACTGAATTGCTGTTCGAAGGCAAGAGTCTGCAACTTGCGGGCACGATAAAAAGGAATCCTTCTGTTGCTCGGAACGAAAGTAGAAACACGGTGATGCCTGAAATGGCGCATTTAACTAGCTAGATGGGATTGGGGGTGAATTCGAACTGGCGGTTGCAAGTTCGCAATTCATTCGACATCTTTATTAATGAGTGTCAAAAAGACCGGAAATTTAAATAACATTATCAAGCGAGGAGAATATGAGGCCGATCGGGATTGATTTATTCGCGGGTGCCGGGGGACTTAGTCTTGGCTTCGAACAGGCAGGATTCGATATCGCGGCAGCAGTCGAAATCGATCCCATTCATTGCTCTGTTCACAAATTCAATTTTCCGAATTCGTCGATAATTCCGAGGTCGGTTGTTGGCCTAAGCGGTGACGAAATTCGCCAATTGGCCGGTATTGGCAGCAAGCCTGTTGACTGCGTATTTGGTGGTGCGCCTTGCCAGGGTTTTTCTTTAATTGGGCATCGAGTGTTGGACGATCCTCGAAACCTTCTCGTTCAGGAATTTGTTCGCATCGTCTCAGAACTAAATGCACGAACATTCGTATTCGAAAATGTCAAAGGACTTACGATTGGCAGGCACAAGACATTCCTTTACGAGCTTGTGGCTGAATTCGAGTCATCGGGATACGATGTCCTGACGCCAATAAAAGTACTCAATGCCGCGCACTACGGAACACCCCAATCGCGCGAGCGACTGATTTTATTTGGGGCGCTAAAGAACCAAAAATTGCCTTCGTATCCTGCTCCATTGACCAATGCGGTTGGAAAACCGGTTTCATTTGATGGACTTGGATTCGGCCCGTCGTGCAGAGATGCGCTCGACGACCTCCCGAATGCGGATAGTTTTCCGTGCTTGCTTGCTAGTGACCACGTGCACGCACAGCCAACGAGATGTCCTTCCGAATTTGCGCGGGAGCTTCGCTGTGAGGCGAATGATTCATGGCATGCCGGTTATCGTCGAGATTGGGACCCCACTTTACTCACTTCAAGTGCGCGGACGGCACATACCGACATTTCCTGTCGGCGCTTTTCGAATACTCTTCCAGGTACTGTCGAGCCGATCAGTCGATTCTATAGGTTGCCGCCTAACGGTGTATCCAACACGCTTCGAGCGGGCACGGACGGGGCGCATGGTGCCTTTACGAGTCCGAGACCCATTCATTATAGTTATCCTCGGTGCGTCACAGTGCGAGAAATGGCTCGGCTGCATGGCTTTCCCGATTGGTTCCGTTTCCAAGTAACTAAGTGGCACGGTGCACGACAAATTGGTAACTCTGTGCCCCCGCCATTAGCGCGCGCCGTTGCCGCTGAAGTCTTCAAAGTTCTAGGTTTCTCGTCAATGCGTCCTAATACACTTCTAAAGCTCGGCGATCCGGCGTTACTTTCATTCGACATGACCCAAGCTGCTGCTCATTTCGGTGTCGATGCTCCATCAACTCGTCGCAATCGGAAGAGCGGAGTAACGAAACGCAAGCAAATTGACATAGAACGGGAAAGAACGTGTAATCGAGTTGCTTATGGCTAGGCTACCCAGCAGACAGAGCCAGATCGTAAAGGCAGTTTTTTTTGATCGACATTCTACAGATAGCTCGGTTATTCGATTTAATCGGCAAGACTTATTCGACGCTTGTGAAAAGTACAGGATAAAACCTCTTGCCAACATGGGCGATGGCGTACTTTACTCGTATCGCTATCGCACCAAGCTGCCTAAGGAAATCCTAAGTACGCAGCCGAGCGATAAGGAATGGGTAATTCTCGGACGAGGAATATCGCAATACGAATTTAGGCTTGTTGCCAAGAGTAATATCGAACCCAATCCGGATATGCTCGCCATTAAGATCCCGGAAGCGACTCCAGAAATCATCAAACGCTATGCCTTTTCGGATGAACAGGCGTTGCTAGCTCGAATTCGCTACAATCGGCTCATTGATACTTTCTTCGGAATACCAGCACACTCACTGCAGAATCACCTGCGAACTGCCGTTAAATCGATTGGACAAATTAAAATAGACGAAATTTAGGTAGGTTTAAACAGAATTGGGCGCCACTACATAATTCCCGCGCAAGCAAAAGTAGGCAATGACAGAATTGGATATGCGCGGTTGTTTCAAGATTGTGCCTACTGTCAAGCAACCTATCCGAATCCCGAATCAAACCACTTGGACACTTTACCCGTTTCGCGATCTTGCTAATTTAGAGTCCTAGAGATTTGGAGGCACTCATCGTGACTCGTGACACCTACAAATACCACTTCAAGCGTGGCCGCCGAATTGTTCATACTGGCATCACAAACGATTTAGAACGCCGAGAAAACGAGCATAAACTAAATTTCGGGAATGATGGCCACATTTTTAAAGTTGGTCGAGCAACTACAAAGGACGCTGCTTTAAAATGGGAGCGTGAGCAGGCTGCTAAGGGTCGACCCACCCGGCGCCGGATTTGAACTATTCGCAAGGGAATTCCTGTTGCGGTTTATTTGCAAGGACTATCGTTGCTCATAGGCCTTGTAGCTGTAATTATCCCAGTAGCAATTGCTCTGGCCGGCGTATTCGTGTTCCGATGGTTTTCGAATCGAATCGACAGTCTCGCTACTGATCTCGACGAAGCTCTTGATCGAATCTATTTATTGGAGAGTAGCGGCCAAAATGAAAAGAAAAATGGGACTTAAACTAACCTTTTACGACCCCACTCATTGGCATTCTTGACCTCTACCTCCAGGAGTCAGAACTTCAATTCTCGTTCTTGCTGTTGTTCGGCGCAACCCTTTGCTCCTCCCCACTGCCGCCCTGAGCCATCGCTTCCCAAAGCTAGAGCGGGCACGCCGTGTTCGTCCCCGAGCGATTACCACTCGCGATGGGTAACTTCACATCGGCGGAAGCGTACGCTCCGCCTGCAGTTGATCCGGTAGCCGACCGAGACGATGACATCCGGGTTGAGCGCGAGCCGATGCTGCGCTCTTCGCTCACCAGGCCGCTGGCCGCTGGTCAACCACGCTCGGCCCAAACGACTTAACTCAGGGAATACGCCGCCGAATTGACCTCCTTGACTGTCTGGAATGCCACTGCCATCTCTTGCTCATCGGAGCATTGTGCTCCGGGGTCGGCAAACAATGGCATTTCGTTAGATTGAAAATCATTGCGCCTTTTAAATTTGGCGAAGTCTTAACAATTTGATTTATATCTGGATTTCGCGCGCGATAATTTTTTTCGCTTTAGGGTTAACATTTGCCCGCCGCCATGGCATGCTAGTTGAGTATCGGATTGCCCTTATCGGGAGCCTGCCGTCATGGACCCGCGAATCGCCGCCTTCGACAGGTTCCGGGAAGGAGCCCGCGACGATGCCCGCGACCGGATCAGTCCGGGATTCAACAGCGCCAAGGCGCTGAGCAAAGCGCTGCGCCGGACCTTTGGTGCGGATATTCCGATCCGGCGTTGCAAAATCCATAGGGCGCGCAACATCACTGACCGCCTTGCGCCCAAGCATCACGCCGCTGTACGCCGTGCCCTGAAACAGGCCTTGCAGTTGAATGATGCCGACAAGGCTGAACGCTTGATGCGCAATCTGGCGCGGCGCTTCGAGCAAGAAGCGCCGGATGTGTTCTCTTGATCCTGGAAGGTCTTGGCGAGATCCTGACCGTAGCCAGGCTCGGCCTACTGCCCGAACAGCGTCGCTCACTGGCAAGCACCTACATAATCGAGTCCATGAATAGCGACATCCGCCAGGTCTGCCGGAACGTGAAGCGCTGGCAGGACGCAAAGATGGCTCTACGATGGACCGCAACGGGCATGTTCGATGCCCCCAAAGGCTTCCGCCGCATCAAGGCTTGCAAGCAGCTCCCCAAACTCAAGCTGGCTCTCATCAACCACCGCCAATAGGGCGGGCTTGACCAAATGAAGGACGCTGCATGACCTCCCATCAAGCAGCGCCGCTTAGGCGAGTTTCAACAAGCATCGGGACAATTCCCTTCGCAAGCTGGAGGAAACTTGGGGCTCAGGTCAGACGCTACCAGTTGGATGCGCGTTTTTGTGATCGATCTTTCTTGTGGTTGTCCGATGAACTTCTGAACGAGGGGATGTTCAACAATTCGGAGGACGGTAGATGAAAGCTGGTACTCTGGCTCGCATCCCCAACTACAAGATCACCAGGACCGACGACCTCCTCCTCGGGAAGAGGGTCTGAACGCGGGCGCGTCCGACGCTGAGGATGCGTAAGTTTAGCGAGTCAGTATGCCTTGATGCGTTTGATACCTGCAGTCGTAGTCGCAGCAAACGCATCTAAATGACGGCTCAATAGCCGCAACTTTAGATCGTTGTATCGCGGATCGTTCCACAGGTCATTGAACTCATTGGGATCTGTTTCCAGATCGTATAACTCGCCAAGGTCGTGTCCGTGATACACGCAAAGCTTATAGCGACCGTCGAAATACATCGTGCCGTGCGATGCGTCGAATTCGCGGCCATCTGTATTCACCGTTCCGGCAGCCATCGCGTCGTGGTATTCGCAGAATACGTGTGATTTATGGTGTTCGATATCCGCGTCGCCGGAAAGCAAAGGATAAAGCGAACTCCCCTGCATGGATGCTGGAGTGCTGATATTTGCAGCGTCGAGTAAGGTCGGGGCGATATCGACAAGCTCTACCAGCGCGTCACTTCGCAGGTTCTGCCGCAGTCCCGGTCCTGCGACAATCAGAGGTACATGCACTAGGCCTTCAAAAAACCGGCATCCTTTGTACAGCAATCCGTGGTCACCGAGCATTTCACCGTGATCGCTGTGGAAAACGATCAATGTGTTGTTCAATTGGTTGGTGGCTTCGAGATGATCAATTATACGACCGAACTGCTCATCCAACAGCGTAATTTCGGCGTAGTAGCAGGCCTTCATCTGCTTCGCATCGTAGCTCGCTGGCGGAATGGAACCCATTCGACCGATGTCTGGTTCTGACGTATCTAGACATACATCTGGATTCAGCCGCGGATCCGTCGCAACGATGGTTTGCTGGTCGATCCGCTGAAAGGCTTGTTGGTGCGTGATGTCACTGTCCCTGAATATGGGATAGGACAATTCATCCGGATTGTATTGATCCAGAAATTCCTTGGGCGGTAACATCGGCGGGTGCGGCGCAAACGGATTGATGCTGAGCATCCACGGTCCGCTCCGCTTCTCGTGAATGAAACGAATGGCCATCTCGCTGCACCAGGTGGTCTGATGCAGCTCTCTGTCCAAACCTTCGCCGTACGAAGAGGTCAGGGCCTCGAACAAGATTTCGGGATCTTCACCCTTCTCGTCGCGCAGCCAATCGGCATAGCGATTGCCTTTGATGTTCGGGTGTGGGTGATGGCTCCATTCGAACAGTCGATAGCCATCGTCCGTACGCGGTTCGATTTCATGCTCTGCGCCCGCCAAATGCAATTTACCAATCAGGCCGCAATCATATCCGGCATCCGCTAGAATGCGCGTAACAAGGACCTCCGATTCGCGAAAGTGCGCATTTCCGTTGCGATGCACCTGCGTTGTCGCCGGATAGCGTCCGGTCAACATGCTCGCACGGCTTGGCGTGCAAATCGGCGCTTGGCAGTAAGCTCGGTTGAACCCGACCCCCCGCCTTGCAAATCGATCAAGGTTCGGCGTGTGAATCTCGTCGTTGCCGTACGCATGTATGGTATCGGCGCGCTGTTGGTCGGTGCAGTACCAGAGTATGTTGGGGCGCAATTCGTCATTCCTCCTCTTGTTTTTCAAGTTGGTCGCCGTTCTTCACTCACCCTTTGGTTGAGCCGCTGGTCTGGCCCTGAACAAAGAACTTACTGATGAAAACCGAAATAAGTATCGCGGGCAAAATCAGAATAATGGCGCCCGCAGCCATTTGCCCCCATTCCGTGCCTTCATATTTTTGCAGGTTGCCAATACCGATCTGGGCGGTGACCGCGTGTCGACGTGTCAGCACCAGCGCGAAGATGAATTCGTTCCAGGCGACGACAAAAGCGATAATGCCCGTGGATGTTATTCCCGGTGTCGCCATGGGCAGGGCAATTCTAAAAAAGGTCTGAAAAGCTGACGCGCCGTCCATGCTCGCAGCTTCATAGATCTCCGTCGAATCCTTGAGGAAGAAGGAACGCATCAGCCAGATCACCAAGGGCAGGTTTAATGTGGAGTAGGTTAGAATGAGGCCGAAGTGGGTATCGATCAGTCTCAGCTGCGAGAACACTACAAAGTAGGGGATGACGTAGGTCATTGCCGGCGCCATTCGCGAGATAAGGACCCATGCCAGAATGCGTTGCGTGTTTTTGGTTTTTACGCGAGCACTGGCATAGGCCATCGGAACACCGAATAGCAGACATATTACGGAACTCGAGATCGCGACTATAATACTGTTCAGCAAATAATCCCCGAAGTTCTCCTCGACGAACAAATTGTAGTAATTTTCGAATGTTGGCTGGAAAATGAACAAGGGCGGGTCGGCAAATGCCTGCACCTCGTTCTTTGCCGACAACAGCGCGATCCAGAATATCGGATACAGCACGAACAGCAGGTATAGAAAAACGACTGCATAGCCCGAGAAATTCAGCGCGGTTGCTTTGCCGCTTTTATCTTGTACCCCAATCACTTGCTGTCTGACTTGAGTGAGGAAAGAATGATGGGAGTGCAGAAGATCAACAGGATGAAAATAAAGGCGACAAGGATCGATGCCGCATATCCGATGTCGAGGTATTCCAGACCCACGTGATAGGCATAAAGGTTGATCGCTTCTGTCGCGCGGGCAGGCCCTCCGCCGGTCATCATAAAGACCACCGGCAAGATCGCGAGACTCTCGATGATCCGAAGGAGCAATGTCACAATGATAATTGGCCTGAGCATTGGGATAATTACGTAGAAGACGGTCTTCAGTGTGCTGGCGCCGTCCATGACGGCCGCTTCCAGCGGTGACCTTGGCAAGCTATCCAGACCCGCCAGCATCACCACGATCACAAAGGGCGTCCATTCCCAGACAGACGCGATCGTGACAGCCGCGAGCGCCGTGCCTGGATTGCCGAGCCAGTCGATGGCAGGGATTCCAAACAAACCGAGATAGTAGTCGAGGCCGCCAAGGTTCGGTATCAGCATCATTTTCCACATCAGGCCGACCACGGCCGGTGGAACAAGCATCGGGATAATCATGATGGCCCTGAGAAACCTGAGCTTGGTATACCTGAACAGCAGGAAGGCTATGAGAAAGCCCAGCGTCATCTGAATAAGCGTGTTTACGATTATGTAGTAGAAGGTAACCCCGAGTGAGTGAACGAAGTTTTCATCGGAGAACATCCGCTCGGCGTAATTTACAAAGCTAAACTTGAACGAGCCCGGTACTAGTAAGGACCAGGATGTTAAGCTGAGACCGAACAGCAGCAGGATCGGTATCACGGTTAGCGCCGCGAGCAACAGCAGCGCTGGCGCCGACAGCAATCTGAAAGTGGACTTATCGGAAAGCACGTCGGGACTGCTTCTGAGCGAAAGAAATTGCTGCGTACGTGCGGCTGAAAAGGTGTTAGCCGAACTGCCCCGTCATGGAGGGCAGTTCGGCGAGTGAGTGAAAATCACTCGATATAACCGAGCCTCGTCATCACTTCCACCGCTTTCGCCTGTGCGTCGGCCATTGCCTCCTCAGCTGACTTGTCGCCAAGCATGATCGACTGGAGCGCTTCCCCGTAGCTACGATTGACCTCGCCCCAACCGGAGATGCGCGGGCGGTAGTCGGGGTCGGCTGCGTTTAGGCTGTCCTGAAACGCCTTTAGGAAATCGCCGCCGGCTCCGGGCAGATTCCATTTCTCGATGAAGGTGGGGTCCTGCCAGACCGAATTACGTGAAACGGCGACATGATTGGATTCCAGCGCGATTTTCAGGGTCAGGTCACGGCTCAACGCCCACTGCAGAAACAACCAGGCAGGCTCCTGGTTCGGCGCGTCCGCGGCCAATGCCACGCCATGGCCCGTGAATGCCGGATGCCTGCCGTTGGGACCCTGCGGCACCATTGCATAACCAAGCTTGCCGCGCACGGTTGATTTTTCAGGGTCGTTGATCCGGCCACCAAGCGGCGCGCCCTCCATGATGATGGCGGTATTGCCCTGCTGCATTGCGACGACAACGTCAGAAAACTTGAAATTAATAGCTCCGTCGGGGCTGTAGTTCGCGATCATGTCAGCATAAAGGCTGGCCGCCTCAATCGCCTCTGGCGAGGTTAGTGTCGGCTGGTAATTTTCATTCTTGATATCTTCGACATAGCCTCCGCCGAGCCCTTTCATAAAGACAGTCTGGTGCCACGATGACTCGTCGGGATGGCCGCGCATCGCGACGCCGGCGACTCCGTCCTTGTTGAGCGCTTTCACGGCTGCGGAGAAGCCTTCGATCGTATCAAGCTGAGCAGGATCGATGCCCGCGGCCTCAAGAAGATCAGCGCGGTAGTAGGTAATGATAGTGGCGGCGAAGAATGGCAACCCATAAAGGGCGCCTTCAAACCGCATGAGATTGGTCAATGACGGCATTAAATCGTCAAACCCAAGCAGGTCCGCGTCGGTCAAATCCGGGTTGTCGATCAGCGGTTGCAGCGGTTCAAGCCAGCCTTGCTTTGCATAGGGGATACTCCAGTTCGCCTGGACCCAGACGATGTCATACGCCCCCGAACCAGACGCAAGTTCCGTACGCACCTTTTGATGGGCAGCACTCTCTTCGAACAAATCGAGATTGACGGTGATGCCGGTAAGATCTTCGAAGTCCGCCAATTGGTCCTCTAGGGCAACGCACCAAGTAATGGTCATACAGATCATGTTGACCTCTTGACCTTCGTACCTCTTCCAATCGACCGCATGCGCCGCAGTAAATGGCATGAACGACATTAGCGCTGCAAGAACCGTCTTTCTCATCGTGATTTCTCCTCCTTGTGGCGATCGTCCGACGCAGTCAGTTGGGTCGACGACCAAAAAAATCATAGAACCAGCCAAAACCAGCAGTCTGCGGGAAAAGCCGGAAAATCTCCGCCTCGATCATCGACTGAATTCTAAGGTATCGAGAAACTGGCGCTCTCCCAAACCGAAAGCCTCGTTTTCCACGCGTCCTCGCACGGATCAGAAAGACGCACTGTCTCCTCAATGACTTCGACTATCCCGAATTGACGACCCTCTGTCAAGACCGGTTGGGCGCAAGCAGCAATTCTAAGCAAGCGTTCGGTCGAGCGGCGGCGACAGCCCGTCGCGGCGCTCGAGGCGCGGATCGGGGAGCTTCGTTCGAGCAGGTCGTCGATGTCGAAGTCGATGTTCGGCAGCAAGAGCGAGAAGCGTCCCGGGGCGTCCTTATGAGCAACCACAACAAATGAAGCAATTGGCGGTTCCCGCGTTCACGGTATTTGGGGAACCCCGGAACAATTGCGCAGTCCGCGCGGCGCGCGCTCCGGGCAACCGTTCACGGCAGCGTCCAGGGCGTCGGCCGCAGTCGGACAACACGGATCGTCACCGCTGGACCGAACGCTTGCGTCGAAGGCAGGGGCGAAAAAAAGGCCCATTGCTTTTCTACCGGTGGATGAGCGGCGTGCCGATCAGGGACGGCGAGGACGCCCTGAACTTCAACTGGTTCGAGATCACTGTCGCCTCGCCGTCCGGCGGGCGGCGATACCGCAACGCGTTCGCCACCGATCTCGAAGTCGGCCGCGATACCGTCGAGGACCTGGCAAGATGCGCGCGGGCGAGGTGGAAGGTCGAGAA
>Ga0209754_1001030_pt1 | contig 31082 bp, 17 predicted proteins | sample MesohylBB_FD_187295 | JGI IMG/M metagenome (GOLD analysis project Ga0209754, IMG submission 187295) | Host-associated microbial community of the marine sponge Aplysina aerophoba from Gulf of Piran - sponge mesohyl, lysed by bead beating... | ecosystem: Host-associated > Porifera > Sponge >... | reverse complement strand
TGCCTGATTTTTTATGTCCTCGCATCTCCTGACGATGTAGCGAGTTTATTTTTTGTAGGAGAAGACACCGTGCAAAACATTATGCAGCAACACACAGCTGAAGTGCTATAGATAGATACATTTTTATCATTTTAGTCTGTATCTTTTCCCATCATTTAGGACGCTGATTTTCAAGGCATTTGAGCCCAACATAACACTCTCTTCGCTAACCGTCACACTTAAGTCTCCAAGCTACCAGCGCACCACAACACTTGTGCACCCAAAACACCACAAAAATCTTTTGGAAATCTGCATAACAAATCTTTCCTGATTAAAAGCAAAGTATTTTCTGCGATCAGTTAAGAACTACCTCCAAACTCTGATGAGGCATTTTTGATCTATCAGCGGCTCATTATGCTTTCAACCATCTCACAACCACATCTGCGATCTTGCTCTGTGAGTCAGTGCATTTTTTCTGACATTGCTCAATTTTTTCTTTTTGAGCAGAAAGATCCGAAACATGCTCATCTAACTTCCGTTGATGATCAGTCGAAAGTCTGTCACGGTTTTCGCTCATCAAATCAAGCAGATTTTTTAAATGGCCCTTCACCTCGCCCAGCATATCCACATACACGCCTTCTTTGAAGGCACATACCACCTTGTTATCGTGAGATACTTGAAATTGTGCTACAACTAATATACGGTATGCCTGAAACACTCTGTCTGCGTCTAATGGACAATTTAAAAATTGACAGACTTGAACCTTTTTATTTATAAAAGTATTTATCAGATCTTCGACCTCTTGTGCGTTGCAATAGATACCTGCACCGCCCTCAAGACACTGATCATTAGCGCACCACAACGCCTGTGCACAAATCATCACACATAGAAAAACTTTAAAAACAAACATAAATATCACCAGATTTTTCAGTCTATCACAGATTATACATTTGACAAAGAAACATGCCTTTGGGAAAAATTAGCACGCATTGTTCCCTAATATTGAATCAGTGCTGCCACTATCATCGCAAAGACCAAATCACAAACTTGACAACGCCGCCTCCACACATTAGGATGGCTTCAATCTAGGGTACACGCGGCAAGACCCAAAGGCATTGTCGTTTTGTTATGTCAGATGGAAAAGCAAACAATCCTCTGATTGAAGACTTTGTCTTGCGCAGAAAAATTGAAGAGGTCTATGCTCTATCAAAGCAAAATTATCGCGCAAAATACACTCAACGGTTCTTTGCGCATCATTCAGTTCAGGCGCACACACAACACCCTCCTTCCCAAATTTCCGAAGAAAGGCATTAAGCGCGTATTCTGTCAAAGGATTATGGTACAGGTAGCTTGGGATCACGCCTACTTCATCCATCGTTGATTGCAAACCTTCCACAACTACACCGGACACTCCAAACTTTGTCAACGCACCTATCGCAATTTTTGTTCTACCGAAAGACTCAGTACCTTTACCGTAGTAGAGCGGGAACCAATTTTGACGCAGAACAGAGTGGAGCAAACCCCATTTCAATCCATGCCTTTTTTTATTCAAAGAATGTACTGCTCCACATTCTTGCAATTCTCCTCCTATGAGCTGGACATCTCTTCCGTTTCCCGTCGCAAAAAGCACCAGAGCATTGAGTGTGTCTGTATTCAGACCATAATAATTCGGGTGAAATTGTACATATTCCAGCCGGTCATTAATGTATGCAGCTATTCCTTGTATGGAAAATGTTAAGGCAGGGCGCTTGCCCAAGAGAATATCTGCAATCATGAGATTCTTTGCCAAACCACAGAACCACATTGCAGCATCATACTGAGCACCTCTTTTAACATCTTTAAGACCTCTGCAAAAATGTTGAAGACATCGCAGAGGATACTTATAATATTCTATATACTCTTTACTACATGTAATTTGCGCGAGATCGGAAGTCTGTTTTTTGTAATAATCTGGCTTTAACCACAGAACATCTCTGTAAAACGCTCTGTATTTGGTAGAATCTTGCCAAACATGATCAAGCAAAGCGGGCAAATGATGGCGGCAATCGTCAAGAAACTTCATATCACAACCAAAGGACTCTAGCCTTGCTCTATTTTGCATAAAAAACATAATGTTGCCACAAAAAGAGTCAGGAAAAGGGCCTTTCTTCCACGCACGCAAGATTTTCTTCGCATTAGGATACTTATCCTCTTCTTTCCATCTCTTGATTGCTCCTACGCATTTTGGGGAAAGGGATGACTGTTGATACTCCCAACAAAAAATGCCATGAAGTCTCGACATAACTTCTAATATCTCTCTGGTATATTGATGAGCACTCCAAACGAATTCGTCTTCAAGATTCACGGATTCTCGCATAAGATCTATAGAAAATGGGTATGTGATAAGTTCGTTTTCCCATTGTTTTTCTGCCGCAAAAGCTTCAGAAAGCCATGAATGCAATCGGTCGTTTTTTTTGCCCATATCTTTCGCAAATTTTCCTCTATCCAAAAACCTCCGTATGCATTGCGCAACTTCCGGTTCAGGACATAAATAATCGGGCAATAAAGCGGGCTTTTCTTCTTGAAAAAACCGTTCTTCCTCTTGCTTCTTGCTCATCTCCACAGCATCTCTAATCCGACTCCTTCTGACAGACCGCTGACTCCACCTTAACCGCTGAATCCACCTTAACCTTAGCTTGCTTCTCAACCTCATCTTAATTTTAAGCCTTTTGCGCGTGATCCTTTTTGAAAGATCCCATCGCTCAAACTCACTCTTCTCAATCAATACAAAACTATCATTATTCAGCAACAATGCTTGCTCAACATCATCTGTAATCATTCTTTGATCATCCCATAAAATGGGAGAAGAGGTGCTAGCGCACACATTCAAAACTATCATTATCAATAAAAGTAAATTTCGCATTTTCATATCATCTCATACAGCATTCAAGAAATTTTATCAGAAAAATTACATTTTGACAAAAAAAACATTATCCAACAGTGCGCGGATCTTTATTTAAGCAACACTGCAAGGACAAAAAAGCGCCTAGAATTTTATGACCATACCAGTCATGATACTAAAATCTTGCTCTTTGAGATAGCTGTTGTGCTTTTTCCTGACGAGGGTATAGCAAATCACGGCCACAACCTTCAAGACAATTGCATATCACAGCCAAGATACTCTAGCCTGGCTTTGTGTTCCATTAAAAAATAAGATTTCCAGCAAAAAATCTGCAAAAGGACCTTTCTACCACAATCTCAATATTTGCTTCATGAAATTTGTACAGCGATACTGTTTTTGTATCGCGAGTTTGCTACTCTGCAGATTCGCACTTCGCTCTCTCCTCTTCTATAGCTTTGCTCTCATTCATCACGCATACCCTGAATGCAGCAGACCACAACGCCTGTGAAATCAAAAACAGCGGAAAACAAAATTTTTTAACATTCTTCATAAAAACACTCTAACATCATACTTCTCACAAACACTACCACTACAGTTTCTAAACCTCGATTAGCATATCTAAGAAAAACGCGCACAAAAGAATTTGTTTAGATAGAAAGGTCTGCCAGAGACATTTTCGAATCTTTATAATAGAGTTTCAGATCCTTCTGCAAAGGGCATCCATCGCTAATTTCAGAAATGATATCCTGTGCCTCTATCACTGTACATGCGCAAGGTAATTTCACTACTCCTAAGGCGCTCAAAAATAGCACGAGCATGTTAGCATGTTGGAAAAGCAAACACTCTCCTGGCGGAAGATCTTGTTTGTCGCAGAAAAAATCAAGGATTTGTTTTTTTCTTTGAAACTCTGTATAGCACTGTTCAGTCGCCTCTCGCAGCTCAGATACATATTCCATTTGCCCGCTTTGATCAGAAAGACGCTCTATTTGTTGTCGCGCAAACAAAATAGCTCTCTTCTCCTCTAGCATATTGGGCAATACCACCTTTTCTATGTATGCACGCACTAACAAAAAAGCAGCAAAAGGATCTTGAAGCTTCAAATCACCGTACACTATCATTGTTTCGGCTAACGCTGCAAGATCAGCACGTGTGGTGACCCTATCATAAGCAAAAAATTCATGGTAACAAACATATTGCACCTCTGCACCGACCTCCCAGAGAAACTTCATATCGTGCAAAATACACTCAACTGTTCTTTTCGCACCATTCAGTGCAGGTGCAAACACAGCAGGCTCCTTCCCACATTGCTGCAGAAAGGCATTAAGCGCATCTTCCGTCAAAGGATTATAGTATAGAGCAATTGGTATCTGACCTTGTGCATCCATGGATGATTTCAAGCTTTCCACAGCAGCATTGGATACTCCAAACTTTGTCAAACCATCTATTGCAAGTTTTGTTTTTAAGAAATGCTTACTACCTTGATCGAAGTGTCTTGGCCACCACCCTTGATCCAGAATAAACGGGTGCACACCCCATCGCAATCCATGCTTTTTTTGATTTAAAGGATGTGCCACCCCACCTTCCTCAAATCTTACCTCTTGATCCTCGATGCGCATATAAACATTCATTCCATTGCGCGTCAGCATCTGCACACAAGCATTGAGCGTGTTTGTATTCATACCACGATAATCCGGGTGAAATTGCACATATTCCAGACGGTCATTAATGTATGCCGCTATTCCTTGTACGGAAAGTGTGCCCTCAGGGAGATGGCCCAAAATAATATCTGCAGTCATGAGCGCCTCTGCCAAACCAAAGAGCCACCTTGCTGCAGGATGCTTAACAATCTTTTGCAAGTTTTCAAGACATGCCGGAATATACGTATAATATTGTATATGCTCTAAACTATTTTGATGCGGGTCACCAATTGCAATTTCTGGACATGCTGCACATTCATATATATTTGTCTGAAAATCGCAAATCTTTTTTTTGTAAATACTTTGATTTCTGAAAACATCTCTATAAAACTCTCTGTATTTGAGAGCGCCTGGCCTAGAATGGTCAAGCAAAGCCGGCAAATGGTTCTGGCAATCGTCAAGAAACTTCATATCACAACCAAAGGACTCTAATCTTGCTCTATTTTGCATGAAAAATATAATGTTTCCACAAAAAGAATCCGGAAACGGTCCTTGCATCCACGAGTGCAAGATTTTCTTCACATTAGGGTATTCCTTCTCTTCCTTCCATCTCGGAAGTGCATCTACACACTCTGGAGACAGCGATGATTGTTGAGCTTCCCAACAAAAAATGCCATGGATTTGCGACATAACTTTTAATATCTCACTAGTATATTGATGCTTCTTCCAAACAGATGCGTCCTGAAGATTCATAGACTTATCCATAAGAGCTCTAGCAAATGGATATGTGATCAATGTGTTTGGCCATTTCTTTTCTGCAAAAAAAGCGTCTCTAAGCCATATCTCCAATCGGAATTTTCCACTCACAGATGGGTCCAAGTTTTTGTTATCCAAAGCATCCCGGATATATTGTACAACTTCCTTTTCAGGACATAAGTCATCAGGCAACAAATCAGGATATTCAGCGCTTGGAAAATACAGCTCTTTTTCCTCATTTTTCATACTAGCACAAGGATGCAGTCTTGCTGTCTCTATCCTCTTTTTCTGACATTCTATGACATCATCTTGTCTTTGGCGCTTTGCAGATCGCACAGCTTTGTCCAAAGAAAGTGCTTGCGCAGCATCATCTGTAGTCCTCCCTTGATCACCCCATGAATCGGAAGATGTGCCAGCCCACACATTCAAAACTATCATTAATAATAAAGGTAAAGTGACCATTTTTGATCTCCTGAGTATGCCAAATATCCTTTACAATTTTACCGTACAACACTCTTTTTTGCACACATATATTCTCTATCAGTACACTGCCATTCATTTGAACGCAATATTTTTGCAAAAAAATCATCACACATTGTTTCCTAATACTGCAACAATGATTCCACTATCATCGCAAAGACCAAATCACAAACTTGACAACACCGCCTCTACACATTAGGATGGTTGCAATCTAGGGTACACGCGGAAAGACCCAAAGGCATTGTCGTTTTGTTATATCATAACGCTCTTTTCGCTATACGAAAAAAAGAATATGATGACACTATGGACTTACGGAGGAGGCACACTCCTCACGCACATTTTTAATTCCCTCGCCATGGTATTTGGCGCTAATACTATCCCAGGATACATGAGATTTTTTGGACTTATTAGCGTTATATGGGCTATTGCTCACGCACATATACGCCAATCCGTTTGGCACGGAGCGGCTATCTTTATGTGGTTTGTGTTTGCCAGTCACGCACTGTTTATTCCCACCACCACACTCATGATTCATGACACCATTACGCAAAGACATCACGTTGTTTCCAACGTGCCCTGGGCTCTAGGAATTATGGCCTCCACCATTAGCTCAGGTGTGCATGCTCTCACCAAAGAGGCCGAAACATCTTTCACCATACCTCATCATCATCCCTATCACGAAACAGGACTCGTATTTGGTTCACGCTTTGCACTGTCTGCCAATAAACCCCCTCCCCTCAATCACGAATCAGCCTTAAACTTTTCTCTTTTTATTAAACGCTGCGTTGTGCAACACGCACTTATAGGCACAAATCTTTCCTTTAACGATCTCAAGAAAAGCAAAAACGTTTGGGAAACTATTAAACAATCCGCTCACCCAACTCTTGGATTTTACTGGAGGAAAGAAGGAAGCACTTCTTTTGTTTCCTGCCAACAAGCTATTCCTATGCTAGACACAGCGCTAACACAAGCTTCTCAACAAAGAGAGCACCTTCTCAAGCACGCTCACCCTTTAACACACCCGACATCCTTTCTCGGTAACGCTACCCAACAACAAGCTCTTTTTTCCAGCCAAGATCTGGTGCACGTTATGGTATGTAATGCCCTTGCTTCAGAAAATCCGCCAGGCCTTAATCTTATTTATGGCCAATCACGCATGCAGCAGCACTGGAGCGCACAGCTGGGTTTTCGCATTGCTGAAGAATTTCTTCCGGCCCTCAAAACGTTTTTGGAAGCTCTGGCTTACGCTTCTTTTGTCTTTGTCGCTCTTTTAGCGCTTTTACCAGGAGGATGGAAAACGTTCATAACCTTTATGGGCCTTTTTGCATGGATGCAGTCATGGCCTTTTTTCTTTACCATACTCAACATGATTATGACCTCAGCGCATTCACCTCCACAAGGCACCCCTTCACTCGCAACAGCACATGAGTTTTTTTCTTCTCATGCACATATTGTCGATATTGCAGGTCTGTTTGCCCTTTCTGTTCCCGCTATTTCCTACATGATGCTGAAAGGAGGAGCCGGCGCTATTTTGCACTTAGCTCACCATTTAGGAACACAAATACAATCTCTAGCCTCTCAGCAAGCTCACCAACTATCAAGCGGAAATTTCAGCCTTAGCAATACTTCTACTAACACACACGCCGCACACCAGCAACAAGCTTTTCAACACAACACACGCCCTCACCATCAAGGAGAAGGATCTTCTTTTGTAGGAAACGATGGATCCATTCACTCCTCATTTGCCAATAGCCACGCTATCACACAACAAGGTCCCGGCATTACCCTTTCCCAACTGGAGTTCTCCGTTAAAACGGATGACTCACTAAGCACTATTTTTCAACAAGAATCCGCCATTCACCAACAACAAGCGGAACAATTCTCTGAGCAGTTTCAAAACATCAGCGATCAAGCCACTTCTCTCGCCAAACAAGAACATTCCGCTATAAACACCAGCAACACATCCAGCAATAATTCTTCTCTTTCTCACAATCGTGATCACCTCAAGGCTGTACAAAACATCACATCTTTTCAAGATTATCTTTCCCGATCACATGGATTCAGCGCCCAAGAAGCTCAACGCATAGCGTGGGGTATGTCCATGTCGCTTCCTTTACCAAAACTATTTGGGCCATCCTACACACAAGAAAGTGCTCAAAACTCACAAACACAACAAGCCATAGAAGATATTCAACAACAAGCAAAACAGTTTTCTGTACAAGATAGCTGGAATACCATTATGAGCACTTCTCACCAACAAAGTGTCCACCACGCAACCTCTGATTCAGAAAGCTCTTCATCGGATCTGCGATCTCTTTTACAAACAAGCAGGCAAGCTCTAGATTCCTGGCAAGCATCCAATACAAAAACGCATCTTCTCTCAGAAGCATCTCAGCGCATCTCCTCTCAACACAAAGGCGTATCATACGATCAAACCGAAGAATTTTTGCGATTTACTATGGAGCATAAAAATCTCTCTCGCCACGAAGCCATTCATCTCCTCAACAATCAACAGCAGCAACGATCGAATATTTTAGAAAACTTCTGGACACATCAATCACAGCAAGCATTACAAAACAAACAAAACGACCCTCTTTCCAATCGTGCAGCGCAAGACATTAGCGCAGACATTAATCACGTCATAAAGAAGATGTTTCGCAACCACACCCCACCACCAGAATCTATCGATAAAGGATCTTCATAATGCTTAAAAAAGGCGCCCTTCTTTTCACCCACAGCACACAAACCTATCGCTTAATTATTATGCGTGTAGCACGACTATTTTTCGCTTCATTTTTATGCTCTTTTGTTTATATATGCCTGCAGCAAAAGATGTGGTTTTGGCATTTTTTGATGCTCAAAATTACCAATGCATTCGCTTCACTTCTTCCTGCCTGGATGCCACAATCTCCCATATTGTGGAAGCGAACTCTGTACAAACCACACATCTGGAATAATCTGTCATCGGTACAACTGCTGTGGTCATCAGTGAAAAATAACTTATGTGTTACCTATGCAAAAAGCATCTGGTTTGCTTTTAAAATAACCGGGAGCTTATGCCTCATATGGATAATTTATGGATACACTCGCAAACAAAAACACCAATCTCAATCACGCCTTTCCTCCTTATGGAGGTTTCGCAGCTCTTTATGGCTTGCACGAAAAACCTCTCCCATAAAAATAGATCGTCTTCCTCTCATCAAAGGAACAGAAACACAACATACTCTTTTGGTTGGAACAACAGGATCAGGAAAAAGTAACGCTCTTTATCATATGCTTTCACATATTAGACGAAACAATCATAAAGCCTTAGTCGTAGACGCCACTGGCATTATCACACAGCACTGGATGCGCAAAGAGGATGTGCTTTTTCATCCATCAGACCCTAGCACACATGCTTGGGATGTTTTTGAAGATTACAAAACAGATGAAGATTTTGCACATTTTGCCAACACCATGATTCCTCACCAAGGATCTGATCCTTTTTGGTCACACGCAGCACAAACCGTTTTGCGCACAATTATGACATTAAGCCAAACAGGGGGAATACCACATCTGCGCTCTCTTCTTTTTGAAACATCTCTGCCAAACCTTATTGATATCTTATCCACCACACCCGCTCAAACGCTGTTAACAAAAGAAGCCGATAAAACGGCAGGATCCATCGTTGCGCATCTTAATGGACAAACGCAAGGATTGCGCTTTCTTAAAACTCCGCAAGAAATTATTCAAGACCGAAAAACTAAAAACCGCTACCTGCGCCGGCAAGAATTTTCCACCAATCACGCCCCTTCTTTTTCTATACAAAAATGGGTGACTGACCCAGATCCATCCTGGCTGTTTCTCACAACAGAGCCTCATCACCGCACTGCGCTATTGCCGATTATTTCAGCGGTTATTGATACCACTCTGCGCGCTCTTATGCGCCAGAATCCCAACACTCTAGCACGATCATGGATTATTTTGGATGAACTGCCCGCTCTTCAGAAACTTCCCACACTCACAACATTCGCAGCAGAAGGACGCAAATACGGAGCCGCTTTGGTAGCATGCATTCAAAGCCTCGCACAGCTAGAAGAACGTTATGGGCGCACCACATCTCAAGTATTATTAGATTTATTTGGAACAAAGATCGCGTTTCGCTCTCCCAACGCTGATACAGCTCACTGGATTTCGCGATCTTTTGGCACACACAACACATCCGTTTCTCATGAAAACATTGGTCTATCCGCACAACACACACCACAGTGGAGTGCATCCACATCTCAAACCTCTGCGCCCATTATTACACCGCAAGAAATCATGAACCTAAAAGACTTAGAAGCCTTTGCACACTTTCCCGGACACTGGCCATGTGTTTCCTTTACCATGCGCTACAAACGAATATAAGCGCACTTTTGACAAATAAGAAAATAATAATCTTAATCCTTTTTAGTTTTCAAGAATGCAAAATACCTTTCAAAATATGCAGAACACAATCTCCTTATTTTGGCACAAGTGCTTCATTGCAAAAATCTTCTTCAACAGGACAGGAAAAATAAGATACTGGAATCTTGCCTCCCACATCAGAACAACACCCTTCTTCGGGTCAATATTTTATGAATTGACCTCTGCACTCGTCAACGATTTTTTCTCTCTCAATGAAATTGCATTCATAAAAATGGGAAAATGTGCAATGTCAGATTGCACAACTCACGAAACAGGTTTCACATCTTGCAATGCAGTATAAATCTCTAATAGCTGATCTCTCAAACCTCCAAAATCAGTAGCTAGGTCAACCTTTCCCAAGCCTTTATGGCAAATAGAAGCGAAAATGCTCTGAGCCGCGTGCGCTGTATGCACCAGACATGGCGTCTGCACTCCCAAAGATCTCAAAAACATCAGTATCATATTAACAGGCTGCTGGGTAAAACAATTTTTTGAGTCAAGATTGAGTCTTTCAGCGAAATGGTAAAGAATGCCTATCTTTCTATGCAAATCTCTAAATTCCCTCTCAATACCCTCACTCATTTGCTTTATATTTTGCACTCTTTGCGCAACCAGAGGCTGCATGTGGCACTCCTGACGGATCTTAGCACCACCCACAATAGCCTCCTTCTGTCTTTGCATCAGCATTTCCTTTAGCTGAATGTGGCACTTCTGACGGACCTTAGCACCACCCACAATAGCCTCCTTCTGTCTTTGCATCACGGAAAGCACTTCCTTTATGTACACACGTATTCCCAAAAGCAATTGTGCTGACGGCTCTGCAGCACAAACCGTTTTAGGCTTTAGGCGGGCAGTGCTAAACACCATATAGGAATCATTTTCCATAATCGCTCCCTCTAACGCCACAAGATCATCTCTTGTGATAGCTGCAGAAGCAACATCTTTATAAAGCTCATAATTTCCTTTTTTGTTTTTTTTCAAGTTATTTTTCATATCTAACACAATACGCTCAACTGTTTTTGGCATATCCTTTAGCACAAGCGTTTGCACAATAAGCGCTTTGCCAGATTTTTGTAAAAATTCATTTAGCGCAAGTTGTGTCAAGGGTGCATGGTAGAGATAGCCCGGAATCCTTTCTGCTTCGTCCATGGAGGATTGCAAAGCTTGAACCTCTGGAATGCACAATCCAAACTTGATCAGTACACCAAACGCAGCTCTTGTTTTGCGAAAAGGTGGTTCATCTAGATAATAGTATGTTGCAAGCAACCTTCGCTCCATAACAGGCGGGTGCAGACCTCTGTGCAATCCATGCGCCTTTTCCTCCAAAAGGCACACCCTTCCTGATGCAACAACAGAGCCGTTTTTGATCTGAAAATCACTTTTCCCGCGCGTAATCGATATCAGAAGAGCGTTCAGGGTATCTGTATTCACACCTTTATAGGGGGGAAAGCGTAAACATTCCAGACGGTCATTAATATACGCCGCTATGCCTTGTATAGAAATCTTCAATACAGGTTGCAATCCGAAGATAATCTCTACGGTCATAAGCTTGCATGCCAAGTCACATAAGTAACATACAGCAGATCTTATTGACACTTTTTGCTTTAGCATTTTTTTCCGAAAATCTAACAAACTGTTCCTAGGCGCAATATAAGCACGGAGAGAGCCTGTGCATTTTTGAGCACTAAGGGTGTTAAGGGTTTGTTCGTACAAATTCAAAGCGCCACCCTCTGACTCTGACAAAATCTCTCTGCAAACAACCCTGTATTTGCGCTCACCTAATATTTCGTACAAATTCAAAGCACCACCCTCTGACGCCCACACAATCTCTTTGCCAACAAACATGTCTTTGCACACACCTGATATAGCGTCGTTGACAGAATCCGAAAAATGCTTCAAACATTTGTCAAGAAAATGCACATCACGACCTAACTGCTCTAGCATGTCTCTGTTTTTCAATAAATACCACATATCGCTCGCACAACTCATATACTTACGCACCCTTACTTGTACGCGCGCTCGATCAGGATCCATCATTCTTTGATCACTCAACGAAATGAGGTCGCCTGCCGCACGCGCATTCAAAGCGATCACCATTAATAAAAACAAATTGCGCATTTTTTCTTGCCCCCAACATTGCAGCCAACTGGCCTACTTTCTTAATCTACACATCCAATATTATATCACGATTGGTTCTCACAACTGTTGCGCAAACAGCGTATTAACCAAAAATTGGATCTATTCACAACGCAAAATCACACTTTTTATTAATTATACGCATCGAGCGCTACACTTCCTTTTGAGAAAATCACGTATAGTTTGATTTCTAAGAGATACGCCGTCCGCCGTCTTGTGATCACTGCATTTGAATCTGACCACCACATCTTGCGCAATATAAGCGACTTCATGCACAGCAGAAGGACGCAAATGGAACCACTTTGGCAGCATGCATTCAAGCCTCGCACAGCTAGAAAAACGTTATGGGCGCACCACCTATCAAGTACTGTTAGATTTCTTTGAAACAAAGATCGCGTTTCGCTCTCCCAACGCTGATACAGCTCACTGGGTTTCGCGATCTTTTGGCACACACAACACATCCGTTTCTCATGAAAATATTGGTCTATCCGCACAACACACACCGCAGTGGAGTGCATCCACAGCTCAAACATCTGACCTCATTATTACATCGCAAGAAATCATGAACCTAAAAGACTTAGCAACCTTTGCACATTTTCCCGGACACTGGCCATGTGTTTCCTTTACCATGCGCTACAAACGAATATAAGCGCAATATCGTAAAATTTTTAGAGAATACAGAAGAATTTTACTTCTCTATAATTCCATATCAAAAAAATTTTGTCCTAGTCTTGAAGGCCGAGGAGGGAAGAGGAAATATCGTCAGGCGCGACAACCTCTTTTTCCAACAAAGTAGACAAATAGTATAAAACACCCACACTTACACCGATCGCAGCTGCTAACATCACGCCTTCAGCACAGCCACGGGCGATGGTCCCTACAGCTGACCTCTTTTGCGGAATACAAGGCATTTGCGATTTTTCCACCCTTGGTGCTTCTTTCTCCCCTTTTTTCTGCATTAATAGATACTGCATCAATGCGCATTCAACAGAAAAATCGTTCTCTTGTTGCACCATCATGAGAGCGTTAGATCGGAATCTGTGCATCATTCCTTGATTCTCAATTATACAGAAAACATAGCGCTCCCAGGCGTCCCTCACATCGGAGCGCTCAGCTCCAAAAATATTTCTTTCCTTCCCAGCCATATATTGCTGCCGATTTTCGGCCAAACGCGCATGACTGTTGATGCATTGCAACAAATTTTGCAAAGCGTCGCTCACATCTTTACACTGCACAGGAGCTTTTAACACGTCCTCTTTTTCGCCATCATCCTTATCAACATCGTCACCCTGCTTCAATAGACGCTGGAGTCCTAAGAAAGCCTCTTGGCTTCGTCTACACCATGAAGAAAAATTATCCCGAAAAAAGCTTACATCTTGAACAAGACTTTCTCTAAATTCTATCAATGCTTGCAGAGGATTTTGCTTTTTTACGTCTAAAAGCTCTTCCGCATTCCACTTTTTTAAATGTGGACAGCTGTTATGAATCAAAAAATCAAAAGAGTCAATCAATTGATCCGCCACCTTGCATGATCGATGATGTTTTTTCGCAAGCCTCTTTATAGATATTACTGCATCTTCTCTCAGATCACATGAGTACACACTGTGCGTCTGTAACACAATCAGAATAAATAGGATCATTATATTTTGCATTGTTTGCACCTTCCCTCTTTGTCATATTCAAAGCAATAATGATAACAAAATGTCAATGCATGGTAACACACTTTTTCCTCTTTCTTGATCAAAAACATGCGTACACAAAAAAATCATGATAGAAAAAATAATAATCCACTTACACACCTAGCGCGCAAGAAAAAATATTGCAAAATAGACTCTCTTTCTTTTTAGTTAAAAGGTCAATTCTGTATACATCTTTAGAAAGTATAAGAGTATAATATTTATAGTTTCTCAGCGCCATCAATCTTTTTATAAGCATTTATACAAATTTTCCAAAGCATTTGCCCACTCTGACAATCAGCACGACTGCACACCTAAAACAAATTCTCTTCTTGTAATCCCAATGTTCATCAAATGCGCCACATGCGGCACAAGCGTCCATACAATCTTTCTTTTGAGCTGTTGCATCACTCCTACTTGCGGAGGCAAAGCCTTCAGAAATTCTGCGCTCTGAGAAAAATTTTGCTCTTTGTATAAAATTTTTTCAAATGTCTCGCTATATGGTTTCATCAGTTTTTGACTATTAATTAGATAGGCATCATAATGTTCAAGATGGCGTTTAAGTTCTTCTGCACAGGATTTAGCGCTCACAGCGACAATAATATTTTCTTTTTCCTGGTTGAGATATTGCTTATTCTTTGATACCAAATCCTCATTATTTCTTATGCATTGCCATAAATTTTGCAAAGCATCTTCCACACTCTTACACTGAACAACCTCTTGCAACACGCTCTCTTCTTCGTCATCATCACTCTGATCAAAAAGGCAAGCATTGCGATCTAACAGAGTATAGAGTTCCAAGAAAATCTCTAGTCTTCTTGCACGCAATTGCAAAAAATCACGCAGGAAAAGCCTTACATATTGCAAAAGATTTTCTCTAAAATCTATAAATTCACGATGCACTCCTTTACTCCCGCTGAAATCTACATAGCTGTTATTAGCCAAAAAATCCAAAGAGCTTCTCATTGTCTCCACCGAATTGTATGGCCGATGACATTTTTTCAAAAACTGCACCAAAGGTGACCAATCTACTGACTCTGCTCCCTCATCACATGGATAAACACTTTGCGTCTGTAATAGAATCAGCACAAATAGGATCATTATATTTTTGATTATTCCCCCCCTTTTGTCTTATTTAAAACAATAAAATCCAAAGTATCAATGATATTCTAGCACAATTGGCCCTTACTCCATGATAAAATACACGCATGCATGGACACATCAAGCGTTACAAACAAACCCTTTTTCGGAATCATGCTGCGCAAGACATTGGCGCAGACATTCACCACGTCATAAAGAAGATATTGAGCCACCACACCTCACCGACAGAATCCATCGAGACACAATCTGCATAATACTTAAAAACTGCTCACACATACACTGTACGGACATTAATCTTATATCATTTAACGTTGAGCGCCATAGCTTGCTCAATCTAAAATATGTATCACAAAAGCTCCTTATTTTGGAGTAATCAAAGGTAAATGCTAAAAATCTTCTTCAACAGGACAAGCAAAAAATATGGTAATATCTAGACTGCCACATCAGAACAACACTCTTCTTCGGACCAATATTTAGCGAATTTAATCCTGCATTTGTCAACGATTTTTTCTCTCTCAGTTAAATAGCGTTTATAAATGGGGATATGTGAAAGGACGGAATATGAGTAGACCTGGTCGCAGCGAAAACTTTGTGAAGATTTTTGAATCGTCTCCATCAACTTTTGTAATGAATGGCGATCTTTCTCAAGAGAGTCGTACACATTCACATGCTCTGCAAAACATTGCTTCAAATCTGCCAAATCTTTTTGCAAAGCATAATGCAACCTTCCACAATCCCAAGTCACATCACTGTCATCACTGTCATCACTGCCATCACTGTCATCATTTGCATCTTTCAGTCTTCTGACTAGCAATCTTAATGGATTAATAGCAATTACTCCTGCTTCATTCAATTCGTTGAGATGCTGGATCAAGTCTAAAACATCTTGATCGAAATCCATATAAAACTGTGCTTGATAGCCACCTTGTTTTGCACCTTGTCCGCGAAGAGAATTAGCCACTGTTAGCAATCTATCGCTCAAATTGACTAGCGTTTCATGACTTTTCATAAATTGAAAAAAAACTCTGTGAAGAGTCTGTTGATTTGGTAATTTGTCATCCCTTAAGCTAAAATGTGAAAAGCGTTCCACCATTAGACTTGGCTTGTGTGCGTTCTTAGTGAGATAACATGATCGATAAACGTCAGCAGATGCCATCATGCTAACCTTTAACAGTTTCTGAGATAGAGTGGGTCGATTATATTCACAAATCTTATAAAACAATTCTTCTGCTAGATAGAATTCCTTATAAAGATTTCTGTACCAAATCTCACGCACTTCTCTTAATAGTGTAAACATTTCCGCAGCAGAGCGCCGCGTGCGCCTATCAGAGCGCTGCGTGCGCCTATCAGAGCGCTGCGTGCGCCAACCAGATGGCATAGGTAGGTCATACGGAGGGTGATTTGGAAATTTTGCAAATATCTCACGCAATGGACCAATCACCATTTCTGATATCACTCCCAATACTTTGAGCTCTGCTATGATTCCGTGCAATTCTGGCCTTGCTGCTGTCATACTAGTAGCCAGAATTATTGTTTCATCGTCCAGCTCACACAACTCTGCATGACAATGCAAAAACTGACTAAAAACTGCGGCATCACGACAGTCCGCATCCCTCAACTGCATAATCTGCGCATTCGGCACACAGGCTGCTCTTTGTGGCTGAGAATCATCTGCGGCACTGGCAACCTGCGCCACAATTATCACACATAGGGTCATGATTGTTACTATATTGTTTCCAGGCACCTTTGCATCACTCCTTATGCACTATTATTTCCGATTACATAAAATAAATCATACCACATCTCACTCTCTCGCACAATCTTTGAAGACAAAAAAGGGTTTTTTAATATCTTTTATTCTAGGCGGTGGAGATTTCATCTAAGCACAGACTCTAAAATTGCATGGCACTTAAGTGGTTTATTATTTCTGCCCTCATAGTGTGACTTATTGCATCTACCTCTTTTCCACATCGCATCTCAGATTCGCTTGCTTTAGCCTTTTATTAGCATTAGAATAAGGAAATATTTCATAACAATCTGCCAAGGATTTTTTTCTTTTTGCAAACCATGTGCTTTGAATGCAATTTTATCATCTATCTCTCTAACATCATTATCTACTTCGCACCCTCTCACTTGACCTTGCAGAAACTTACAGCTCTTCTACAGACTCTTTACAAAGATTTTGCCAAGCCTCGGGTCACTCTTCATCGGAACACGCCTCACTCTGAAAGGGTCGATCATCTATAATGACACTAAAAAGGAGTCACCACTCTCACAGATCTCAAAAAGAATAGGATCATGTTAACAAGCTTGTTGGTCAAGCAATGGTCTGAGTCAAACTGTAGTATTTCAGAGAAATGGGCAAGGATGACCCTATGTCTTTGAAACTCTTCATAGCGCTATTGATACTGATTGGGTAAAGAAGATATATCTTTCGAGATCTTTCATAAAATACGAAGTGCTACCTTCTGGGGGAATGTGTAGGCATGGATACCCACCCTTGGGACAAAACATACCAGCGAATGCCCCTTGGACAAACCGTGCAGTTGATCCCCAAGAGCACAACCTCCCTGCGCTCATAATACGGCCTTTTCTAAAGCTGAATATCACTTGCTCTTCCCGCAATCGCCAACACTAGCGCAAAGGGTTTCTGTATTCAAGCAAAAATATTCGGGAATAAATTGTACACATCATTGAAATCTGCATTGTGCAATAATCGACAGCATTATTGCACAATAAACCAAATTCGTTCAATCCTTAAACAATGGAAAATGGCTGAATATCAAGCTCTGACAGACAATGGCTCAAATCTCCAAAATCGATATCTGGCCGAGCTTGTGAAAGGATTGGATTTAGGATAGCAGAGAAAGCGTATCGAGCGCCTTGCGCGCTATCCTGCAAAGGTGGCGTCGACACTCCCAAAGATCTCAAAAACATTATGATCATGTTAAGTGGCTGCTGGGTTAAACAACTCTTTGAGTCAAGCTGTAGTCTTTCAGAGAAATGGCGAAGGATGTCTATTCTTCTTCTCAAATCTACACAGCGCTTGTCAATACCCTCACTCATGAGCCTTTGCTTTCTCATGTGCTCTGCTTTCTTCTTTAGCGCTTTCTGTATATTATGCCTTAGCTCTTGCAGCTTATTTTTCGCTCGCTCTTCCCCATCACAAGCCTGTTGTTTATCCAAACGTTGCAAATCTTCTGTTTCGGCTTCGCGTTCACGCACCCACGGCCTCTCAACAAATAAACTCTGAAGGCGGTGACGACTCTCATCAATAGCCGTCCTCTCTGCTCGCATCTGGCTCATCATGTTCCCTATGTGCACATGTATTGCCCAAAGCAATGGGTCTGCGCTACACTCCGTCTGCAGGCGTCTGGCATATGCTGCTCTTTGAAACACCATATCGGCATCATTTTCCATAATCACTCCCTCTAACGCCACAAGGTCATCTCTTGTGATAGCTTGAGTATCCGCATCTTTATCTTTGTAAAACTCATAATTTCCTTGTGCGTTTTTTTTCAAGTTATCTTTCCGATCGAACATAATACGAGCAACAGTTTTTGACATACCATTTAGTACACGCAGGGGCACAATAGGCTCTTTGCCACATTCTTTGAGAAATTCATTGAGCGCAAATTCTGTCAAGGGCTCATGGTAGAGATAGCCGGGAATCTTTCCTGCTTCGTCCATGCAGGATTGCAAAGTTTTAACCTCTTCAATGCGCAAGCCAAACTTTATCAGTACACCCAACGCAGCTCTTGTTTGGCTAAAAGGTGGCTCACCTGCAGCATACTCTTTTGCAAGCAAACCTTGAGCGAGAACAAACGGGTGCATACAGGTGTCAGATCCATGTTCTTTTTTATCCAAAAGGTAGACCACACCTGATTCCACAACACAGCCTTCTTCGAGCCGAATATCACTTTTTCCTCGCGTAATCGATGTCAAAAGAGCGTTCAGGGTTTCTGTATTCATACCCTTATAGCCGGGGTGAAATTGTACATACTCTAGCCGGTCATTAATATATGCCGCTATGCTTCGTATAGAAATCTCCAATTCAGGTCGCGCTCCCAAGATCATCTCTGCAATCATGAGATTTTTTGCCAATTCAAATAAAAAATTTGCAGCAAATTTTGATGGCATTTGTTTCTGAAAATTGTTCAACCATGAGAGAGGCTGCACATAAAAAAACTGATACTTTTTTTGTTCTTGAGAAGCGCCATCAATACTTACAAGTAATGTTTTAAGGCTTTGTTCGTAAATACCTGGATGAGAAAAAACATCTTTGTAAAAATTGCAGTATTTGAGCACACCTGGCATGAGGAGGTCGAGAGAAGCGGGCAAATGACTCACACATTTATCAAGAAAATGCATATCACAACCTAGACACTCTAGTTTTTCTTTGTTTTGAACTAAAAACATAATGTTCCCACAAAAAGACTTCGGAAAAGGACCTGTCCTCCAAAATTTCAGGATTTTCTTCATTTTGGGATATCTGCCTTCTTCTTGCCACCCATCTATGACTCTTGGATCTTTTGGAGAAAGCGATGATTGTTTATCTTCCCAACAAAAAACTCCAAGCAATCTGTTCATAACTTTTTTTATATTGCTGCTATATCGATCATGCATAAAAATTGTTTTATCTGTTCGCGCAGGATCTGTCAAAAATGGGTACATACACATTTCTCTTTCCCGCTGAAGTTCTGAATCACAAAGCAACCATGATAGCAAGTGCTGGTTCTTCATCATCTTTTTAAAATGCAATATATCAAATTCTCCTTCATCCAAAAACGCCCTGATGCTTAACGCAACCTCTGGCTCAGGAAGTAATATACGACGCACACAAGGACGCGAACCTCTTTGCAAAGAGAACCGATGGGGTTCATCCTCCACTTGCATACACTTTGTTGATTCTCTAGACACCCCACTCTGGTACGCCGCCATACCTTGCGAGGCCTCCTCACTAGTCGTTCTATCAGAAGACAGCACTGGATTATCATACACTGGAAACAACCCCTCGCGCATACGATAGCCTTGTGCCTTATCTCTATCCCAGCATACGTGTACGGTTGCAGGGTGCATAACGCTGCTATCACGCGACGACATGGGGTAGTTTGCTGATCGCGCATTCAACACTATCATCATTAATAAAAATAAAATTCGCATTTTTTCTCTCAATAAATATTGTAAACCGCCCCGAGCTTGAATATACATTTCTTTAAAACTATCACTCTTTTTCTTTTTCAACAATCATTATTATCGGGGAAAAAAATTATTAGTAGCAAAAGTAAAAATATAACAAGAAAAAAATTAATCTCACAAAAAGGCACAACTCTTATTAACCATACGTATCTGGAGAACATAGCACCTTGCCAGAAAAATATAGTTATATCCAAATGATGGGAGGTCTGGTGGGCAATTCAAATATGCAAAAATATAAATGCGCTCCCTCCTTAAAGTGCTGGCAGAATCATCACACGCGCCCAATTATTTAAATAGATCTAAGCAACTTTGAGCGATTTCAAAGATGTCGTTCCAGAATGCTTTTCGCCCACTCTGAGAGATCTATCGTTATGTTGATGCACATATGATTATTCTCTATTTGAGCATACCGATATTGAATCACCCACCCAATCATTGATTAAATCCATTGTTCTGAACTCTTGCTAAAAAATGCCTGGCCCCCTTCATCAAGAGAAGACACTCTCAGATCCGGAAGAATCTCCTCCCCATGAATAACACAAGGACTTTGCTCAAAAAAAGGCACTTGACCACACTGATGCACATAGCAATGATAGAGACAGGGATCATTCTGGAAAGGGCGATCATCGATAATCGTAGCGATAATGTCATGAGCCTCTTGATTTGTATAAGGCAAATGTGGCACCACCACCCCCAAGGATCTCAAAAACAGCACTATCATGATGACGGGCTGGTTGCTCAACAAACGGTCTGATACAGGATGAAGTCTTTCGCAGACATGGAGAAGGATCTCTCTTTTTCTTTTAAAATCTTTAGATCTCTCATCAATCTGCGCTCTTAGCTGAGATATCTCACCTGGTAGTTGCGCGGCTTGAACATCACACTCCACCTGAAAATTTTCAGATAATGTCTGAAAATTTTTGAGCATCTTGAGAATCACCCCTCTCTCTTGCTGCATCGTCAAAAACACTTGCTTTATGTGTGCGCGTATTGCCAAAAGCAACGGATTTTGAAACTCTACCTCATGGATCTTTTCCGGCCTTGATACTATCGGAGGCAAAACTACGCAAAAAGAATGGATGTTTTCAAATCTTATAGGACAAGACCAAAGATCTGCCTTTATCACATGCTCTAACGACAGAAGATCATCCTTTGTGATCACTCTATCGCTATCAAAAAACTCTTGGTAATGTTTGTAGGCTTCTTGCGATCTTTCTGGACACGTAAATCCCACGCTTCCTGGAGCGCATGACACCCACCTGTTTTTTTCAACATGCGGGTGAATTCCTTGCAATCCATGCGTTTTTTGATGCAAAGGGTACACTACACTCGATTGTGTCACTTCGCATTCTAAGAAAGACAGCCCAAGATCACTCTCACCTCCCGTAATCGATGTCACAAGATCATTGAGTTTTTTTGTACACAAACCCTTATAGCTAGGAATAAATTGTACATATTCCATCTGATCATTAATGTATGCCGCTATGCCTTGTATGGAAATGACTAATTCAGGTCTCTTACCTAAGACAATCTCTGCAATCAGGAGACCTTCTGCCAAATTACATAGCCACACTGCATCATCTTTTTTTGGCATATTTTGCATCAATTTTCGCAGCGATTTCAAAGGATCTGTATAATGAGCTACATATCTTGCATAAGGATATACTGGACGGAATGCACAATCATGTGCCACCTCAAACAAACAGCTTGTCAACAATCTTTCAATGCTTGAGCGATATTGCTTATTGCAGAAAACATCTCTGTAAAACTCTCTGTATTTGAGAGCACCCGGCATAAAGGGATTGAGAGAATCCGGCAAATAATAACGGCACTGATCAAGAAAAGTCATATCACACCCAAAGCACTCTAGCCTTACTCTGTTTTTCATGAAAAAAATAATGTTATCACAAAAAGATTGCGGAAAAGGGCCTTGCTTCCACGAGTGCAGAATTTTCTTCATATTAGGATATCTTTCTTCTTTTTTCCACCCTTCAACGGCAGATGGAGATTCCTTTGACTGTTTAGACTCCCACTCAAAAATGCCAATCAATCTACTCATAACTTTTGCTATCTCTTGATAATATTTGTGGCTCTGCCAAACAACTTCTGTGTCGCTAACTTCTACCAAAAATGGGTATGTGCTAATATCTGAGTCTTGTTCACTGATGTTGGGTGGTTTGAACATAAAAGCTTTATACAACCATAATCGCAATGCGTAGTTTCCCATATCTGTATCAGATGTTAGGTAGCGTCCCATACCATGTGTTTGAATGCTTCTTTCATTCAAAAACACTGTGACACATTGTGCAATATCTTGTTCAGGGTACAAGTCATCATGCACACAAGAGGATGTACCTTGTTGCAAACACATCGGTTTTCGTTCGGACTCCACTTGCATATGTGTCTGCTGGATCTTAGTCATACTCTTCTCAACCGGAAACAAACCGTACTGCTCTCGCGCACATTGCGCCCCGGCCTCTTGAACAGACTCCATATCAGCATAAGGCTCTCGGCGCTCAATCACCTGCGGAAACATTGTTAAGTGTTTATTTTCACGATGGACTGCAGCTTGATTATTGAAAGAACATTTGCTCATAACAATAAAATCAGGCACCATTTCATCGGTGCCGGCGCATGCATTCAACACCATCAGAATGAATAAAAATAAATTGCGCATTTTTTCTTTCTACTAAACATTGTAATCAACCGACATACTTGCCTAGGTACATCTTTGGGATTATATCACGCTTTTTTAATAGTCACTGTTAGCACAAACAAAATCACACCTTTCATCAATCATACGCAGAGGCAATCTCTTGCGCTGTATGCGAAAAATGTGATATCACCACTCCCAGGGATCGCAAGGCTCAAAAGTATTGCAAATACCCTTGTAGAGACACATCGTACACGTCTGTGGATCTCTTCATCGGACGCAAATTAATAACGCTGCTCACAATTTGCTGAGCTTCTAAAGGCGTGACCGCCAACTCTATATTGGGCACCCCTATAGCCTTCAACAACAAAAGACCCATATTGACAGGTTGCTGAGCCCAACAACCAACAGAAGCGCTATTCATTTTTGTGATAAACAAATTCAGAACAGACTTTTTTCTCTCATGCTCGGCCCTCTTGACGGCTGCGCTTGCTGCGAGCGCTTGGTACTCTTCTCTTAGATCTTCAATGGTGCATTTTTCCTGTTCTGTGAACTCGTCCATGTGCTGCGCTTTTGATAACAATCCTATCGTATCATGCGTCGTCAAAACCACATCATCTCGCATGTCAACAGGGTCTTTAATTCTTTGTACATATACCGACTTAGTTCTCTCAGCCTCCTCCAACTGCACTTCTTTTTCTTTCAAAACATTTTCCGTCTCCAACAGCATCATATGTTCTGGCAACCATTCTGACGTCAGATACTGATGCATGTAGGCATCAAGAGCAAGCAGATAAGGGTTCTGCTCTTGATTATGCACTATGTTACGATGAACATCGCCATACTCTCCTGCTTTTTCGGGCGGTGAATAATCCACATCTTCTTGATCCTTGATAAAAGGGCAAACATTTTGAAAAGTCATTGCTGAGCCTTCTCTCGCTATCACCGCCTGAGCGCGCTTAAGATGCTCTGTTGTAATCTTCACATCTCCTTTAAATAATTCTCGGTAAAATCTGTAGTCCATCATTTGATCGTTGAACCAGGTAATTTTCTGCTTTAACAAAATGCGCTCAACACTCATACGAGCCACATCAAGCATCTGCACATCTTGCATAGCGACTGCTCCATTATTGGTCAGAAACTTATTTAACCTTTCCGTGCTCAGATTCTCATGATATATCTCAGAAGGAATCTCTTGCACCTGATCCATGACTGCCACAACTCTCTCTACATCTTCCTGACGTACTCCGAATAATAATTTCAAAGCACAAACAGCGGCTCTTGTTTTCTGAAAGGGCACAGATGATATTGTGTATGTCTTTGGAAAAGACATCACCTTTATAGCTAAAAGATCTCGATGCATTCCTGACTTGAAACCGTACCTTTTTTTGTTGAGGGTGCGACGGGTTGGAGCAACACTATTTATAAGGTGCTCGATTGATTCGGTATTGAGACCCATATAACCGGGAATAAACTGAATGTGCTCAAGCCGATCGTTAAGGTAAGCTCCCATTCCAAACACAGAACCCTCAAAGGAAACCTCTTTTCCTAGCCAAGTTTCCGTTATCATTACAAACTCCGTCAAACGACACATCCATTGCAAAGCGTCGGATTCCACAAACAATGCGCTTTTCTTAAAATCTTCCATTATGTCGAAGGCCGCTTGATTTCCATGTTTTACATCACGGAGTTCTAGCATGTAAAGCACAGTCTTATAAAAAACATCTTGGTATAAATCAGCAACTCTCTCCACTCCAGGTGCGCCCTGCTTTAAGGGGCCTGGCAACCACAATAAACATCGATCAAGAAAGCTCATATTACAACCAAAACTGCCTAGGATTTTGCGATTTTGCATAAGAAACAGGATGTTTTCACAAAAAGAAGTTGGTGGAGAAATTGCCGACCATGATTCAATAATTTGTTTCATATCGGGGCATTCGTAAGGGCCTTGTGCACCCCAATTCATGCATGAAACCGCTCCTAGCGGTGTTTGGCTTTTACCCCAAGCTAAAACGCCAATCACACAGTACATCGCTCGTTTTATATCTTCATAAAACAGACAAGGGTTGTGCAAAAAGGGGTAGCGCGTAAGGTGATTTGCTTCACCCTGCGTTTTATGCAGCCACATACGCATATCATAATTTTCATAATCATCCAGATCAGAAATCGCACACTGACCGCCCCGACCGTCTAAAAACTGTTTGATACAGCTACAAGCCAATGGTTCTGGACATACATCGCTACTCAAAAGTGGCAGATGATCAGGCTGATAGTACAAGTCACGCTCCTTTGCTTTTTGTGCTTCTATCGCGTGTTCTTTCCTTAATTTTTTCTGATGCTCCTGCCAGTTTACAACAGGCGCTATTGACAATTTTGCACCTCCGACAGCACCCTGCATTGCGTAAAATATACTACTTTTGGAAACACCCGATGCGTTATGCACAACAGCAGGCGGTAAAAGTTGAGATGCGTTAGCAAAACCTGGGGCGCTTAAATTCCATGCTTTCGTTACTATCTCCACCTTATCCAGGAGCGCCTTCATGTCTGGATTCAGAAATTTCAGTTTAACAGGACCTGCACACACACGCTCACCTATGAAGGCTACAGCGTTCAGCAAAACTGATTCGTGCAACATAATGCCTAAACTTAAAAAATTTTCCCGCATAATACAATCGGCCATCACTACAAAACGCGCATTAGCTAAATGACCCGGCATGCTTTCAGAGTTTTGCAGATCTGATAATTCCACCAAAGCTGGGCATTTTTCAGAAATCTTTTTCAGCTTTGAAGAAAACATAAAGCGCGCTCCCTCCTGAAATGCTGGAATCTCCACACACGGCCGACCCTTTAAATAGTCCTGAGCGACTTGGAGCAATTGCAAAGATGTGGTGCCAGGATGCTTTTCTTCTGCTCTTAGAGGGTTCTTATTATGTTGTATAAACATCTGAAGCGTGGTTTCAGTAGGATAGCGCAAACGTTTAATGTTTGAGCGCAGACAGTAATTCATAAATCCGTCTGCTAAATACGTATGGTGAGCGCAAGAAAAATCTTCGTCGCACTGCATTGTTTCTACACGGTCAAGTGGCCAAGAAAGGTGGGCAGCTGCCGCATGTGTATAAACGCTAAAAATAAAAACGCTAAAAATAAAAAAGAAGTGTATCATTTTGCTACTTACTAAGTTTCACTAAACAATACCATATTAACAAAATATCAAACAAAATAAAGGAGGCAGCGCCACACCTCTGAGAAGGCCAATGATCAAATGGAACAATCCTTAATCCGTTTGCAAAAAATTACTAAGAGTTGAGCATAAATCTGCCATCTTCATCGCCTCATGGAAGAAATTTTTCGCAGGAACACAGTCAGTCAATACATAATGATCTTTATACTTTTCATCACTCATTCTTACGTCACCGCCACATCAGCAGTTTCCGGAAGAGCACTGTCTTTCTCCCTTGCTATAGCAAAAAGACTGCTCTATGGCCAAAGCGTCTTGCAATTTCTTTAATAATATTGAGATCATCTTTGTTCTCGCGCATGCATGTGGCTGACAATGATAATAAATATAATCTTTGCCCGCCACAAATTGTCGCACGGAAACATTTGCATGATAGTAGCAACCTGACCTCTTCACTCTTGCTTTCTCTTCTTAAAGTATGGTTGCGCAGTTTTCCAAACGTCTACCAAACTACCCGAAAAGTTTATATAAATCTTAGATACATCGCCTTTTTCGTCAACATCACTGTCAGAGCGCGCAATGCTAATAGACGGTTTAACGACAAGAGTGGCTCAGATAGCGAGCATATTCTCTCTGCATCACACTGTCCTTATCAGGCAGTTGGACCCCCCGATCAGCGCCCCACCATCTTGAAACATAGCTCAAAGCGAAGGCTGTAGCGGTTGTAACCGAAGCACTGATTACAAAATCACTGGTAATCATGAATGCACCATACCCGGCTACAAAACCGGCCCCGGCTGTCAACCCGTGCAGAATCCAGCTCCTTTGCGACAGTTCCGTTTGTTTCCGCTGTAGCAGTATTGCCTTGTTAGGAACACTCTCCTCTTCACTGTCATGGAGTTCGAATCCACAACCTGAGTATACATTTTGCGTCTGTAATAAAATTAGTACAAATAGGATCATTATATTTTTCATCTTCAACCTCCAATGATGCCAGCCCACCACACATTGTACCACACACTTTTTAACACAACAACTATGTGGCGCAAAATATTTACACTACTCCTTCTGCACCACCAGAATCCATATACAAAAAATCTTCCTAATGTTTGACGCATCCATACACTGCGCAGAAGATGAATCTTATGCCACATCATTTGACACCTTCACACCATAACAGGAATAATTATTCTAAAAATCCTGCAACGCTTGCAAGAGAAAGCGATTTCAAATTTTCACAAAAATTGCAATAATAAATAGATCCATCTCTTTGCAAAGGACGCTCATCTATAATGACCGCAGCAACATCACGAGCCTCTTGAACCGTATGCGCCAAATCTGACATAACCACTCCCAAGGATTTCAAAAACATCACGATCATGTTAACAGGCTGATAAATTAAACAATCTCTTGATTGATCGTATAATCTTGTACAGAAATATTCAAGGATTTCCTTCTTTCTTTGAAACTCTTCATAACGATTTTTACACTGATTTTTCAGATCAGATATCTCTCTCGTGAGGGTTTTTTTAGTGTAAGGAATTCTTTTGATACAACCTAACAAGGCCTGTTTTTTTTCTTCTTCTGTTTTGCAACCATGCGCTTCGCCTATGATTTTATCATTCATTTCTCCAACATCTTTAGCTACTTCACGCATGACGACTTGACCAGAATCCAGCAATTCCAGCTGGGCCGCAAGACTCTTCAGGTCTTCGATGACTTCCAAAATATCCTGCCTCTCATCCACCATCTCGTTGAATACACCCCCTATATGCGCGCGTACTGCCAAAAGCAACGGGTGTTGAAACACAACACAGGGCTGAGGAAAAGGCTGATCATCTGATACCAAACATACTGACTGAAAAAAAGGCACATTCAATTCAAATTTTATCTCCAAATCATCTGCCCCAATCACCCCTTCTAACGCCACAAGGTCATCCTTTGTGAGCGCTCTATCACTAGAGAAAATCTCTTGATAATTCTTATAATCTACTGCTGCGCTTTCTTGCCACGTAAGCTTCATATCATGCACAATACAATCAACGGTTTTTTGCATCGCAGTCAGCATCGGCGCGCACACAACAGGCCTTGTTCGACAACGCCTAAGAGAGGCATCAAGAAAGTCTGTCAGCGCTCTTTCTGTCAAGGGATCATGATACAGAGATGTTGGTATCATACCGATTCTATCCATAGATAGTTGCAAACTTCGCACAGCCTCAGAGGACACCCCAAACCTTTTTAGAGCGCCCAGCGCAACTTTTGTTTTAAGAAACTGATTAGTGTCTCGCGTGTAGTGTGTTGGCAGCCACCCTGCATCCACAACAAGCTTATGAATACCCCATTTCAATCCATACGGTTTTTGATGCAAAGTGTTCACTACAAGTGACTCAAGAACTTGGTTTGGTATGCGCCCAAAATCAATTTGTTCTCCCGCAATCAACATCACAAGAGCATTGAGGGTGGCTGTATTCATACCCGCATATCTGGGATGAAATTGCACATATTCCAGCTGATCATTAATATATGCCGCTATTCCTTGTATGGAAATCACTAACTCAGGTCGCTTACCTAAGATAATCTCTGCATTCATGAGTTTATACGCCAAATCACATAACCACACTGCAGCCGGATGTTTTACCTCCGTTTCCACAAATTCTTCAATTTTTTTCAGAGGAAACACATAATACAACACATAATTTTCTCTATCTTCGCAACACTCGCCTGTACCCTCAAATTCGATAGCTTTTTCTTTACAAAAAACTGAAACATCTTCCAAAACATTTTTGTAAAAATCTCTGTATTTAGGGGCACCTGTAAGAGAGATATCAATACCATTAGGCAGAAACTGGACGCAATCATCAATAAAATGCATCTCACAACCAACAAATTCTAACCTTGCTCTATTTTGCATTAAAAAAATAATGTTTTCACAAAAAGACTCCGGAAACGGACCTTGCTTCCAAGATAGCAAGATTTTCTTTATCTTAGGATATTTTTCTTCTTTTTCCCATTCAGGCATGGTATGTGATTTTTGCAAATCCCAACAAAAAATACCATGCAACCTTTTCATAACCGCTTGTATCTGCAATACATATTTACAACTATCTTCTTCAGCCATAAATGGGTATGTGATTAGTTCTTTTTGCCTTGAATTTAGCACAAAAGCTTTAGACAGCCATTCTCGCAATTTGTAATGCCCCATATCATCTGTATCAACCACCGGAAATCTTCCAATATCCAAAAACTGCGTTATATGTGCAGCAATCTCCGTTTCAGGCAAGAAATTATAATCCAAATCAAATTGTACATTACTGTGAAAACAAGGCACTTTTTGTTGTACAACCTCCACGTCCATAGAATCGATCTTCTGTGCTGCACGGCAGGCTTTACCCACCTCCATCCTTATCCTCGTTTCACGCGAATAAGGGGAGATAGTCCGACTCGGTCGCACACGATTTTTTCTGCATACAAAGCCATCATCAATCCTCTTTTCATCATCCCATGGCGATGAGGCAGCAGTGCGCGCATTGAAAACTACCATAATTAATAAAAACAAATTTCGCATGATAAACTGGTACGAATAAAACTAATAAGTGATAGCACTTTTTTTAAATTTCATAACTCTTTTGACGCACAAACCTTCATATATCTGGCTAATGCGCTGCATATCGCCTATATCTTCCTTTTGCATCGAATGCACCATATCTTTCTCTCAATCGCCCTAATGCAGCCAATAAGTCTTTTATCGGCGCTACTCTATAATCTGTCAACAAAGAATACTCGTGAAGATTTTTCTTGACCTGATGAAAGAACGCATCACCTTCATCAGCCATCAAACTTTTGAATTCACAAATGTGTTTTTTCATATTTTCTTCCAAATACATATGGCACGAGCATAATTGCTGCACTTTTTCAAAATAGTCTTCCAAACTATCAGAAAATGCTCCAGAATCTTCAGATGGTTCTGTGCTTCTCATACTATTATCAAAGCGATTACTCTCTAGATTATCAGATTTTCTAGGATCGACAGTCCACAGTTTCTGAAGGCACAACACTTGAGTAACTTTCTCTTTTGAGAGATCCATTGCTTTGAGATAAACAAGATAAGGCTTTAGTGCTATTTTCAACTTTATCTCCCATTCGCGAAAAGTGTGACATGACAAAGGAGTATCACAAATTTTTGCATCCAATAAATCCACGCCTTCAAGAATTTTCCATGCCAGATCGACGGATTCTTCATGCATCTGCACAAAACGCTCAAGAGGTGCTCTATAAAGACCTCTATCATTACCATCGCTACGCATATGAGATATGGGCTGTTTACACACACTTTTTTCCACATCTACACACCCCTCTACCCCACGCACCGCACTTTGCACTTGGCACATAATCATCATACATATTATCGTTATATTTTTCATTTCACACCTCCAACCCAGTTATTTTATTTTAGCACATTTGCAAGACAAAGTACAAAAAACTGAGGCTCTTAGGGTGTTAAGAAATGAAAAGTTTTTCATTACTGTCAAACACTACATTTTATTATTCAGGCTTCAGGTTTATCTTTCTTTGCAACCAAATATTCCAACCAATATCAACTATTGCTGGATCATATAAAGCGCATAGAAAGCGGGCACCCCCCTCCTAGGGGAGTGTCCATTTTCCACTTATTACAGGAATGATGTCTGAATAAAGCTTATAAAAATCTTTCAGAACCGATCCTGTATAGTAAAATTCCACACCACATTATTCATAGATCACAGCGATCACTAAAATATCTAAGCCGACAATGTTTGATAACCATAAGAAAGCGCTTTCTTTTCTACTATTTTCGCACGATCAATAAGCGCTCAAACAGAGCGAATATGCTGAACAGAATCCTCAACTAATGTTAAAACCTCTTCCACCCACCGCATCACAAGATCAAACGCCAGAACCTCCACAATCTCATGGTGAGGCATCACCTCATCGTAAGCGA
>Ga0209754_1001025_pt1 | contig 31160 bp, 26 predicted proteins | sample MesohylBB_FD_187295 | JGI IMG/M metagenome (GOLD analysis project Ga0209754, IMG submission 187295) | Host-associated microbial community of the marine sponge Aplysina aerophoba from Gulf of Piran - sponge mesohyl, lysed by bead beating... | ecosystem: Host-associated > Porifera > Sponge >... | reverse complement strand
CCCGCGGGCAGGAAGGTTTCTCCACTCCGCGCTCCGCGCTCCGGTCGAAATGACGAGGTGGGGCGGGCGTGTCGAAGCACGGGCTATCGGAACGCCTCCGCCACGCCGGACTTCCGCTGCTCCCCGCTCGTCATTTCGACGGACCCCGGACTTGATCCGGGGCGGAGCCGTGCGTCAGCACGGCGGCCCCGCTCGTCATTTCGACCGGAGCCGTGCGCAGCACGGCGGAGTGGAGAAACCTCGTCCCCATGGGCAGGGAGGTTTCTCCACTTCGCGCCTCCGGCGCTCCGGTCGAAATGACGAAGAGGAGGTGGCAGGGAGGTTTCTCCACTGCGCGCCTTCGGCGCTCCGGTCGAAATGACGAGGTTTCTCCACTCCGCGCTACGCGCTGCGGTCGAAATGACGAGCGCTAACCCTCCGCCCTGACGATCAGATTGCCCAGCCGGTCGACGGTGCCGCGGAGCCCGGGGTCGATGAAGGCGGTGGCGTCGCCCTGTTCGAGGATCGCCGGGCCCGCGACGGTGGCGCCGACCGGAAGGGCGAGGCGGTCGTGGACTGCGGTGTCGTGCCAGTCCCCCTCCCACCAGACGCGCCGCGATCCCCTGCGCGCCGCCTCCGGCGTGGCGTCGGGCGGCGGGGCGAGAACCGAGAGGTCGAACTTGCGGCGCACCCCGATCGCCGCCGTCCTGAGCGACAGCAGGCGCACGCCGATCCCCTCCAGCAGGCGCCCGTAGGTCTTGCGGTAGGCGGCATCGAAGGCGGTCCGGATCATCTCGGGCGACACGTCGGTTCCGCCGTCGGCGAGGCGCGCGGGCAGGGGCACCGGGACCGTATGGGTCTGGCCGATATAGGACATGTCGAGTTCGAAGGCGGTCTCCAGGCGCTCCAGCCCGTCCCCCGACCGGCGCAGCAGCGCGAGCCCGCGCTCCGCGGTCTCGGCCATCTCGGCATCGAGCGCGGCCATGTCGAGATCGTCGAGCGGGCGGTTGATGGTATGGACGAAGTCGTGGCGCATGTCGGCGATCACGCAGCCGAGCGCGCTGGTCACGCCGGGGAAGCGCGGGATCAGCGCGGCGCCGAGCCCGACATCGCGGATCAGCGCGCCGACATGGAGCGCGCCGCCGCCGCCGAACGGCATGGCGGCGAAGATCTTGGGGTCGTATCCGCGCTCGATGGAGACCAGCCGGATCGCGCCCGCCATGCTGGAATTCGCCATCTTGACGATCGCCTCCGCGGCCGGCGTCAGGTCGAGCCCGAGCGGCGCGGCCACGTGCTCCCGTATCGCCGACCGGGCGGCTTCGATATCGAGCCGGCCGAGCCCCTCGCCGATCGGGCGGTCGGGGTCGATGCGCCCGAGCGCGAGGTTGGCGTCGGTCACCGTCGGGCGGTCGTTGCCGCGGCCGTAGCAGGCGGGGCCGGGATCGGCGCCCGCCGATTGCGGGCCGACGGCGAGGAAGCCGCCGCGGTCGACCGCCGCGATCGAGCCGCCGCCGGCGCCGATGGTGGTGATCTCGATCATCGGGGTGCGCACCACGAGGCCGAAATCGATCGCCGCCTGGGCGCAATAGGCGCTCCTGCCGTCGGCGACCAGGGCCACGTCGAAGCTGGTGCCGCCCATGTCGCAGGTGATCACGTTGGCGAAGCCCGCCGCCTCGGCGATCCGCGCCCCGGCGATGACGCCCGCCGCCGGCCCCGACAGGGTGGTGCGCACCGGGAGGGAGCGCGCGGTGTCGACCGACATCACCCCGCCATTGGACTGGACGATCAGCAGCTCGGCATCGATGCCGCGCTCCGAGAACCCGGCCTCGACGCCCTCCAGATAGGCGCCGAAGACGGGCTGGAGGCAGACATTGAGCGCGGTGGTCGAGGCGCGCTCGAACTCGCGGATCTCGGGCAGGATCAGCGACGAGGCGTTGACATGGGCGTTGGGCCAGACGGCGCGTGCCGCTTCCAGCGCGGCGCGCTCGTTGGCGTCGTTGGCGTAGGCGTTGATGAACACGATGCCGAGCGCCTCGCAGCCGCGCTGGACCAGCGCCTGCGCCGCGCGGGTCACCTCGCCCGCATCGACCGGCTTGCGGATCGTCCCGTCGGCCATCGTGCGCTCGTCGACCTCGACGGCGAGGTCGCGCGGCACCACCGGCCGGTAGCTGCCCCACAGCCCCCAGGTGTTGGGCCGGTCGCGGCGGCGCATCTCCAGCACGTCGCGGAAGCCGCGCGTGGCGATCAGCCCGGTGCGCGCGGCCTTGCGCTCGAGCAGCGCGTTGGTGCCGACGGTCGTCCCGTGGACCACCGATCCGATCTCCGCCGGCTCGTCCACCGACGCCTCGATGCCGTGCAGGAAGCCCTTCGCGATGTCGTCCCGGACCGACGGCACCTTGCCGATGCCGTACTGCCCGCTGCGCTGGTCGAGCCAGAACACGTCGGTGAACGTCCCGCCGACATCGACGCCGACCAGCATGCCGGAACCGCCGGTCACGCCGCGAAGCGCTCCACCGCGATCTCGTCGGCGCGGTGCCGGGCGTGCCACAGATCGAAGGCCATCTGCATGCCGAGCCAGGTCTCCGGCGTCGAGCCGAAGGCCTTGGACAGCCGTATCGCCATCTCCACCGAGATCCCCGTGCGCTCGTTCACCAGCTCGGAGAGCGCCTGGCGCGTGACGCCGAGCCCCTTCGCGGCCCGCGTCACGGTGAGGCCGAGGGGTTCGAGGCATTGGCGCTTCACGATGCCGCCCGGATGCGGCGGGTTGTGCATGCCCATGTCCCCTCTCCTCGGCGATAGCCCAGTCTATATCGGCCGCCGCGCCGTCCTCGAACCGGAAGGTGACCCGCCAGTTGGCCGAAACCGAAACCGCCCAGTGTCCTTTCAGCGATCCTCTTAACTCGTGCAGGCGGAAACCCGGCAGGTTCATGCCCTCCGGCCCGCTGCTGAGATCGAGCGCCGCCAGGATGTCTCTAAGCCTTTGGGCATGTGCCGGCGCCACGCGCCGCGCCGTCCTGCCCTCGTAAAGCGCCTTCAGGCCGCGATGCCGGAACGAAGCGATCACCGTCCAAATCTAGACTGTCGCCTGTCAAATGGCAATTGACAATATGCATGACCCTACGGCAATACTGCGGCGGGCAGGATCGGTGAACAGCGGCGCGGAGCCCCCGAACATGGCCGCCGACATCCGCTGGAGCGAGCCCGATGTCGGCGCGTATATGGGGGAGAGGCGGGGACGCGACGCGGTGCTCGACATGATCCGCCGCGCGCTCGACACGACGGACGGCAGCTTCGCCCTCGCCGTCGCATCGACCGCCGAGACCGGCAGCCACGTCGCCGCGGCTATCGAATGGTCCGCCGACAGGGGCGGCCGGCGGATCGAGGGGCGCGAGCTCGCGGTGTTCGAAGTCCGCGACGGGTGCATCCAGTCCGCCCGGTTCCACCCGGACGACCTCGCCGACGACCTTGCGTTCTGGGGCGAGGCGGCTCCCGGCGCTTCGTGAGACGGCCGGGCCCCGCCCCGCCGATCACCCCGCGGGGCGCGCCACCGTGCCGTCGGCAGATGTAGTCACGTCGTAGTCTCGTTCGGCGGCCTCGGCGCTCACCAGCCCGAGCGCCAGATCGCGGGCGATGGCCTCGACCGGGCGGTCTCGCGCCGCGCCGTAGCCGCCGCCGCCCGGGCTCTCGACGCGCACGCGCTGGCCCTTGCGGAGCGTGACGCCGGAGAGCTTGGCGGTGCCTTCCGGCGAGCGCTCGCCGTCCTCCTGCTCATACACGATCCGGTTGGGCGCGCCGGCCCCGCCGCCCAGGATGCCGAAGGCGGGGAAGCGCGCGCGCTCGCCGAACACCACGAGATCGGCCGCGTCGGCCAGCAGCTCGAACTCGTAGACCGCGCCCAGCCCGCCGCGGTGGCGGCCCGGCCCGCCGCTGTCTTGCCTCAGCCCCCAGCGGGTGACGCAGGCGGGGTAGGCGGCCTCCAGGATCTCCGCCGGCGGGATGTTGGCCATGCCGATCGGCGCGTTGCCGTGGCTCAGCCCGTCGCCCTCGGGGTTGCCGCCGAGCCCGCCGCCGAAGAAGGTGAACAGGATGAAGCGCGCGCCGTCGTCGCGCCTTCCCGACATCAGCAGCGCGTTGACGGTGGCGAAGCAGGCCGCGTTGACCCGCCCGGGCGCGGCGCGCGAGAGCGCGCCGAAGATCACGTCGATGGTGCGCATGATGTTCTCGGTATAGCCCGAGACCGGGGAGGGCGGCTCGGCGGCGAGGATCGAGCCCTCCGGGATGACGAACTCGATCGGCTCGAGACAGCCGCCGCTGGTCGGCACCTCGTGGAAGACGTGCTTGAGGGCGACGAAGGAGGCGGCGATGGTGGTCGCCCGCGAGACGTTGAGCGGCCCGGCGCAGGCCGGCGCGGAGCGCGAGAAGTCGAGCCTCATGGTCTCGCCGGCGACCGTGAGGTCGAGCGCGACCTTGAGCGGCGCGTCGCTGCGCCCGTCATTGTCGATATGGTCCTCGAAGGAATAGGTGCCGTCGGGCAGCTCCGCTATCAGCGCCCGCATCTGCCGGCTCGCGCGATGCGAGATCTCGGCCATCGCCGCCGCGACCACGTCGTCGCCGAAATCGTCGAGCAGGTCGTGCAGCCGCCGCGTGCCGAGGTCGAGCGCGCCGAGCTGGGCGTTGAGGTCGCCGTAATTGCTCCCCGGCAGCCTTCCGTTGGCGAGCAGGATGTCGACGATATCCCGGTTGACCACGCCGCGCTCGGCGAACCTGACCGGCGGGATGCGCACCCCTTCCTGCATGATGTCGATTGCCGTCGGGTTGTAGTTCCCGGGCACGTTGCCGCCGACATCGAGCCAGTGGCCGACCGAGGCGAGGTAGCAGAACAGCGCGCCGCGGCGGAAGATCGGCTTGACGATCTTGATGTCGTTGAGATGGGTCGCCCCGACATAGGGGTCGTTGAGCAGATAGAGGTCGCCGTCCTTCGGCCCCCCGTCGGCCGCGGCGCGCGCGATCGCCGCCTTGGTGGCGTAGCTCATCGCGCCGATGAACACCGGCAGGCCCTGCTTGCCCATCGCCACCGTCTCGCCCTCGGTGTCGTAGACCCCGTGGCTGCCGTCCCTGGCTTCCGCGATCACCGGGCTGAAGGCGGCGCGGAACAGGGTCGCGTCCATCTCGTCGACCAGCTGCTCGAGCCGGCCGCGGATCACGGCGAGGGTGACGGGGTCGAGTTCGGCGTCGGACATGCGATGGCGGGACGCGGGCGTTGCAACCGGGATCGATGATGGCATAGTGCCGCCGGGGTGTCATGCCCGCCGGGGCCAGGAGGAATCGCGATGCAGATCCGCAAGCTCGTCACCGTCGTCGAGGAGACCAGGCGCGAGCTCGACCGCGCCGTCGAGCCGGCCACCCGCCAGGCCGCGGCGATCGCGGTGATCGCCAACCCCTATGCCGGGGTCTTCGACGAGGCGCTGGAAGATCTGCAGGGGGCCGGGGCCGAGCTCGGCGCGCTGCTCGTCCAGCGCGCGATCGACGCGCTCGGCATCGACGGCGAAGCGGTGACGAGCTACGGCAAGGCCGCGATCGTCGGCGTCGCCGGGGAGCGCGAGCACGCGGCCGCGGTGATGCACCCCCGCATGGGCAAGCCGGTGCGCGCGATCGTCGGCCCGGCACGCTCCATCATGCCATCGACCAAGAAGCTCGGCGGGCCCGGCACCGTCATCGACTGCCCGCTGCACCACAAGGACGAGATGTGGACCTTTAGCCATTTCGACGCGATGCAGGTCTCGGTCACCGACGCCCCGCGCGCCGACGAGATCGTGGTCGTGGTCGCGGTCGCCGATTCGGGCCGCCCGTTCCACCGGGTCGGCGAGGACCTCGCGGTCGCGGACCTGATGTCCAAGAACGAGTAGATGTCCCTCATCGCGCCCTTCCGGGCGATCCTGCCGACGCCGCGGCACGCAAGGGCCGTCGCCGCGCCGCCCTATGACGTGCTGTCGACCGCCGAGGCGCGCGCCCGCGCCGCCGGCAACCCGCTGAGCTTCCTGCACGTCTCGCGGCCGGAGATCGACCTCCCCGAGGGGGTCGCGGGCGACGATCCGGCGGTCTATGCCAAGGCGGCGGAGACCATGGCGCGGCTGCTGGCGGACGGGACGCTCGGCCGCGCCGAACGGGCCGGGCTCTATGTCTACCGCGCCGAGATCGACGGCCACCGCCAGACCGGCATCGCCGGCGCGGCGCCGGTCGCGGCGCTCGGCGACGGCCGCATCCGCCGCCACGAGCTCACCCGCCCGGCCAAGGTCGCCGACCGCGCGCGCCAGATCGAGGCGGTCGGCGCCCATACCGGCCCGGTGATGCTGTCCTGGCGCGACGACCCAAAGCTGGCCGACGCGGTGGCCGCGGTGGCGGCGGGCCCCCCGGCGCTGGAGGCCGGGATCGACGGGGTCGCCCATTCGGTGTGGGCGGCCGGCGGGGCGGCGGGCGCGGCGCTGCGCGACGCGGCGGGGCGGCTGGAGACGCTCTATATCGCCGACGGCCACCACCGCTCGGAGGCGGCGTCCCGGGTCGGGGCCAGCTTCCTCGCCATCGGCTTTCCCGCCAGCGAGATGCGCATCCTCGACTACAACCGGGCGGTCCGCGACCTCGCCGGGCGCTCGCCCGAGGAGTTTCTGGCGGCGCTCCGCGAGGTCTTCGCCGTCGCGCCCTCGGACCGGCCCGCCCGCCCGGAGGGGCCGCGGCGATTCGGGCTCTATCTGGCGGGGCGGTGGTACAGCCTCGCGCTCCAGGCGGCGCCGGCGGCCGACGGCGACCCGGCGGCGGCGCTCGATGCCGAGATCCTGACGCGAACCGTGCTGGCGCCGCTGCTCGGGATCGCGGATCTGCGCAGCGACCCCCGGATCGACTTCGTCGGCGGCGGGCGCGGCCTCGACGGGCTCGCAGCCCGGGTCGATTCGGGCGAGATGGCGGCGGCCTTCGCGCTCCACCCGGTCACGCTGGAGGCGCTCTTCGCGGTCGCCGACGCGGGCCGGGCGATGCCGCCCAAATCGACCTGGTTCGAGCCCAAGCTCGCCGACGGGCTGCTCTCCCTGCCGCTGGAAGGCTGAGATGGCGGCGCCCGACGAGACCTACGAGCCGGTCGAGGGCTGCTGCAACGCCTGCCGCCACTACGACCCGACCGCCTTCGGCAAGGCCAATTACGGCCATTGCCGGCGCTACCCGCCGGTCGCCGTCGAGACCAGCGGGGGTCTGCCGCGCGGGGTCTGGCCGGTGGTGGGCTACGACGACAGCTGCGGCGAGTATGGCCCGGCCTGACCGCCTAATGTTTCACGTGAAACATTGGTCAATAGTGTTGACCTATTATTCGCGGGCGGCTCTGGCGTGATACGGTAATTTTCGTCCCCCGGGGACGCGGCGGCGCCGTGGCGCGCACACCCGGGGCCGCGTTGTTCCGCCGCGTCAGCCGCTTGCCGGGAGCGCTTGGGAGAACGCTTCGGGTGGGCGTTCTTCTGGGCCCCGCAGCCGCGCGCGAATCCAGCCTGCCAGCGCGGTCTCGTCGACGCGCCCGGCCGCGACGCCCTCCATCAGCGCGACGGCGTCCAGGGGATCGAAGTCGAGACGATAGCCGTTGTCGGCGAGGAACAGCCGTCCCGCCACCCAGGCGGTGCGCTTGTTGCCGTCGACGAAGGGATGGCCGGCGGCGAGGCCGAGGATAACGGCCGCCGCGAGATCGGCCGCGTCCGGTTCGCCATACGCCGCGCGGTTGCGGGGACGCGCGAGCGCCGCATCGGTCGCGCCCCGGTCGCTTATGCCGTCCGCGCCGCCATGCTCGGCGAGCTGCCGGTCATGCACCGCCAGAACCACGCCGGCCTCGACCCGGCGCCACGCGGCGGTCACTTCGCCAGCGCCCGCAGCACCTCGCGGTCGTCGTGCATGATCTCTTCGGCCAGCGCCATCTGGCGGGCGAACCCGGGATCGTAGGGGGGTCAGCCGGTAGCCGCCGTCCGGCGCCTCGGTGAGATAGAGCGTATCGCCCTTCTTCACCCGCAGCCGTGCCACGTCAAGGGCGGGCCGTGCGGAGACCCTGACAGCGGTGCCTTCCTTCGTCATTTCGACCGGAGCGGAGAAGTCCGGGGTCCGGGGCGGTAAGATGTCTCCACTCCGCTTCGGGTTGCGTGGATCCGGTCGGTATTGCGAAGAGGTGACTGGAGCCTGCCGCGTCGGTCGTCTCACTCGAGACGGGCACGTATCCGAATTGGCAGTGGGCGAAACTGCGTAGAGGAAGATTTCCATGGCGAAGCACAAACTGGATCGGATGTTCGAATTCGTCGGTTCCTGCGACGATCCCGGCAAACTCCGCAATATCGTGAGCAACGCCCGAAAGCGAGGTGCCGAGGATCTTGCCGAGGCCGCTTTTCGGAAACTCGTGGCGGTTCTTCCATCGGAGGAACCCGGAACCGTCGAGCACGATTTCTGGCGCACCATCCACGCCTTCGAGCATGTGCTTGGCGAAGAACGCGGACGAACAACGCGACTGTCACGGACACGTCAAAAGGTAAACCGGGTAGGCGTGCATCGGACGCTGGTCGATTGGGCGCTCGGTAAACGTGAACCGGAGGGCTTTGCAATGCTGCTGGAGCGCGGCCTCGCCGAATTGGCGGGCGAGTCCATTGTATTGCGCCATCCGGACAAGTTCGGCCCGGAGATTGTCGGAGCCGCCACCGCTCGTCTGGAGGCAGCGGGTGTCGACATAGCCGCTGTAGCCTCCTATCGCTGATTGCAGCCTCGGGCGCCCTCGCCCCGGGATGCCAAGGCGCTAAAACGGGTTCTCGACCTCGACCCCCGCCGGTTCGAAGTCCGAGACGTTCCCGGTGACGACGACGGCGCCTTGCGCGAGCGCCGTGGCGGCGATTTGCAGGTCGGCGCCGTCGTGGCCGAGCCTGGCGGAAAGCCGTCCCCAGATGCGCGCCTCCTCCGCGCCGAAGGGCAGGACGCGGTCCGCGAAGAGGCGCACCGTGCCGTCGATCCAGCTGCGCAGGTCCGCCGCCAATTCGGGTTGGCGCGGGCTCTGGAGCGCGATACCCCGCTCGATTTCCCCGAGTGACACGACGCTGAAATACAGGTCTTCCTCCCGCTGCGACCCGAGCCAGGCCGCGACCCGGGGGGCGCGTTCGGGGCGCCGCGTCGCCGACAATGCGTCGGTGTCGAGGATGAGCTTCAAAGCCCGACGCGGCGCGGGGCGACTTCGGCGCGCTCGACCGTGCCGGGGAACGCTCTCGCCGGAGGTCCCCCCTCAGTCCACCGCGTCGATGGCGGCCCCGAGGATGTCGGCGAGCTCTCCGATCTGGTCCTCGGTGATGATCAGCGGCGGCGACAGCGCGATCGTGTCGCCGGTCTGGCGCGCGATCAGCCCGCTGTCGAAGCACTCCAGATAGACCGCGAAGCCGCGCGCCCCCGCCTCCCCCGGGCGCGGCGCCATCTCCACCGCCCCCATCAGCCCGATATTGCGGATGTCGATCACGTTGCGCCGCCCGCGGAGCCCGTGCAGCGCGTCCTCCCACACCGGCGCCAAGGCGCGCGCGCGCTCGAACAACCCCTCCTCGGCATAGACCTCCAGCGTCGCCAGACCCGCCGCGCAGGCCAGCGGATGCCCCGAATAGGTGTAGCCGTGGAACAGCTCCACACCCGCCGGGCCCGCCATCAGGGTGTCGTAGACCCCCTTGCTCACGCCCACCGCCGACATCGGTACCGTCGCGTTGGTCAGCCCCTTCGCCATGGTGATCATGTCGGGCTCGACCCCGAAGCGCTCGGCCGCGAACGCCGCCCCAACCCGCCCGAAACCGGTGATCACCTCGTCGAAGATCAGCAATATCCCGTGCCGGTCGCAGAGCTCGCGGATGCGCGCCAGATACCCCTCCGGCGGGACCAGAACCCCGGTCGAGCCCGCCACCGGCTCGACGATCACCGCCGCGATCGTCGAGGCGTCGTGCAGCCCGCAGAGCCGCTCCAGATCGTCCGCCAGATGCGCCCCCCAGGCCGGGTGGCCGCGCGAGAACGCCATCTCACCAAGGTCGTGGGTGTGGCGCAGATGGTCCACCCCCGCCAGCAGATTGCCGAACTGCTTGCGGTTGTTCGCCATCCCGCCAACCGCCGTGCCGCCGAAGCCCACCCCGTGATAGCCCCGCTCGCGGCCGACCAGACGGGTCCGCGTCGCCTCGCCGTTCTGGCGGTGATAGGCCAGCGCGATCTTCAGCGCCGTGTCCACCGCCTCCGAACCCGAGTTGCAGAAGAACGCGTGGTCCAGAGACCCCGGCATCAGCGCCGCCAGACGGCCGGCCAGCTCGAACGCCCCCGGATGGCCGCACTGGAAGGCCGGCGCATAGTCCATCGCCGCCGCCTGCTCCCGGATCGCGCGGACGATCCGCTCGCGCCCGTGCCCCGCGTTGACGCACCACATCCCCGCCGAGCCGTCGAGCAGACGCCGCCCGTCATCGGTCGTGTAGTGCATCCCCGCCGCCGACACGATCATCCGCGGCGCCGACTTGAACTGACGGTTCGCCGTGAACGGCATGAAATACGGCTCAAGCGTGTTCGCCGTGCTGCGCGCAGTGTCCGGCATCTCAGACTCCAGGACGGGGTAAGGGGTGGGCGGTGAGTCTCGTGGGAGCCGACGCGTGCGCCCCCGCCCCGTTGACCGTCGACAGGGAATAGCCCGCGGGGAAGGTCTCCGCCCTGCTCGCTCCGGCGAAACCGACAGGGTTCGCACCTGGCGCTTGCGCGCTCGGATCGGCAAGGCAGCGGACAACGTCGCCGTTCATGGTCGAGCACCAGCCTGACTGCGCGGTGGAACCGAAGGCACCGCTAGGCTGTTTCCGATTCCAAACGCGCTCTCAGTCTATGTAAACGTTTGCATCCGTCAATAGCGGAACGGCGCAGGAAGCAGACTGGGCTTCGGACCCTTCAGACCGCCGGCTCGACGGCCTTGCAGGTGCCGCGCACGATCAGTTCCAGAGGGCAGCAATGCTCGTGATGGAAGTCCGCCTCCGGCCAGTCGATCATCTCGATCAGGACGTCGGCGGCCAGCTGTCCGATCCGGCGGGCCGGAATGCGCACCGTGGTGAGGCCCGGCTCGAACGCGGACGAGCCGCGGAAATCGCCGATCCCGATGACCGAGATGTCGTCCGGCACCCGGATGCCGAGGGAGGCGGCGGCAAAGATGGCGCCCTGGGCGATCACGTCGTTTCCGGCGAGGATGGCGGACGGACGGCCGCCGTCCCGCAGATCGCGGGCAATCATCTCTTTCGACATCTGGATGTCGTAGGGACAGACGAAGCGCCGCCGCTCCGGAACCGCCAGCCCGGCGTCGCGCATCGCGTCCATCGCCCCCTTGCGCCGGCCGGCCGCCCGGTCGTTGGACCGCTCCTCGCCGGTCGCAAACAGGATGTCGCGATGGCCGAGCGCCAGCAGATGCTCGGCCGCCATGCGGCCGGCCAGCTCGTTGTCGAAGCCGATACACGGCCAGTCCCGGCCCGGCCGGTAGTTCCACAGCAGGGCGGCGGGGATGCCCTGCCGCTCGATCTGCATCAGCGTCTCCCGCCGATGCTCGAGCCCGATCAGAGCCAGCGCGTCGACCCGCTGTTCGGAGAGCGAGCGGACCAGCACGGTCTCGCGCGCGAGGTCATAGCCATGGGCGGCGATCAGCATGGTCCGCCCGTGGATCGCGAGCGCCGACGAAAAGGTCTGGAGCATCTCCGAGAAGATCGCGTTGTCGATGGTCGGGACGACCAGGCCGACGCATCCCGTGGTGCCGCTGACCATGCTGCCCACCGCCCGGTTGCGGACATAGCCCAACTCGTCGACCGCCTTGCGGATGCGTTCCCGGGTCGGGCGTCGGACCACTTCGGGATTGTTGAAATATCGCGAAACGGTAGCCGGCGAGACCCTGGCGCGGCTCGCCACGTCGACGATTCCCGGCAGGCGCTCGCGTTTTCTTGATCGTGCCATGGTCAGGGTGACGACATTAGCAATTCAAGTCGAATATCTAGCTCGCAAGACTCGAATACTTCAAGGGAAGTGTCGCCGGCCGAAGAGCGAACCGCCGGCGACCATGATGAAAACATTTACAGATGTGTTTTCATCGCATAGCGTTCCCGAAGACGCGGACTGCGACAGGCTTCGAAAGGCGCGTTCCCGGACAGCCGGCAGAGCCGGGCCCGAAAGACGCCCGGCATGCGGCGCGCCGAACCCGAACGGGACAGGAAGCGGGTTTGGAATTTCTCGACCATTTCGGCGCGGTCTTCACATGGTCCTCCATGCTGATCCTGTGCGCCGGCACGGTCGGCGGGCTGCTGCTGGGCGCAACGCCCGGCCTGTCGCCCACCATGGCGGTCGCCCTGCTGATCCCCTTCACCTTCCACATGGACCCGGCCCAGGGGCTGATGCTGCTGGGCGCCGCCTATACCTCGACCGTCGCCGGCGGCGCGGTCAGCGCCATCCTGCTCAACATCCCGGGCGCGCCGGCCAACATCGCGACCGCGCTCGACGGCAACATGATGGCGCGCATGGGCGCGGGCGCGCGCGCCCTGCAGATCTGCTTCATCTCTTCGGCGATCGGCGGCGTCATCGGCATTCTGGTGCTGATCTTCCTGACCCCCGTGCTGGCCGCCTGGGCGCTCAAATTCGGCCCGTCGCATTTGTTCTGGGTCGCCATTCTGGGGGTCACCATCATCGCCACGCTGGATTCCAAATCCGTCGTCAAGGGTCTGCTCGCCGGCTGTATCGGCCTGTGGATCGCGATGATCGGCGCCGACACGATCCAGGGCGTGGAGCGCTTCATCTTCACCGAGGAGCTCGAGGGCGGCATCAACATCATCGCGGCCCTGATCGGCCTGTTCGCGATCCCCCAGGTGATCGAGATGCTGGAGGGCGGGCGTAGCGACCCGCGCCGCAGCGTTTTCGAAGTCCGGCGCGCCAATGTCTGGCGTTCCGCGCTGGAGACGGTGTCGAAGCTGAAGGCGCTGGCGATCGGCGGCATCGTCGGCACGGTCATCGGCCTGATCCCCGGTGCCGGCGGGCAGATCGCCGGTCTCGTCGCCTACGACCAGTCGCGGCGCTTCTCCAAAGTGCGGGAGAAATACGGCACCGGGGAGAGCGAAGGCGTGGTCGCGGCCGAAAGCGCCAACAACGCCATGGTCGGTCCGTCGCTGGTGCCGCTGCTCACGCTCTCGGTGCCGGGCAGCCCGACCGCGGCGGTCCTGCTCGGCGGGCTGCTGATCCACGGCATCTTCCCCGGACCGGATCTGTTCCAGCAACACGCCGCGGTCGCCTACGCCTTCATCAACTCCATGCTGATCGGCCAGATCCTGATGCTCGTCTTCGGCCTCGCGATCGCCGGCGTGAGCGCCATGGTGATCCGGGTGAAGCCGCCGATCCTCGCCAGCGCCATCCTGGTCCTCGCGGTGTTCGGCAGCTACAGCGTGCAGCACTCGATGGCCGACGTCGCGATCATGCTCGCGCTCGGCGTGGGCATGTATTTCCTCGCCCAGTACGGCTTCAGCCCGGCGCCGCTGGTGCTCGGCATCATCCTGGGTCCGATCGCCGAATACAACTACGTCCAGGGTCGGATCCTGGGCGAGGCCCAGGACGGCATCGCAGCCTATTTCCTGACCGGCTGGCTCAACCTGCTCCTGATCGGGCTGGTCGCGCTGTCGCTGGGCTTCAGCCTCTACACCGAGATCCGCGCCAGGACTGACACCGGGGAGGCAGCCGCATGACCGGCGAGCCCGTACCGGAAACCGCCACTGCCGGCCGGCTCCAGCAGGCGGTCGCGGCGGCGATCGTGCTCGTGGCGGCGTGCTGGATCGCCTTCGTCAGCTTCGACGTCGAGGACCCGCAGCCCTATCTGTTCCCGCAGCTCTTTTCCGGGGTCATGGTCGTGCTGGCCCTGATCGTCGTGGTCCGCGCGCTGCGCGGCGTGGACCGCACAGTAGCCGGGATCGGCGGGCGGACGTTCCGCAATATCGCGCCCGGCCTCGCCGTGATGCTGTTCTATGTCTTCGGGCTGGCGGAGTGGCTGGGTTTCTACTCCGCCGCCTTCCTCGCCATGTTGGTGCTGTACAGCCTGTACGATCCGAGCCCGCACCGGAGCGTGCGGAGCTGGGCAGTCAGGCTCGCCGTCACGGCCGGGTTCATCGCCGTCATCTATGCCGTCTTCGCCCAGGGTCTCAAGGTGCATACCCCAGACGGGGCCCTGTTCTAGCCGTGCCGTCGGCCCGGCTCCCAACCGGCGTTCGCGCCAAGAAGGAAACTGGAGGAAACCCGAAATGAAGATGACCACCATCGCGGCGGCGGCGCTTGCCGTCGCGCTGCCGGCGGGGCTTGCGGTCGCCGCCGACGACTATCCGAACAAGCCGATCAGCCTGATGATCGCCTACAGCCCGGGCGGCGCGACCGACTTCCAGGCCCGCATCGTCACCATGGTGGCGGCCAACAAGGACCTGCTGGCCCAGCCGATCGTCATCATCAACCGGCCGGGCGCCGGCGGCCGGACGGGCTGGAACCACTTCGCTTCCAAGGCGTCGACCGACGGCTACCAGCTCGCGGCCTATAACGTCCCGCACTTCATCGCCCAGTCGATCAAGTTCAAGGTCAAGTACAACATCGACAACCTCGAGCCGATCGCCAACTGGGGCGCCGATCCGGCGGTGCTGGTCGTCAACAAGGACAGCAAGTTCAATTCGGTGAAGGACCTGGCGGCCTGGGCGAAGGACAACCCGGGCAAGGTGACGGTCTCGGGCGCCGGCCTGTTCGTCGGCCACCACATCGCCTTCCTGCAGATCCAGAACGCCCTCGGCGTGAAGCTGAGCTATGTCCCGCACAAGGGCGGCGCGCCGGCGCTCAAGTCGGTGCTGGGCGGCCAGGTGATGGCGGGGGTCAACAACCTGTCGGACGCGTTCCGCAGCCGCGCCAATCTGAAGATCCTCGGCATCGCCGATCTCCAGCGGGACAAGCAGTTCCTGCCCGACGTCCCGACCTTCAAGGAGCAGGGCTACGATGTCGACGATTCGTCGGTGAACTTCCGCGGCATCATGGTCCGCAAGGGCACGCCGCAGGCGGTCATCGACAAGCTGGCCAAGATCGCGCCCGCCATGTTCGCGAACGGGCGCGTCGCCAAGCAGATGCGTATCGGCGGCTCGCCCATCCGCATCATGGACCGCGCCGCGGTGAAAAAGATGTGGGCCGAGCGCCAGACCTTCTTGACCGGCCTGCTCAAGGGGCTGAAATAGGCGTATTCCCCGGCAACCCGCCGCCGTCCGTCGCGAGAAGGCGGATGGCGGCGGCGCCCGGCCAATATACGGAGAGCGCGGTGACTGACGAGCTTGTGGCAACGATGGCCCGGCCGCCAACGGACGAGGGGGCGATGCCGGATTCGGATCCGGAAACCATCGTCGCCGGCCTGATCGACCGGGCCCGGGCGGCGATGGATGCTTACGAGAACCACGACCAGGCGCGGGTCGACGAGGCCGTCACCGCGCTCGCCTGGTCGCTCTACAAGCCGGAGAACGCCCGGGCGCTGGCCGAGCTGGCGGTCGAGGACACCGGGCTCGGCGACGTGGAGAGCAAGGTCGTCAAGAACACCCGCAAGACGTTCGGCACCCTGCGCGACCTGATGCGGGTCCGCACGGTCGGCGTGATCGAGGATCTGCCCGGGCGCGGCCTGGTGAAGTACGGCAAGCCGGTCGGTGTCGTCGGCGCCGTCTGCCCGTCGACCAACCCGGCGGCGACCCCGGTCAACAAGGCCATGATGGCGCTGAAGGGCGGCAACGCGGTCATCATCGCGCCCTCGCCCGCGGGCCAGAAGACCACGCTGGAGACCGTGCGCCTGATGCGCGCGGAGCTCGCCAAGGCCGGCCATCCGCAAGACCTGGTGCAGATCCTGCCGCCGCCGGTCGACAAGGCGATGACCCAGGCGCTGATGAACCGGAGCGATCTAGTCGTCGTCACCGGCAGCCAGAACAACGTCCGCCGCGCGATGAAATCCGGCACGGTGACCATCGGCGTCGGCCCCGGCAACGTGCCGGTCATCATCGATTCGACCGCCGATCTCGCCGACGCGGCGCAAAAGATCTGCGCGTCCAAGATCTTCGACAACGCGACTTCCTGCTCGTCGGAGAACGCCGTCATCGTTCTCGACGATGTCTACGAAGCCGCCATGGCGGCGCTGGTCGAGGCCGGCGGCTACCGCTGCACCCCGTCCGAGAAGGCGGAAATCGAGGCTGTGCTGTGGCGGGGCGGGATGCTGAACCGCCGCGTCATCGCCAAGGACGCCGATGTCGCCGCGCGCGCCTTCGGACTGCCGGAAGCGGCCGAACGCGCCAAATTCTTCATGGTCGAGGAGGCGGAGGTCGGCGGCAAACACTCCTTCGCCGACGAGAAGCTCTCGCTGGTGCTCACGGTCTACCGCGCCGGGGATTTCGCCGACGCCAGGCGGATCGCGACGGCGATCCTGCGGGTCACCGGCCTCGGCCACTCGGTCGGCATCCACACCGCGGACCCGGACCGGGCGCGCGAGCTCGCGGCGTCGACCGATGTCGTCCGGGTGCTGGTCAACCAAGCCCACACCTTCGGCAACGGCGGCAGCTTCGACAACGCCATGCCGTTCACCCTGTCGATGGGCGGCGGCACATGGGCCGGCAACACGATCTCGGACAATCTCAACTGGTCCCATTTCATCAACGTCACCCATCTGGTGACCACGATCCCCGAGGATCGGCCGAGCGAGGCGGAGATGTTCGCCGACCACTGGGCGAAATATGGGCGCTAGACACGCCCGCCCGGGCACGCGCGGGCGCGATCGCGGCACGCCATGAATTTCGAGGAACATGCCGGCAAGGCGCTGCTCAAGGCGCGGGGAATGCCGGTACCCGACGGAAGGACGGTCGATTCGCCCGATGGCGCGGCCGACGCCGCGAACGCGCTCGGCGGACCCTGCATCGTCAAGGCCCAGGCGCCGACCGGCAAGCGCGGCAAGGCCGGCGGTATCCGTCCCGCGGACTCGCCCCGGGAGGCCCGCGCCGCGGCGTCGAACATTCTCGGCATGGCCATCGACGGATATCGGGTCGAACGCCTGCTCGTCGAGCGGCGGATCGCGATTGCCGCCGAGCTCTACGCCGCGGTGCTGACGGATCCGGAGAGCCGCGGGCCGGTCGTGCTGTTCTCGACGAAAGGCGGCATGGAGGTCGAGGAAATCGCCGCCGCCGAGCCCGGGGCCATGCGCCGGATCGAGGTCGATATCGCCCGGGGACTGACCGCCGGGCAGGCTTCCGCTGCCCTGTCCGGCATGGACCTGCTCGGACAATCGGATGCGGTCGCTTGGTTTCTGGCCAAGCTGTACGCGGCCTATCGGGCGCTCGATGCGGAATTGCTGGAAATCAATCCGCTGGCGCTGACCGATGACGGCCGGCTGCTCTGTCTCGACTGCAAGTACACGATGGACGATTCATCGGCCGGCCGGCAGGCGCCGGTGGCCGAAGCCGGCGCGCCCGAACGCATGACGGCGCTGGAGGCCGAAGCCCATGAAGCGGGCCTGAAGTATATCGAGCTCGACGGCAGCGTCGGCGTGCTGGCCAACGGCGCAGGGCTCACCATGGCGACCATGGACGCGATCGCCCATTACGGGGGCCGGCCGGCCAATTTCCTGGAGATCGGCGGCGAGGCCTATACCAAGGCCGAGACCGCGCTCACCATCCTGCTCGGGAATCCCGGCATCCGGTCCCTGCTGATCAATTTCTGCGGCGCCTTCGCGCGAACCGACGTGATGGCGGAAGGCGTCGTCCGGGCGTGGCGGAAGCTCGATCCCGATATCCCGGTCTTCTTCTCCATCCACGGCACCGGGGAGGAAGAGGCGGTGGCGCTGGTCGAACGCGAGCTGGGCCACCGGCCCTACGATTTGATGGACGATGCGGTGCGGGCGGCGGTCGGCGCGGCGGCGTCATGATCCTGCGCCGGGAACACCGCATCCTGGTCCAGGGCGTGACCGGAAAGCAGGGCAGCTTCTGGACCCGGGCGATGATCGACTACGGCGCGGCGGCGGTCGGCGGGGTCAATCCCCGAAAAGCCGGAACGGTGCATCTCGGCCTGCCGGTCTTCGCTTCGGCCGTCGAGGCGGCCCGGGAAGCGCCGTTCGACGCGGCGCTGATGTTCATTCCCCCGGCGATGGCGAGACAGGCCGCGTTCGATGCCTGCGAGGCCGGCGCGCGACTCGTGGTCTGCCTGACCGAGCATATCCCGGCCCATGACGTGATGGAGATGCTGGCGGCGGCGCGGGCCAACGGCACGCGGATCGTGGGGCCCAACACCGCCGGGCTGGTCACCCCCGGGGAAACCTTCGCGGGCATCCTGCCGGCGTTCAATCGGAGGGTGTTCCGGCCCGGGGGCGTCGGGGTGATTTCCCGCTCCGGCAGCCTGGGAACCCTGGTCAGCCTCGTGCTGACCCAGCACGGCTACGGCCAGTCGGCGGTCTACGGCGTCGGCGGCGATCCGATCGTCGGCACGACGACGCGCGAAGCGCTCGAAATCCTCGACGCCGACCCGCGCACCGAGGCGGTGGTGATCTGCGGCGAGATCGGCGGCAGCGCCGAAGAGGAGGCCGCCGAATACGCCGCCGGCATGGCCAAGCCGGTGGTCGCCTTCGTGGCCGGCCGCACCTCGCCGCCGGGGAAGAAAATGGGCCATGCCGGCGCAATAATCGCCGGCGGAAAGGGCGACTACCGCTCCAAGCGAACGGCGCTGGAGGCCGCGGGTGTCGCCGTCGCCGATGTGCCGAGCGACATTCCCGGACTGCTGTCGGCGGTCACAGCAGACAGACGCGCTCCGCCAATTCGTCGATGAGCACGCGCTGGTTTTCGCGGTAGTCGATCGGCGCTTCGACGACGTGCACGCCGCCGTCCCGGAAACAGCTCTCGAGCAACGGCGCGAACCCGTCCGCCGCGCCGACGCGGTGCCCCGCCGCGCCATAGCTCGCGGCGTAGGAAACGAAGTCCGGGTTGCCGAAGCCGAGCCCCCAATCGGGCAGCCCCGCATCGGCCTGTTTCCAGCGGATCATGCCGTAGCTGTCGTCGCGCAGAATCAGCACCACCAGGTCGAGGCCGAGGCGGACGGCGGTTTCCAGCTCCTGGCTGTTCATCATGAAGCCGCCATCGCCGCAGATCGCCATCACCCGGCGGCCGGGGTACAGCATCGCCGTCATCATCGCCGAGGGGAGGCCGGCTCCCATGGTCGCCAGCGCGTTGTCGAGCAGCACCGTGTTCGATTGCCGGGTCGGGTAGTTGCGCGCGAACCAGATCTTGTAGGTCCCGTTGTCCAGCGCGACGATGCCGTCCGGCGGCATGACGGAGCGCACGTCGGCGACGACGCGCTGGGGCAGCAGCGGAAACGACGGGTCGTCGGCGCGCTCGGCGATATGCGCCGTCACCTCTTCGCGCACCCGCTTGAAATAGGTGAAATCGTGCCCGGGCTGCGGTTCCAGCCGTTCGGTGAGGCGCCGGAAGCTGGACGCGATGTCGCCCACCAGCTCGAGCTGCGGGAAATAGACCTCGTCGACCTCGCTGGGGCTGAAATTGACGTGGATGACCTTCTTGCCGCCGTGCTCCATGAAGAAGGGCGGCTTCTCCACCACGTCATGGCCGGCATTGATCACCAGATCCGCGCGGTCGATGGCGCAGTGCACGTAGTCGCCCGCCGACAGCGCCGCGGTGCCGATATGGAGGTCCTGGAACCGGCCGATCACGCCCTTGCCCATCTGGGTGTCGAAATGAGGAATTCCCGTCTTGGCGACGAAATCTTCGAGCGCGGCGATGATGCGCTTGCGGTTGGCGCCGGCGCCGACCAGCAGCAGCGGGAACCGGGCCGCGCGGATCATCTCGACGGCGCGGTCGACGGCCAGCGGGTCGCAGTGCGGCCGTCGCGCCGATGTCGGCGGGAACAGGGGCTGGTCGTCGACCGGTTCGGCGGCGATGTCCTCGGGCAGTTCGATATGCACCGCGCCCGGCCGCTCCTGTTCGGCCAGCCGGAACGCCTCCCGGACGACGCTGGGGATGGTGCTCCCGTCGACGATCTGCCTGGCGTATTTGGTGAGCGGCCGCATCATCGCCACCACGTCAACGATCTGGAAGCGACCCTGCTTGCTGGTCCGGATCGGCTTCTGGCCGGTGATCATCATCATCGGCATGGCGCCCAGCTGGGCGTAGGCCGCCGCGGTGACCAGATTGGTCGCGCCCGGACCCAGCGTCGCCAGGCACACGCCGGCCTTGCCGGTCAGCCGGCCGTAAGTGGCCGCCATGAAGCCCGCCCCCTGCTCGTGGCGGGTCAACACCAGCTCGATCCGGGAGGTGCGCAGCGAGTCGAGGAAATCGAGGTTCTCCTCGCCGGGCACGCCGAAGACGTACTCCACCCCCTCGTTTTCCAATGCCTTGACCAGCAAGTCCGACGCCCGCATCCGTCTGCCGCCGGTCTCGGCGGCGGTTGGTTCGGTGCTCATGGGAGGCTCCTCGAAGGCTGGCGGATTGGCCTATGCAACGTCGCGGGACGCATATTCGGGAAGCAGATCGGGAACCGGGTAGCGCTCGTCGAGGGGGATCGACTTGCCGTCCCCCAGCGCGACCCGGCAGTGATAGCGCTTGAGCGCGCGCGGATGTGCGACCCCGCAGGAGTGGCTGATGATGCCGGTGCCGTAGCGCAGCTTGTCGACGAAGTTCTTGACCCGCACGGCCTTGACCTCCGGATCGAGCCCGCGCTGTAATCGGCGGTCGTGGGTGGTGATCCCGGTGGGGCATGTGTTGCGGTTGCACTTGAGCGACTGGATGCAGCCAAGCGCGAACATGAAGCCGCGCGCCGACACCACGAAATCCGCGCCCACGCAGTACGCCCATGCCACTTCCGCCGGCGTGATCAGCTTGCCCGAGGCGATCACCCTGACCCGTTCCCGCAACCCGTGGCGCATCAGGGTGTCGACCACGACCGGCAGCGCTTCCTTGATCGGCATGCCGACATTGTCCATCAGCGGCATGGGCGCCGCCCCGGTGCCGCCGTCGCCGGAATCCACGGTGATGAAATCCGGTGCCGATTCCACGCCGCGCGCGTGAACCTCCCGGCACATGCTCTCGATCCAGCCATACGCGCCGACCACGGTCTTGAAGCCGACCGGCTTTCCGGTGACGTCGCGAATGCGGCGGATCGCGTCCAGCAGGTCGGGCACGGAATCGATGTCGAGGTGGCGGTTCGGCGAGATCGAGTCCCGGTACGGCGGGATGCCGCGGATCCCGGCGATCTCCTCGGTGACCTTGGCGGCCGGCAGGATGCCGCCCTTGCCCGGCTTGGCGCCCTGGCTGAGCTTGAGTTCGAACATCCGGATCTGTTCATGGGCCGCCACCTCGCGCAGCCTGTCGTCGCTCAAATTGCCCTCGCCGTCGCGCACCCCGTATTTCGCGGTGCCGATCTGGAACACGACGTCGCAGCCGCCTTCGAGGTGGTAGGGCGCCAACCCGCCCTCGCCGGTATTGAGCCAGCAGCCGGCGAGCGCGGCGCCCTTCGACAGGGCGCGGACCGCGGGTTGCGAGATCGCGCCGAAGCTCATGCCCGAAACGTTGACGATCGACTGGGCCACATAGGGCTGCCGGGCGAACGGGCCGATGGTCAGCGCCGGCGCCGGTTCGCTGTCCTCGTCGATCTTCGGGAACGGGCAGTTGACGAAGATGACCGTGCCCGCCGGCAGGAGCGATTTCGTCGAGCCGAACGCGACCGTGTTGTCGACGCCGCGCGAGGACTTGTAGACCCAGTCGCGCTCCGCCCTGTTAAAGGGCATTTCTTCGCGATCCATGGCGAAGAAATACTGCCGGAAATATTCGCCGAGGGTGGTGAAGAGACGGCGAAACCGGCCGATGACCGGATAGTTGCGCCGTACCGCGTCCGCCGTCTGCGAGACGTCGATGACGAACATCACCGCGACGACCAGGAAGACGATGCCCAGGGCCAGCACGAACAACGTCGTCAGGACGTTTATGCCGGTCATCGTGAAAGAGGCGAACAAGGACATTGTGCAACCCTTCCGTTGCCCAGGCGGCGCCCGCGTTCGAGCCTGGATCGCCCGCCGCGGTCGCCAGACCTTTCAAGTATAGCTTGACCCGCCCCGATCAAGCCGCGCGTTGTCGCCCCGGGGGAAGCCCGATGCGATGGCATGCCCGGCCCAGCGCGCGCTCGCAGGCAAGCGCGAGGGCGAGCGCGGTTTCCTCGTCGCCGCCGCGCGCGACGACGTGCAGCCCGACCGGCATTCCGGCGCCGTCGAGCGCCACCGGCAGGGTGACCGCGCACATGCCGAGCAGGCTCGCGGTGTTGGTGTTTCGCACCAGCCGCATGTTGCGCCTGAGCTGCTCCTCGGCGTTTCCGAGATCGGCCATGTCGGGCGGGGTGAGCGGCAGGGTCGGCCCGACCAGCGCGTGCATCCCGTCGAAGGAGGCATGCGCCTCGCGCGTCAGCTCGCCCAGCCGGTGCACGCGCTGGAGGTGCTCCGAGGCGGACAATGCCTCCATGTTCTCGATCCGGATCGCCACCGCCGGGTCCAGATCGGCGCGATACGCCGACATCTCGCCGGTGATGAACCTCGCGAAGTAGCCGACATGCAGCCCGCCATCCCGGAATATCCCGGTGGCGGGCTCGAATTGCGGCATGGTCGCCGGCGACACGCGCAGGCCGGACCGGGCGAGCTCGTCGAGCGCGGATTTGACGCCTTCGGCGATGCCGGGATCGCAATCCTCGAAATACCAGTCGCACAGCCCGACATGGAAGTCGGCCAGATCGGCGGTGGCGACCCGCCGCGTCCAGGCGACGGCGTCTTCCTCCACACCCGGGTCGATGGCGGCGAAACCGATCGTCATGTCGGCGACCGAGCGCGCGAGCACGCCCGCCGTGTCGAGCGGCGGGCTCAACGGCACGATGCCCGCGGTCGACCAGCGCCCCGCCGTCGGACGGATCCCCGCGTTGCCGGTCATCGAGGCCGGGATACGCACCGAACCCGCCGTGTCGGAGCCGATCGCGAGCAGCGCCGATCCCTCGCCAAGGCTGACGCCCGCGCCCGAGCTCGAGCCCCCGGGCGAGCGATGCACGGACGCGTCCCACGGGTTGCGCGGCGCGCCCCAGTGGGGGTTGGCGCCGAGCCCGCCATAGGCGAACTGCACCGTGTGGGTCTTCCCGCTGACCACCGCCAGCTGACGGCGGAGCGAGCGGACGACCGGCCCTTCGCCGCGCCATTCGTCCGGCAGTTCGCGCAGGCAGCCGGCGAAGGTCGGATAGCCGGCGACCCCGAACAGGTCCTTGATCGAGACCGGGATCCCTTGCAGCGGGCCGAGATCGTTGTGGGTGGCGCGCGCCGCATCGGCGAGCCCGGCCTCGCCGCGCACGCGATCGGGGTCGAAGGTCTTGTATGCGTGGAGCGCGTCGCCGCGCGCTTCATGGTTGGCGATTGCCCAGTCGGCGATGGCGGCGGAACTCAGCCGGCCCGCGCGCAGCCCGGCGATGATCGTTTCGAGCGTGTCGGTCTCAAGGTTCGGATCGGCCATCGTGGCGCATTCTAGCCGGCCTTCAGGACGAGGGGCAGGTTCCGGCCGTCGCTCTCACGGATTGAACCAGTAGTTCCACATGCGCTCGCCTATGTCGCAGCCTCTGGGATAGACGTATCCGCTCGGCGACGGGCGCAGCCGCTGGGGCGACGACACGGGGACGAGATAGCCCGAGAACGCGTGATCGAATTGCGGTGCGGTTCCCGCGATCTCCAGGATCAGCTTGCGCCGTATGGCGCGCGCGAAGTCCTCGAAACTGCCGGCGACCACGAGGAACGCGCCGGGTCCGCCGATCACGCAGCCCCGGTAATACTTGTCCAGATCCGGCAGGTAGAACCGGCTGTCGAAGGCGTCGGCCCGGTTGAGGATCGGCAGCCCGTTGATGGTAATCCGCCGGGAGATGGTGGCGTCGCGGACCGCGTCGACGAAATTTCCGAAATTGTTCGGCCCGTCGCCCGAGACGTCGATCACGCGGCGCGTTCCCTCGATCCCGTTCGATTCGATCATCTCCCGCGCCTGTTCGATGGCATCGCTGATCGAGGTTCGCCGCCCGAATGTCAGCGGCGCCGCGAGCAGGCGGGAGGCAAAGGACTCGGCGCTCTCGCGGCCCTGCACCACCGTCCAGTCGATGACGATCCTGTTGAAGGCGCGGCTCGAATAATCGATATACGCGACGCCGATCTTGCGGAGGAAGCCGGATTGGATCGCGCGGATGACCGCCGGATTGCGAAACGCCTCGGCGATACCCCGGCGCTGCAACAGGGCCTCCCCCTGGTTGATGCTTCGCGAGACATCGGTTGCGATGACGAGTTCGAGATCGACGGCCACCGGCGCCGCCATCGCCGCGCTGGCGATGGCGGCAGCGACCGGCGCGCCGCCAAGGAGCGCCAACGCCCGTCTCCAGCGCGACATCTCCGCTCTGTCGCATCCCGTCATCCGGCCCGCCCCCCGGTCCGTAATCCACGCTGGCAACGCTCGCTCATGAAGGAAATAGGTGACACATTGCGATGCGTCGACGGGCTCGGCATGTTCGATGTCCGACCGGGAGACGAATATCCATATCGCTTCCCGACTCCGGGTGTCCCGTCCGAGACGATCTGGCGGCGGTTGCGGAGCTTCGCCTAGTTGACGAACCGCTCGGGCGGGATGAGCGAGCGGACGCTGTTCACCAGATCGGTGCTCAACCCGGTCATTTCCCGGTAGTTCCGGGCGATGTTGAGCTCGTCCTCGCCGAGGACGTCGCGGATGTCGCCGAACCCCTCGGGCGCGCGGTCCTCGACCAGGGCCATGAAATGTTCCGGCCCACCCGCCCGATTGCCCGAGAGCACCGTCTCCATCGCGGGCCGGCGTTCGGCCTCGTATGCCTTCAACGCCGCCTGCGCGTCCGCGGGATTGGCCGCCAGCTCCCGTCCCAGCACCCGCGCGTCGACGACGGCAAGCGAGGCGCCGTTCGACCCGACGGGGGTGAGCGGATGCGCCGCGTCGCCCAGCAGGGCGACGGTGCCGAAGGTCCATCGCGGCAGCGGATCGCGGTCGACCTGCGGGTACTCCCAGATGCCGACGGTGCGCGAGACCACGTCGGGCACGTCGATCCAGTCGAACACCCAGCTCTCGAACGCCGGCGCGAAGTCTTCCGCGCTGCCCGCCCGGTCCCAGTCTTCCGGCCGGAATTCCATGTCCTCCGGCGCGACCAGCTCGCACAGCCAGTTGAGCATCAACCCGTCTTCGCCGGGCCTGCGTTGCGCCCGGGGCTTGCGGATCTGGTAGGCGACGAATTTCTGGCGCCAGGTGCCGGTGACCACCATGGTGTGGCCGTCCAGCATCTTCACGCCTTCGCTCACCCCGCGCCACATGATGACGCGGTTCCAGTGCGGCGGCTTCTCGTCGGGATAGAAATGCGCCCGCACGGTGGAGTTGACGCCGTCGGCGCCGATCAGGATATCGGCGTCGACCGCGTCGACCGACCGGGCCGTGGCGCGGTCATGCAGGCGCGCGGTCACGCGGCCGTCGCGCCGCTCGATTCCGACGCAGCGATGTCCGAGCCTGAGCGCCTCGCGGCCGAGTCGGCGCCGGACCTCGTCGGCCAGCATCAGGTGGAAGGCGCCGCGGTGCATGTGGAACTGCGGCCAGTCGAACCCGGCTTCCGAGCCGAGCTTCTCCGTCAGCACGTACTGGCCGCGCCTGGTGTAGTAGGCGAGCCCGCGGGCGGGAATGCCGGCCTCGCGCAGCCGGTCCTCCAGCCCGAGCCGGAACAGCTCGCGCACGCAGTAGGGCTGCAGGTTGATGCCGGTACCGGACGGCCGAAGCTCGCGCGCCGCCTCATAGACGGTGCAGGAGATGCCCAGCTGATGCAGCGTCAGCGCCGTCGTCAGCCCGCCGATGCCTCCGCCGATGATCGCAACGTGCATTGGTCGATCCCCGCCGCCGGGCCGCGGCACGTTCGCTCACCCTTCGAGCAGGTTCCGATCCCGCAGCCAGCCGATCGTGAGGTCGATCGCCTCGGCCATCTGCTCCGGCTGGTTCAGGTAGTAGTGCGTTGCGCCCTTGATCACGCGGTGCTCCTTGTCGGCGGTGGCGGCCGCTTCGAAGATCGCCCGGGTATGCGGCTGCGGCACGGCGTCGTCGGCGCTGTTCTCGATGGCGAGCAGCGGGGCCGTCATCCCGGCGGCGTTCGCCGGTCCGTCGGCGCGGCTCTCGTCATAGCTCCACTGGCTGAGCCATGACCGCAGCGTCGAGAAGCGGCCCACACCCACCGGTCCGCTGTTCACGGTCTCCGGGTCGCCGAGATAGCACCAGTTGGGCTTCCGGTCGTTCGGGTCGATGGCCGGGTCGAGGAAGCGCGGATCGGCCATCGTGCGATGGACGACGAAGCCGCGCTCCACCTCCTTGCCGTCCCGCTTCCCCAGATCCTCCAGCGTCTGGCGCACCCGGGCGGTGATCCGGCGGTTGCGCGCGATCTGGGCCGCGCGATAGCGCTCGACGAACCCGGCGCTGAAAGGCGGGCCGTTCTCCGGGTTGTAGATGTCGAGCGCGGGGTCCCGGTCGTCCGGGTCGAGCTCGTCGCGCACCGAGGCATCGATCCATTCGGTCAGGGTCCTGGCGCGGGACAGATGCGCCGCCTGGAAGGTGATCGCGTCGGCCGGGATCAGCTGCGCGCCCGCCACGTCCACCGGGTCGCCGGCCGGCGTGTCGGTGACGGTCGGGTTCTCCGCCTGCGCCTGGTAGAACAGCGAGAGCGCGCCGCCGCCCGACCAGCCGCCGAGCACGATCCTCTCGTAGCCCCATTCCTCCTTCGCCGTGCGGATCCAGGCGCCGATGTCGAGCAGGATCTTTTCGAAGATCAACGCCGAATCGTTCTTCGGATAACGGCTCCCCGCGCACAGAACGTGGACGCCGTATGTCGGCAAGGCCCGGGTCACCGGCAGGAGCTGGAGGGTGGAGGACGGATGCATGAAGAGCATCAGCGTCTTCGACTCGCGGCCCCTGGGCGTGTAGTGCACGCCCTCGAGGTTCACGTTGCCGGCCGCCCCGGCGAATCCGTAGGTCTCGGTGAACCTGGACACTTCGCGATACTGCACGTGCCGCCAGGCGGCTTCGGATTCGAACCGGGGTTGCGCCACGTCTTACCCTCCCTTCGGTGCCTGGTTGTCGCGTATTTCAACCGGATCGCCGGGCTTCCGATCCGCCGAAGCGTCTTCCGCCTCGTTCGCCTTTCAAAGCCGGGCGATCTCCCCGTGCAGGTCGAGGAGGGGGCGGATCGTCTCGGGCGGCCGACGGCCGAAGCCGCACTCCGTCGCGATACCGAAATCGGCCACATACTTCTTCGCCTGGGCGAGCCGAAGCCTGGCACCCGCCACGCCGTCGGTCATGTGCACCAGACCGAGATAGAGGTTCGTATCGGGTGTGAGGTCGATGCCTCCGAGGGGGGCGAAATAGGCTTCGTCGTTGCGGTCCTTCGGGACCGGCATGTGGACCCAGTCGACCCGCCGCGGCACCCGCGCGCAGAGGCCGTTGGCGAACGCGACGCAGACGGCGAGGTCGCGGGGTTCCTTGACATGCTTGTGGCCGGGATCGCCGTAGCACAGGTGAAACCCGAGCAGGCAGGGTTCGGGAACCCTCGCCGACAGGCGGGCGAGCCGTTCCAGCGCGCCGCCGACCGGGTCGTCGAAATAGAGCGCCCAGGCACCGTCCGCCGCCAGCACTTCGTGCGCGACGTCCCATTGCAGGGCGAGGTCTTCGAGCGGAATGGTGTCGACGATCCGCTCGACCTCCCGCAGCATGGCCCGTTCGTAAGCCGGCTCCACGAGCGCCTGCGACCGGGCCACGAAGTTCTGGAACACCACCGCCACCGGCGTCGGAAGCGACACCTGAAACCGCGCACCCGCCGCCACCTCGCCGGCGCTCCTCAGCGTCTTGAACAGTCCATAGGACTCTATCGCCGCGTCCGCATATCCGAGCGGCCCGAAATCGACGGCGCCCGGGTCGACATCCTCCTTGAGCCGGTACTTTTCTATTGTCCGCATCGAGCCGCCGAGTTGGATTTCTGTCGTTTCGGCAAGTTCGAACCCGTCGTTCCGCGCGATCAGCGGCTGTTGCCAGCTGATCCAGTTGGCCCGGGGACCGCATTCGCCATCCGGCAGGCACGGCGCCAGGTCGCCGACGCTGGCCGACAGCGTCCGGAAAACGGTTTCCGGGTCGGGCAGGCCGATGCTTCCCACCAGCAATACCTTGCGGGCTTCGCTCATCTCTGCTTGGTCCCTTCCCTTGCCGCGACGGCTCTGGAATGGCCGTAGCCAGCCCGGCCGGTCACGCGGCGCCGTCGTAGAAGGCCTGGAGGATGGCGACCACGCCATCCCGGCTGTATTCGGGCGGAATCGTCTCGCGGTTGGCGAACATCTCGCGCAGCCTGGTGCCCGAGATGCGGAGTTTCCCGTCGTCGCCGTTGGGGCAGGGCCGACCCGCCGAGTCGCCCGTCGCCACCGCCGCGACCATGCGGTAGCGCTCGTCTTCGCCCGGCGGGTCGTCGCCGCTATCGGCGGCGAAGCACATGTTCCCCGTCGCCATGCCCCGGCAGTCGAAGCAATGGAACGTGTCGTCGATCTTCAGCGGCCGGATGGCGAGGCTGTCCTCGCCGATCTCGTCGAATATCCGGTGGGCGTCGTAAGGCCCGTAATAGCCGCCGAGCCCGGCATGATCGCGCCCCACCACCAGATGCGAGCAGCCGAAATTCTGCCGGAACAGGGCATGCAGCAGCGCCTCCCGGGGGCCGGCGTAGCGCATCTCGATCGGGTAGCCGGCCTGGATCACCCGCCCTTCCGCGAAGTGGTTGGCGACCAGCCAGTCGATGGAGCGGACCCGGATATCGGCGGGGATGTCGCCCTGCTTGAGGGCGCCCAGGACCTGGTGGATCAGGATCCCGTCGCAAACCTCGATGGCGACCTTGGCGAGAAACTCGTGGCTGCGGTGCATCGGGTTGCGGGTCTGGAAGGCGGCGACCGTCGACCAGCCCTTTTCGGCGAACAGCGCGCGGGTTTCGGCGGGGCGCAGATAGAGCCCCCGGTAGGTCTCGGGAAAGTGGCCCTCCGAGAAGACCGACACCGGGCCCGCCAGGTTGACCGGGCCCTGCGCCATGACCTTGGCGACGCCCGGGTGGGCCTCATCGTTGGTGCGGTAGACCTCTCGGCACTCGAGGTCCTTGTCGATGGCGTAGGTCTCGGCCACCGTGAGCACGCCAAGGATTTCCCCACCCGCCTCCGTCAACGCCACTTCCTCGCCCACCGAGACGGCGAAATCCGCCGCGCAGGAGAGCGTGATGGGAAGCGGCCAGAACAGCCCGTCCTCCAGCCGCATGTCGACGCACGCCCCGCGCCAGTCGGCCGCGCCCATGAAGCCCGCAAGCGGCGAATACGCGCCCATGGCGAACATGAAGAGGTCCGAGACCTCGCGGCTCGACAGAGGCAGCTTCTTCAGGCCGCGCGCCCGCTTCAGCGCCTCGTCCCGCTCGCCTGGGGGCAGCAGCAGGGGTTTGAGGGCGGCGTTGCCGTGCGGGGCGATCAGCGTCGACACGGGGGGTGACCGTGGCGGGAAATCGGGGTCAGTCGACGATGTGGTAGACGGGGGCCTTCTCCATGGCCCATTCGCCTGACTCCCGGTCGTAGCGGGACAGGGTGAAGCAGTGCCAGTCGTCGTCGTCCAGCGCCGGATGGTCGGCCCGGTAGTAGTAGCCCGGCCACCGCGTTTCCGTCCTGAACATGGTGTGGTGGGTCACCGCCTCCGAGGCCAGCACCCGGTGTTGCAGCTCCCACGCACGCTGGAGCTGGTGCAGGTCTTCGGCCCCGAGGCTGTCGAGGTCCTCCTTCAGCATACCCAGCAGCTCCAGACCGCGGGTGAGCATGGGCTCGTTGGTGGTGTAGTGCGCGCCGATGCCGCCGACATACTCGTCCATGATCTTTTCGAGACGCTGGAGACCGTGGATCGGCAGCAGGTAGCTCGGCGAGACGGTTCCCGCGACGATCTCGTTGCGCCCGACCCGGTAGGTCTCCAAGGGCTGGAACACCGTCCTCTTGAGGTCCTCATACTCCTTCTCGCTGACCTGGGGCCGGTCGGTCTTGAGGTCGTTGACGTAGTTGACCGCCGCCTTGCCGGCGATCCTCCCTTCGGTGAACGAACCCGACGAGAACTTGTGGGCGGTGCCGCCGATCGTGTCGCCGGCGCCGAACAGGCCGTCGACCGTCATCATCCGGTTGTAGCCCCACTGGTACTCGTCCGGCGCGTAGTCCTCCGGCCCGCTCGACCAGGCGCCCGAGCAGGTGGCATGCGAGCCCATGACGTAGGGCTCCGACGTGGTCAGCTCCGGGTTGGTGTGCTTGGGATCGATGTTCTGGGACGCCCAGACGACCGCCTGTCCGATCGTCATGCCGAGGAAATTCTCCCAGCCCACCGTCTCCTTGTGCGGATCCTGGAAGGCCTCCGTGGTCACCATGCGGATCGGGCCGCGGCCGGCCTTGACCTCTTCGAGCAAGGCGTGGTTGCGCAGACAGGTCGGCACCGGATGCCGGTCGACATAGTCGCCCACCAGCTGCCTGGTGTGGTCGTACCACCTGGACTCGTATTCCTCGCCATAGGCGTTCTGGGTGTAGGTCTTGAGGTGGAGGAAATAGGCGCCGACCGGGCCGTAGCCGTCCTTGAAGCGGGTCAGGACGATGCGGTTCTCCATCTGGGTCATCTTGGCGCCGACCAGGATGGGCAGCGCGTAGGCCGACGCGCTGCTCCAGGGGGCATACCAGGTGCGTCCCATGCCCTCGCCCACCGCGCGCGGCTTGAAGATGTGCGACGCGCCGCCGGCGGCCACGATGACGGCCTTGGCGCGGAAGACGTGGAAGTCACCGTTGCGGACGTTGAAACCGACCGCGCCGGCGACCCGGTTGGGATTCTTCGCGTCGGTCAGCAGGTGGGTCACCATGATCCGGTTGTAGACTTCGGTGGCGGCCTTGCGGGCGGCTTCGGCGACGATCGGCTTGTAGCTCTCGCCGTGGATCATGATCTGCCACTTGCCTTCGCGCAGATAACGCCCGGTCTCGG
>Ga0209754_1001024_pt1 | contig 31178 bp, 27 predicted proteins | sample MesohylBB_FD_187295 | JGI IMG/M metagenome (GOLD analysis project Ga0209754, IMG submission 187295) | Host-associated microbial community of the marine sponge Aplysina aerophoba from Gulf of Piran - sponge mesohyl, lysed by bead beating... | ecosystem: Host-associated > Porifera > Sponge >... | reverse complement strand
CCTCCAGTACTGCGACAGTGTCGAGGACGTAACCCGCGAGCGCCGCAAGCAGCGGGTCCTGACCGCGCTCGAGGGTCACAGCGACGCGGTGGTGTGGGCAGACATCCAACGTCGAAAGGGGGGGGGCCCGGCCGAGATCCGCAGCATCAAGCAGGCGGAGTTCGAGACGCTGACGGCCTCACGCGACTCGATGGGCGAGGACGTCCCCGGTGGGGACTTCTATGCTCGGGCGAGATCCCTTGACGGGCTCCCCGCCGAGTTCGAGGGCCGGCTCGACCGGGTCGTACTCGTCCACCGACTTCGCGAGGTCGTAGCTCAAGTCGGGTTCACCCGCTTCGAGTCCGCCCTGCCGGACATCGACGGGGAGCTTTCCCTCCAGGTGGAGCTGGCTCCGCTGGCGCGGGAGACGACCTGGTTGCCCGCCATCGAGAACAAGGGCGAGGGGATCTTCCTGTCTTTTTCGGGCGACGCCATAAGACGCTGGTTGGCGCGACCAGGGGTACGGGCTCGTTCCAAGCGCCTCGTCGCTGGCTTCCAGGCATGGATGGAACGCAAGCGGACCGCAGACGCGAAGTTCCCCGGGCTGCCCTATCTCATGCTCCACAGCCTCTCGCACCTCCTGATCACCGCGGTTGCCCTCGAGTGCGGCTACTCGGCCAGCGCCATCCGCGAACGAGTGTTCGCCGGTGAGTACGGCTACGGCATTCTGCTCTACACGGGGACCGGCGGGTCCGAGGGCACCCTCGGCGGTCTGGTCGAAGTAGGGCGGGACATCGAGCGTCACCTTCAGCGCGCTCTGGAGCTTGGCCGCCTCTGCTCGAACGACCCGATCTGCGCCCAGCACGACCCTGCCGACCCGCACGAGGAACGGTTCCTCCACGGCTCCGCGTGCCACGGCTGCATCCTGATCGCCGAGACGAGTTGCGAGCGGCGCAACGAGTTCCTCGACCGGGCACTGGTGCTACCCACCGTGTCGACGTCCGACGCGGCGTTCTTCGCCGGGGACGCTGTCTGATGTCGGTACTGCGGCGGCTGGGCCGTCCCAACATGATCGGATTGGCGACGGCTCTTGCTGGGGGACGCATCGCACCACCCTTTCGCCGCAGCCAGTTGCTGGGGCATGGACCCGACCACTTGCTGGATGGCGTCGTCGACGAGCTTCAAGACCTATCCGATCGCGGGATGACGCCACCGCATATCGCTCGGATGCTCCACCTGCTGGCCGATGAGCGAGCTGCTGCCCAGGCTGCCCGCGACCGAGTGGAGCTGGTGTGGTCGGGTCCCGAGGTCTTGACCGCGACGAGCCGAGACACTGCAGTGGTCGTGCAGGAGCTGTTTCGCGAGGCAAGGGAGAGCGTCCTGATTGCCAGCTACGCGCTCGACACCGGCAGCAAGGCCAAGGAGCTGTTCGGGACCCTGGCCGGCAGGATGGATGCCGAGCCGGATCTGAGGGTGCGGCTCTTCGTCAACATCCATCGGAAACAGCGGGACGACACCGCCGACGCCGTTCTCCTGCGGGAGTTCGCGGACACCTTCCAGCACGACCTGTGGCCTGGCAAACGGCTCCCCGAGACCTTCTACGACCCGCGGTCGCTGGCGATAGAAGGCAAGACGCGCGCGTGTCTCCATGCTAAGTGCATCATCATCGACGACCATCGGGCGCTCATCACCTCGGCAAACTTCACGGAGGCCGCCCACAAACGGAACATCGAGGCTGGCACCGTCATCACGGACAGCGTCCTCGCTCGGGATCTCAGGGCGCAGTTCGACACTCTCGTGGATCATGACGCGCTCCAACGCGTGCCGGGACTCCACGGGCGAAACTGAGCAGACCGATTGCAAATCATCCCTCTTCCTCCAACAGACCTGGCCTCATCGCCGGAGACACAAGATGCGTACGAGCGGCTCCTACACAGCGAACCTCCTTGGAACCATCCGCAGCCACTTGGCAGGACTTCAAGGCTACGACGTCATGGCGCTCGAGCTGATTCAGAACGCTGACGACGCCCCAGCTGAGGAAATCACGTTCGACATTACGGACGATGGCCTGTGGGTCAGGAACAGCGGCACGTTCGACTACTGCGGCGACCTCCACGCCAACATGTGCCCATTCCAGGAGAGCGAGGGCTACAGCTGCGACTACCACCGGATCGTGGACGTGGCGAGCGGAGGCAAGCTCGGGCAGAGCGAGAACATCGGTCGCTTCGGTATCGGCTTCGTCTCTTCGTATCAGATTACGGATCATCCTCGAATTCGGTCATCTGGAATCTCACTCACTCTCAGGCCCGAGGCTGGCGAGTGGGACCTCGAGCACTGCGAAGAGACACCGGACACGGAGTTCTTCCTGCCGTGGGCAAGGGACGCCAACACCAAGGCACGGCAGGCGCTGGGTGTCTCGCACGTCACCGCGACGCACATCGATCGACTCGCCGAAGACCTGACGAACGTCGTCCGAAGGAGCCTCCTGTTCCTTCGCCACGTTACACGGGCCGAAGTGCTTAGGAACGGGCAACTCCTTGCCGGGTGTGACCTCGATCGGGGCGATGGCACGGACCTGCTCGTCAGCTTCCGCCCCGGCGATGAGGTTGAACAGTGGCACATCTTGCGTGCCGATGCTTCAGCCGGTGCCGCTGCTCTCTACGCTGCTCACCCGAGGCTCGAGGGGCTTCGGCGAAGTCCGAGTATCAGCATCGGCGTGCGCGTCGAGCCTGAGCCCTTGCAGGAGGGCCTGCTTTATGCATTCTTGCCCACTGAGCAGTCAACCGGGCTCCCCCTGCACATCAACGCGGACTTCTTCCCCGAGTCAGACCGCAAGGCCATCATCTTCAAGGGACATCAGCACGAGCACGCATGGAACGAGATGCTGATCGACGCGGCGGCCATCGAGCTCGCACGCGATCCGGTCGCGCTACGCGAAACCCTGGGCGACGCGCAGTTCTGGCGGGTGCTCAGCGACGCTTATGGGCTCCAGTCCAGACCTTCTGGACATCCGGACATCTTCAAGCGGTTCTGGGACCGACTGAAGTCGGCCTGTGCGAACGCCCCGATTGTTCTGGCTCAGGAGGATGACAGTCTTCGCCGGCCGAACGAGACGATTCTGCCGCCGGGTCCCCCCTTCACTCCCGGGCAAGTCTCGGTCCTGCGCGAGCTTGGCGGACACGTCGCCATCGACTCACTGCAGACCCATCGGAATACCATGACTCAGCTTGACGCCAAGATCCTGACGATTGATGGGCTGCTGAATCTCATCCAGGGCGGCTTGTCAGCACTGAAGGCCGGAGAGTCTCAGGTGACTCCGGAACGCGTGGAAACCTTCTACAAGCCGCTGTGGACAATGCTGGGCGATCTCCTGCCGGAACGAGGCTCGCAGAGTCGGGCGATGGCGAGCACCGTTCAGCGGCTCAAGGCGTTGCCCGCACTCGTCAGTGACGATCTGTACTGCGTCACCATCAGTCAATCGTACGCTGCGCCATCGTCCCTCGACAGCACGCGCGTCGCGGAACTGCTCCCGAGACTCTTCATCGCATCCAGAGGTCTCGATGCTACGCCGAAGACCCTGAGGCTTGTCGAAACATTGGACCTGGCACGCGTAGTGACGCACCTTTCTGAACTGGCGCAGGACAACTCCCTTGCCGACGGCGGCATCAGCCTCGAACCGAGAGATCTCAAAGACCTGTACAACCTCTTTGCTGACCTCGATGTCGGCGAGCAGACCAACGAATCGGTCTACAAGGAGCTTCGAGCACTCCCCGTCTGGCTGTCGAGTCGAGGGTTGATCAGTGCACAGGCTGCCCTGCTGCCGGGGAACTTCACGAACCCTTCGGGGGTCGGAGACCTGCTCGACACGACCGTGCTCAGCGAACGTGCTCGCGAGTTCGTTCGCTCGAAGCTCGAAGTGGATACGCAGTCGATTGAGGCGTTCGTCGAAACCGTCGTGCCGAAGTTCTTTGGCAACGATGGGCCAGCGGACGTGGAGAAGTACACCGCGCTAGTTCTTGAGCTGGCGAACCAGCCAAGCTTGCTGAACGACGTGCATGCGCGCCAGATTCTCGGCTCGCTAACGATGGTCCCGACGCAAGACGGGGGCTGGTCCTGCCCTGTGGAGACGTACCGTCGGAGCGAGTCGCTCGTGAAGGTGCTGGGCGATGCCGACCATCTCTGGCTCGATGCGAGTCGCGTACCGAAGACGCAATCTGTACAGAGCTTCCTCGACCACTTGGGCCTCCGTCGGACCCCGATGGCCCAGCATCTCGTTGATCGAATGGTCTCGCTCGCAGAGGAGGAATTGCCAACCGACGATGCCAAACGCGCGAGCGCCGAAGCGTTCTACGCTCTCTGCGACAACTTCGACATCTGGAAGGACGACTCGATCTTTCAGGACGCTCTCGACGACCTTTGGAATGCGGCCTGTTTCCCGGCCGAGGGCGACGCGGACGAGTGGCATGCACCTGACGCGCTGTACGCTATCTATAGTGCGGAAGCATTTCGGTCTCAGGCCAAGATCCTTGACTTCAGGAACACGACGCGACTTAAAACTCCGCTCCTGGAGGCTCTGGGCATCAAGATCAACCCCGAGACAGGGCTGGTCGTACGTCACCTTCAGCACTGCATGGAGAACAACGTCAAACCATCGGACCTTGTGTATCGGGTCCTGAATGATCGAGCGCCGCAAGACGAAGCTGCAATCGAAGTCCTCGCGGACTCGCGCTGCATCTATGTGGATGCGATGAAGTCGTTCGTGCATCCGGAGCAACTGTTCTGGTCGGCTCAGCAGCTCGGCACGTTCGCCTTTACGATACCGCCGAACCTCAACTCGTACCGCCCGCTCTTTGATGTACTCGGGGTGACAGACGGCCCCGAAGGAGCCGACTACGTTCGCATCATCCATGAGATCTCTAAGGAGTACTTCGTGCAGTCGAAGGCACTGCAAGGCCAGGATCGCGCGGTGTTCGACTTGTGCTGGAAGTCGCTTGCAACCCTCTACGACCGAGACCTGCTAGACGCAGACGACGTGCGCGGGTTGCAGGAAGCGGCCACGGTCGTGAACGTGAGCGACCGCCTTGTCGATCCTGACGAAGTGCTCATACAGGACAGCGAGTGGTACGCGGGATTCTTCAACGGGGAGCTCGACGCGGCCCTGTGCAAGCCCCTTCCTGAACTCTGGCCCCTGCTCGAGGAGGTTGGGGTCAGGCGACTCAGTCAGCAGGCTCGTGTAGCCCTGGAGTTCACGGACGGCGAGGAAGTGGAACAGCCTAGCGTGGCGTCCACTCTCGTCGCACGGTCGGATTTGATTCAGCGCTTGCTTCACGACAAGCCTGAAGTTGTGAGGGAGGCCGTCGCGTCTGGACTATCCGACCTGACGGCGAAGAGCTATGAGGTCGTGCGCATCCAGGCATCGGTCCAGATCGGAGACGACGATGACCCACCGCAGCCTGCGAGCCCGAACCAGGCCCACGCGTACTACGACCTCGAAACGCATTTCCTGTCCGTGGAGCGGCCGGTTGGCGATCGCATCTGGTCGCACGTGTTGAACGCGCTGCTGCACCAGCTGATTCCGGACGCGGCTGGCAGTGAAGTGCCGAAGTTGACACTCAGCCTGCGACCCTTGATGGCTCTGCCCCCCGAGGCGGGCCATCGAGAGTTGAGCGACGCGGGCGTTCCTGAACTGGAGGACGTCGCCATCTCCCAGGGGCAGAGGACACGACGTCTCCTGAGCTCGGTCCGATTGGCACGGGCGCTGAGACGCAAGATGCGACTGACGACGATGACGAGACGACCGAGGCAACGCAGGACGAGGCCGACGCGCTGCGGGCGAGCCCGGGAGGCGAAGTGCCGCGCTCGCCAGGTGCCTCGCCGAAGGGCGAGCCTCAGGGGCCACATACCGAGGGCGAGGAAGTTCAACAGCCTGCCGCGCAGCCAGTTGCCCAGACGCCCGGTCAGCCGAGACGTAGCACTGCACCGACCAACCCGCCGCCTCCTGCTGCCACGCCGGTGAGGACCGGGGCGAAGAAGTCGCGGCCGAAGCACAAGGTTCAGCGCGACAAGCGCCTGCTGTCCTACGTGAACCACACAGGCGGCAAAGACGGCCCCGCCGAGGACGGCGGCAACTCGGAACACAACATGGCCATCGAGGCAGCCGCGCGGGATGCCGTCTGCAGGTACGAGATCGCGCGTGGCAGAACGCCCAAGCAGATGGCGCTGACGCATCCCGGCTACGACATCGTCTCGCAGGATTTCGTGCACGGAACGCAGCGGCTCATTGAGGTGAAGGGCGTTGCGGGAGAGTGGAACAAGACGGGAGTCGGGCTCTCGAAGCTGCAGTTCACGAACGCCCAGGAGTACCCAGAGCAGTACTGGCTCTACGTGGTGGAGTTCGTGAGCGATCCGCCGAATATGCGAATCCACCCGATCGCCAAGCCCGCAACGCAGGTCACGTCGTTCATGTTCGACGGCAACTGGCGGGCGGTCGTCGACGAGGAGCCAATCGACCCCGTCATCGCGTTCCGACCGGGGGCCCGCGTGAAGCACCAGAACTGGGGTTTCGGGCGCATAGCCACTGTCGACGTGCGTGGCTCAATGCGCCTACTCGCGGTGGACTTCGAGAAGAACGGTCGTCGAACGGTGACGCTCAGCGTCCATACGATGTCAGTTGTTGGCGAAGAGGACGATGGCGACGCTCCTGCCTGATCTCTCGGAGTTGCAGCTGGCGGCGCTGCCTTCGCAGGCTGAGGCCAAGGTCTATCGGGCACTCCGAGACCGCCTTCCGGACCGCTACGTCGTGCTCTTCGAAGTCAGTTGGATTCTTCGGCGTGAGGACGAGCAGGCGAAGGACGGAGAAGCCGACTTCGTCGTGTGCGACCCTGACAGTGGCTACCTGTGTATCGAGGTCAAGGGCGGGGGAATCGCCTTCGATGGCATCAGTGGACAGTGGTTCTCAGTGGACCGCAATCGTCGGAAGCACAAGATCAAGAACCCCATTCAGCAAGCCCTGAGGGCGAAGTACTCCGTCCGGGCGAAGCTGTCGGAGCATCCCCGCTCCCGCGCACTCGGCCTGAACAAGGCATTGCGTGGACACGCCGTATGGTTCCCGGACGTCGGCGACACTGTCGTCCTCAGTCGTCCCGACATGCCGCCGGCTCTGATCGGTGGTGCCAGGGACCTTGAGGACCCGAGGCGCTGGATGGAGCAGGCATTCGAGTACTGGTCGAACGACGTGCCAAGCCATACGCCGCTTGGCCGCCGAGGCGTCGGGGCTGTTCGCGATGTGTTCGCGCGGACGGTGACTGTGGCACCGCTCGTGTCTTCGCGCCTAGCGGAGCAGGAGGCGCGCCGCATCGCGCTCACGAACGACCAGGTCAGGGTTCTCGACCTGCTCCAGTCGCATCGACGGGTGGCGGTGAGCGGCGGCGCTGGCACAGGCAAGACCGTTCTGGCTCTGGAAAAGGCCCGTCGCCTCGCGTCCGAGGGTTTCCGAACCCTGCTGACCTGTTACAACCGGCAGCTTGCTGATCACCTCGCCGGCCGGTGCGCCAGCGCGCCGAATCTCGAGGTGATGAGTTTTCACCAACTGTGCTATCGCCAGGCCGACCGCGCGAATCGTCATTCGGGCCGGGACTTGGTCGCTGAGGCCAAAGCAACGTACCCGGGGAAGGACCTGTTTGACGTCCAGCTGCCAAACGCGCTCGCGTACTCGCTGGAAGTCCTGCCGGACCGGTACGACGCCATCGTCTGCGACGAGGGCCAGGACTTCCGCGAAGAGTTCTGGGTACCGCTCGAACTGATGCTGTCGGACTACGAACGCGGCCCGCTCTACGTGTTCTACGACGACAACCAGAACATCTACAGCCGTGTGTCGACGTTCCCGATTCGCCAAGCCCCGTTCACGCTGACCACCAACTGCCGGAACACCGCGCCGATCCATCGCGCCGCGTACGCCCACTACCGGGGCGTCGAGGTTCGTCCGCCCGACATCGACGGGGACGACGTACGGTTCGATGAGGCCGCTTCACGCGACGCCCAACTCACCAAGATCATGGCGCGCGTCGTCGACCTGATCGCCCGTCAGGGTGTCGCCGCCGGGGACATCGTCGTCTTGATCGCGGACGCGCAGCACAAGGGTGACTACTACGCGCTCCTGAAGCGGCAGCCCCTGCCGAGGCCGTCGACCTGGCGCCACGAGGGAGCACCGGCAAAGCATGAAGTTCTCCTCGAAACCATCCAGCGATTCAAGGGCCTGGAATCCCCGGTCGTGATTCTCTGGGGGCTCGACGCGATCAACCTGCAACGTAGCGAGGAACTGCTCTACGTGGCAATGAGTCGCGCCAAGTCGCTGCTGGTCGTGGTCGGAACGCCGGCAGCGTGCGCGGCGATCAGGGGGTAGGGCTTGAGACCGACTGGCTCTGCCCGATCAGCATCGCCCCGAAGCTGCGGGTCGCGGTCCAACGTAGCCATGCAACTCGTCCGGGTGGAGCAGTCACTGCTCGGCTGTCTCGACCCGATGCTCGCTCGCGGGATGAGGTCGTCAGCGCGCCCTGCATGCGACGAGCCGGCCCATGCTGGAACGCCTGAGGATCGGGATCTGCACCCTATGTGCACCCTACGCGAGCAGACATCGCGATGGACGCATGTGGTTAAACCTCGTAAGGCACTGGAAATACAGGAGATATTGTGGAGCCGGCGAGCGGACTCGAACCGCTGACCTGCTGATTACGAAAAACTGCACGCCACGAATCCCGCTGTTGCGTGTCATTGTGTAGCTGTGCCATAAGGCATTGTAAAATAGTGACTTATAGAAATCCATCAATGCGCTGGATTGCCGCCGCGTGTCGTGTCATGCTGTCTCGGTGGTGACACAGTGGTGACACCGGTTTCCGGCCGATGCGGCCGGGACTCCTGGCGGCTGCGGTTCCCGAGGAGCTGAAGGGCGAGATACAGCGGCTCATCGGCTTGGAGGAGACGGGCATGGGTAAAGTGGTGAAGCGCCCGCTGACCGAGCGTGTGGTCCGCGAGGCAAGGCCACGGACGGCGACCTACACCGTATGGGATTCGAGGGTGCGCGGGCTCGGCCTTCGGGTTACGCCTGCCGGTGTGAAGAGCTACATCCTCGACTACCGGATCGCAGGTCGGCGGCGCCGGGCGACACTGGCGCGATGCTCCGAACTGTCGCTGAGGGAAGTTCGCGAGCGGGCCGGTCGGGAACTGGTGGTAATCCGCGCAGGTGAAGCGGATCCGTTGGAGCGTCGCCGCCAGCAACGCGAGGCGCCGACCGTCGACGACGGGCTGGACCGTTTCCTTGACGAGTACGCCCCGCAACGGATCAAGCTCGGTCTGCTCTCGCGGCGGACGCTCCAGACTTATCGGAATCAGGCGAAGCTCTACGTCCGACCGGTCCTCGGCAAGCGTCGCGTCGACGCCGTGACGCGGCGCAACGTGGAGCGGGCAGTCAGACGCCTGCCGAACGCGACACGTAACCGTGTGCTGGCGCTTGTCTCGCGGCTCTTCAATCTGTTCGAGACATGGGAATGGCGATCGCAACACACGAATCCGGCGCGTGGTGTCGAGCGGGCGAGGGAGGAGGCGAGAGACCGTGTGCTCGATTCCGCCGAGCTGGCAGCGCTGGCCGAGGCTCTCGACCGGCTGGACGACAGGCATCCCGCGAGCGTCGCCGCGGTCCGGGTTGCGGCGCTGACTGGGCTGCGAATATCTGAAGTGTGCTCGATTCGCTGGGAGCATGTCGACTTCGAGAATGGGCGCGTGACGCTGCCGGAGACGAAGACCGGGCGGCGGGTGCATGACTTTCCGGACGCGGCGCTTGCGGTTATGCGCTCCCGACCGCGGTTGAATGGGAATGACCACGTGTTCGCGGTCGACGCGCGTGGGCCATTGACGTATCGGACCGCCCGCACCCACTTCGCGGCGGCGGCGCGGCTGGCGGAGCTGACAGACGTTCGGCTGCACGACCTGCGGCGGACTGTCATGACCAACGCAGCGGCGGCGGGTGTCGGCACGCACGTGCTGCGAGACCTGCTGGGACACAAGACCACGGCGATGGCGGACCGGTACGTGCGGGAGGTCGGCTCGCCAGTCGCGGACGCGCGGCGCGCGATCGGCGCGGCGATGGCGGCGGCGATGCTCGGGGGAGGGGCTCGCGACTGAGCAACGGCACGTGGTCGGCATACTTGCCTTCGGAAGCGTAACCGGAGGAAACCAGTGTTCGACGACCACAAGCTGTATCTCGCCGGAGACCCGGCCTTGCTGGTGCTGGGCCGCCCTTCAACTCTCGCGCATTGGAGGAGCGAGGGTCGTGGGCCGGCGTTCATCAAGCTCGGCGCGCGGGTTGCCTACCACGGCTCGGATCTGAACGAGTGGCTGGCAGCTCGGACTGTAAGGCCGACCGACAGTGGATGCCGGCAGGCGTCGCGAGTGGGGGAGGGTGGCTAGTGTGTCGCAGGCCGCGGCCGACAGCGTCCGGCGCCAACTCGCGTAGCTGCTCGTTGATCCGACCGATCTGCCCGGAGGAGCGATCGATGGCGAAGTCGAGGACGACGGCAACGGCTGCCGGACGTGGCGGCAGTCCGACGCCGGGCTCGCGGCCTGGGCATTCCGGTGAAATCGATCACCTGTTCCGGTGCAAACCGATCACCTGTTCTGAGGTTGCCCCGATCCCGTGGACGGGTTAATGCTTGCGGGCTCACATCATGACACATCCTCCGCTGAACGTCGTTTCCGTGTCAGTCATCGACGACGACCGCTGTGGGAGTGTGGGAATCTCGCGGCCCCGGAGCAGGCGTGATCGGCGACGATCGCCCGCGAGATTTCCAACGGGCTGGGGGCGCCCGCCTCGCCGACCTTCAGATTCAGCGCGACGTTGACCGGGCGTCCCCAGACCGGGCACTTCCACAGCGCCCCCGTGGATGCGGCACATGACCCGCAACAGCGGTTCGTCTCGCGAAGCCGAAGGCGAGCCGTGTACTCTGTTGATCACCATTTCCTCCGTGGGTTTCCAAGTCAACTACGCACCGTTACGTCACCGGCCTCAAGCCCCCGCAGCAAGGCCGGTGACGGCGTGAGTCGTCACCGGCAATCCGAGCTCCACCTGACTCGTGGGCGCCTGCAGAGCCTTCACCGGCCGGGCCCCGTCCACAGGTTCTGCCGCATGGAGACGTTCGAACTCCAGCGGCGACACGTAGCCCAACGCCGAATGGCGGCGCCGCGTGTTGTACCAGCCCTCGACGAAATCAAACACCGCCGCCCGCGCCTCGGCGTGCGTGGACAAGTTCGTGCGGGCCAGCAGCTCGCACTCGAGCGTCGCGAAAAAGCTCTCCGCCATCGCGTTGACGCCCCTATATGTCAAGATGCCACTTCCCGGCGCGGAGGCCGCGCTCTACGGGCACGGTCGCCGACGACGATTCGTCCAGCCGCTCTCGACCCGCATACAGCTCCTCGCGTAGCAGCGCTCACCCATTCCGGCGCGGTCACGTGCTCGGCTACCGCTACGCGAAGGCTCTCCTGAAACGAGAGTGGGTCGGGTCGAGCCCGATCGGCGGGTGGCGTGTGAGGCGGGGTAGCTACGGGGTGGCCGGCGTGTCAACGCGCTGCGCGCGTTCTCCGCTGCGCTTCGACCCTGTCGGGTGACACGCCGGCCACCCCTCCGCTCAGACAGCAGTTATGGGCCTTGCGGCCCGGCCTGGACGGAAACGTCCCGGCCGTCCACAGAATTGGCCACCATTCCCCCGAGTGTTTCCAGCTCAACAACGCACCGTTACGTAACGGGATTCAAGCCCCTGCAGCAACGCCGGTGACGGCGTGAGGCGTCACCGGCAATCCGAGCTCGACCGGACTCGTGGGCGCCTGCAGAGCCTCCACGGGCCGGGCGCGGGATTGTCCCGACCTCCGTCAGGCAGCCTCCGCGGACGCTGCACCGACCCAATAGTCGTCGATCAGTGCGTGGTAGACCTCCCGAGCGACGAAGCGTTTCAGGCAGCGGATGATGTCTTTCTTCGACAGGCCCTCGGCAGTACGACGGCGAACGTAGTCGATGGTCGGCTGGTGCCAACGCATGCGGACGATCACAATCCGGTAGAGCGCCGCGTTGGCCTGGCGGTGACCTCCGCGGAAGAGCCGATGCCGGTTTGTCACCCCGCTCGACGCGGGGACAGGGCAAGCGCCGCACAGCTTTGCGAACGCGGCTTCTGATCGGATCCGCGTAGGATTGTCGCCGGCGACGATCATCATCTCGGCCACCGAGTCGGTGCCAATGCCGAAGGCGTCGTGCAGGGTTGGCGCCGCGGCCTTGGTGATGGTGTCGAGCACGTCGTCGTGGGTGGCGATCTCATTCGAGAGCGTGCGCCAGCGTGTGGCTAGCGCCCGCAGCGCGTGCTTGACGGACGCGGTCGGGTCGATGATGTCGCCAGGCCTGAGGGCTGCGCACCGGTCGATGAGCTGCCGGTCGGTAAGCGGTTCAAGCGTTTCGCGCAGCGCATCCGGTGCGTTCACGATGAGCGTCTTCAGCGTGATGATCGCGGCAGAGCGGGCCTTTACGGCCGTATCGCGGGCGACCTTGATCTGGCGGACCATCTCTGCCGCCCCGTCAGCAGTCTTCGGGATGGCGGTCGCGATTCCGGCAAGTACCGACCTGGCGGCAGTCTCGGCATCGAGCGTGTCGTCCTTGCCGTTGTTGCGTCGCTTGCGCCGATCGCAGTGATTGACCTCGACGACGCGGCACCCCTGACGCCGGACGAAGCTCGCGAGGCCGACACCGTAGGAACCGGTGCCTTCGATTCCGAATGCTTCGATGGTGCCGAGCTGACGAGCCCAAGCCAGTAGCTCCGCGTAGCCGGCCTGATTCGCGGCCACCCGGGCCGTTGCGAGTCGAGCGCCCAAGCCGTTGATCGCAACCGCGACGTGCTCGTGTTTGTGAGTGTCGACGCCGACGATCACCTTGACGGACGGATCGTCGTGCACGATGCTGTTCGACATGTCGTAGGCCTCCTCCAAGGCTGGCGACGCCGTTTGGCCGGGCGGGCGGACAGGACTGTGATGGGTCTCTATGCCAGGCCCCTATCGGGTCACTGCCCTCCCGGCCAAACAACATCTGGATGCGTGCTGCCCACCCGGGCCGACAGTTCAACGCCAGGACACGAAGTCCATCGAAGCAGGGGTCAGACCCGGCCAGACAGCAGCAAGATCATGCTCACAGTCGAAGCAATCTCCCACCGAACCCATCGACAGCGCCACGCCTGATTCACGGCAGCGGGCTCCGAAGGCCAGCGACGTGTACTGGCAGCCCTGGTCGGAATGATGGATGACCGCCTCGGGCCGGCGTTGCGCCACGGCCATCTCCAGCGCCTCGACCACCAGCTCCGTGCGCAGGTGCGCAGCCATGGCCCAGCCGACCACCCGCCGACTGAAAACGTCCAGAACGATGGCCAAGTAGAGGAAGCCTGCCAAGGTCGGAATGTAGGTGATATCGGCCACCCACAGGCGGTTCGGCGCCTCGGCCTCGAAGCACCGCTCGACCCGGTCCGGGGCCGGCCGCGCTTGCACCTCTCGGCGCGTCGTGCGGGGGCCGCGGCGCCGGCTCACCCCAGCGATGCCGGCCTCGCGCATCACCCGCGCGACCCGCTTGCGGCCGACCGCGGCACCGGCTTCGACCAGTTCGGCGTGAATCCGCGGCGCGCCGTACGTGCCCCGGCTGCCGGCATGAATCTCCTGCACGCGGGCCGTCAGTTCCGCATCGGCCTGCGCACGAGCTGACGGTGGACGTTGACGCCACGCGTAGTACCCGCTCGTGGAGACACCGAGCACGCGGGCCATCGTGGCGACGCGAAAACGAGCCTGGTTCGTGCTCATGAACCGGTAGACCTCCCGGATCCGGTCTCCCGCGCGAACCAGGCCGTGGCTTTTGCCAAAATTTCGCGTTCTTCGCGCAACCGCCGGTTCTCCCGGCGCAGCCGACGAATCTCCTCATGTTCTTCGGTGCGCAGGCCGTCGGAGCGCTTGCCCGCGTCGCGATCAGCCTGCGCGACCCAGTTTCGTATCGCCTCGGCCGACGGCTCGAACTCCTGAGCGAGGTCTCCCGGTGTACGTCCGGACTGAACCAGCTCGACCATCTGCTGTCGGAATGCCGCCGCGTACGGCGGTCTCGACTTCGGCATCGTGGACTCCTCCTCCTCCTCGCCAAGAGGATAAGTGTCCGCGGAACTGGGGCAACTCCAGTCCTTCGCGCGCCGCCGCAACGGACAGCGTCCGGGTGGTCCTCGAGCGGCTCGAGGCCGTCGCGGGTCGGCAGCAGAAGCTGCACGCGCTCCGGTCGTCGTCGCCGCCGACCGCGACAGGTTGCCCGCTCGCACGCTTGGCGTGCGAGCGTCCTGGCGACCGGCGTGACAAGGTTGGAATCCGCAATCGCGGCTGCTGCTTGCGTCGCCGACGCCGAAGGGCGGATGGCGTTGGGTCTGGGGGCCGTCGACAGCATACCTCTTGAGCGGGCCGGCGCCGAAGCTCGGCCGAGCGTTCGAGGCGCAAGCGTGGCGACAGACCCACCGCTCGGTTGTCATCGGCCGCACCCGGGTACGCCAGCTGCGCGGCCCGCACTTGAGCACGTGCGCGTGATGCAGGAGCCGGTCGAGCAGCGCGGTGACCGCGGCGGTGTCGCCGAGCAGCTTCCCCCACTCGTCGACCGGCCGGTTGGAGGTGAGCATCGTCGAGGCCCGCTCGTAGCGGCGCATGATCAGCTCGAGCAGGTCCTCGGCCGCGGTGTGGGGCAGCTTGCGCATGCCGAGGTCGTCGATGATGAGCAGGTGCGCGCGGCCGAGCTCGGCGAGGTATTCCTTGCGGGTCTCGGCGAGCGTCGCCTCGGCGAGTTCTTCGAGGAAGGCGTGCGTTTCGCGGTAGAGGACGCGGTAGCCCTGCTGAATGGCGGCGCGTCCGATGGCCTGGGCGAGGTGACTCTTCCCGGTTCCGGGTTGACCGAGCAGGAGGACGTCCTCGCGCTTTGCGACGAAGCGTGCGGTGGCGAGCTCGAAGACGAGTGCGCGGTTGATCTTCTTGTTGAAGGCGAAGTCGAAGCCGTCGAGCGAGCGGTCGGGGTCTCGGAATCGGGCCTGCTTGTGTCGCCGGGCGAGCAGGCGGTCCTCGCGGCGCTGGAGTTCGTCGGAGACGAGCGCGGCGAGCAGGTCGATCGGTGCCATCTGCTCGGTCTGGGCCTGAAGCAGGCGCGTTTCGAGGACATCGGCCATTCCGGAGAGGCGCAGCTTGCGCAGTGCCTGGTCGAGTTCGACGAGATTCATGAAGGGTCTCCTGTTCTGCGGTCGATCAGATCGCGGTAGACGGTCAGTTCGCGGATGAGCGGGTCGACCTGGCGCAACGACAGCGGCGGCTCGACGGGGTGGCGGTCGAGGTAGCGCTTCAAGAAGCGGTAGGTGGGCACGCCGAGTTCGAGCGCGGCGGTGGCGGCGTGTTCGACGACGGCGGGACCGTGCTTCCTGGCGAGCGAGAGGACGCCGAGGATGCGGCGGACACCGGCGGCGCCCTCATGGCGGTGGATGTGGTCGCAGACGGCGGAGATGGCGGGACCGGCCCGCTTGGCGGCGGCGAGCAGGGCCAGGGTCTTCGGCGGGGTGCGGGCGGGCCGGTCGTCGTCGGCGATGCGATGCCAGCCGCGTGACGTACGCAAGTGCTCGCGCAGCAGTTGGCCGGTGCCCGGGTCGAGGAGGCGGACGTGGATGTCGTCCCACTGCACGTCGACGCGGCGTCCGATCCAGCCGGGCGGCGCCGAGTAGTAGGCCGAGGCGACCTCGACGCAACCGTCCAGATGCACACTGCGGCGGCCGTACTGGTAGTAGCGGAACGGCTCGAGGGGCAACGGGCCGAGCGCGGGGCGTTCTTCCTCGAACATGGCGGCGACCTGGCGCTTGGTCGTGCCGTGGATACGGGTGTCGGCCCAGCGCTGCTCCCAGCGGTCCAGGTACGCCTGGCCGTCGTCGAGGCGCTCGAAGCGGAGGCCGCGCAGCGGCGTCTTCTGGGCGTGGCCGACGCTGGCTTCGACCTTGCCCTTCCGATCGGGATCGCGGACGCGGCACGGCAGGGCGATGACGCCGTAGTGGGCGAGCACGTCGCGGTAGAGCGGATTCAGCGTCGGGTCGTAGATGTCCGGGGTGAGGACGCCCTCCTTGAGGTTGTCGAGGACGACGACCCGTACAGTACCGCCCAGCCGGCGGAACGCCCGCTCGTGCAGCTCGGCCCAGACCTGTGCGCTGGAACGGTGAACCAGCAGCCGGACGGCCTTGCGCGAGTAGCCCAGGGTCAGGACGAAGAGCCGTGTCCGGCGGTACTTGCCGGTGTCCGGGTCACGGACCATCGGCCCCTCCCCGTAGTCAACCTGTGCTTCTTCTCCCCGGTCCGTGGTAATGACCGCCCGGGCCTCGACGGCGGGCTGCTGTCGGACGGTCGAGACGAAGCGCCGCACGCTCGTATAGCTCGCCGGGAAACCGTGGTCGTCGACCAGGTCCTGCCAGATGGCCATCGCGTTGCGCCCGCGGCCGAGCGCGTCGACAATCAGCTCGCGGTACGGCTCGCACGCGCTCGCCTGTGGCGCTCGACTGGGCCGCTGCGCGGGGACGGGTGCGTCGTCGTCGGCGCCCTTGCCGGCGGCCGTGACCGGCGAAGAGTCGGTGGGCGCCTCCGGCGAAATGGCCGGTTTTGCCGGGCGAGCGGGAGGCCGGCCACGACCCCGCACGGTCAGGCCGGCTGCCTTCAGGTAGCTGCTGGCGGTCTCGCGCCGGACCCCGGTGGCCTCTTCGATCCGCCGCAGCGACCAGCCGAGGCGCCCCAGCGCGAGAACCTGTTGTCGTTTCTCTTCCTTCAAGACGTTGCTCATGCCGGGCAGGAACGTCGTGTTCCAGGCCGGCGTCAACGTCTCGGGCCGCTATCGGAAATGGCCGGTTTTCAGCCGCCCACTAATGGCCGGTTTTGGGCGCTCACCGAGGACGTTCCGGCCGTGCTGGTGGTCGACACGCTGGCCGTGTGCTCTGACCACTGTGGATGGAGCTGCATCGTCAGTCGCCAGCACAGGCGCGGCGCGGGTATGTGGTACGAGCACCTTAGTCCGGGCCGCGGCTGGGGCAGGCGATGGTGTTCGGCGCAGGAGGTGTCGTGAGCCTGTCCATCGTGGTCGGCGCGCCTTTCAGCGGTAAGGGCTGGTGGGTGGCGCAGGAGATTAAACGCCGTGAGGCGGACGGCGAACTCGGGCTCGTGAGCCTGAATTACTCGGCCCTGTACTCGGCGCTCATACCCGGCATCGACTCCGTATATCGGGACTCTCGCGTATCGGACTCCGGCGCGGCCCGGTACGCGGCCTACCTGCTGGCCATCGCGGTCCGGGAAGCACACACACGCGAGCTGAGCGGATTCGTGGCCGTGGACTCGCCCAGACGCGCGGTGCAGGCCGTGCAGGAAATCGGCGGCGCTCCGGTAGTCGAGGTCACCGTGAGCCGTACAGAGGCGCTCAGACGCGCAGACCGGCATATCGAATTGATACGCGATCTGGCACCACGAGCGGCGGCCGATGATGGTGCAGAGGCGGCGCAGCGGTGCCGGCAGATGGTCGCGAGCTACTACGCCGAGCGCGACGTCCTACCGCCTGATACGCGGCAGGTGACGGCACCGGAGATCCCATCCGATCGCGCGATTCAATACATGTGGAACGCGGCGATCAGGGCGGCGAAGGCGAGCGACACGGAGCGGCGTGACAAGTGGAAGCGAGCAGCGCAGCGAGCACTAGCGGCGCGGGGCATCAATGGCTGACACGGTGGAGCTACACGCGGCAGTCGAGCTACACGCGGACCCGAGCGGGCCGGGCCGACTGTCGGGCGTGCTGATGGTCTACGGCGAGCCTGTAGCGGACGGACGCGGGCATGTGTTCCTACCCGGCAGCCTGTCATGGGAGGACGACGGGATCCTCCTGAACCTGTCTCACGACCGCAAGCAGCCGCTCATGCGCGTGCAGCCGGAGACGGACGGGGAGCGGGTGCTACTCGCCGCCGTGCTTCCCGACACTACGCGGGGCCGGGACGCGGCTGTGATGGTCCGCAACGGCACGTATCGCGGCCTGTCGGCGGAAGTGCAAGTGAGCCGGGATCGGATGGTCCAGGGCCGGCGAGAGATCGAGGCGGCTGCACTGGTGGGCGCGGCCCTGGTGGACACTCCGGCGATTCGCTCGGCGCAGGTGACGGTGCACGAACGCCAGCGGGCGCGGAGACGGATATGGCTGTAACGCCCGACAAGGCGGCCGTGTTCGTCACGGGGAAGACTGAGGACGCTCTGAGCGACACGGAACGGGCGAGCCTGACGGTGCTTCTCGACGGCGCAAACGTGGCCGTAACCGACTACTTGAGCGGGGGGACCGCACCCGATGCCGTGCACGAGGCGGCGGTGCTTCGCCTCGTCTACTTCGACTACTGGACCCGCTACGCTCGCCGGCCGGCCGGCGGCGAGATGCTACGCGAGAGCTTCCGCCGCGATCGGCCACTGGACCCGCTCCGGGCATCGGGCGCTATGGCCATGCTGTCACCATACAAACGGCGCGGCATCGGCACCGGGGCCGCATCGTGATCACGCTGGGAGTCGCCAGCGGCCCGCCAGTGGAGCGACACAACTACACGACGATGCACGTCGATGCGCTCGAAGCGTACGCCGAGCACGGCCTGATCGGGACCGTCGTGGGCGCGGTAGAGATCGCAGCCGCGATGTTTGCGCGGGCGTTCTCAGTCGCTTCTGTCGAGCCGGCAATCCCGGCGCTCAGTCCCGAGGTGCTCGCCACCATCGCGCGCAGGTTGATCAGCCGAGGCGAAAGCCTGCACGTGATCCATGCGGACGGCGGGCGTATCGAGCTTGTCGAGAGTAGCGACTGGTCGCTTATCGCGGGGGGACCGCGGCCGGCGACGTGGAGGTATCAGGCGACGACGAGCGGCCCGCACTCGACGCCGACCGTCTACACCGGCTCACCGGGAGTCGTGCACTGCCGCTACGCCACCAGCGCATATCAACCGTGGATCGGCCTGTCGCCTCTGACGCTGGCGGGCGTAACCGGCAGGCTCGCGCGCAACCTGGAGGCGGCGCTCAAATGGGAGACACAAGGCGCAGCGGACGGTCAGGCAGGATCGCTTATCCCGACTCCCCAGGACGCCAGCGACAAGGCGACTGAGGCGGAGGACCCGCTAGCGCCGCTCAAAGCCACCCTGCGCGGGCTCAAGGGCCGAGTCGGACTAGTCGAGACGACAGCGCAAGGTTACGCGGAGGGTCGTGCAGGCGCTCCTCAAGACGACTGGCGACCACGCCGCATCGGACCCGATCCACCGGCAGCACTGGCCGAGCTACGGCGTGCGGTCGAAGAGACAGTGCTCTCGTGCTGCGGCATACCGCCTGGGCTCGCACGCGTGGATGGTGGCGAGTCGCGCGAGAGTTACCGGCGATGGTTCGCGGCATCTGTGCTTCCGATGGCGGCGCTTGTCCAGGCCGAGCTACAACACAAGCTCGACGTTCCTGACCTGCGGCTGGGTTTCCGGTATCTGGCGGCGGCCGACGTTCACGGCCGCAGTCGTGCATGGCGCTCGCTCGTGGGCACTGAGGCGTCAATACCGGATGCGGAAGCACGCGCGATGGTGGGATTGGATGCCTGATCGGGACTGGCAAGGTGAGGCGGTGCGTGCGTGGACGCGTGGATTCTCACAGCAGGGGGAGCATGCCGAGCTGGAAGAGCACTACCGCCAGATACGCGCCCGCTCGCGGGGATTCGCTGCCGATGGGCGACCGACCCGCGACCGACCGCGCGAGTCGGTACGTGGGCATGGGGATCCCCTGTCGGAGCGGTCAAATCTGGGGGCCGATACCGCAGGGGGGGCCACTAGTACGCCAAGGGACGGGGCGTGACGTCGTGGAACTGCGGCCGTTCCAGCGTCAATTCCTGTCGCGTGCACTGGCACCCGACATCCGCACGGCCGCGTTGTCGATCCCCAGAGGCAACGGGAAGAGCACCATGTGCGCGTGGCTGGCCAGTCGCGCGTTGACGCCCGGCGATGACCTGTACCGGGCCGGTGCGGAGTCTCATATCGTCGCTGCCAGCATCGGACAGGCCAGACGAACGACGTTCAAACTCCTGCGGGAACTGATGGACGGGCGCGCCGACTACCGCATCGCAGAGTCGAGCCTTGCCTGTCACGTGCTGCACAAGCCGACCAACACCCGCGTATCCGTGCTCGCCTCCTCCGGCAAGACTGCGCAGGGGCTCGTCCGGTGTCCGTGGGTATTCGCAGACGAACCGGGCAGTTGGGAGTTGGCCGGCGGGCTCGCGCTCCACCACGCCATACAGGGCGCAATGGGGAAGCCGTGCGCGGCGCTCAAAGCGATCTACATCGGCACACTTGCGCCGCTCGCCACGGGGCCGGGGCACTGGTGGTACGACCTGATCGACGCCGGTTCGGGCCGCTCGACGTACGTGCAGGCGCTCAGAGGCGACCCGGCGAAGTGGGATCAGGCATCGGAGATCCGCAGATGCAATCCGCTCCGGTGGGCGTTCGCGGATTCGCGCGCGGTGCTGTTCGAGGAGCGAGACAAGGCGCGGTCGGACTCCCGGTTGCGGGCCGCGTTCCAGTCGTTCTACATGAACCGTCCGACCGGCGACGAATCCACGATGCTCCTCACGACTGCGGATTGGGAGCGGTCGTGCTCGCGAGAGGTGCCAGAGCGGTCCGGCCGGCCCGCCGTCGGCGTTGACCTGGGCGCAGGGCGTTCGTGGTCTGCGGCCGTGGCAGTCTGGCGCTCCGGCCGCGTGGAAGCGCTCGCGGTCGCTCCCGGTGTCCCGACCATCGCGGCGCAGGAAAAACGCGACGGAGTGCCCGAGGGGACGTACCAGCGTCTTGTCGAGACGGGCCGGCTCACCATCGCCAGCGGACTCCGTGTCCCGTCTCCGCGCACCCTGGTCGACCGCATCCTGCCCTGGCGTCCGGCAACCGTGACGTGCGACCGATTCCGACTGCCGGAGATGCAAGACGCGGCCGGCGGGCGCTTGGCGATCCGGCCGCGCGTGTCCAGGTGGAGCGATGCCGCGTTCGACATTCGGTCGCTCCGCAAGGCGGCAGCCGATGGTCCGCTCAGTGTCGAGCCGGAGAGTCGTGGCCTGCTCACGGCGAGTCTTGCGGCTGCGATGGTCCGCAACGACGACCAGGGGAATACCCGACTCGCCAAACGCGATCCCGGCAATAACACGGGCCGCGATGATGTTGCGGCGGCGCTCGTGCTGGCGGCCGGGGCGTGGGCGCGGATACCCGCTCCGTGCAAGGTGCGCATCCATGTCGCGTAACCACGCACGACTCACCGGAGCACGATGGCAGCGACTGCGGCGGCGCGCCCTGGACCGCGATGGGTGGAGGTGCACCCGATGCGAATCGCCGGCCGACCTGGAGATGCACCACATCAAGGCGCTCGACGACGGCGGCGACCCGTGGTCGCTCGACAACGTGGCGATGCAGTGCCGTGACTGCCACATCGACAGTCACCGGACGGTCAACGACCCGGAGCGGGCCGCGTGGCTGGCGTTACTACGGGGGGAGTCGTGAGAGTAGGCAACGTGCGGAAGCTCCACGCTGGGGCCGGGTGGATCGTGTCGTGGAAGATGGACGATCCCGGATGGATGGCGGGCCGGCGACCGGCTGCCGAGTCGTTTTTCTTCGCTGCCGTAGACGTGGCCGATCGGCTGTTCGACGACTTGCGGGAAGGTGACCGCGTCGAGTTCCTGATCGTGCAGCCTGAACCACCACGCGGCCCGCGAGCCTACGCCGTGAGGAGAATCTCGTGACAGTCATCGAAGCGATCTATGCGGCCGTGCTCGCCGTGCTCGACACGCTACCGGGCCGGCGCTCAGTGGACCCGTTCTCGTTCGACAGCGACCCGCGAGACAGCACCACGGCCTGGTACGTGGATCCGCCGCGCACCACTTCGAGCGGCGCAGTCGGCGGCCTGGAGTCCGTCAAGGCGACGCTCACGATCTGGGTGAGCCGGCCGGCAGCCGACGACGCGGCAGGCGCGGCCGTGGCACTGGCGGGCGAGCTGGCCCGTCTCCGGCATCGTCTGGCGGCGCTCGACGTGGACGACGATGGACGGGTGAACGTCGCCGAACGCATCGTGACCGACATCCGGCCGCGCGGTCCCGAGGCGATAACCGTCGTCGGGCGCATCGTGGTGAGCTTCGACTACGAAGCGACCGAAGGGCAACCGTAGACCGGGGCGCTACGCCGGCCAGCACGTCCCGGTGCTCAGGATTGCGCTCGCCGCGCAGTCTTCAGGGCTTACTCAGAGGACTCTTCTTTCTTATCGCGGATCGCTTGGAGCTGCGACCAGCCTTCCTGCCTGACAAAAAGATCGTCATCCGAGTCGTACCGCACCAACGACCGGCTGACGAGGGAACTCAGCGCGATTCCGAAATCAATAGGTCCGAGCTTCAACTCAGCTTGAACCTGTGCACTCGCCTTGTATTTCCTGTACCCGGCCGCCGCGACGGCTTTCAGGATCGCGAGTTCGTGTTCCGTCATTGGCCTTTGTCCTTCTTGGGTCGAAGATCAATCAATGCATCCCTGAGCACGATCTTCAGCACGGCCAATACGCTGTCCTCCCGGATGCCGAAATCGTACGCACACTCAGCGATACGAGCCTTCCACGAGTCGTCGAGTTCTGCGTGCACGTAGTCGTCGCTGAATTCGTCGAGCTCGAAGGGCCGTTTGTCTTCAACTTCCAGCGCGAGATCGGACGCGAGTTCAGCGGCCCACTCTGTCAGCTGCAACTTCTTGGAAATCTGCTGGCCGAGGGCGGTGAGTCGCATCGGGCTCCCGCTGGACACGGACGCCGGTGGAAGCCGAGCCAAGACCTCACCCTTGAACTCGAGCATCCCGTCCTTGAAGTTCTCGAAGGAGGTCTTGATGGTTTCCAGCGCGCCCAGCCGACCATCGATTTTCTGTATCCACATGCCGATCCTCACGAGAATCCCGCCGAGCGCGAGGACGATCGTTATGCTGAGCCACTCAGGCATCGATACCTCTGATCAGGATACGCGACCGCGTCGGCGTGCCGCAAGGCTTGCGGGCGCGGCGGATCGCCCCGAGCCTATGTGATCCTGCTGGGGTTAATTCCGGGATCGGGATCGGCCTGATCTGCGAATTTCCTAGAGAAAACGCGCAGAGCTGACGATCCACTTCATCTCGCCGGTGCGGACGTCGTAGCCGCGGACGTGTCCCGGCGGCGCCTCCTTGCGGCCGGTGCCCTCCGTGATCGCCGAGCCCACGACGACCGTGTCGCCCGCCACGAGCGGCGCGGAGCTGACCGCGTACTGGCTCGTGTCGATGATGCGGCCGAGACCCCGTGTCAGGTCGACCCGGCCGTTGCGGCCGAACGCCGGGTCCGGTTCGCCGGTCTTCGCGTCGACCGAAACCAGCCAGGTCCGTCCGCCGGCATAGAGCAGCCGGGCCTCCTCGCCGTCCGTCCAGTAGGCGAGTCCCCGGATCAGGAAGCCGTGCACGGAGGGGCGCCCGTCCAGGTAGAGGCCGGGGTCGTAGCTCCAGATCGTCTCGCCGGTCGTCGGATCGATCGCCGCGACCTGCCCCAGGTTGGTGGTGGTGTAGAGCACGCCGTCGACCACCAGCGGCGTCACCTCGTAGGCGTAGGTGCGGAACCGCTGGCCGTCGCGGATGACCGGGTTCTCGGCCCGCAGCCTCTCGTCGACCGACGTCCAGGCCCAGGCGATGCGGAGCTGATCGACGTTGTCCGCCGTGATCTGGTCGAGGGGCGTGTACTTGGTATGGCCGGGGTCGCCGCCGTAGAAGCGCCACTCAGCCGGGTCGGCGCCGGTCTGGGCGCGTGTCTCGATTGGCGTCAGGGCCAGGCTGACCACGAACAGCAACCCGGCCAAGTGGGGTGTCGCCGTCTGCCAATCGATCCATCGCATGATCTGCACCTCGGATGTTACAGGTACGGGGCTCATTCCAAGCGGGCGGATTCCGCGGGCATTGCATGGCTTCAGGTATTGCGGGCACCGCGGCTCCACCTCTGCGCTACACTGAAGTTGTTCCGATGTTCGATACTCACGCGATCGCCCGGAGCCTGACTGATGCCGACCTGACACCGGAACAGGCAGATGCCATCACCAACGCCATCCGTCAGGTCGCTGAGCACGACATGGCCGGGCTGGCGACAAAAGCCGACCTCGCGGAACTGCGGGTCGAGCTGGCGGGCCTTGAGGCCCGCCTCATCAAGTGGATGATCGGCATCGTGTTCGCGGGTGCCGGCCTCGTAATCGCCGTCCTTCGCCTCATCGGATGACCCTGGTGCGAGCGGCGTCAAGGAGCGGCTCGCGTCCAGCGTCCGCGAATCGTGATGCTGTCCGTCGCGCCGGGCAGCGTCAGGTCGAAGACCTCCTCGAAGCTGCGCGCACCTGTCCGCGTCAGGGTGAGCGTCGCCCGCGTGCCGTGCGCGTTCTCCGCCGCCTCGAGGACGAAGACCATGCGCTCCGGCGGCGTCGACGCGTCGTCGAGGACGAACGTGTTCACGAACCCCTCGCTGTTGAAATGGCGCAGCACGTACGTGTCGCGGTCGTCGTCGTAGCTGATTACGGTCCAGTCCTCGTGGTCGTCGCCGTCGGGCAGTCCGTCCTGCGGCGGGAAGACCGACCGGTTCCGGCTCAGCAGATACCGGCCCTGCAGCACCAGCTCGTACGTGCGCTGGCCGCGGCCGTCGCCGAACGTGGCGGACTCCTCCCCGGTCCACGCGCCGATGAAGAACTCGAACGCGGACCAGCGCTCCGGTGCGCCGCCCTGCTGGCCGGTGGCGGGAACGGCGATGGACGCGAACAGCAACGCGGTCACGATGGCTCTCATGGAATCCTCCCGGGTAGACGGGGTTGCGCGACGGGGATCACGGTACCGCGCCCGTCGGGCCCGGGATTGTAAGGAATCGACAGCCTGGCGCTGGCTCTGCGGCGTCGGCGCGGTTTCTGCGGCGCAGACGCCTACTCCACATCGAGCGCCGACACGCGCGGGCTGGCCGCGAACTCACCGGGCGTCATGCCCGAGAAAGCCCTGAACTCGTGGATGAAGTGGGCCTGGTCGTAGAACCCGGCGTCGTGGGCCACTCCCGTCAGCCGGGCGTCCGGGGCGTGCCGCAGGCGCCGGCACGCACGCAGGAACCGCGCCAGCCGCGTCAGGTGCTTCGGCGTCATGCCCAGGGCGGCGGCGAACGTCCGCTCCAGACGCCGCTGGCTGATGCCCAGCGAGCCGGCGATGCGATCGATGCGCAACGGCGCGCGCGTCCGCCACAGCGCGCGGACGAGCGCGGAGACGTCCTGCTTGTGGTGGCCGTCGAGACGCCTCCGCAGAAACGCCTGCACCGCGCCGGCCCGATCCTCGTCGGTCCCGGCCGTCGCGATTCGGTCTTCGACCTCGCGGACGTCGCGGTGGGGCCACACCTCGTCCGCGGGCGTGGCACGATCCCCGATCTCGCGCATCGGAACCGCGAAGAAGTGGTGCGCCCCCCACGGATGGAACCGCACCGAGACGAACCCGCCGGCGGCGGCGGGCTGGATCTCGACGTAGCGGCTGATCTGGGAGACCAGCAGGCTGACGGGTTGCCCCATGGCGTCCGCTCTCGCGAAACGCATCGTGAACGGCCGGCGGTAGTGGAAGATCGCCTCGACGACGCCGTCCGCCACGATCCGCTCCGGCCCGCCGAACAGGGCCGGCCCGTCACATTCGAGCAGCCAGATCTGGCGGACGTACGGGGCGAGCGCATCGTCGACGGGAAACTCGCGGTACCGTATCGACACGATGCCGCATGGTAACCCGGTCGGCCCGTCTTTCCTGCACGTCCGATCCGGAGGTCCGGTCTCTGCCACGCCTCGACGCATCACCTGTCGTCCGTCGACAAAAACTTCGAACCCCGACCGTCGCGACATCGTCTAACACTGACAGCGCCTGCCAGGGAGCGTCCGGGTGTTTCCACTGCCTCACCGTCTCGGTCCGTACTCGTTCTGCGCCCGGCGCGTCGTTGCGGCCGCGCTCCTGCTCGCCGCCGCGGCGTCGCCCGTCGGCGCCCAATCCAGCCGCGAACGCCCGTACCCGGTGCGCCGCGCGACGTCCGAGATCGTCGTCGACGGCCGCGTGGTCGAAGAGGCGTGGGCCGACGCGCTCACCCTCGAGTTGCGTTACGAGGTGCGGCCGGGGGAGAACGTCGAGCCGCCGGTCCGTACCGAGATGTTCCTGACGTACGACGACACGCGGCTCCTCGTCGCGTTCAAGTGCCACGACCCGGACCCGTCGCAGATTCGGGCGCGGTACACCGACCGGGACAACGCGTGGAACGACGACTTCGTCGGGGTGGTGCTGGACACCTTCAACGACGAACGGCGCGCCTACGAGCTGTTCGTCAATGCCTACGGCGTGCAGATGGATGCCGTCAACGACGACGTGGCGGGCAACTACGACATGGCCTGGGGCGCGATCTGGGACTCGGCGGGCCGCATCACCGACGCCGGCTACGAAGTGGAGATGGCGATCCCGTTCAACCAGCTTCGCTTTCAGGACGCCGGCGGCGCGCAGACGTGGGGCATCGACGGCGTACGCAGCTATCCGCGCCTGCAGCGCCATCACATCGGCCTGTTTCCCCGCCTCCGGGGCGCTAACAGCTACCTGAGCCAGGAGGAGAAGATCGAGGGGTTCGACAGCGTGGCGCCGGGGCGCAACCTCGAGTTCCTGCCCACGGTGACGGCGACCCGGACGGACGAGCGCCCGGCGGGCGCGGACGGCCCCTTCGAGCAGGCCCTGTCGGCGGGAGCCTTCGGGCTGACCGCGCGCTGGGGAATCACGCCGAACGTCACCGCCGACATGGCCGCGAACCCGGATTTCTCGCAGGTCGAGGCGGACGCGGTCCAGCTCGACGTCAACAACCAGTTCGCCCTCTTCTTTCCGGAGACGCGGCCGTTCTTCCTCGAGAGCGCCGACTACTTCCGGCTCGCTGCGGCGGCGCTCAACCCGATAACGGGGTTCCGGCGCATGAACCTCGTGCACACGCGGACGGTGGCCGATCCGATAGGCGCGCTGAAGACGACCGGCAAGCACGGGCGTCATACCTACGGGGTCTTCTCAGCGCGGGACGCCCGGACCAACATGCTGGTGCCCGGCAGCCAGCGGTCCGAGACCGAGCGGTTCGACGGGCGGACGATCGGGACCGTCGGCCGCTACCGCATGGACTACGGCAGGAACTCCGCGGTCGGCGCCAGCCTGACCTCGCGCGAAGGGGACGCCTACTTCAACCGGGTGATCGCCGTCGACGCCCGGCACCGCCTCGGCGACGCCGACAGCGTGAGCCTGACCGTCGCGCGGTCCGCGACGCGCTACGACGACGCGATGCGCACGCGGTTCGCCCAGTCGGCCGGGGTGCTCGACGGCGGCGCCGTCGAGGCGCACTACCAGCACACGACACGCAACTGGTTCGCCGCCGCCGGCTACAGCGACTACTGGCTGCTGCAGTACGCGCACACGTTCAACGCCTTCGATCTGCCCCAGGGGAGACTGTTCACCGCGAGCGTGGCGGAGCCGCGGCTGGTCTACCAGATCAACACGCGCACCTTCGTGCGCGCCATCCTGCAATTCACCGACATCCGGCGCGATCCATCCATCCACCGGGATCCGGTCGAAGCCCAGGATCGCCGTCTCTTCACGCAGTTCCTCTTCTCCTACAAGGTCAACCCGCAGACGGTGCTCTACCTCGGCTACTCGGACAACAGCGTCGGAACCGATCGGTTCGGGCTGCTGCGGGCCGACCGCACGTTCTTCGTCAAGGCGGGCTACGCCTGGCTGCTGTAGCGCGTCGGTGTGGCCGGCGTTTTCGACCTGGTCGCGCAGCTTCGCGTCCGGCTCGTCCCCGCTGGTGGCGATGCCGCCGCTACCAGGTGGGAGATTGCGTCACTCCTGCCGCAGGACAGTCATCGGATCGAGCCGCGCCGCACGCCGCACCGAGGCGAGAGTGGTCGTGAGACCGACGAGTGCAACAACCAGCGCTCCCGGCGCGAGCAGCACGAACTGAGAGATCCATCCGCTTCTGCCGCCGGTGTCCCAGCCGGCGATCCAGGTGCTCCAGACGGCGATGCCTGCGACGCCTGCGATGGTCCCCAACGCGAGATGACGTGTCGCTCGCCAAAGCACCATCCGGCTCACCTGCACCGGTTGTGCGCCGAGCGTCATCCGGATGGCGATTTCGCGAAGACGCTGCTGGACCGCGTGCGAGGTCACCGCGTAGAGGCCGGCCGTCGAGAGGATGAGAGCAATCAGCGCAATGGTCCACAGCGTCGCCTGGGCCGTGCGGCCGTTCCATGAGGCGCGGTGGAGCGCCTGCTCCAGCGTGGCTACACGGAACAGCGGGAGATCCGGATCGATCTGCCGGACCGTATCGCGAACCCGGGATGCTGCCGCCGTCGGATCGCCCGGCGAACGAACGACGAGCGTCGCCGTCCGGGGCGGGTCGGCGCGGTACGGAAGATAGACCAGCGGGTCGGGACTGCCGCGTCCGAGCCGTTGTCGCAACGTCGGCGCCACACCCACGATGGTCAACCAGGCAGCCTGCGGGTCGCCCGCCTCCTGCGTCTCCGTCACGAGCCTGATGCGGCGGCCGAGCGGCTCCTCGTCCGCGAAGTGGATCTCGACGAACCGCGCGTTCACGATGGCGGCGCTCGATTCCGGTGCACCGTCGCGCGCGGAGAAGGGCCGTCCCCGCAGCAGCGGCACGCCGAGGGTGTCGAAATAGCCCGGCCCGGTCGCCAACGTCAGCACCGTCGGAAGTGCGTCGGCCGGCGCCGCCGGCCGCTGGTCGACGACGACCCGGCGTTCGGTCGTTCCGCCCCGTCCGCCGCCTGGCAGTGCGTTGACGATCGCCGCTGTCGCCCCCCCGCGGGAGCCCAGCCGATTGCGCACGTCCTCGAAGAACACGGCGCGCGCCTCGGGTGTCTCGTAGCGGCTGGTCGTCAGATTCACCTGTGCGGTCAGGACACTCGACGCATCGACCGCGGTGAACGTACGCCGCGCCTCGATGAAGCTGAGCACGGAGCCGGAAACCCCCGCCAGCAGGATGAGCGTCAGGCCGAACTCGGCCGTCAGGAACACGCTGGTCAGGCGACTGGTGTCCCGGCTCGCGCCGGTGCGCGCGCCGTGCCCGAGCGACCTGCCGCCGGCGCGCGACACCGAAAGGGCCGGGATCAGGCCGAAGAGAAACACGGTCGCGCCGCCGATGCCGCTCATCGCCGCGAACACCGGGATGTCGAAGTCGAAGGTGATCCAGTACCCCAGCATCCCTTCGGGAATGGCGTTGTCCAGCGCCTGGAGACCCAGCATGGCGAGGCCGCTGCCCACCAGCACGCCGAGAGACGCCAGCACGGTGCTCTCGATCAGCAATTGCCGAACGACGCGCCACCGGCTGGCGCCGAGCGCCGTCCGCACCGCGATCTCGTGGCCGCGCCGCGCCGCCTGCATCAGCAGCAGGTTGGCGGCATTGGCGCAGGCAATCAGAAGGACCATGAGGCCGGCCGAGAGAAACGCGAACCACGTCGGGTCGCTTGCATCGCTGCCGACGAATCGCTCGGGAACGGTCACCGTCACGTGGCGAACCTGATCGTGGCTCTCCGGATGGTCACGTGCGAGCGCGGCCGTGATCGCGTCGATCTCGGCGGCCGCCTGCCCGACGGCGGCGTCATCGACGAGCCGGCCGATGACCCCGAAGCCGCGAGCGTCCCGGGGTTGATCTTCCAGCCCCGCCATCTGCGACACCGGTTGCCAGAGCTCGGCCAGTCGCGGAAACCGGAAGCCGTCCGGCATGACGCCAATCACCGTCGCCGGCTCACCGTCGATGCGGATCACGCGACCCACCACGCCCGGCTCGCCACCGTAGCGGTCGCGCCAGGCGTGCGCGGCGAGAATGACCACCCGCCGGGCGCCGGGCCGATCGTCGGCGTCCCGGAAGTCGCGGCCGAGAATAGGCGTCTCGCCGAGGAGGCTCAGACCGGACGCCGAGATGAAGGCCCGCTCCAATCGCACCGGCGCGAGGTCGTCGTCGCCCACCGCGACCGGCCCCGCGCGGTAGGCCGCCAGCGCATCGATGGACCTGGCCGCATCGCGGATGTCCTCGAAGTCGGCGTACGAGACGCCTCCGCGGCGGGCGCGTGCATCGCGCGTCGAGATGTGCACGACGCGCTCCGGGTCGTCGATGGGCAGACTGCGCAGGGTGATCGCGTAGAACATCACGAAGAACTGCGTCGTGACGCCGATCCCGAGCGCGAGGACCGACACGGTGACGATGGTGAACGACCGGTTCCTCGCGAGGAGACGGGCAGCGAAACGGACGTCCCGCCAGGCGTCTTCGAGCCACCGCAGGCGCCGCGCGTCGCGGCACAGCTCCTTGACCTGATCCAACCCCCCGAAGTCGAGTCGCGCGCGGCGGCGCGCCTCGTGTTCCGGGACCCCGGCCCGCACGTGGTCGGCCACCTGCCGTTCGACGTGGTCGCGCAACTCGGCGTCGAGCTGATCCTCGATCCGGTCGCGATTGCGAAGCCGCCGCCACCAGCTCAACGCGCACCTCTGCTATACCTCATCCTTCTACATGTAACAGGACAACGTGTAGAAGGTCAAGGCATGGCCGCGGCAGGTTACGCTTGAGGCTTGGCTTCCGTTCACCCGCGCGGCCGGCGGGACGATTGCCGACTGGCAGCAACAGGCGACGTCGTTCGACGCCATTGCCGGCTACCGCTGGGGCACGCTCGACGTCATCGACGGCCTCCGCAGTCATCGGTTGAGCGGGTTGGCGGCGACCCCGGAGTTCTTCGACGTGTTCGGCGTCGCGCTGATCTCTCCCGGGTGAGACCGACTCGATTCGTCGTGCTCGGCGTCTCGACGACGCCGGTGCGGTTCCCTCCCCTCGAAGCCGACTTCGAGCTCGGCGTCGGCACCGTGGTGACGGATACGGGTGAGTCGCCGACCGCGGCCAGGTGGGCATTCCGGTGAAACCGATCACCTGTTCCGGCGCAAATCGATCACCTGTTCCGGCGCAAATCGATCACCCGTTCCGGTGAAACCGATCACCTGTTCCGGCGCAAACCA
>Ga0209754_1001020_pt1 | contig 31249 bp, 21 predicted proteins | sample MesohylBB_FD_187295 | JGI IMG/M metagenome (GOLD analysis project Ga0209754, IMG submission 187295) | Host-associated microbial community of the marine sponge Aplysina aerophoba from Gulf of Piran - sponge mesohyl, lysed by bead beating... | ecosystem: Host-associated > Porifera > Sponge >... | reverse complement strand
ACCGTCATCGAGCTCGCCCGCAAGCTGGCCGAGGAGGGTCTATCCCCGCGTGTGCGGGGGAACCGCTCCGAGGCTTACTAGGAGGGCGGCGTGACGCGGTCTATCCCCGCGTGTGCGGGGGAACCCGGCTTGCGCTGCCCTTGCCGCCGCATATCTGGGGTCTATCCCCGCGTGTGCGGGGGAACCTGACCGATTATCCGCCGAGCAGCGCCAGCCGGCGGTCTATCCCCGCGTGTGCGGGGGAACCAGCGTTGTTTGGCGCGTTGGGTTCTGGTGTCGGGGTCTATCCCCGCGTGTGCGGGGGAACCACACGGAAGTCGTAGCTCGTGGTGGTGTCGAGGGGTCTATCCCCGCGTGTGCGGGGGAACCATCGCGCTGCTCGACGCGGGCGGGGAACCCGGAGGTCTATCCCCGCGTGTGCGGGGGAACCGCCCGTTCCCGCCGCCAGCACGAACCCTGAACGGGTCTATCCCCGCGTGTGCGGGGGAACCAAAAATACGCAATGACCAAGTATGGCTGGGAGAGGTCTATCCCCGCGTGTGCGGGGGAACCGGAGAGATGGGGGCAACCCACATTTGCGGCGAAGGTCTATCCCCGCGTGTGCGGGGGAACCGCGGCCTTCTATTGGACGCTAACAACATCTACCAATCTATCCCCGCGTGTGCGGGGGAACCGCGGTCCAGTGTCTTCCTCATAGCCGGGTAGAAGGTCTATCCCCGCGTGTGCGGGGGAACCTCGAGAAAAAAACGAAGGAGGTAATGAAGTAACGGTCTATCCCCGCGTGTGCGGGGGAACCGCGGTATTCAGTATGGCGGTCAGTCCGACGAAAGGTCTATCCCCGCGTGTGCGGGGGAACCACGTGGCGCGCAGACTGTCACTGTCGCCGGATAGGTCTATCCCCGCGTGTGCGGGGGAACCCATGTTTCGGTAGAGGGCTGGCGGCAGCCTACAGGTCTATCCCCGCGTGTGCGGGGGAACCTTGATCCGAACACCAGCATCCTGGCGGTCAGCAGGTCTATCCCCGCGTGTGCGGGGGAACCTCGACAGGGTCTATCTTCCAGAGCAGGTCATCGGGTCTATCCCCGCGTGTGCGGGGGAACCAAGTCACCGTCTGCTATTGCGCCGCCTGACGGGGGTCTATCCCCGCGTGTGCGGGGGAACCCCGTCCCAGCCGAGCGTGCCGCCGCCGATCTTCGGTCTATCCCCGCGTGTGCGGGGGAACCAAGACTCTTACCATAGAGGCTGTAAGGCTACAAGGTCTATCCCCGCGTGTGCGGGGGAACCGCATACGGTGACCAGAACCGCATAGACGGGCGAGGTCTATCCCCGCGTGTGCGGGGGAACCCGTCGCCCGCAATCTGGGCGAGGGTTACGCCCGGGTCTATCCCCGCGTGTGCGGGGGAACCTATCACACCGAGATCATACGGGGGAAGTATCGAGGTCTATCCCCGCGTGTGCGGGGGAACCGCCACCAGCCACTCACCGTGCGGGATCCTCTCCGGTCTATCCCCGCGTGTGCGGGGGAACCGCTGTCCAAATAAGCGGCCCTGCGACAGGTGCAGGTCTATCCCCGCGTGTGCGGGGGAACCCCACAACTACCTGTGGCGTATCAGGCAAAAGCAGGTCTATCCCCGCGTGTGCGGGGGAACCTTTCAGCCAGTCCTTATCGGTACCCTCGTCGAAGGTCTATCCCCGCGTGTGCGGGGGAACCAAAAATACAGCTGCCTAATGCTTGATTTGGGAAGGTCTATCCCCGCGTGTGCGGGGGAACCCGGACGATGCAGTCGTTAATCAAGACACGAAAAGGTCTATCCCCGCGTGTGCGGGGGAACCTACGCTTACGCTCCGTCGGAGTAGCGGAAGCACGGTCTATCCCCGCGTGTGCGGGGGAACCCGTAGGCAAATCGTAGGCAAATCGTATGAAAGAGGTCTATCCCCGCGTGTGCGGGGGAACCAACTGATGAGCGCCCTTTCCGTATAACTCTGAAGGTCTATCCCCGCGTGTGCGGGGGAACCCAGATCCCGCAAACCGACCACTCGGACACAAAAGGTCTATCCCCGCGTGTGCGGGGGAACCCCGGCTCCAGGCGGTCGAATCCAAGATGGCCGAGGTCTATCCCCGCGTGTGCGGGGGAACCATCCTCAGCCGTCCAGGTGTACGTGGTCGCACCGGTCTATCCCCGCGTGTGCGGGGGAACCAGTGACGATCGATTGGCGGACTGGCTCGAAGGAGGTCTATCCCCGCGTGTGCGGGGGAACCTGGTCGGGCGTCGCCTCGTCCAGCAGCATGAGGGGTCTATCCCCGCGTGTGCGGGGGAACCGCGATAAGTCCTCGACCAATACCCTATCAGTCAGGTCTATCCCCGCGTGTGCGGGGGAACCAGGGTCTTGACTTTCATGGCCGCCTGCGCCGACGGTCTATCCCCGCGTGTGCGGGGGAACCTCTTCCCGACGAGCGGCAGGTCCTGCATACCGAGGTCTATCCCCGCGTGTGCGGGGGAACCTCGAGGAGCCGAAGGACGGCATCCGATCGGGCGGGTCTATCCCCGCGTGTGCGGGGGAACCCGCCGCCGGTTGCGGCCGGCAGAGTGAAAATCGGGTCTATCCCCGCGTGTGCGGGGGAACCAAAAATCACAAAACGGAGAAAATCATGCGAAGAGGTCTATCCCCGCGTGTGCGGGGGAACCAGGAAGCCCCCGCCTTCTCTCTCTCACATGGAGGGTCTATCCCCGCGTGTGCGGGGGAACCGAAACGTTTAAGCGCAGCATTTGAGATTCACGGGGTCTATCCCCGCGTGTGCGGGGGAACCTTCTCCGGCCAGGTGTGCAGCGCATCTGAGACCGGTCTATCCCCGCGTGTGCGGGGGAACCGATAAGGAGGTCCCAGGCGTGTTCCCGGAGCCGGGTCTATCCCCGCGTGTGCGGGGGAACCCCGGACAACGAATGCGAACTGTGCGGAGACGAAGGTCTATCCCCGCGTGTGCGGGGGAACCCACGAAGAAGTGCTCTCTTCCCGGTAGCGCAGAGGTCTATCCCCGCGTGTGCGGGGGAACCCGGATGGTGAGAGAGGAACAAGCGGCTCACCCGGGTCTATCCCCGCGTGTGCGGGGGAACCCCGCCAGCGTCCCTACTCTTTCCGACGTCCATGGGTCTATCCCCGCGTGTGCGGGGGAACCTGGTCATGGCGGTGTCTCCTAGTACCATTCATCGGTCTATCCCCGCGTGTGCGGGGGAACCACGGCCAGAGAGGTCAACTGCCGCAACAAGTAGGGTCTATCCCCGCGTGTGCGGGGGAACCTTACCTCCATTGGTCCTGGTAAGAATGCCATTAGGTCTATCCCCGCGTGTGCGGGGGAACCACCGTTGACTTGTCCGGGACGCGCTAGGCATTGGGTCTATCCCCGCGTGTGCGGGGGAACCTCCGCCTGGCGAGAGAACGGCAGCAGAAACGGGGGTCTATCCCCGCGTGTGCGGGGGAACCGCCTCCCTCTTTCCGCCGATGAGCGACGACGAGGGTCTATCCCCGCGTGTGCGGGGGAACCCCATCACGCCGTTGCTTGGCCCGCCGGCTGTGAGGTCTATCCCCGCGTGTGCGGGGGAACCCTGGAGTTGTTCGGTGGCGGCGGCAATCGTGATGGTCTATCCCCGCGTGTGCGGGGGAACCGCTCTATGGCCCGCTCCTCGCACTTGCGGTGGCGGTCTATCCCCGCGTGTGCGGGGGAACCCGTCAGCATCAACGAGAGCCCGTAGGATCATGGGGTCTATCCCCGCGTGTGCGGGGGAACCGATGAGGCCCCCGATCGCGGTTCCGATGATCAAGGTCTATCCCCGCGTGTGCGGGGGAACCCATCCAGCCTGTTTGCCAGCTGCTCGAACTCCAGGTCTATCCCCGCGTGTGCGGGGGAACCCCAAAAGGATGACCAGGACCGTTTTTTTCATAGGGTCTATCCCCGCGTGTGCGGGGGAACCTGCCATGCCGATATGTCGCGCAGCGGCCCGTATGGTCTATCCCCGCGTGTGCGGGGGAACCTCTTTCCAGTTGCCGATGATGCCGACGTACTGGGGTCTATCCCCGCGTGTGCGGGGGAACCAGCGATTTTCTCAGGTTCGTTAGCGAAATCCACGGTCTATCCCCGCGTGTGCGGGGGAACCATGCTCGTCGACGGCGCCGGCGCCGCCTGGCAGGGTCTATCCCCGCGTGTGCGGGGGAACCCCAAGGCGGCCGCGGCACGGGCCGAACTGGCCAGGTCTATCCCCGCGTGTGCGGGGGAACCTTCCCCCGAGCGGACTTGTCACGGGCGTGTCCGGGTCTATCCCCGCGTGTGCGGGGGAACCCCTATGAAGAGATCAAAAAATCCTGGCATATGGGGTCTATCCCCGCGTGTGCGGGGGAACCCGGCGGCGCCTTTGGCCTATGCGGCCGCTTGTCGGTCTATCCCCGCGTGTGCGGGGGAACCGGTCTTGTAGAGGTCGTAGACAGCCCAGCGGTGGGTCTATCCCCGCGTGTGCGGGGGAACCTTTTGCATAGCTTTGGGGGAGGTAGGGGCGAGGGGTCTATCCCCGCGTGTGCGGGGGAACCCTGAGCCTGTGGTCGGCGTCGGGGCATGTGCAGGGTCTATCCCCGCGTGTGCGGGGGAACCCGGCGGCGAGGGTCTGGTAGCTGGTGCGCTCCAGGTCTATCCCCGCGTGTGCGGGGGAACCGCGGCGATCCACACGAAGGCGCTGCTCGACAACGGTCTATCCCCGCGTGTGCGGGGGAACCCTGTTGTTGGCGTGTTCCATGTCAGCTCGATGGGGTCTATCCCCGCGTGTGCGGGGGAACCTCCCCGGCGGCGGCGCAACATCATCATTCCAGGGGTCTATCCCCGCGTGTGCGGGGGAACCGGTGGTGGCTAGCCCATCCCGGACGGAAATTTCGGTCTATCCCCGCGTGTGCGGGGGAACCGCCAGACGGCAAGGAGAAGTCCGATAAGGAGAGGGTCTATCCCCGCGTGTGCGGGGGAACCAAACGGATGGTCTGCCGAGGCCACCGCCACAACGGTCTATCCCCGCGTGTGCGGGGGAACCATGTTCGAGGGTGCGAAGGTGCGAGGGTGCGAAGGTCTATCCCCGCGTGTGCGGGGGAACCGCGATGGGCCAGGCCGGTCCGGGCTCCAGCATCGGTCTATCCCCGCGTGTGCGGGGGAACCCCGCTTGGGCTTGTTCTTCGGCATACATCCTCCGGTCTATCCCCGCGTGTGCGGGGGAACCCGTCCTGCAGTCGCCAGCGCAAAGTAAAGCGGGGGTCTATCCCCGCGTGTGCGGGGGAACCGCGTGTTCATGCTCTCGGCTCCTATCCGGTCAAGGTCTATCCCCGCGTGTGCGGGGGAACCCCTAAGCGATCTTTACTTGTTCTTACCTTCGCTATAGGGGTAACACCTTAATTGTACTTCACCAGGTAAACACCGTCAGCATCGACTATCTCCTTGGGCGCCTCTCCCAGTACCTGAATTCGCTGACCGCCCACCGCTGACGGTTCCCGCCAGGTCATTACGATCGAGCCCTGCCGCATCTCTTCAAACCACGCGGCAAGTACGTCCCATACCCTTCTTCGTATTCCGCTTGTCATGTTGGGCGACGTGTATACGCCAGGCGCTATTTCCAACATGGCCGAGGCGAGAAAGCCCCGATACCGCGCCGCCACATTGATCGTAACCACAACCGTCATCGGCCACCCCCTGATTCTCGCTGCGCCCGGGACGGCAGTTCCTGGACGGGCGCGATGTCTTCAAACAGTTTTTTGATGCGGTCGATCATTTCCGGAATAACGCGCTGGCTTTGAAGCATCTTTCCCGCCGTCTTGCGGGCCTGTCTCTCGACGTCCAGTTTCGGATTCTCCATCACAGCCTTGGCGGACTGGAACGCGGCGGGAAGCAGAACGGTGTCACGAAACAGGTCGGCAATGTCCAGCGCGAAGGCGTCTCCGCTATGTTCGTGAATGAAGCCCAGCTGCGGAATCGCGCCCACAGCCGTCACCGCAATCACGGCTGCGGAGGTTACGGCAACCGAGGCGTGGTTGATGGCCTGATTCGGAATGTCCGCGGCCAAAGGTTTTTTGCGGTCATAACGGCGTCCCTTCCATATGATGCCGTAGCGCTGGGCCAGGTTTTTGTAGGTCTGCCTCATGCGTGCACCCTCAATCCCGCGCAGAATGTCTATCTCGGTGTGCGGAACCAGCTCGCCCAGCCGCATCGCGTACATCCGGCGGGCGATGATGATGCGGCTGCCGGCGGCGTCGCCCCAGGCCCGCATCTGCCGGCGGGCCGTGTCCGAGCTGTCCGGCATGAGCGGCGGCGCGGTGTAGCAGCGGACACCGTCCTCGCCCACGGCGACCAGGGCGGTGCCGTGGCGCGCCATCAGACGCAGGGCGTCATGGCTCACAGTCGAGCCCGGCCCAAGCAAAATCATCGAAAGCGTTTGAAACGGAATGCCGTATTGCCCGCTTTCCAGCGGGCTCTTCGCATCGGCCGAGCCGTCCCGTTCGAACCGAAGCGTCCCGTCCCGCACGGTCAGAGCCCCCCGCGACAGCCACAGGAGGCCGTGGCGGTCGGCGTGCGGGATGCGGGCGGTCTCGAGTCCAAGTCTTCCAGGAAGCATCTCTCTTTCCCTTCTCCTCTATCGTGGTTCGTGCGGCGGTTCCCCCACACAAGGCGGATATTCAGTTGTTAAGGTTCGATGGGTCCGGGCCCGTCTGGTTTCCTTTACGAAAGACGCGGTGGACGCAGGAGCAGCATCCCGTAGCCATAGGCGCGGTGACGGCCTATGCCCCCAGCCAAAAGCTGCGCGAATCCTGCCGCGTCAGTGACGGTGAGAGCGCCCGACATTACGGCATCGGGGCCTTCGATTGGCCGGCCGCCGCGTCGACGGATCGCACGCGTGCGCTGAAACGACTTCAGGCTCGCCTCTTCCAGTTGGGCGCCCCCGCGCCGCCGAAACTGCTCGCGCAGCCAGTCCTTGTAGACATCCTCCCGACTGCGTTTCATCCCTCCTTTCGGATGCTGAATCGCCTCCCAGAGAAAAGCATCCCACTCCGTTCCCGCATGGCTTGCCGCCCTCTTCGAGCGGCGAATCGTGGGCCGGACCAATACTTCAAAGCCAAGCCGCTGTCCCGGCCTCCATGCGACAGGCATAGGCTTGCTCTTCAACGCCTCCACTTGCAGCGCAGCGCACTGCAACGGATCGGCATATTGCGCCGCCGCCTCTCGCAAGGCTGTCGCGTCGGCTTGAGCATAGCCATAGAACACGCCGCCCCGACTGCCTCTGCCCCGAGGCAGGATCATGCGAAAGGGCTTTGGCGCCCGCTCGCCGAAGCTTTCGGTCAGGAGGCAGTGCATGGCATAGCCTTCATCGAAGGCGTTGCGGCTTATCATCCGCTTTGACCCCGCCCAACGGTGGAAGGAGCGCAGGTCTATATCTGCACGTATCATCTGCAAGGGAGGCGCGGTCACGGCGGCCGGCGCATCCGCTCCGGTCAAAGCGGTCATTGTTGTTCGTCCTTTTCGGTCTGGGGCATGGCTGCGTCGTGCGCCGGCAGCCGGTCTCTTGCGACTGTTCCTTCGCATACCAGGCGGCCGCCGCCGTGCAGGCCGGAGGAGCGCCAGTTGCGCTGGTCGGTGAGCATATGGGTTCGGGATCTTTGCACAGCGGTCATGGATTCAGGCGTGTCGTTCTCGGGCCACAATAGCCGCACCGTCTCCGGTTCTTTGCGGTCATCCACGGGCACTGCCAGCAGGGCGGTCAGCGCGGTGTCGCCGTCGCTGAAACCATGGAGAATCGGCGCCGACGGCAGGCAGGGTTTGCGTCCGATGAAGAGGGGACGCGCCGGCCGTTCAAGCGCTTGGGCCAGCTCGTCGAGCGTGGGCCGGGTTTCGGGCGGCTCAACTCTCAGAGAGACGGTAAGGCGCATGTCGGCGAAGTAATCGCGAAAGCGCAGATGCGTGAAAGAGGCGCCGCCGCCGCCCTTGCGACTTTCCGGCTCTCCACGGGTGGTCCAATGTTTGGCGTTGGTCAACTGCGCGGTCTGGTAGTCCTGAAGGCGGGCCTGCCCGGCCGGTTCGCGATCGATGCGCGCGGCGAACACGAGCCGGTCCTGCAGGCGCTGGTGCCGCGCTCCTTCGATTCGACGCCAGCCCAGCGCGTTGGCCAGCAGGCCGGTGAGCATCGATGCAGCGGGGAAAGAACGGATCACGCCGTAGTTGTCGATGGTTTCGCCGCCGCAGGACATCAGCGGCGCCTCCAGACGCAAGATGAGATGTTTCATATGGACTCCAATCGTCGGCGCGACGTGTCGACGCCGTGAGCGGGCGAGATCAGTTTTCGCCGTTTTCGGCACGAAAGATATTTGAGGCCCAGTTCGCCAGTTCGTCCAGGGGGACGCGGTCTGCGCCGGGAATATCGAATTTTTCCAATGACATGAGGCGACGCGTTTCGCGCACGCCGTAGGCACTGTCCAGCTTGTCCAGATACAGGGCCAGAGCGCCGGCGGCCTGGGCGGTCTGCGGTGGTGTCGGCGTGCGGAAGGCGTTGGCGAGGCTGCGGGGCTGGCGCGAGCCGGCCTCGATCAGCATCAGGTCGGCATAGGCGTAGGGGGCGGTGGAGCCGAGCTTGGCGCCGGGCGATACGGTGGCGATAAGATGGACCAGATGCTCGATCACCTTCCCGGCAAGGCTTTTGTCGGCACCGTCCCACTCCTGCGCGTCGCAGCCTTCCAGATTGGAGACAAGACCGGGCAGGTCCACCACCACGTAACCGTAGAACAGCCCGGCGGTCAGCTCCATGTCGCCGATGTGCGCGGCGCCGGGGTCGTCCTCGTCGCCCTGCAGGTCGTCCACCACCGAGAAGTAGTCGCTTTCGCTCTCTTCGGCATGCACCGTGAAGGCGTGGGCGACGTGAATGGCGGCGTCGATGTTGGCGGCCGGGTCCGAGGTGACCATGCGGCCAAAAAGGGCACCGACTAGCCCACCCGGAAGCCGGGTCGTCTCTCGCATAGCGCGGAAATTACCGCCTTCGCCACTGCGTGTGTTGAAAATGTCCTTAGCTGCCTTTTGGGCGGCACTAACATCCTCCGGATGTTCAGTACAAATAGTAGCAGCCTTCTCACGGAGGTATTCAACTTCGGGCAGCCCGAGCAGAAGGGGCTGGCGACCGCTCCGCTCCGTCCCGCTGTCGCCGTACACACCCTTCTGGAAAGCCTCTTCGACGGCGTTGACGACTTCCTCGTTCGGACTGCTTCCATTGCGCAGCGGGTCAATGACGCGGCGCGTAACAATATCGCGCGAGCGAACCGCCGCCTCTACATCGGGAATGTTGTGCAGGGCGAACTCGTCTTCCGCTACCCGCCAGTGCCGTTTGAGGCATTGGGAAGATATGCGCGTGCGCACGGCGCCGCCGTACGGCATCCGCTTGGCGAGGCCGCTGTCGTCGCGGTTGAGCAGGGCGGCCGGATAGGCGTGCAGCGTGTGGATCTGGAGGAATCTTGCGTTGGTCATTTTTTCTCCCTGGTTGCGGTTTACTGTGACTGTGTTTGTGTCGATCGTCTTTCGGCTGCGTAGTAGGCGCGGGCGATGTTGCGGCGAGCGTTTTCCGCCCGGTCTTCGCGGTAGCCGTCGTAGAGGATAAGCTGCGCCATCTCCCGCCAGTCGAACGGCCGGCTTGCGCCCACCATGCGAAACATGCGCGCCAGCAGCGCCCGCATCATCGGCCCGCGCGCGGTGAGCAGGCGGTTCAGCCTGGTTTCGCTGAAAAATCCGCCGTCACGATGTTCTTCGCCTCCCAAATAGAGCGCCCGGCCTACGGGCGTCGTTGCGGAATGGGCGGACCGGTTTTCGGATGTGTTGGTCATCAGCGCGATGCCGTGCAGTATCAGCGCCCACTTGCCCTCGACGGCCGGGTTGCCCGCCAGCTCGTGATGCGCCAGCAGCCGCCAGAAAACGGCCGCGTCCGGCGCGTCGGGGTCCATGCGGCGCAGTGCGGCCAGGTCGCCGCGGGGAAAGTCTTTGCGCGCGACCGCGGCGGCAATGCGCGCTGTAATCTCTCCCCAATAGGGGCGCCGGCCCTGCTGAGCCGGCGCGTCGGAGGCCGGGGCGTCTGGTATATTGTTCACTCTTCATCTCCTTCCTTGTCAAACAGCTCTGGAAATCCTTTCGGCCCGCGTATGCGTCCTTCAAAGACGTTTTCGGCGCGCACGCGGGCGCGGTAGCGTTGAATCGCCGGGCACGACATGCCGTCCAACGCCGCGTTCAGAATGGCACGAGCCTGATCGATCAGGCTGTCGCGCCCGTTCATCAGCCAGTCATTGCGAATCGCTGTCCGTTCACCCGGGTCGGCTTCGAATTCGCGTTGCAGCGCCTCAAAGAAGCGTTCATCTGCGTAGTCGCCAAGCCTGTTTCCCCAGGGCGCGGCGCGGGCGCGCTGGTCGGGGCTGATGTTCTGCGTGTCGCCCCCGGCTGCAAATACGGAGACGGCGTGGCGAAGGATTGACTGAACCAGCGCAACCTGTTCGACCCGGTCGTAAGCGATTTCGCTCAGTTCCTGGGAACCGCCTCCTGTCCCGAACACGGCTGTATAGGTCTTTTTCTTCAATGGAACGGTGCGCTCGTAGTATCCTTCGGTCTTGCCCATGCCGCGCACCATGCCGCGGGCCACGAGCATCATATCCTCGTCGGAACGGCCTTCTGCGGCCGCAAGCTTTGACAGCGGAGGATGTTCCCAATCAGGGGACGAAATGTAGTCCACCGTCCGCCTGTAGGTAAAGCCGCCGTGCGCCAGCGTCAGGGCCTTGCCTTCCTTCTCGTTAATTGGCGTCCAGGGGTCGCCCGTCCTGCCGTTCAACTGCTTTGCCTGGACGCGCTCCCCTTTGGAAGTCGCCCTTGTTGCATAAAGGCGGTCTGCGGAAACGGCGTGCAAACGAATGCGGCGGCAGACTTCAACGAAACATGGAGAGACCGTGCCAAACCGCAGCGCCTCCGCTTTCGAGCCATCCCAGGGGAGAGTCCAGAGAAGGCCCGGTCCTTCAATGTCCATTTCATATTTGTAGGCTATCTCCTCCACGTGCGTGAGAAGCGCGGCAATGTCCCGCCGCGCGTGCGCGCCCCAGCGCAAGGAAGGCGTGATGCTGAAGGCGGGTCTGCTGCTCGCCCCCCCGTTCATGCGAGCGATGCCGTAGTTTCCCGCACCCATAAACCCTTCCATCGTCTGCAAAGTCAGCAGCGCGAAGAGCCAGTCGTCCGGGTCGGCGTTGACCGCGACATTGATTTTGAGATCGTGGTTCTTGCCGGTGACGAGCATATCGAGTTCATCGGGCGTTTCGACGCGGTTCTTGTACTCTTTGCGTCTGTCCTCGGAGGAGGCCGGGGGTTGCATGAATGCGGGTTTGGCCAAGTCGTCTACGACGAGATGCCAGGGCTCGTCGTCGGGGAAGTCGGAAGTAAGGCCGCGCAGCAGTCGCCGCCACGCCTCCGCAGGAAGCGGAGGCTCGCTCAGCCCGGCGCGCTGCACAGCCAGCACGCCGAGTTGCACCAGGAAGGCGTGCCAGGGGTGGCGCTGGTGGGGCCGCAGCGCCGGAAAGGCGTCGATTTCGTCGCGCATCAGAGCGGCATAGATTTCCGGCAAGGACGCATGCGCCGTTGCCCCGCCTGAAGTGGACATTCGAATGATGGGATCTATAAGGATGTTTCTATCCATTTGACACGGGCCTCCTTTTTTTGATATTGTTCCCGCGAATGCGCAGAGAGCTTTGGGAAAGGGTATGAACTAACCTTGTTTCTATCAAGACTTGGCTGTTGTGATACCTCGTCCAATTGCTGTTGCCCGGCATGTCAGCGAAGTGTGTGCTTAGGCGTAGCTGCGTGCACTTTGCAACTCGTGATTCCTCACGAATCTCTTCTCTTGTGAAGAAAGACCTTTCCATTTTGAGAAATTGCCTCCAAAAAGTTAAACTGCTTTGATGTACTTTATGATTACGTATTCTAACTTAAAGTAGTCTCGAAGTCAAGACACTTTGCCTTTCTGCAGGGATACGCTAACGTAACGCTAATAATGTTGCCCCGTTTTCGCGGGGATAGACCGACTTACTCGTACAGTACCTCAGGTTCCCCCGCAGACGCGGGGTCATTCAAAACTTCAACGCAGCTAGGATTGCAGAGAGTCATCTTGCCAAGCTGCCGCAGTTGGCGTGCTCTTCACACCCGCCGCAACCCCAGCCGGTCATAGCGCAACTCGCGCCCGCCGACCTGAAATGCAAATCCGCCTTCGATCAGGTCCGGCTCGATGGGCTCGCCGCCTGGCTGAACGCCCCCCATGTGCGCCGGAATCGCCATCTCGGCGATTGTTGTCTGCGCAGAAAACGGGCTGGGCGGGGGCGGCTCGAACTCCACCTTGATCCCTTCGTCCCCCAGCCTGGTCCGAATCCTCTCTTCCACGCTGCCGAAGAGGACGTCTTCGTTGTCGGTCAGGAAGGACCTGTCTCTGCGCGCGACCGCGCTGTGGGCAGTCAGGTCGCCGGCAATTCTGACGCCCGCCATGTCTCCGCCGTGCGCGATCCAGTCGTCGCCCAACTCGTTTTCGATTTCCTCCAATGCGTCGGGATGCGTGCTCCGTTCCACCAGCTGCCGGTTCATTTCAGGTATGCGCCAGACTGTCCCTCCCCCCATCAATCGCCGAGTCGCCTCCAAAATGCGCAGGTCCTCGTACACAAAGCCATTCGGACCCAGACCGTTGGTGTCCTTCCTCTGCGTCAGCAGGGGAGTAAGGTCTTCGGCGGCGGGCATCAATACGAGGCAGACCGGGTCGCGAAAACCTCCAGGCCGGTCTCTGCCCGCATGCCGGTGCAGGCGGCCGATGCGTTGCAGCAACACATCGACCGGGCACAGGTCGGTGATCAACAGGTCGGCGTCGATGTCCAGCGACTGTTCCAGCGTCTGCGTGCCCACAACGACAAGCCCGCCGGCGGCGCGGTCTTTGCCCAACAGCGCCTCAACGCGTCCGTCCAGCCGCTTGCGGTCGTCGACTGCGAATCTGCCGTGATGCAGCGCGGGCAGACCGCCGAGCGAAAAGAGGAGATGCCGTTCAGCGGGCGCGGTTGCCTCTTCCAATGCCTGCTGCGTGCGAATTGCGAAGTTGACGGTGTTGCGAACGATGAGGACCTTTGCGCCGGCGCGCGCCGCCTGCAGGGCACGGCCGGCGACGTACGCAAAGTCCGGCATGGCGGGCGCCGGTTCGATACGGACCGTCTTTTCTCTTTCGTTTCCGCCCGCGGCGGCAACTTCTTCCGTGCCGTCGCAAGCTGTGCCGACGGCGGGATAAGGCGCATCGATTGCGCTCTGCAGCGTGCAGGGTTGCGAGCGGGCGCGACGGTTGCCCAACAACCAGCGACGACGCGCGACCGATCCCAATGTGGCTGACATCAGCAGCGCGTACCCCCCGGCGTTGCAATGCGCGTCCAGCAGCGCCTCCAGAATGGTCCGCATATAGGGGTCGGAGGCATGAACTTCGTCCACAACCAGCAGGTTGCGAGAGAGACAGGCGGCGCGCATATGCGAATGTTTGACCCGAAGCGCGGCCATCATGGCCTGATCCACCGTGCCGACGGCGATCTGCGCGGCCAGATACTGCTTGGCGCTTTCGGCGGCCCAGCGGCGGTTGCGCGTTGCGTCGTCGGGGTTGTCATCCCACCAGACCTCGTAGTCGTGCAGAAGTTTGCCGCTGGCGTCTCCAGCGCGCAGATAACCCGGCACCGCCAATAGAGGCTCTGGCGTCGAGTCTCCAGGAAACAGACTGCCGACAAAGCGTCTGATTCGCTTGTGGCTCTGGCTGGCCGCGGCGCGGGTGGGCAAGGCGAAATAGATGCCGTCGACCAGGCCCTTCTCATACATGCGGGCAAAGCGCCACAGGGCCGCTTCAGTCTTTCCCGATCCGGTTTCGGACTCGATGATTGCCAGCCGTTGGTCCAGCGGCGTCGCGCATGCGGCCTGTTGCTGGATCGAGTTTGGGGAGGCCGCGTCCTCGAACCCGAAAAGGCGGCTGAACTCCGGTACGCCTTGAAACTCTTCCCGCTGTTTCGCTATGTCGAGGCCGATTGCGCGGATCGCTTCTGCGGCCCTGGCGCGAGCTAGGTCGATGTAGTCGTCCTGCGGCTGGTCGTGGAACGGAAACCGGTTCTTGTCGGAACCGATCCAGTCGGCCAGCGTACACAGGCCCAGGAAGGCATGTTGGAATTCGGGCGGGGAGGGCAGCGGCGGCGCTTCAGGCGCAAACGCGGCCGGAAACCATTTTCGCGCCAGCCTTGCAATGCGCTCTACGCATCGCTGCGGGTCCAGCTCGCCGAAGGGGCGCCAGATCGCCGGGTTGGGCCCGCGCTTCCGCAGGTTGAGCGGCAACCCGTGATGCGAGAGCGCGGCGATGAAGAGCGCGCAGACCGTCTCGCCTCCACGGTCGTCCCAGCCCAGCAGATCATTCCAACCCAACGCGGGAGGAAGCCATTGCGCGGTCTCGCTGTCGGCGCCGGTCAGGACGGAGGCAAAGTCCTGGACGTGTCCCGTGCGCGGCGGTCTTTTGCGCTGCGGAGGCAGATCCTCGGTCCGCCAGATCTGGGCCTGAAACCCGACATTCACCTTGCCAATGTCATGCAACGCCGCGAGCACACACAACCGCGCTGCAGTCGTCCCGTCCAGGTCACTCAGCCCGCCCGCGCGCGCCAATCGCTTCCGGATCGTCGGCTGTGCCAGCAACGCCTCAAAGCAGGCCGCCACATCCGCAAGGTGATGCTCCAGCAGATGAACGCGCTGTTTATCCTGTCTATCTGACTTTCCCCAATGATATTGCGTGTATGCTGGCAAAATCTCTTTTCCTTAATTCCTTCTTGCGACGACCGGGTAATTGACTTGATACGTTATCTCTCCACCGGAAAACATCTCCTCTTCCACGATAAACCATGCCATTCTTCGAAGTTCAGGAGGAGAGCCACAGGCTTCTTTACTGCATCGGCTTCGTCCGACTCTGCAGAGATGGTCAAGTCTCCTCGTCGCGAAGGTAGTCCCAGCCCTTCTGCGTCAAAGAGACTATGGCCCAATCCCTGGAAAGAACGCCCCTTCCGATGATCAGACCCTGCTCAACGCACTGCTCCACGCACTGCTCCACATGAAAGTGCACCTGCGCATACGCGTAATCCCTAGGAATATCTTGATAATGCAGATTAGGGCTCGTTGACCTTTGTCTGAACAACGACTTCCGGGGGCAAATTACGCCTGATCGTCGAAGGGCGGGGCAGCTGCGCAAAGAAAATTCGATACGCCTTTGGTCTTCTCCGCGTCCCTCCGCGTCCTCCGCGGACAAAAAGGTGTTCTTCGCGACTCTTTGCCCTGCATATGTTTTGCGGAGAACGGCCGCCCGTGATCGGTCGCAGCTCGACCTCCACATGGCCCATCGATCAGTGGTGCGAGTTAACGGCCCGCCTTCGATCCCGCTTAGTGACCACGCAACCAGTACAAGGAGGGACGATCTGCATTCACTGTCAAGATGCGTAGATGCAGGTTGTGCTTTCGAAATAGTCGGAATAGTTTTGCCGCGTGCCGCATATCCTCCTCCACTATCTGACTTCTGATAGTTTCAGGGATTGCCATACGTCAATACTTCTCTCTTATGTCGGTCAGTCTGACGCCAGCTGGCCGCCATGCGCCTCGTTCAAACGCAACGCGCCCGCGGCCTCGCCAAATAGCGCGCTGTACGCCGGCCCGCCCGCGTCCAGCGCCGCGGTCGGGTCCTCGCCTCGCAACAGGAACTCTTCGATGCGGTCGCAGCACTGATGTACGATCGCGTCCTTTGCGCTCCGATCGGTCTCGCGGTCAATGATCGCCTGGACCTTTCTGACCAGCGCATTATACTGGCTGGCCGACAGTACCCTCGCAATCCGCATGAAACGATCCCGGCCGGGCGGGCGCGGTTCCGGCTCCGCCGCCGTCTCTTGCGAGCTCGCGCCGTTGACTTTGGCAGTTGACGTTTTCACCATCTGTTCGGTGTCATTTCTTATTTCTCTTTTTGTTTCTTTTTTTACTTCCAACTTCTGACTGATCATTTTGATCGGTACGTACTGATCATTTTGATCACTACTACCGTTCATTTTGATCACTATGTGGTGATCATTTTGATCACTATCGGGCAAGTTTTCCCGATTGCGATCATTCTGCACGGTATCGGGCAGAGCTTGTTCCCGATTGTGATCATTTTGCACGGTATCGGGCAGATTCCGTTCCCGGTTGCGGTCATTTTGCGCGGTATCGAACAGGTCCTGTTCCCGATTGTGATCATTTCGCACGGTATCGGGCAGAGTTTCCCGATTGTGATCATTCTGCACGGTATCGGGCAGCGGGCGGCCGTTGACGATGGCTTCGATCACCTCTTCTCGGAAGAGGTAATGGTAGATCTTGCCGGGCCGCAGCCTGCCCCGCTTGTCGATGTAGGGCTGTTTTTCGCGCGTGATTAGGCCCTTGTCGGTCAGGGCGCGGGCCGCACGCCGCACGGTTTCGACCGGCAGCCCCGATTCGAACGCGATCGTCTCCTGGGTCGGAAAGCAGTAGCCTTCGCGGTCGGCTTGAATCAGAGCGCGGATAACCGTCAGCTGCGCGGGGGTCAGCTTGTGCCGTTCACGCAGATGCGTCAGCCCGCCGTTCTTCTCGATCCTCTGACAATCCTGATAACTCATTGTCGCCTCCCTTTCCCATGAAGAGAATAGGCCGCAGGGCAGGCAGGCAGACAACGCACAGTATTCGATTGTGGACTTGTGGGTTGTGGGTAAACATGTGGCACGTCTCTTTGCCGGGTATGCCGCCTGCCAAGCGGCAATGTTTGATGGATCGATCCTATCACAGGGCCCGGGAACGACAAAACCCGCCGTTTGGCGGGCCTTGCGGACGGTTGGCGGGCCGTCGGGTATCAAACATACCATCGAGCATAGAGACGGTAGCTCTCTGGATTTCGCCGCTCATTGGCTCCCCAGCGGCTGGGTCGACAATCGTTCGTCAGTGCCCCAATTCTACTCGACGCCAATTGGGGTGTCAAGTCTGTTCAGCGCCGAAGGCGCCCCATAGTCGCCGACTCGTCGCCGATTCGTCGTCCTATCGCGCAAATTGGCCACCCTTCTTTTGGACCGGACCCACCGAATACACCCTTTTGCGCATATATTGATACATGTATCAATATATGTTGAGTTGCATTATTTACATCGGGGAAGGATTTGGAGCGTGCCGGCGTCGGCAATCCGCGGGCCTGAGCGAGGACCAACCCTTTTCGGTTGTCGCTGTGCCCCGCAAAAACGTGCACAATGAAATCGCCCGTCAGAAGGCGTTCTAGGACTGGATAGTCATCGACGGAACGCCGCGCGACAACGCCGTCACCCGCTCCTGCCTGATCGCCGCCGACCTGGTCGTCATCCCGATTGAACCGTCGGCGCTGTCGGCCTGGGCCTCCGACCGGCGCCCACCGCAGGTTCAAGCAGCTGGCCGCGGCGCAGGAGACAACCATGTCCGACCTCTGCCGCGCCTGGGTGGAAGAGGCGCTGGCACATCATTTTGGCTAATCGCGCCCAAGGACACCATTCACCACATCCCCCATGAAACGATTTCTCAATTTCGTCTCACGCCTTCTCTTCATCATCGCGGTCGCTGTCGCCTTCATCCTGCTCGGTATTCTCGTGGTGCGGGTGGATGACCTGGCAAAGCAGGTCGCCGCGCTGTCAACACGCATGCACGGGCTCGAGCAGGGGGGCGCGGCCCAGCCCGGGAGCGGTTCGCAGGGGGGCGCGCCGAGCAAAACACCCACGCGCACGCCCACGCCGACCGGGCCCACGCACACGCCCGGCCCGACCCGGACGCCGACGCCCACGCGCACAGCGACCTTCACGCCGGTGCCTACCCCCTATTTCATCGTCAACAGCGACTGGGCCAATGTCAGAAAGGGACCCGACCCCGAATACCCGATCATCGATGCCATCCCCAGGGGCGAGCAGCACGACATCGACGCCCGCAACCCCTCCGGCGCCTGGCTGGAGTTCTGCTGCGTGAAAGGGCAACGCGGCTGGATCTATGCGCCTCTCGTGGACGTAAACGTCGAAGTGACTGTAATTCCGACAGTGAGTGCCACCCCAACCGTCCCGCCGTCGCCCACACCTACACCCACCAACACGCCGACACCACCCCCCACACCACCCCTCGTACCATCCCCCGGGTGTGACCCACACAATCCACTCGGAGAGGATTGCGATTGTGGGGATTTCAGCACCCACCGACAAGCGCAGGCGTTTTTCATTGCCGCTGGCGGACCGGACAGCGACCCACACCGGCTGGACGGAGATAGAAACGGCCTCGCGTGTGAACGCCTTCCCTAATGATAGGGAAATCCATGGTTCGCCCGCGTTGGTCACGGGTGAGAACAGGACGGTCGAGACGCAAGGACTGGAAGAGAGACGTGAGTCTCTGCTGTCCGTCCAGGATGAGCCGATCGGCTTCCCGATTCTTCGGTGTTGGTGCGCCTTCCAGGGGGCGCTGCTTAAATCGGACGGTCTCACCTCCCGCCCTGAGCATCATCACTGTGCCAATCGGATAGCCCAAGGAGATACTTGCAAGCAAGCTTCGAACGTGATCGTCGTCCCAAACCCACCCCCGCTGGAAATTAGGCAGTTGCGTACTCCCGTCCGCAGCCTCTCCGAGCATCCCGTCGAGTGATTCCTTCTCAACACGAAACGTCGTAATATTCATAATGGGCCCTCATAGACTCTGTTTCCCGCTGCGACCAAGAGAAGCTATCCCCCTGCATGCATGCCACCTTGAGCACGGCGCGATTATCGCATGCCGGAATAATCACGATATGAACCCACTCCAATGACGCAGTGCAATACTTAACGGCGTCTCGATCCAAGTAGTGAATCGCGGTGCAACAGTTTCGACATCCCCATCCCACGTGAAGGTAAACGAATCGACGGTGCAATTATAGAAATCGGGATCGGACGGTTCTTCAGAATCTTCCATTCTGTCTTTGACGATTTGCGCAAAAGCAGTCGCGGCCATAATCCCGGTTAGCTGTCGGCCTACATGATGAAGGGAGATAACAAATATAAGGCGCGGTATTCCAGACTGGTTCTCTGGATTGATGGATAATTTGGTAAAGAACCTGTCTTCATTCAAGTTAGCCCAATGACTGGCATCCCTCGCAGTTTGAACCACCTGTGCCCGGTACCGGTGTTCTTTGTTGTTGTCTGGCCCGCCCACATCGATGACGCAATCTACAGTAAGGCCAGCTTCACGAAGCTGCTGACGAATCGGAGCGTCTTGAGATTCCAGATATGTTTTGGCCGTCTCCCGCAGGGAAGAAGCGACACGATTGACCGAGCGCAACTGAGCTAGTCTATCTCGTTGCCGCCGCCTGATCTGCCCGGCTATATGATCCAGAACCTGACTGACCATGCCGGAGTCTGTGACAGGCTCCGGCTCACCCAATGCCTCAAAGATCATCTGTCTTTCCAATCGAACAATGAACTGAACGAACGGATTGAGATCGCCGGCGTCAGCAGACTCTAGACAATCGATATACTGTTTTCGATCGTCCCGTGTTACAACAATGGGCAAGTACTCTTCCTTTACCAAATGCCAGGTTAGCAACGCTCGTGCAACTCTTCCGTTTCCATCTTGAAACGGGTGAACTTGTGTGAATCGGTGATGCAACCAGGCTGCAATCAGGAGCTTGTGATAGCTGTCGTTTGCCGTCTCGAATTCGTGATATAACTTGACTAGATTATCGATTTCGCTATCTACTTGGTCAGGAGGACAGTACTCATGAATCTGGCCGTCAGGCCGGGTTGGATTGTTGGGTTGCGTCTTGAAACCACCCTTATCCAGTTCGGTTTCGAAAACATGACCGAACTGATTAACAGCACTGTAGGTGGCTTGGTTTCGAGTCAATAATTGATGGAGTTCTCTGATGTAATGCCCGGAAAGCGGTCTCTCGTGTCTGATGGATTCAGTCACAAATTCTGCCGAATCCTGATGATCTTTCAAGACTTTGACGAGATCCTGGGGATCACGGTCCGTGGCAGTGCGATCAATCAGGTCTGCGATGAGGCCGTGTTCTACGAGGGTTTGGGTTGTGCCGCGGTCAATAGTGTAAAGCCCTTCTATGATTCCTGTTTCAATCGCCCAGCGGCGGTCCAGGCGCTCCAGAAAAGCCCTGTAAGCGTCAGGATTTGATTGCTCGCGTTGTCTACGAAAGCGCAGCCACTGCTGGTGAAGCGAGTCAATCTCTTGGAAATCCATATTGGAAGTATGGGTGTTAAGGCCCTCTAAAGGCTGCCACTTGTGTGCAGGCATAACTCAGATTTCCCTATCTACACGATTCATCGATTGTTCTCTACGTCCGACCTGCTAGAGTTCGTTGACGTTTGTCTGAAAGGCGATCGGCGAAGGCAAAGTACAGCTGATCGCGAACGGCTGCGCACAGAAAATCCGATCCCGCCCTTGGTGTTCTCCGCGCCCCTCTGCGTCCCTCCGCGGACATAAAAGCAGTTCTCCACTTCACTTCGCGGATCAATCGGTTTTGTCTGTCATCGGCATAACCAACCCTCCACGCACCCCTCACCGCAACCCACCCCTTCCCAACCTCAACGCCTCCAACGCCTCCGAAAGCAACGCATTTATCCTCTCCACCTTCTCCCCGTCAGGCTCCTTTTCACCCCCAAACTCAATCCGAACCTTGAACACGATCCGATCCCCAGCCGCGGCTTCCAGAATCTCCGGCATCAGCTCTGCAAGGTCCTGTATCCCGTGCCCCTCCAACGTCGCCTCGGCCGTTAGCACCCCCTCCTGGTAGTCATCCTTGAAGTCCCGGATCACGCCAGGCTTGGCCGTCGGCGTCTGCAGCAGAACACCTTGAGCCCCCGACAGATCCGTATCCAGGGGAGCGCTCCCTTCAGCCAGCTCCAGCCACTGCGCGCGAATCCCTTCGCCAATCGCGGATCGAACCGCGCTCCACGGCAGATTCACCCCCCGCTTGGCTGAGATGGCGGTCATGATGGCCAGCGCACTGCTCTTGCCGTCCTTCCACGCATCCGCAATCTCCTCCGCCATCAACTCGCCCACCGCAATCGGTTCCAACGGCGGTCTCAGTACGGCTGACGGAGCAAGTACCCCGGCGGGGATCGGTTCGCCCAGGATCGAAGCGGGACCGTTGGTCATCCATACTGACCCCTGGGCGACCGCCTGCGAAATAGCCTCACTGACCTGGTCCGGCTCACACGCCGGAATGAAAAACGTATCCTCGTACCCCTCCATCGGTACCTGCACGGCACGTTCGCCCGCGAAATAACTGTGCACGGACTGAACGCTGATCTCATCCCCCTGCCAGAGCTCCGGGAGCACACCGTACGCAAGCAGCGCCGGTTTGAGGTCGCTAAGCGTAGCCGACACCGGCAGACAGACCTCCAGGCTCGGTTCACGCATCACGCTATCATCGATCCGTGTGCGCCAGTAGCTCTTGTACGTCCGGTCGGGCCGCATTGTGCGCCCCACCCAGATTCCGCTCTCGATTCCTTGGACAACTGTGTCCAGAATCTCCTTATGGCGTAGCATTTTAGGCAGTCTGGCGTTCTCAGCGAAGGCGCCCACCAAGTTTTTCACGCGCCGCGCCGGCTCGCCCTCGCGCCACAGGTCATAGGGGCCGTTCGGCATCATCGCCTCCGCGCTGATCGCCGTCTCCTGGATGCGGGCGCGCCGGTCGGCTTTGATGGTCGTGAAGAGCGGGTCGCCGGTCGCCGCGATCCGGAAAGCGTGGACATCATTGGCCTCGTTGACGGTGACAACGATCGAATAGGCCTGCCTGATGCCGTCTGAAATGCGCTCGCCGGCCGCCCGCGTCTCCGCGACAAGCATCTGCGCACGGATCTGATCAATCGGCTGATCCTTGAGCTGCGTACCGACCTCCTGCCAGCCAAGATGGTGCCGAATGCGATCTCGGGCGCTCTCAAGTCCATCCTTGGAGGGAACAGCCAGAACGACAGCGTTGCGATAGACGCGCGGGCGGTCCGCCGCCGTCGTCTCTTTGATGAAGCGTATCGCCTCCGCGCTCGGCTTGCCGGACTCCGAAGCGGCCCCGGGGCCGAGGACGGCAAAATGAAACTCGCCGTCGTCCTGCACGTCCCTGGGCGCCTGTGGCAGTGTATGCACCCGGGCGCCCGCCGCAGCCGCGCCGCCCGTCAAAGATTTCTCTTTGCGTATCGCCTCGATGAGCTGGGATTCGATCAGCTGGGGCGGGACCCGGTTCCGGCACGCGTCGTCGTGCATCTGCCGCAAATTGGGACGGTTCCCCAGCCGCCAGGCCTTGGGCAAATCCTCCGCGCCGTCGCCGCCCCCTCTGTCTGCGCCCATCTCCACCTCATCCAGAAACCAGGACAGATAAGTCCAGCGCACCAGCGCCTTCTCCAACTCGATCTTGTCAGGCCTCATCGTGCCCAGCAGCAGCAGCAACGCCCGCGTCTGCGCCTTCTGCCCGACCGGTTGAGAGCTGAGAAAGACCGAAATGACTGCCTGTTCTAACTCTCGACCGTTCAGGCCGCTCGTGTCCGATTGAATCGCCCGCGCTTTGTCCAGTTCGCCTTCGAGGATCGGCCGCCACGCCTGGTGGCCGCCGGCGCTTGCTTCGGCAGTGGCGATGGCGGCCAGGTCGCTGGTCGCTTCGGCCAGTTCCCCCTCCCCCGGCCTGTTCAGAAAGACGTTCGGCCCTACTAGGGGGTTGGTATCCCACTTCTCCGCGTCCCGCAACGCGATCGCAAAGGTGCGCAGGATCCCGCGCGTACGCTGGAATCCATCCATCTGGGTCCAGCGGCTGTAGAAGATTTCGGTAAGATCAGGGTGAAAGGGATAGCTTCTGAGATATCTATCCTCGGTTGCCTTGCGCCCCTTCTTAGTCTGTGCATCGAGCGCAGCCAGGCTGCTTACGACCGCTGTAACGTGCGAACTGAAGCGACCCGGGTCACTTATCGACTCCGGTTTGAAGAAGCGCCGCCGCAGGACCTCGGACACATCCTCCCGGCTCACCGGGCTGGCGTCCTCCTCCGTCTGGCGCCCGAAGACTTCAGACACCTCGCGCAGGATCTCATTGCCCAACCGGTCGTGCTTGCCGGGATCGGAGGCGAGCAACGAGGCAACCATCGCGCAGCGGTCCACCTTGACGACCGCCTGCGTCAGATATTGAAAAAAGGCGACCATGCGCCCGCGCGCCGATTGCTCGGTCTCGACCTGCGCCCGCAGATACATCAACGCTTCGTCCAGGAGTACGAGCGTGGAGAGCCCTTCCTCCTGCGGCTTCGATAACAGACCAACGATCAGGGGTTCCGCCGGCGGCGTGTCTCGCTCCTCATCTTTTCCACTGGCACTGATCATGCGCAACCCGTTGGCTCCAGCCAGTTGATAGGCAAGAACGCTCCAGGGATGCCTGAGCATCCTGGTGGACCCGTCGGGCGCGGGTGTCTCTACGCCCAGCTCAAAGTCGATCTTGTCGAAACAGAGCGCGGCGACCCGCGCGTGCGGCAACCGAAAGTCGATATGCGCTTTGAAGTCATGCACGGCCGGCAGGTCCGGCAGCGTGGAAGGGTCATGGACAAGATGGCGCAAGGTGATCAATGTGTGCGTCTTGCCGCCGCCATAGGTGACCGACAGCTTGCGATAGGCCTTGTCGCTGCGGCCCGCCAGGCGCATCGCCACGTCCCGCACCAGCTCGCGCAGGTTCAACGTCGGGTAGGTCAGGGCGAAGAACTCGGCCGGATCTTCGTAGACCTTGCGCTGTCCCTTCTGCAGCAACACGTCATACAGATCGGCGGCAAAGACGGCCAGCGACAGCTCGCCGCTCTTCAGATCGTCGCGCAGGCTTACGACCTCGTGCCAGGGTGTCAAACTGCGTTTCTTGCTCATCTTGTCCTCTTTGCACACAACTGAATCTTCTGCAGCTGCCTGGGTGCGCAGGCCCATTGGTATCTGGAATTTGTCCAATAACGTTGAATAGAAAGGGGGGTATCTCCGCTTACCTTCCTGGGAGCATTAGGTAGGAATACGGAGCGAGTTGATATGGCGGTAACCTCTGCTTCTGTATGCAGACTGAATTAGGGCCCGTCGACCTTTGTCTGAACAGCGATTTCCGGGGGCAGAGTGCGACTGATTCGCGAGCGGCTACGCACAAAAAATTCGATACGCCCTTGGTGTTCTCCGCGCCTCTCCGCGTCCCTCCGCGGACAAAATGATGTTCTTAGTGGCCCTACTGCATTGTTCTCATCGGACTGCTTTGGGGGACGACAGGCGGCAACAGCGACGCATCATCATTGTCCTGCCGCCGCCGTATCTCCCCGGCCAGCTCGACAAAACGGGCATAGCTGCCGAAACGGTACGTTGTTCGCTCGTCTTTCGATATCTGTCTCCACTTCTCTTTGCCGGTCCCTTTCCAATAGGCGATTATGTCGAATTCTACCCAACCCGGTGATCAGCTCGCGCCTTTCTTCTCGCAGCGATGAGATTGCGCCTGAGCCTCTCAGCCCAATGCTGAATACCGCTATCCTTAGTTTCCCTTGCACACCTCCGCACCGCAGCATGAAGTACTTTATTGTTCTTTAGGTTTTCGACGACCTCTAGTCGCGGGCGAACGGGGCCCCGAATTAACCACTCCGCTGCGTCCCATGCCGGATCAAGTTTGCTCTCTGCCAATATCGCTTTTCTTGCTTCTTCTTCGATGCGAGAGCCTATGTCTTTGGGAGTCCAACCGAATATGAGCGACAATAGCGCACGTAGAATCTCACGATAGACACGGCCAATCATTCCTCCGTATGTGTTGTTTCCACCCTCGATACTCGCGTACCTGTTTGCTACAAAGATTTCAGCTTTGCCATGTTTCCGAAAATAATCAACAATGTTTGTGTTGCGCTGGATGTTTGTGACGACTCCTAGGTATTGTATGGCGCTGTCGAAACATCGCTCTAGTTCATTGAATGCCGTTGGGTTGTGTTGTTGAACATCCGCCAATAGTCGATGTAGTTCATGCCCGCGAGAACGAACCTGCTTCTCTGACAGGCCGCCGTCTAGCAGAATCGCCTTTAGGCCCTTCTCGATTGCTTCGTGAGCGTTTCTTGTATTCGCCCGTGCCTTAGCATTTGAGTATGCTATGGAAGGAGCGCTAGTCAAGAAAAGTCTGTCTAAGAATTCATTCTTAGGTTGTTCATCTAGGTTTCCCACATAACCCAAAAGGTCATTTGTGTCGTCGAATGACGGTCTTTCCAGTTCATCGAGGGCATACCGTAGATCCGCCCATATGTCTTGCTTGTTTAGCGACATTTTAATACCTGCCTTTCAGCACACACAGAACAGAGCCCATCGTCGTCAAGCATGATCAGACATTCAATTGAATAGTTGTCTCGCCAGTCGATCTCCCGAATATGGTTTCAGCATCGACTCTCAAATCAACGCCCGCAGCTTCCCCCGAAAGTACTGGAAACTGGGGGATGCGTTGTTCTCCACATCCATCAGCGGGGAGATTTTCGTCGCCCATACCGACTTTTCCCTGCCCACCGCTTTCCCTTTCTTTCTCTTCAGCGCTCTTGAGCCGCCCGGGAACACAGCGTCCGCCAGAAGCTCCCATGTCCCGCATATCGAATCATTGGCGTAACCGTTCAAGACAGCGTCCCTGGCCTGCGGATACGCCGCTTTGATCGCGTGTATGTCGCCGAGCAACCAGGCCTCGCCTTCTTCGATAGCAATACAGAAGCGTGTGTCCGGTCTTGGGTTGCACGCATGGAGGACTGCGAGGAGTTCCTGGCGAAATGTCTTCAGACAGTTGTCGTCCAGATCGCAGACCACGAATAACACTGCCGGGTAGTTGGCGGGATAATTGGCGAATGTCTGCCCGTACCCCCTGAGCAACTTGGGAAGCTGGTCGAGAAAAATGCGTTGCTCGGCATTTGTCTTGGGCATGAGCTTTGGGGGAATGCGACCGATTCCTCTGTAACCGATCACTCTGAATGTATCTTGCGCGCCGATAATCTTCGGGATCAGAACGTCGAGCGCCCTCTTTCCGGATCGGTCTTCAACGAGGATTTCAAAGTGCATCAGCTCACCTCGCGTCAAGATAGTCGCTGTACCAGAGGCCGCCCAGCGGCAACCCCTCCTCGACCAGATTCTTGACGAGAGGATCGTCGCTGGCCCGGCGGATGGTCGAAAAACCGTCCGCCCCCTTCTCCAGGATCCAGACCTCCTCCGGGTTGAGCGCGTCCACAAGATAGGGCTGATGCGTCGTGACGAAGACCTGCGAACCGCCTCCGGGCCCGCTGGCATGTTGCCGAAACTCGTCGACCAGCGTCTCCAGCAACTTGTGATACAAACCGTTCTCAGGCTCTTCAATGCACAGGAACGGCGGCGGCTTCGGATCTTCAAGCAGCAACAGATAGGCGAAGACCTTCAGCGTCCCGTCCGACATCTGCTGGGCATAGAAAGGATCTACAAAGCCTCTGTCGTTGAAACGGAGCAGCAGGCGCCCGTCGCTTGTCTTTTCCGTATCGATCCGGTCAATACCGGGTATCTTCTCGGCAATGCCTTGGAGAATCGTCTCAAAGCGCTTGGCATGCTCGCGCTGCATGAACTGGACGACATTGCCGAGGTTATCGCCGTGGATGTTGAGATGCGGCTGGGGACCGGCCAGCGGCAGGCCGCGCGCCGCGTCCGGCGCGAAATAGCTGAGATACCATCCCTCGATGAAGCGGCGGAAAGCGGCAATGCGCGGGTGCTGTTTCAAGGCGCCCAGCGTGGCTATGCCCAGTCTGCGTCTGTCCTCCAATTCGATGATTTCGGACTCGCTCGAATCCTCCGCTATGTTCAACTCGACCAGTTTCTCAAAGTCGATCTTCTCCTTGCTTGGGTCGATTACAATCCCTTCCTCTTCTCCGGTGAATACAAAACCTTTGCCGTCACTGAAAATTAGATATACAGCTGGGCGCTCGTAGAACACGCCTATCGGCCTCTGCCAGAGCCCTTCTCGCAATACATAAGGCTGTCCGAACTCGTCCACATCAATGGCGACCTCGTAAGTGATCGGCTGGGCTTCGCCATCTTCTTTGTAATACACTTCAAATTCGATAGGGCCGGTTTCACCTTGCGACCGTATCCTCTCGAAGCCGCCGCGCCCGCGTGCACCACAGGCCACCTCCACGCCGGAGTTCAGCGCATCGAACAAAAAGCCGAACGCATCGAACAGGGCGCTCTTGCCAACGCCGTTTTTCCCGATAATCGCCGTCATGTCGGTGAGCGGCTGGCCTTCGGGTTGGTTCCACAGGCGGCCCAGGGGCACATCCCTGAGCACCTTGAAATTCCTTACTCTGAACCCCTGAATCTTGGCCATCTTGCAATCCCCATTTGCTACACGGTAGGACAAGGCCCACATCCCGTCTGCTGTGAACGCCCAGTCGTAATGCCAGGTCAATCCAAAACAAACCGGCCCTGACGCGTCGGGGCCACATGATCTCGGGCCTTAACATGGTTACTGATCGCCTCCAGGATCGAGCGCTCTTCCGACCCGGCCTCGGCCAGCTCAATTAAAGCCTGCAGGATCTGCGCAAACAGCGCATTGCGCTGCAGCCCGCGTTCGTCAATGTAACTGTTCACCTTGCTCTGATCGCCGCCGCGCCAGAGCTGCATCAGCTTGTGCACCTGGTCAATCAGCGGGACAGGACGCCCGCCCGGGCCTTCAACTCCTAGATTGCGTCCCGTCCGCCGGTTCCAGGGCTTCAGCTTGACCTTGGCGCCGCCGCCACTCTCTTCTCCTTCCCCCTCGCCGCTGCCGTCCTGCTCAACCTCTTCGCCGGCGCCGCGCTTTCTGCCCCTCGCCAGCAGGTCATGCTGGTTCACCAGCGCCGCGTCGGAAAGGTTGCAGGAAAGCGCGTAAAGGATACAGCCGCCGACCGGCGCCTCGCCTATGCCGAAGTCATTGCGGTGCAGCAGGTAGTAGGTGGTGACGTCGTCCAGCCCCGTCACCGCCTCCTCACCGTCCCGAGACAGCACGCGACCGACCACGAAATCAACAACCATGCGCCGCACCTCGCGCAGGAATTCAGAGACGCTCATCAGCTGGTTAGGATTATTGGCCTTCTTGACCACCGGGTACTTGCTGAACGCCTCCAGCGCCGGCCCCGTCGCCGCCCACACGAAGTCCGGCCCGCGAATGCCGGCGTCCCAGAAGTCGTGCAGCTGCAGCGTTATGTTTTCCCGCATCTCCTGCAACACGCTGCTGTCCCACCCGGGACGGCCTGGAAGACGCTTCCTGCAGACTATCCATACTGAAGATGACAGAGCGGCGGAAGCAATGGCTCGATTCCGGTTCCCCATCTCTGTTTGTATTGGCCACGACCCGTCAACGACAAAACCTGCTCGAATCAGGGCAGCAACCAGTGTTTCCCAGGCATCCGGCTGCTTGTTTGCGAAAACGATTACAAGCAGACCATCGCTCTTCAACACAGAATGACAAGAACGGAACGTGCGGGCCATGCCATCTTCGTAATTTTGCTTCGATCGTTCCCTGTCACCACCAAACCGGCTAGCGTCGTCTATCAGCTCGCCATCATCAGAGTTGTGATCCCACTTTGGTCCGAGACTTCTGGAAAAGGTATGCTCAATTTCGGGAGACAGCCCCTGAAGCGAACGCTTCAGCCAGACATAGAAAAAATCCATCAAGTCGGAATATGGAATCGCATCGTAGTATGGAGGGTCGGTCAGGATCAGGTCAGCGGTGTTGACTGAGCAGGAAACTGCTGACTCGCAGATGCTTCTCCCGACGCTAGCCGTTTCGACGCTCTGTTGCAGGTGTTCACAAACCTTATAAACCCAGTCTATCGATTGGATAAAGCCTCCCGTAGTGTCGGACAAAGGCGCGTACTCGGCGAAATCCCATACAATCGGCAATGCAAATCGGGCGAAAGTACTTCTGATTGTCTCGCGATCATTGGTCCATGTCGCCAGTGCACTTCCTCGATCTGCCATACGGCTGATTATGGGGGCGCACATGGCAACAATGGACTCTGCCCAATCGGCGGGATAGCTGTCGAGTTCCCTCGGCATGGCACGCAAGGCACTAACGAACTCTCCTAGTGCCAGGAGTTGCCGATTTGTAAACAACTTGCGCCACGTGTCGAGTCCGTAGAGTGGGACACGTATTCCAGGGGCTTCTTTGCTCGGAAGCGATTCTTTCGGCAGACCAAATGGAATCTCATCATACAACGCCTCCAGCTCCTCCTCCGGCACTTCCGCCACCGACCGTTCATGTTCTGTGGGTAGCCGGTACTCCTTTCCCTCCCGGCCATCCACCACAACCGCGGTCATCACCGCGCCCAGCCGCCCCGCCTGTCCCTCCAAACGGATATCCTCCATCGTCATGATCACGCCGCAACAGGGGCAGGTTGCGCCGGCCCGCGACATTGTGCCCCCGCCGGCGCGCCTGTCGTGTTCGCGGCGCTGCGCCGCGTTGCCGCCAACGCGCGGCACGTCCGCCTCCACCCCAAAGACGACACCGGTTCCGTCGGCCTTCGGCTCCATCGTCAGCAACACACGCTTGCGCTCCTTCTTGCACAGCCAGCGTGTTTTGAGCAGGGGCAACGTAGCGCGGCACTGCTTGCATTTCACCGTGCGCGCCCACAGGTAAGCAACCGTCGGCTTGGCGATCCAGCGCCGGTTGCGCGGGTCCTTGAGATAGTCTGCGTCGAAAGCAGCGTTGAGCGGATCGATTTGCGCTACACCCTCTGCGTCGACCTCCAGCAATTGCATGGGAGGCGGGCTACTGTCTTCGCTGTCGGACGCCAGCGGCACGTATTCGGCGTAAGTCGGGTAGTAGGATGCCAGCTGCTTGCGCGCCCTGGCCAGCACCCAGCATCCCCAGGCCCGCACCTGCCACGCAAGATCGGCCTCGAAGATCGGATCCTCCTGGCTCAGGTAGTTCAGCTGCGTCTCACCCTCCCCATGTCCGAGCCGCTCCAGCATGGTTCGCAGTGACGCGCCCTTGAAGCCCCTGGCTTTGAAGAAGCTCTCCATGAACTCGCCGTCGCGCAGCGCAAACTCCGGCAGCGGCCGCGTCTGACCGGCCAGCTTCTGCGGATATTCAAGCGTGCATTTGAGGATGAACCAGGCGACCGGGTTGATGTCCATGGCCGTAACCTCACAACCCAAACGCATGGCCTCGAGTGGGATCGCGCCACCACCCGCAAACGGGTCCAGCACCTTGGGCGCACGCCCCCCGTAGGACCTGCGGATCTCGTCCCGGAACCACTGCAGGTCCGGACCGTTCTCCCGCCCCCAGTGAAGTATGCCTCCGACCGTCTCCTCCTTCACCTTCTCAACTTGGCGCCCGTTGACCCGCCGCCGCTCGGTCTTCTCCCTCACGCGTCCCGCCATCCGCTCCAGAATCTCCTTGCGCCTCTCCGCATCGCCCGGGTCCGGCAGCAGCGTCGCGATCAACGCCGCGCGCGAAGCGGCCAGCGGCCTACGCGCCGGCCAGATGTGCAGCGTAGAAATGTGCCCATGCCGCACGTTCTTCTCATGCACGGAGTCGAGCGAGGTCTGCTTGAGGGGGAAGGCGACTTCGATGAGGCGTTTGTCGTTGATGGTCATAGTGCCCTCGAGTTAGTAACTGCGCATGGCTCGATCTGAAAGTACCCCATTCCCGCGTTGGTACGTTCACTCACTCTTACCGCTCTCCTATGCTGGCCTAGCATTTCTGTGATTTCAATGAGAGCTTCGAATCGGTCACTGTCGTAACGTTCAAATGTCTGAACGCTGAAAACAGTAGTCGCCTCCGGTTGACTCGTATTCAACCGTGTCTGTACCTGACTCAGTTGCCACTCTGGATTGTTTATCACTATCTGTTGCAGTGCGTGTATGTAATTACTCAGATAGTTTCGAAGGACGGGCTCAACATCAACGTCTGTTTTCGAGGGCATACTGCATACTGCATCATATAGATCTTCGTAACGGGCAGCCAGTCCAGCTTCAGTCGTCGGCTTAGACAGAACCTGAATCTCGTCGTCCAATGCCCGCTGCTTTGCGTCCTCTGACCTGCCCCCGACGTTTGTACCACTTGTTATGTTAGTCCTTCAAGCAAGGGGACAGGGTCGGCAGGCAAGAGGGCCTCAGGCGCCGGCGGCCGGTAGCCCAGAGAGC
>Ga0209754_1001016_pt1 | contig 31486 bp, 30 predicted proteins | sample MesohylBB_FD_187295 | JGI IMG/M metagenome (GOLD analysis project Ga0209754, IMG submission 187295) | Host-associated microbial community of the marine sponge Aplysina aerophoba from Gulf of Piran - sponge mesohyl, lysed by bead beating... | ecosystem: Host-associated > Porifera > Sponge >... | reverse complement strand
TCCGTCAGTGACGGACTCGCAACAGGCCGCGACTGCGGCCCGCCGCTAAAGCGGCGCGCTCGCGCAGGCGCCGGCCGCAGGCCGGCTGCCGTGAGCGACAAGTTCTGTAGTGTTTCCGTGCGAAACGGAAACGCTACAGAGCCGCGCCGCCGTCGAGATTGATGGCTTGCCCGGTGACATGGGGCGCGCGGACGAGATAGAGCGCGAGGTCCGCCATGTCTTCCTCGGTCTGCGGAATGCCCTGGGGAATGAAGCGCTCGATGGCGCGGGCGTAGACTTGCTCCGGCGTCTCCCCCGGCTCCGCGAAGGCGTCGTTGAGCAGGGTCCACATCTGCGTGCCCACGATGCCGGGGCAGATGCAGTTGACCGTGATGCCCTCGCGCGCGACCTCCTTGGCGAGCGCGTTCGAGAAGCCCACGACCGCGAACTTGGACGCGCAGTAGTGCGAGAGAGTCGCCGTGCCGAACTTTCCCGCGACCGATGAGATGTTGATGATCCGCCCGCCCTCCCCTTGCGCGCGCATCTGGATGACCGCCGCCTTGTTCACGAGGAAGGTGCCCTTGGCGTTCACGTCCATGATGTTGTCCCACTCCGCCTCGCTCATCTCGGCGATCGGGTGGGCGGTGATCACGCCGGCCGCGTTGACCACGACATCGACCCGGCCGAAGCGGTCGATCGTCTGCGCGAACATGGCCTCGACGGCAGCGGCGTCGGCCACGTCTGCATCGATGGCGATGGCATCGCCGCCGATCTCGTCCGCCACGGCCTGTGCTGCGGAGAAGCCGCCGATGTGCTTCGTTTCGTACTGATTATCGGCGGTCGGCGCATGCTCCAGCCCGTTGAGGGCGAGTTTTATGCCCTCCCGCCCGAAGAGCAGCGCGATGCCCTTGCCGATTCCGGTGCCGCCGCCGGTGATGAGTGCAACCTTCCCCGCTACGTCGGACATGGTCCAAACTCTCCCTCGTGATTCCGTGCGATAGTGTCACACGTCGCCCCTGCCTCGTCGAAGGAGCGTTGCGAATGTCCAGACTGCCGCTCGCCGATCCGCAAGACCTGCCGCCCTTCCTCAAGACCATGCACGACGGTGCGGCGGAGAACGACTGGTCCACCCGCCATTGCGCGCGCGCCTTCGCGGCGCATCCGGACATCCTCGAGCGATATCTCGCCTTCTACTATCCCTTCCACGCGAGCGAGCCGGGAAGCCTGCTGGAGAGCCGCATCAAGGAGCTGGTGAGACTGCGCATCGCGACCCTGAACGGCTGCAAGACCTGCAAGGCTGCGCGGCTTGCGCCGAGCGACGTGAGCGAGCGGGAGGCTGCGCTCGGGGTCGACGAGCCGGCCGCAGCGGAATTCTCGGATCGGGAGCTGGCCGCGCTCGCGCTTGCGGAGCAGATGGCGCTCGATCACCTAAGCTACGACGATGATGCAATGCGTGCGCTGCAGCGCCACTTCTCGCAGGCCGAGATCTTGGAACTGATGATGATGATCGGCCAGTACATCGGTTTCGGCCGGATGCTCGCGATGCTCCAGCTCGAAGAGACGCACTGCCCGATCGAGCCGGCCGCCGATCCTCAGCCCCAGACCGCCGGGTCTTTGAGGTAGTCGTGCACCACGCGACCAAAGTTGAGGTCGAAGTCGACGACGGCGAAGAAGCCCCCAAGGATGCGCAGGGGCGCCAGTTGATGCCATGAGTCGGCGGCGGTGCTCGCGAGCGTGAGCGCGGCACGCCCGGCGTAGAGCTCGGGGCTGCCGTCGGCGCTCTTGCGCAGCGCGCCGGTGACATCGAGGCGCACCAGCTCCGAGACGCTCGGCCGCTCGGCAGTTTCCGCGCTCGGGATATGGCGGTAGGAGAGCACCGGCGATTCGGCCAGCTCGTCGGGCGAGGCCTTGCGGTCGCACACCATCGAGGCGGTCATCAGGCGCTGCCCGCGCGGCCGCTCCACCGTGAGCAGGAGCTGCTCCATATAGGGCATGACATCGCCGCACCAGTTGTGCTCGATCACGGCGATCTTCTTGGCGTAGCCCCAGATCTCGCGGCCCGCGCCGAGGGGGATGTCGTTATCCACCAGGATCGCCGGTTGATACATGTAGCGCGTGCCGTCGAGCATCACGTCGACCATGACGAAGGCCTCGTGATAGGGCCCGAACGCAGAGAACGGAACCCAGCGCGCCCACGAGGTGCAGATCACGGGATCGTCGGCGGGCTCCAGATGGGGCGGCAGCAGCTCCATCACCGCATTACTGTCGGCCTCGTAGCGGATCATGAGGTCCTGCACGCCGCGGAAGGGGTAGGGCGGCGCTGCGTACATCGGGCCGCCGAGCGGCATGCTGAAATGGCGCTTGAAGGTGTCAATATCCATCGTGTGTCTCCCTAAGCGCCTAGCCGTTTTCCGTGTCGAGCGCCGACCAGTCGTCGAGCCGGCCGTAGAGGTAGGGCACGAACTCATCGGCCGGCAGCCGGGCCAGCGGTCGGCAGGTCGAGTGCAGGTCGCCTTCGATGTAGGAGGCGCCGCGCACCTCGCAGACCTCGATGTCGGCCAGCGGATCGTGCACGGTCGAGCGGAGTGCGAGCGTGCCCCTTCCCTCCCGCCGCAGGGTCAGGTGGTTGTCGAACTCGGCCAGCGTGAGGACGGGATCGTCCTCGAGGCCTGTGCCGGTGCAGGACGGCAGCGCCTTGATGTTGAAGTTGGCGCCCTTCTCGCGGCCGGGCTCGCGCTTGTCCGGCAGCGTCGCCTCGATCTCGATCACGCGTGTGCCGAGCCGCTCGACGTAGCCGTGCATGGCATCGCCCCGCCGCTGCAGGCGCGTCGTGGCCTGCTTCTTGGGTTCGCCGAAGAGGTCGCGCCCGAAGATGATCGCGTGGTCCTGATCCATGAACATCGAGAGCACGTAGGGCGCCTCGATGTCCCCGTGCCGGGCCATGACGTAGATCGCGCCGCCGGCGAAGTCGGCCACGCAGTTGGAGCGCCAGCGGCCCACCATCGCGGTCACCGACGGCTCCGCCACGGGCTCCAGCCCCGGCGGCAGCACCTCGGCCACGATCTCCGGCCGCGTGAGAAATTCGATCATCAGCATCTCGGCACCGACGAAGCGCGGCCGCTTCAGCACCGCCTCGATGCGCTTCACCTCCTCGGGCGTTTTCACGAAGCCCATGGCACGATCCTCCTGTGTCGGACGGCGAGCGCCGCTCAGGCGCCCAGATAGGCGCGTTTGAGACGATCCGAATCCCTGAGCGCGTCCACGGTGCCGCGGAAGCTCACCTCGCCGCCGGAGATGACGGTCCCGTTGTCGGCGACCCGAAGCGCGAACTCGGCATTTTGCTCGGCAACGACGATGGTAAGGCCCAGCGACTTGAGCGCGCGGAAGGTGTCGACCAGCGTGTTGATGATGGCGGGCGCGAGCCCCAGCGTCGGCTCGTCCACCATGAGCAGGCGGGGCTGCGCCATCAGCCCGCGCGCGATGGTGAGCTGCTGCTGCTCGCCGCCGGAGAGCGTGCCGCCCGCCTGCCGGGCGCGCTCCTTGAGGATGGGGAACATCGCGTAGTTCCGCTCGATCAGCTCGCGCGTCTTCTGGCGCTCGCGGATGTGAACCGTGGCGCCCACCAGCAGATTGTCGAGCACGCTCATCTCCGGGAAGATGCGCCGCCCCTCGGGCACGTGGGCGATTCCGTCGAGCACGATCCTGTCCGGCGCGCGCCTGAGCAGCGACTTGCCCTCGTAATTGATCTGTCCGTCGACCGGCTGCATGAGGCCGCTGATCGCGCGCAGGATCGAGGTCTTGCCCGCGCCGTTGGGGCCGAGCAACGCACAGACCTCGCCCTGCTCGACCGAAAGGCTCACGCCCCGCACCACGCGGTTCACGCCGTAGGCCAGCGTCAGGTCCTCGATCTCCAGCATCTCAGTGCTCGCCGCCGAGGTAGATGCTGACCACCTGCTCGTTGGCACGGATCTCCTCTGGCGTGCCCGAGACCAGCAGCGCGCCGTGGTGCATCACGAACAGGTACTCGCAGACGTCCATGACCACTTCCATGTTGTGGTCGATCAGGAGCATGGTGAGCCCGCCGCGCTGGCATTCGCGCAGGTGCTCGATCAGGTCGAAGGACTCCTCGCGGCTGAAGCCGGCGAAGGGCTCGTCGAGAAGCAGGACCTTGGGGCCGAGGGCCAGCGCCTGTGCGATCTCCGCGCGCCGGCGCATCAGGTGGCTGAGATCGGTCGGCAGGTCGCCCCGCACCGCCTCCAGGTCGAAGAATTCGAGCAGCGCGTCGCACCGGGCATCCTCGTCGCCGGCGCAGCCGGGGTAGCTGAGGTCGCGGCCCCCGTGCCGGCCGCCCCAGATCATCGCCGTCCTGATGTTCTCCTCCACCGACTCCTCGGTGAAGAGGCGGTTCTTCTGGTAGGTGCGGCTGAGGCCGCTGCGCGCGACCTTGTAGGAGGGCAGGCGGTGTATCGGTTTCGTGTCCAGCGTCACCGTGCCGGCATCGGGCGCCGCGTGCTTGGTGACGAGGTTGACGAAGGTGGTCTTGCCGGCGCCGTTCGGCCCGATCAGGCCGACCAGCGCGCCACGCGGCACGTCGAAGCTCACGTCGCGCACGGCTTCGACGCCGCCGAAGCGCTTGCTCAGGTTGCGGACCTCGAGGATCGCATCCATCGGCCGCTACCGCCCCCTCGGTGCGGTGCCGAGCGCATCGGCCAATCTCTGCCTGATGCCGACGGAGTCGAGGGCGAAGTGCCATAGCAGATTGGCGCCGCCCCAAAGCCCGCCCCGGAAGAACAGGACCGTCACCACGATCAGGCCGCCGAGCACGATCTGGTTCCACTTGCCGAAGTCCTGGATGAACTGATCGAGAACAACCAGGAAGACGACGCCGATGGCGGGCCCCAAGAGCGTGCCCGAGCCGCCGATGATGACGTAGATCACGTACTGGAAGGAGCTCCAGATGGTGAAAGAGCTCGGGTCGATGGCGATCTGCATGGAGGCGTAGAGGGCGCCGGAGAGGCCCGCGAAGCCCGCGGCGAAGACGAAGACAATCTGCTTGTAGCGGAAGACATCGAGGCCGCGCGCGGCGGCGAGGTCCTCGTCCTGGCGGATCGCGCTCAAGGCGCGGCCCACATGCCCGCGCGCGAGCCACCACGAAGAGAACGCCGCAATCACGAGGAAGAAGAGCACCACGATGAGGAAGCGCGCATTGGTGACGAAGGCGTAGTCGCCGAGCGCCGGCCTCGGGATACCAGCGGTGCCGTGCGGGCCGCCGGTAAACCACTCCCAGCTGTCGAACATGATGTAGAGCAGCTGGCCCACGGCCAGCGTGCCGATGGCGAAGTGGTAGCCGCGCAGCCGGAAGAGCGGATAGCTCAGCAGATAGGCGAGCGCGCCGGTGATGATGATGGCGCAGGGCAGCGCAGCCCAGAAGTCGAACTCGAACTGCTGCACCGTGAGCACGCCCACCACGTAGGCGCCGACGCCGACAAAGCCGCCCTGCCCCATGGCAAGGTAGCCCATGTGGCCCATGAGCAGCCCGAAGGGGATGACCGCGATCATCGCCGTGCCCGCGCCCACCAGCAGGCGCAGGTGATAGTTGTTGTCGACCGTCGCCCAGAGGATGCCGAAGAAGGCGAGCAGGACGAGCCAGCCGATCACGGCCCGCGTGCGCCGGTCCCGAAGCGAAATCCGGCGGTCCTGGAGCATCGTCATGCGTTCCGATCCGGCAGGCCGAAGAGCCCTTGCGGGCGGATCATCAGAATCGCCAGCAGCACCAGGAAGGGCACCAGATCGCCGAGCTTGGAGCCGACGTAGAAGACCGTCAGGTTGTAGAGAATGCCGAGGATGAGGCCGGCGACGATGGAGCCCGCAATGCTGCCCATGCCGCCAAAGATGATGATGACCAGCGCCATCAGCAGCGGCTGGAAGCCCATGTCCGGCCGTACGTTGAAGAGCGCGCCGAGCATGGCGCCGGCAGCGCCGCCGAGCGCGCCGCCGAGGAAGAACACGATCGCGGCCACCCGGCGCTTCTTGATGCCCATCAGGGCGGCGGTTTCCTCCCCTTGCGCGGTGGCGCGCATGGTGCGCCCGAGATGGGTGCGGTAGACGACGAAATAGAGCAGCGCGAAGAGGACGAGAGTAATGCCGATGGTGACCAGTCGCGCACCGTCGATGCGAATATCGCCCGCCGTCAGCGCCCAGTCCTCACCCGGCATGGCGATCGGCCGAGCCTCGAAGTCCCCCCAGATACGCAGCGCCGTGGTGCCGAGAACCATGTAGATGCCGAGCGACGCCAGCAACTGGTCGGTGAGCGGGCGGCGCTGGAGGAAGCGAAAGACCGCGTTCTCCAGCACGATGCTGAGCAGCCCCATGACCACCATGGCGGCGAAGAAGCCGACGAAGAAGTGCGTGCCGAGCTGCGTTGCGACCACGTAGGCCACGAAGCCGCCGAGCATGATGAGCTGCCCGTGGGCGAGATTGATGACCCGGTAGACGCCGAAGATGAGGGCCAGCCCCGCCGCCGCCACGGCAAGGTTCATGCCGTAGGAGGCGCCGTAGATCAGCTGCTGGGCGAACGCGGTCACGGGATCGCGACCTTGCCGGCAGGCGACAAAGTGTGGACGTCAGAAAAACCGGACCGCGAAGCGACCTGACCGGCGCGGTCGAGTCGGCGCTCCGCAAGGCGCGGAGCCAAGCTCGCGGAGCGAGCGCCCGGCAATTGAGGGCAAAATAGAGGCGGCGCGCACCCTCGCGGGCAGGCGCCGCCCCAACGACCTCTCAACCTGCGGAACCCGGCCTAGACCGCCCCCGCCGCAGGGCTACTTCGGCAGCTTGTCGCCGTAGACGTAGGGCCCGTAGAAGAGCTCGTCGCGATAGCTGATGCCGGTGTAGAAGACCTTGTCGTCCGCGACGCCGATGATGTACTCGGTCGCGAAGAGCTGGCCGGTCTTTTCGCCGGTATCGGGCCGGGTGAAGAACTCGTTCGTCGGTCCGCGCAGGCCGTTGATCTTCAGGTTGCGCCAGGCTTCCACGATCTTGTCGTTGTCGGTGTGGTCGCCCGAAGCCTGCACGCCGTAGAGGAACCAGATGGCGGCATCGTAGGCGCCGCGATCGAAGGGGCTCGAGCTCCCGACCTCGGTGTCGCCGTACTTCGCGTTGTAGATGGGCACGTATTTCTCGACCCGCGCCAGCGTGGCTTCGTCCTGCGCCGGGTTATGCTCCTGCCAACCCCAGACGTAGCCCGACGACATGTTGATGCCCTGATCCTTGGCCACATCGACGAAGACCTGCAGCATCAGCACGTCGTTGCCCAGCAGGATGATCTCGCCGGTCTCGTAGTCGAGCCCCTGCTTCTTCATCTCACTCATGAGCGCCAGCATGTCGGGGAAGATGTAGGCATCCATCAACACGATGTCGGGATCCTGCTCGGCGAGCTTGGCGACGTGGGGCGCGAAGTCGGTGGTGCCGAAGGGATAGAGCACCGCCCAGTCGTGCTGGTACTCGTACCTGCCGCCGCCCTTCTCCACTGCTTCCTGCCAGCCGATGGAGCCGTGCACGGTGTAAAGCTCGTTCCGACCGATGAAGCCGAGCTTCTTGCGCCCATCGAAGAGCGCAGGATCGATGCCGTGCTCCGCCAGCCTCTCGGGCGATTCGTGGATGAACTCGCCCATGCCGTGCTTCTCGATCACGCCGGTATCGGTGATGTCGTGGCCGTACTTGCGGCCCACGGTCATCGCCGGGCTCGAGCAGATCGCACAGATGCTGATAATTCCCTGCGGATCGAGGATCGACGCGGCCGAGAGCAACGCGGAATTCATCCGCGGGCCCCAGATCGCGCGGGCTTCGTCCTGCTCGACCAGGCGGATGACGGCGTCGATCGACTTCTTGTCTTCGGAGACGTCGTCATAGGCCGTCCACTCGATGGGGACGACCTTGTCGCCGATCTTGAGGCCGCCGCCTTCGCAGGGCTGCGGCGGAACGGCTTCGACGATGCAATCGCCCTTCATGAACTGCTCGACGGCGAGCCGCACGGCCGCTTCCTCGAAGAGACCGAGGAACGAGGCCGGACCCGAAAGCGTGAAGACGCCGCCGAACTTGAAGGTGTCCTCGGCCTTGGCCAGCTGCGGGCCGGCAACGAGGCCCACACACAGGGCCGCGCCAAGCAGCCCTGCCCGAATTGCGCCAAATGATAGTGTCATCTCCCTCTCCCTTGATTTAGCGCCGCGGGCGCCAAACAGAACGATACACAATTGGCGACGGAGTATGGTGAGCGCCCAAAAGGGTGTCAATCGACGGGCAGGTTACGAGCCGAACGCCTCCCTCAAGTGTCCGCGCCAGCCATGATTGGTCATGTCGAGCTGGATCGGCGTCACCGATATCGCGTTCTCGTGGATTGCTTGGAGGTCGGTGCCGGGGTGCTTGCCGCCGTCCTTGTAGCTGATCTCCACCCAGAAGTAGGGCACGTGGCGCGTGTCTATCCGCCCGTCGATGGTGAACGAGCCCGGCGGCCTCTGCCCCTGGGTGGTGATGCGGACTCCACCCACCGCTTCCGGTGGCGCATCCGGGAAATTGACGTTGACCAGCGTGCCTGCGGGCCAGTCCGGCAGGCGCATGAGGGTTTGGATCACGTCCGGCGCAAAGGCTTCCGCCGTGGCCCAGAGCGCCTCGCCGCCCATGGTGAACACCTGGCTGAGCGCGATCGAGCGGATGCCGAGCAGGGTCCCCTCCATCGCGGCGGCGATGGTGCCCGAATAGGTCATGTCCTCCGCGAGGTTGGCGCCGCGATTGATACCGGAGAGAAGGACCGTGGGCGGGCTCTCGGTCATCAGCTCGTGGATCGCCATGAGCGCACAGTCGGTGGGCGTACCGTCCACCGCGTAGCGCTTCTCCCCCATCTGGCGCAGGCGGATCGGCGTGTGCATCGAGATGGAATGGCCGGCGCCGCTCCGCTCGTGATCCGGCGCGACGACCCAGACATCGTCGGACAGGCTCCGCGCGATCGCCTCGAGAATCTTCAGCCCCCTGGCATGGATGCCGTCGTCATTGGTGACCAGGATGCGGTGGTGGGAGAGATCGCTCTCCGCTGGCATGGCGGGGATCCTTTGGGCGCTCGTGCCGGGGGCCGCAGTCTCTTCGGGGCGTCCACCGGGCGCAAGATCGATAGCCAGATTGACAGCCGACAGGCCAATCCGCATGTTGGCGCCTCCGTTCCGGCGAGCCTGCCCTGGGGGAGAGAGTGGCCAAGCTTTACGTGGACACGGACAAGTACGGCGATCAGGCGCACTCGCCCACCGTCGAAGCCTTCCACAGCGCGATCAAGGACCTGGTGAGGCGCCGCCTCGGCGAGAGCGGGGTCGACTGGAACAGCTTCGTCTTCGACAAGTCCTACGATCTGATCACCGCGGCCGATTTCGAAGAGATCGAAGGGAAGCTGCTCGACGCCGGCCACCGCTACGACTTCTCGGCGGTGATTTCGGTCAACGAACGGCCCGAGGCCTACAAGCCCGCCGAGGGCATCCTGGGCGACGACCCCGACTGGACCATGGAGCACCCGGACGCGCCCTCGGGCGAAGCCGATGCTGACGGCAGGGCTCTTTGTGGCGTCGGAGACAACGTGATGCGCGTTGCCGGGAACACCGTGGGCACCGCGCGCTACGTCCGCTCCAGCAGCCAAGTGATGCGCTATCTCGGCGACGGCGTGCCGCCCGAGACCATCGCCATCATCGACGATTCCGGCGGCACCCTCACCGCGCCGATCCTGGAACGGTTCACCGGCATCATCTGCATGGGCGGCACCGTGCGTTCCCACCTCGGAATTCTCGCGCGGGAATACGGCATTCCCTGCCTCATGAACGCCAAGATCACCGGCATCAAGGAAGGCCAGCGGCTGGAAATGGAAACCGCCGCCGCAGCGAAGACGGCGGAGGCCTATCAGAAGGGCGAGGAAATGACCGCCAACATCTGGAAGCTGGCCCAGGAGGCTTCGTGATGGTCGGCGCGCCCCGCCTCTCCTACGCCCAGCTGCTGGAGACCAACAACCTCCTGCAGACCTTCACCGACGAGACCTACTGGCTCTGCGTCACCCGCACCGTGCAGGAATCGAAGCTCTTCCCGGTGCCGCCCTACATGCTGCTCTCCTACCTCAACGCCTTCTACCGCTACCCCTCGCTCTTGCGGAAGGTCGAGAGCGTGATGACGGCGGAAGAGATCGGCGATCGCGCCCGGGAGGGGCGCCCACCGGGCAAGAGCGCCATGGGCTGGGGAATGCCGGGCTTCTACCTGCTCGGCCGCGAGTGGCTCATCAACATGGGCCTTCTGCGCCCGCAGGATGCCGTGGAAGACCTCGTCTACCTGATGGACTTCTGGAAACGCCTGCAACTCTCCTGGCACCGCAACGACGGCCACATCACCAACAAGGAGTTCGGCCACCGCTGTCAGATCCTGCCGGAGCGGCGGCTTCAGGTCTTCGAGTCCGACGCCTACGGCTGCGAGGCTGGCGATGCGCTGCACAGTGCGGCGACCCAATTCATGGCGTCTGCGGCGCAATACGGATTCCTGGTGAGCTGCGAGAGCCGCATCAGCCTGCTCAACACCGGGCCCTACAAGGTCGCCGACGGCGTGGAGATGATCGTCCGCGACTTCATGGACCTCGGCGAAGGCGACTTCCCCTGGCTCGACGACGTGGCGGCCGACATCCCCTACAACAACCTCACCGTCCCGATGCTGGTGAAGGACTGCCACTTCTACCTGGTCGACGACTGGGGAAGCTTCGAATCCGAGCCCGAGTTCCGGGCGGAGAGCATCATCGGCGTCGGCCTCTACACCTCCGACCCGCTCACCGAGGGACACGTTCCGGTGGGGATGGAGAGCCGCGAGACCTTGACCGAGACCTTCCGCACGCTGGACGGGCTCTTCAAGGAAGCGACGGCGCGGCTATGGAAGCGCATCGCCGGCTGGAGCCGCGACCAGATGCTCGACGCCGGCGCGCTCACCTATTTCGGCATCTGCAAGGACCTCGCCCACGTCGCCGGTGTCTACGCCCAAGAGGACTGGATGCTGATCGACGAGCGGGCGGAGCGCTTCCGCCCCCTGCTCAACGACGAGTTCAGCCGCGATTGCCTGGGCGAGCTGGTGGGGCTGCTGACGCTGCCGAGTCATCGCCTCTCGTCCTACAGCATGATGCAGCACGGCAACGGTCCGACCCGCATGTACACGCCGATCCCTTACGCGATCCTGGACGGCGAGGAGTACGTGCCCACCTGCGGCCCGGTCTATCCCGGCGCCACCACGCTCCCGGCCAAGGCCGACCGCTACCGCACGAGCCAGGGCGTGCTGACGCTGGAGGAGTACAACGCAGGGGTCCGCGCTTTCGTGCCGCAGTCCAACCGCTATCGCTTCCTGGACGAGACCTGGCTCAAGTACAGCCACGACACGGCGCGCGCGGACGAGATGTACCACTTGGAGCAGGAGCGGGCGCGCAAGATCCAGGGTCGCGGGGCGTCGCTCGGCGCTGCGGAGCTCGCGGCGCTCCCCCGCGACTAGGGACGCGGCCCGCTCCCACACGTCCAGGCGGCCTGAACTCATGCAGATCGGCGAGTACATCCGGCGCGCGGGCGCCATGTTCGGCGAGGCGCAGGCGCTGACCGAGGGCGCGCGCACGCTGAGCTTCCGCGCCTTCGACGCGGCGACGGACCGGCTCGGCAACGCGCTGCTGGCGGAAGGCTTCGAGCCGGGCGACCGCGTGGGCGTGCTGCTGCCCAACGGGATCGACTGCCTGATCGCCTACTATTCGCTCGCCAAGTCGGGCCTCGTGCGGGTCTCGCTCAACGTGCGCGAGACGGAAGCGGACCATCGCTACAAGCTCGACGACAGCGGCGCCCGCGGCCTCATCCACGACGATGTCGAGGGTGCCGAGGGCTTCGGCGCGGCCATGGTCTACGGCGCCGACGCGCTCCGCCGGCTCATCGACGACGGTGCGCCCGGCGCCTGCCGCGTGGACCGCGAGCTTGAGGCGCCCTATCGCCTGGGCTTCACCGGCGGGACCACCGGCGCGCCCAAGGCGGTCACGCTCACCACGCTGGGCGAGACCGCGGAGCTCTCGGCCTTTCTCATGGACCTGGCGCCCGACCTCGCGCCGGGCGACCGCTTCCTCCACGCCGCTCCCATCGCACACGCGTCGGGCGCCTTCTTCCTGCCCGCGCTGGTACGGGGCGTCCACCAGTGGATCATGCCGCGCTTCGACGCCGCCGGCTTCATCGCCATGGCCGCGCAGGCGCGCGCGACCCACACCTTTCTCGTGCCGACCATGCTGGCGATGATCATGGAGGAGCCCGCGCTGGAGACGGCGGATCTCCGCGTCAAGCGCATCTGCTACGGTGCCTCGCCCATCGCGCCCAGCCTGCTGGAGCGCGCCATGGTCCGCTTCGGGCCGGTGTTCGCCCAGACCTACGGCCAGGCGGAGTCCCCCATGGTCATCACCTATCTCGGCCCGGAGGATCACGACCGCGTGGGCTCGTGCGGGCGGCCCTACACCACCGCGGACGTGGCGGTCTTCGACGAGAACGACAAGCCGGTGCCCACCGGCGAGCGGGGCGAGATCGTCTGTCGCGGCACGCAGCTCATGGCCCGTTACTGGAACCGCCCGGAGGAGACCGCCAAGGCCTTCCGCAACGGCTGGCTCCATACCGGCGACATCGGCCGCATGGACGAGGACGGCTTCTTCTACATTCTCGACCGCAAGAACGACATGCTCATCAGCGGCGGCTACAACGTCTACCCGCGCGAGATCGAGGATGTGCTGCTGGCCCATGAGGGCGTCGTCGAGGCTGCAGTCGTAGGTCTGCCCGACGAGAAGTGGGGCGATCGTGTCCATGCCGTCGTTGCCGGGCGGCCGGGCCTGGACCCGGAGGCAGTGCGGCAGTTCTGTCGCGAGAGGCTCGCCGGCTACAAGTGCCCGAAGAGCGTCGAGATCTGGGACGTGCTGCCCAAGAGCGGGGCAGGCAAGCTCCTGCGCCGCGCGGTCCGAGACCGCGTCCTCGCCTCGGCCGACACGACGGCCGAGCGGGAGAGTGCCTGAGCCATGACCGACACCTATCTCGTCCTCCACGGCCTCGCGATCAAGAAGCATGCGGATGCCGCAGCGATCGCCGCAGCGCTCGGGCTCGACGAGGCCGAGGTGCAGGCGGCGCTCGACGAGGCGGTGGCCAAGGGCCGTGCCGTGTGCGCCGGCGAGGCGTATTCCCTGACGCCGGTCGCCCGCGTGGCGCTGGACGGTGCCTATTCCAGGCTCTTTGCCGCGCAACGGGCCGACCCGGCGTTCACCGCCGCCTGCGAGCGCTTCGAGGCGATCAATCGGGAACTCAAGGCGCTGATGACCGCGTGGCAGACCATCGAGATCGATGGCGAGAGCGTGCTGAACGATCACGCCAACAAGGACTACGACGACAGGCTGATCGATCGCCTCGGGGCCCTGCACGAGCGGGCGGAGGCGATCCTCCAGCAGCTGAGCGCCGGGTTGCCGCGCCTCGCGATCTACGCGCGCAAGCTGGAAGCGGCACTGGAGAAGGCGGAGGACGGCGCCATCGAGTGGGTCAGCGGCGCGCGGATCGAGTCCTATCACACGGTGTGGTTCGAGCTTCACGAAGACCTGCTGCGGATCCTCGGCCGCACCCGGCAGGAATAGGCATGGGTGCTGCCGGCCGCTGGGTGCTCCCCCTCGACGGCGCGGCGCAGCCCGACCGCGCGCTGATCGGCGGCAAGGCGTGGGGCATCGCCGTCATGCGCCGCGAAGGCCTGCCGGTGCCGCCCGCCTTCGTGGTGACGACCGAGGCCTGCCGCGCCTATCTCGCCGAGGGCGCGCTGCCGGACGGCCTCGTCAACGAGCTTCACGCCGGCATCGCCATGCTGGAGGCGGAGACCGGGCGCCGTTTCGGCGCGCACGAACGCCCCTTGCTGCTGGCCGTCCGCTCCGGCGCCGCCGTCAGCATGCCGGGCATGCTGGATACGGTGCTCAATCTCGGGATCGACGAGGGGATCGAGGCGGCGCTCGCGGCCGAGAGCGGCGACGCTATCTTCGCCCGCGACACGCACCGGCGCTTCCACGAGATGTACGCGCGCATCGTTCTCAAGGCGGGGATCGACGGGCTTGTGCCCGAAGGGTCCGTCGAAGAATGGCGCGCCGCCGTGGTCGAGGCGGGAGCCACAGGCGGGGTGCCGGAGGCGCCGGCCGATCAGCTTCTAGGCGCGGTTCGCGCGGTCTTCGAGTCCTGGAACGGGCGGCGCGCGAAGCGATATCGTCGGCATCACGGGCTTCCGGACGACGCAGGGACCGCCGTCACGGTTCAGGCCATGGTGTTCGGCAACCTCGGTGAACGCAGCGGCACGGGCGTGCTGTTCACTCGCAATCCGCTCACTGGCGAGCACGCCCCTTACGGCGAGTATCTCGCCCGCGCCCAGGGAGAGGACGTGGTCTCCGGCCAGCAGACGCCGCAGGGACTGGATGTGCTGGCGTCGTCCCTGCCGGAGACGCACGCCGCGCTGATCGATGCCGCGCGCCGGCTCGAAGCGCTGAACCGGGATGTGCAGGACATCGAGTTCTCGGCACAAGAGGGCACGCTCTACCTGTTGCAGACCCGCACCGCAGCGCGGGCCCCCGCCGCGGCCATGCGCGTCGCGGTCGACCTGGTGAACGAGGGAACGATCTCCACGGACGAGGCGCTCGCCCGCGTCAGCGCCACCCAGGTCCGCACCCTACTCATGCCCCGCCTTGACGACGGCGCCGGGGAGAACGCCTCCCTGCTCGCGGAGGGAGAGGGAGCGAGCCCCGGCATCGGCATCGGCAAGGTCGTGCTGGACGCCGATGCGGCCGAGGCGCGCGGCAGGTCCGGCGAGGACGTGGTGCTGGTGCGCCCGACCACCAGCCCGGACGACGTGCACGGCATGGTCGCCGCCCGGGCCGTCGTGACGGCGACCGGGGGTGCGACCTCCCACGCCGCCGTGGTAAGCCGCTCCCTCGGCGTTCCCTGCGTCGTCGGCTGCGGCGAAGGCGTGGGCGCAGCGCTTGCGGGCAGGGAGGTGACGGTGGACGGCAAGGCGGGGAAGGTGTTCGACGGCGCATTGCAGGTGAGCGCTCCTTCGGAGACGGACGATCCCTACCTCCGCCAGATCGCGGCATGGGCCCGCGCGGCCGCGCCGATTGCGGTCTATCGTGCGGGCGACGCGGCGCCGGAAGGCGCGGTCTATCTCGACCGTTTGCCGGGTGGTGAGGACCCGGAGCGCTTGCCCGCGCTGCTCGCAGGGGCTCCCGGCGCAAAGGGCGGCGCGCTCGCCAGCGATGCGGGTGTCGCGGCCGCCGTCGCCGCCGGTCTCGATTTCATCGTCGTGCGCCACGCCCTGCCGGCGTTGCTTGCGGCCTGCGCCTCCGCGCGCGCGGAGGCTGCTGCATGACCATCGACCGCAAGGAGGTCGAGGCGCTGATCCGCCTCTTCGAGCGGTCGGACTGGCATGAGCTCAGACTCGAGACCGACGGCCTGAAGCTGGTGCTCTCGAAGGCCGCGGATGCGGCGGCGCTCGGGGCGGCGGTGGAAGCTGCCGCAGCCACGGCGGAGCAGGCCCCGCCCGATTCGGCCGACGCGGCGCCGGCCGATGGGCTTGTGCCGATCACGGCGCCCAATCTCGGCACCTTCTACCGCGCACCCAAGCCGGGGGTCGCGCCCTATGTGGAGGTCGGCCAGCAGGTCAGCGAGGCAACCGAGGTCTGCCTGATCGAGGTCATGAAGCTGTTCACGCCGGTGCGGGCCGGGATCAGCGGCCGGATCGCCAGGGCCTGCGTCGAGGACGGCGAGATGGTGGAGTTCGGCGCGCCGCTCTTTCTGGTCGAGCCGGAGGCCGAAGCGGCCGAGACGGCGTGATGGCCCTCTCGCGCGTCTTCGTCGCCAACCGGGGGGAGATCGCCGTGCGCATCGTCCGCGCCTGCCGCGCGCTCGGGCTCGAGAGCGTCGTCGGGGTCTCGGACGCGGACCGCGAGGGCATGGCGGCGGAGCTCGCGGACCGCGCGGTGGTGCTGGGGCCGGCGCCGGCGCGCGACAGCTACCTCAACGCCAACCTGCTCGTGCATGCGGCAAAGGCCACCGCCTGCGACGGGCTGCATCCGGGCTACGGCTTCCTCTCCGAGTCTCCGGCTCTCGCCGACCTGTGCGAGCGGGAGGGAATCGCGTTCGTAGGGCCGCGGGCCGAGACCATCGAGCGGCTTGGCGACAAGCTCACCGCCCGCACCATCGCGATCGAAGCGGGCGTACCCATCGTCCCCGGCTCCGACCGCATCGGTTCGGCGGCCGAGGCCCACTCCTTCGCCGCCTCCGTCGGCTATCCGGTGCTGATGAAGGCCAGCGCAGGGGGCGGCGGGCGCGGCATGTTCGTGGCGCGCGCGGACGCGGACATCGACGATGGCTTCGAGCGCGCATCGACGGAGGCCAGGGCCGCCTTCGGCGACGGCACGCTCTTCGTCGAGCGTTTCGTCGAGGACGCGCGCCATGTCGAGGTGCAGATCATGGGCGACGGCGCCGGCACGGTCGTCCATTTCGGTGAGCGGGATTGCTCGGTGCAGCGGCGCTTCCAGAAGATGGTGGAGGAAGCGCCGGCGGCGGCGCTGCCGGCCGAGGCGCGCGTGCTGATTCATGATGCCGCCTGCCGCCTCGCCCGGCACCTCGACTATCGGAGCGCCGGCACGGTCGAGTTCCTCTACGACGTTGACCGCGGCGAGGCCTATTTCATCGAAGCCAATGTCCGCATCCAGGTGGAGCATCCCGTGACCGAGGAGGTCGCCGGCATCGACCTGATTGAGGAGCAGCTGCGCATCGCCGGCGGCGGCGGGCTCAGCGTCGCGCAGGAGGACATCGCCCTTGCCGGCCACGCCATCGAGTGCCGGATCAACGCCGAGGCGCCGGCGCGGGACTTCGCGCCCTCGCCGGGCTTGATCGACGCCTGGTGCGCGCCGGAGGGCCAGGGCATTCGCATCGACAGCCACTGCCGCGCCGGCGCCTTCGTGTCACCCTTCTACGACAGCATGATCGCGAAGCTGATCGTGCGCGCTGGTGACCGCGCCGAAGCGGTGGAGCGCATGGGTGGCGCGCTGGACCGATTTCGGATCGGCGGAATCGACACCAACCTCGCGTTCCAGGCGCGCCTGGTGCGGCACCCCGACTTCGCGGCCAACAGGCTCAACACACGCTGGCTGGAGGATGTCTTCATGCCCTCGCTGATGCACTGAGCGGAGCGACGATGGCGCACATCGAATTCCTCGACGAGACCATGCGGGACGGGCAGCAGAGCCTGTGGGGCATGCGCATGCAGGCCGGCATGGCGCTGCCCGTTGCGCCGGTGATCGACCGGGTCGGCTATCGGGTGGTGGACCTCACCGGGTCGAGCCTCTTCGAGGTCCTGATCCGCCACTGCCGCGAAAACCCGTGGGAGGGGCTCGACCTCCTGGTCGACGCCATGCCCAACAGCACGATCCGGGGCGGCATGCGCAGCAATGCGAGCGTCACCTTCGGCGTCACGCCCGATGCGCTGATGGACGTCTGGATGCGGCAGCTCTGCGTGCACGGCTGCCGCAGCTTCTGGATCTACGACGTGCTCTTCAACATCGACAAGACGCACCGCCTCGCCAGGGTGGCCAAGGAGTTCGGTGCGGAAGTGGCGGGTGCCATCATGTTCACCCTGAGCCCGGTGCACACCGACGTCTACTACGCCGACAAGGCGGACAGGCTATCGGCCTCGCCGGATATCGACACGCTCCTGCTCTACGATACGGGCGGCGTGCTGGAGCCGGACCGCATGCGCACGCTGGTGCCGGCCATCATGGCGAAGGCGCGCGGCAAGCCCATCGAGTTCCACTCGAACAACCTCCTGGGCGCCTCCGGCCGCGCCTACGTCGAGGCGATCGAGCTCGGCATCCATATTCTGCATACGGCCTGCGGGCCGATGGCGAACGGCCCTTCCGTCCCCTCGGTCGAGGTGATGACGCGAAACGTCGAGCATCTCGGCCACACCCACAACATCGACCGCTCGCTCCTGCCGCAGATCGCCGAGCACTTCGAGAACGTCGCCACGGCCGCTGGCTTCCCCATCGGCGTGCCGCAGGAATACGACCTCTTCTCCGTGCGCCACCAGGTACCGGGCGGGATGATGGGCACGCTGAAGGCCCAGCTCGTCCAGCACGAGATGGCGGACCGGTTGGACGACGTGCTGGAGGAGACCGGCCGCGTGCGCCGCGAGCTCGGCTACCCCGGCATGGCGACGCCCTTCTCCCAACTCGTCGGCACGCTTGCCGTGCTCAACATCGTCACCGGCGAGCGCTACGCCGTGATTCCGGACGAGGTGATCCAGTATGCCGGCGGACACTACGGCGAGCCGGTGGCGCCCATCGATCCGGACGTGCTGGACCGGATCATGGCCGCGCCCCGCGCCAGGGAGGTGCTGGCCGAGCCGCCGGAGCAGCCCACGCTCGCCGAGCTTCGCAAGCGCCACGGCACCGAGGACGACGACGAGCTGATCCTGCGCGCCCTGGTCCCGGCGGCGGACCTCGAAAGGATGCGTGCCGCGGGCCCGGTGAAGCGCGACTTCCCGATTTTGTCCACGCCGGAGCTCGAACAAGTGCGCAAGTTGATGGCGCTCTCCACCTCTAAGTTCGTCGAGCTGGAGACCGCCACTCTCTCGGTTTCGCTCCGCCGAGCCGGCTAGGATGCGCCGCGCCCTCATCGTCGATGTCGTCCGCACGCCCTTCGCCAAGGGGCGGGCGGATGGTGCGCTGAGCGCGGTTCACCCGGTCGACCTGCTGGCGCACACGCTGAAGGGGCTCATCGCGCGCACCGGCATCGACCCCGGCGCGGTCGACGACGTGATCACGGGCTGCGTCATCCAGGTGGGCGAGCAGGCCGCCAACATCGGCCGCCAGGCGTGGCTCGCGGCCGGCTTTCCGGAGACCGTTCCCGCCGTCACCATCGACCGCAAGTGCGGCTCGGCGCAGCAGGCGATGGATTTCGCGGCGCAGGGTGTGATGGCGGGCGCCTACGATCTCGTCATCGCCTGCGGGGTCGAAATGATGAGCCGCGTGCCCATGGGCAGCAACCGGCGCGGCAAGGACCATCTGGGGCCGATGTTGCGCCGGCGCTATGCGGAAGGCCTGGTGCACCAGGGCGTCTCCGCCGAGCTGATCGCGGCCCGCTGGGGGCTCACGCGCGAAGCGCTCGACACCTACGCCCTGCGCTCGCACCGGCGCGCGGCGGCGGCCGAGGAGCGCGGCCTCTTCGCGCGCGACATCCTGCCCATCGACGGGGCCTCGACGGACGAGGGCATCCGCCGCACCACGAGCGCCGAGAGGCTTGCCGCGCTGGAGCCAGCGTTCGTGGATGCCGACACGGCCGAGCGCTTCCCCGAGATCGACTGGGTGGTGACGGCAGGAAACTCGAGCCAGGTCTCCGACGGCGCCTCGGCATTGCTGATCGCATCGGAGGAGGCGGCGCGGCGGCTGGACCTGACGCCGCGTGCTGCGATCACGCATTTCGCGGTCTCGGGCGACGACCCCGTGCTCATGCTGACGGGGATCATCCCGGCAACGGAAAAGCTGCTGGCGCGCAGCGGCCGGACCCTGGACGAGATCGACCACTTCGAGGTCAACGAGGCCTTCGCCTCGGTGGTGCTGGCCTGGGCGGAGACGCTGGGCGCGGACCTCGACCGCGTCAACGTCAACGGCGGGGCGATCGCCTTCGGCCATCCCGTCGGCGCATCGGGCGGCCGGCTCACGGCCAACCTGATCGGCAGCCTGGAAGAAAGCGGCGGTCGCCTCGGCCTTCAGACCATGTGCGAGAGCGGCGGCATGGCCAACGCGACACTGATCGAGCGGCTGGGTTGAGGGCGCCGCCTAGGCCGCCAGAAAGTGGCCGCCGTTGACGAAGATCGTCTGACCCTGGACGAACGCGGCCTCCGGGCTCGCGAGGAAGCGGATCACGCTGGTGTAGTCCTCGTCCTGCACGCCGCGGCCGCTAGGATTCGTCTCGGCGGCGTGCTTCACGATCTCGCTCGCCTGGTCGCCGAACAGCGCCCGCACCGCATCCGTATCCACCACGCCCGGTGCGACGCTGTTGATCCGCACGCCGCGCGGCGCAAGCTCGCTTGCGAGATAGCGCACCAAGGATTCCGCCAGCGCCTTTGCGACGCCGATGGCGGCGTAGTTGGGCACCACGGTGCGCCCGCCCCGGCTGGTGAGGAAGAACACCGTGCTGCCGCGCTGGAGCAGCGGATCGGCCGCCTGCACGAGATAGAGCAGCGCCGTGCCGTTGAGATTGACTGCGGCGGTGAAATCGTCCGCATCGCACTCCAGCGCGGGCTTCGGAATGGCTCGGACCGCGCAGTGCACGAGCTGGTCGAGCCGGTCGGCGCGCTCCGCCACCTGGGCGAGCACGGCCCGGCAGCCCCCCGGCGTCGAGACGTCCTGCTTGATCAGATGACAGCGTGCACCTTTCGAGTCGACCAGTGTCCGGGCTTCGCGCGCCGCATCGTCATCGCCGTGATAGTTGAGAAACACGTCGACGCCCGGCTCGGCGAAGGCCAGCGCAATGGCCCGCCCGATGCCCTTGGTTCCGCCTGTAATCAAGATCGACATCACACCCCCGCGACTCGACATCGTCAAACAACGATGCTGGATAAGTGATTGATACCAGCATACAACCTCGCCTCCCTCTCTCCCAGCCGAAGCACTCAAGAGGGAGACGTGAGCTTGAAACCAGGGTCTCCCAGCCCGTCACTGTCGCAAAGGCCGCTCGGCAGGATTCGCCCTCGCGCGTGAGGGTCTGCGCGGCGCCGTCGGCCAACGAGACGAACGGCTCAGGCCACGCAACGCTGCCGTTGACTGGGCAAAGTCCTGTGGCATACTCCCGGCGGCGCGCTGGCCGGCGAGAGCCGAACGGGTCGGCGCGTTGTCTTGTCATATCCCATCGTCGTGAGCGAAATGAAAACCTTCTCGGCAACGCCTGCCACAATTGAGAAGAAGTGGATGCTGGTGGACGCTGAAAACATCGTCCTCGGCCGCCTCGCCAGCATCGTCGCGACCCGTCTGCGCGGCAAGCACAAGCCGAGCTACACCCCGCACATGGATTGCGGCGACAACATCGTCATCGTCAATGCCGGAAAGGTGCGGCTCACCGGGCGCAAGCGGGAAGACAAGCTCTACCACCATCACACCGGGTATCCGGGCGGCCTCAAGACCCGCACGGCGGCCCGCATCCTCGGCAGCAAGCGGCCCGAGGAGGTTGTGATCAAGGCGGTGCAGCGGATGATCCCCAAGGGCCCCCTGGGCCGCCAGCAGATGTCGAACCTCAAGGTCTACGCCGGCCCGGAGCATCCGCACGAGGCGCAGCAGCCTGAGCCTCTCGACATCGCCGCGATGAATCCGAAGAACGCGAGGAGCACGCTCCGTGGCTGACGAGCCGAAGACCCTGACCAGCCTTGCCGAGCTCGGCGAGGTCGCCCGGCCAGACGCCGACATCGAGCCGGAGCCGCAGATTGACCGGCTCGGCCGGACCTACTCGACCGGCAAGCGCAAGGATGCGGTTGCGCGCGTGTGGCTGCGGCCCGGTATCGGCACGATCACGGTCAACAAGCGCCCGGTGGAGAGCTACTTCGCCCGCCCGGCGCTCCGGATGATCATCAACCAGCCGGCGGAGCTGGTCGGACGCCGCACCCAGTACGACGTCATCTGCACGGTCAAGGGCGGCGGACTCTCGGGCCAGGCCGGGGCGCTTCGTCACGGCATCAGCCGGGCGCTCGCGGCGCGCGAGCCGGAGCTGCGCAAGATGCTCAAGTCGGGCGGTTTCCTCACCCGCGACAGCCGCGTCGTGGAGCGCAAGAAGTACGGCAAGCGCAAGGCCCGCCGCAGCTTCCAGTTCTCCAAACGCTGAGCTTGGCGTTGCCGGCGCGCCTGCTTCTCCGGCTACCGCGATCGCAAAAGGCTACCCATGAGCGCCTCCCCCTCCGGCACGGGCAACACCGCGCGCGTCGGCGTGCTCGGCGCGAGCGGCTATACCGGCGGCGAGCTGCTGCGCCTGCTGGCGCATCACGACGGCTTCTCGGTCGGCTTGCTGACCGCCGATCGCCGCGCGGGCCGGAGCCTTGGCGCGGTCTTTCCGCATCTCGACGGCGCGGGCTTTCCCGACCTCGTCAAGATCGAGGATGCTGCCTGGGACGCGCTGGATGCGGTCTTCTGCTGCCTGCCTCACGGCACCACGCAGGAGGTCATCGCCGCGCTCCCCGATCATCTGAAGGTGGTGGATCTTTCGGCCGACTTCCGGCTCGCGGATCCCGAGGTCTATGCCGAATGGTACGGACGGGCGCACGGCGCCGTGGCGCTCCAGGCGGAAGCAGTTTACGGGCTGACCGAGCTCGCCCGCGATGAGGTCCGCGGCGCCCGCCTGGTGGCGAACCCCGGGTGCTACCCGACCTCCGCGCAGCTGCCGCTGGCGCCGCTGCTCGAAGGCGGGCTGATCGAGCGCGACGACATCATCATCGACGCCAAGTCGGGAGTCTCCGGCGCGGGACGCGAGGCCAAGCAGGCAACCCTCTTCGCCGAGGTCGGTGAGGGCGTGCACGCCTACGGTATCGCCGCCCACCGCCACGCGCCCGAGATCGAGCAGGGGCTCTCGGCCGCAGCCGGCGCGCCGGTGCGGGTCAACTTCACGCCTCATCTCATGCCCATGAACCGGGGCATCCTGGCGACGATCTACGTGCGCAGCCGGGCGGGTGCGGATGCCCTGCGCGATGCCCTCGCCCGCCGCTACTTGGACGAGCCCTTCGTGCGCGTGCTGCCTGCGGGCGCTGCGCCGGCGACGCGCCACGTGCGGGGCTCCAACCACTGCCTCATCGGGGTCTTCGACGACAGGATCGAGGGGCGTGCCATCCTGATCTCGGCCATCGACAATCTGGTCAAGGGCGCCTCCGGCCAGGCGATCCAGAACATGAACCTGATGCACGCCCTGCCGGAGACGACGGGGCTGGAGCAGGCGCCGCTCTTCCCCTAGGGAGTCGGGAGCCCATGTCTGCCGGCCTGCTCCTCCCCTATCACCACCGCTGGCCGCAGGTGGCGCCGAACGCCTTCGTCGCCGCCGGCACCAACGTGATCGGCGATGTCGTGCTCGGGGAGCGGTCGAGCATCTGGTTCAACTGCGTCCTGCGGGGCGACGTGAACTACATCCGCATCGGCGCACGCAGCAACGTCCAGGACGGCACCATCGTCCACACCGCCACGGCAGACGGCCCCACGCTGATCGGTGACGACGTCGTGGTGGGCCACATGTGCCTGCTGCACGCCTGCATTCTTGAAGACGCCTGCATGATCGGCATGGGCGCCACGGTGATGGACTTTGCGGTGGTGGAGACCGGCGCCTGGGTCGCCGCCGGCGCGCTGGTGACGCCGGGCAAGCGGGTCAAGAGCGGCGAGATGTGGATGGGCCGGCCAGCGAAGGCGGTGCGCATGGTGAGCAACGCCGAGCGTGAAACCATCACCTCTATCGCCCGGCGCTACGCCAACCGCGCCGGCGAGTACCGGGCATCCTCGGGCCCGCCGCAGCGAGCGGCCGCGGCTACCCCGCCAGGACGTAGGCGCCCGGCGCGTCCTCGATCGGCCTGAGCGCGCCGTCGCCGGGCACACGCGCCGGCACCTTCTTGCCGCCGGCGCGGCGGCGCTGCCAGGCGTGCCAGTCGTCCCACCACGAGCCATCGTGGTGCTCGGCGGCGGCAAGCCAGGCGTCGGCATCCTGAGACTCCACGATTGGTCCGGTCCAGTAACCGTACTTGCCGGCCGCCGGCGGGTTGATGATGCCGGCGATATGACCGGAGGCGCCGAGGATGAATCGGCGCTGCCCCCGGTAGAGCCCGCACGCGGCGAAGCAGGACTGCCACGGTGCGATGTGATCCTCCCGCGTCGCGACGATGTAGGTCGGGATGTCGACGCGGCGGAGGTCGATGGGCACGCCGGCGAGGTTCAGGCCTTCTGGCTGAGCGAGCAGGTTCTCCTGATACATCTTGCGCAGGTAGAAGCCGTGCATCGCCGCCGGCATCCGGGTCGAATCCGAATTCCAGAAGAGCAGGTCGAAGGGCAGCGGCTCGCGGCCGAGCAGGTAGTTGTTGACCACGAATGACCAGATCAGGTCGTTGGCCCGCAGCATGTTGAAGGTCGTCGCCATGTGGCGGCCGTCGAGATAGCCCTGCTCCGCCATCATGGTCTCGAGCGACTCGAGCTGGGCATCGTCGATGAAGACGCCGAGATCGCCGGGCTCGGCGAAGTCGACCAGGGAGGCGAAGAAGGTCGCGCTCTTGATCCGCTTGTCGTCCTTGGCCGCAAGGTAGGCCAACGTCGCCGCCGTCAGCGTGCCGCCCAGGCAGTAGCCGATCGCCGCGACATCGCGCTCGCCCGTCGCCTGCTCGATCGCATCGAGCGCGGCCAGAGGGCCTTCCACCATGTAGTCCTCGAAGGTCTTCTTCGCGAGGCGCTCGTCCGGGTTGACCCACGAGATCACGAAGACCGTATAGCCCTGCGATAGCGCCCACCTCACGAACGAGTTCTTCGGCCTCAGATCGAGCACGTAGTACTTGTTGATCCAGGGCGGCACGATGAGGAGCGGCCGGCGAAACGCCGTCTCCGTGCTCGGGGCGTACTGGATCAGCTGCATCAGCTCGTTCTGGAAGACGACCTTCCCGGGCGTCGTGGCGATGGTCTCGCCCAGGGTGAAATGCCCCTCGTCCGACATGCGGGGCGCAAAGCGGCCCTCGTTACGCTCCAGATCGTCGAGCACGTTGCGCAGGCCCCGGAGCAGGTTTTCGCCCCTGGTCTCGGCGGTCTCCTTGAGTACTGCGGGGTTGGTGGCAAGGAAATTTGTCGGCGCCAGAGCATCGACGAATTGGCGCGTGTAGAACGCGAGCTTGGCGGCGTCCTTCTCGTCGAGGCCGCGCAGATTCCCCACTGTCGACTGCACGCAGGCAGCCGTCAGCAGATACGACTGCTTGAGATGATCGAAGACCCAGTTCTCGGTCCAGGCCGGATCGCGAAAGCGCCGGTCGTCTGGCTCGGGCGCAGCCACCGGCTCAGGCTCTTCGCCTCGCAGGCGCTCCGCGCCTTGCTGCCACAGCCTGAGATAGCCGTCCCACCACTTCATCTGCGCGTCGATCAGCGGCGACGGATCGTCGGCCAGGCTCCGTGCCATCGCCCCCAGGGCGGCGCTCAAGTTGAGGGGGTCGGAAGCCGCCCCGGCACCGGTCGCGCCCTGCCCGCTCAAGAAGCGTGCGGCGATCCGCTGGCTTTGTTGCGTGATGGCGGCGAGATGGTCGGCCGCGTCGTGTTCCGTCGCGTCTGCGGCGGGGGAGTCGTCAGGCATCGTGTGCAGGGTCCGTGTGGAGTGCGTTGGCGGGCGCGCCTGTCGGCCACCGGCCAATGCGAATGATCGGAATTGGGTATATGCTACTCGCGAGTCGAACGGTCCTCAATGCTGGCGATTGCATGGCATCGCCAGCCAACCAGGAGAACGCCCCATGCACGATTCTCAGAGCCATCAGACGACAACGCGGACCCGTCAGCGGATGCGGCCGCTGGCGCTTCTCGCAATCGGGCCGATCGCTCTCGGCCTCCTCGTTACCGGATGCTCGGCGATCGAGGACACGACCGATTACATCGGCGACCTGTTCAGCCATGTCGAGGACGGCGACGAGGTCATTGCCGCCGATGCCGTCCCCGGCGGCGACGAGCCCTACCGCTCCCTCAGCGAGGTGCCGAGCGAAGCACCTGCCGTCTCGAGCAAGGAAGAGCGCATCGAGTTGACGGCCGGCCTGGTGGCGGATCGCGAGAAGGTGCAGCACACGGCTGAGGAGCTCCGCGCGCGCGTGGAGGAGGAAGAGCCGATGACGCAGGTCCGCGCCGCGTTTGAGCCGGCGGAGGAGTAGGCGGAGCCTGCTCCGGTGAAGGGCGGATGATCGCGCCAGCCGCATTGTTGGCTTGTGCAAGGGGCATGCGGGCCGCCGCCGGCGTGCCCCGCAGGCTGCCACGCGACCGGCTCGCCGAGACCCTTACCCCGTCGTGATCCGCCGCTTTCACCGTGCGCCGGGCGACCAGTATCGAGCTGGCCGCCCTCCCCTCCCGTCGCGAAACAAACAGAAAGCAGCACACACACATGCCTGAGCCGCTACGAATCGGCATCGCAGGGCTGGGCACGGTCGGCTGTGGCGTGCTCGCGCTGCTTCGCGACAACGCCATGCTGCTGGAGCAACGGACCGGCCGGCCGATCGAGGTGGTCGCGGTCTCGTCACGCGACAAGGGCAAGGATCGCGGGATCTCGCTCGACGGACTCGACTGGCGGGACGATGCCCGGGAGCTCGCGGCCCACCCCGCCGTCGATGTCGTGGTCGAGCTGATCGGCGGGTCCGAGGGTGTGGCCCGGGTACTCTCCGAAGCCGCGCTCGCCAACCAAAAGCACCTGGTGACCGCCAACAAGGCCCTGCTCGCCCACCATGGTGCTGCGCTGGCGGAGACCGCCCGGCAAGCGGAGCGCCACCTCGGCTACGAGGCCGCCGTGGCCGGCGGCATCCCCATCGTCAAGGCGCTGCGCGAGGGCCTCGCCGGAAATCGATTCGACGGCGTCTACGGCATCCTGAACGGCACCTGCAACTACATCATGACGGCGATGCACGAGTCGGTGCAGGCCGGCCAGGCGCGGGATTTCGACTCCGTGCTCCAGGAGGCGCAGGAGCTCGGCTACGCGGAGGCCGATCCTTCCACCGACATCGACGGGATCGACGCCGCGCACAAGCTCGCCATCCTCACCAGCGTCGTCTTCGGCTGCCCGGTCGACTTCGACGCCGTGCACGTCGAGGGCATACGCCACGTCAGCGCGCTCGACATCGGCTTCGCCATCGAGCTCGGCTACCGGGTCAAGCTCCTGGGCATCGCGCGCGCGGGCGAGCATGGGATCACCCAGCGCGTTCACCCCTGCATGATCCGCGAGACCGCGCCCATCGCCCGCGTCGACGGCGTGTTCAACGCCGTGGTGGCGGAGGGCGACCGGATCGGCAGCGCGCTCTTCGAAGGCCCCGGCGCCGGGGCCGGCCCGACCGCATCGGCCGTGGTCGCCGACCTCGTGGACATCGCCCGCGGCCAGATCATGCCGGCCTTTCCCGCCGCGGCGGCAGGCACGCCTAGGGCCGCGGCGAAGCCCATGGACCACCACGTCGGCGCCTACTACATTCGCCTGATGGTGGTGGACAAGCCGGGCGTGATTGCCGGCATCGCCGCCTGCCTGCGCGACGAGCAGGTCTCCGTCGAAGCCATGCTGCAGCGCGGACGGAACCCCGGCGAACTGGTCCCAGTGGTGCTCACCACCCACGAGGCGAATGAGGCGGCGGTGGTGAGCGCGCTCGCCGCGATCGACCGTCTCGACACGGTGCTGGAGGCGCCGCGCATGATCCGGATCGAAGCGTTCTAGGGGGCGCCGGTGGGGAAGGAGAGCGCAGAGGAGATCGTCTCCCTCGACCGGAACCTGGCGCTGGATGCGGTGCGCGTGACCGAGGCTGCGGCCCGCGCGGCGGCCCGGCTGATCGGCCGGGGCGACGAGATGGCCGCGGATCAAGCGGCCGTCGACGCCATGCGGCGCGGCCTCAACGCGCTCGACATCGACGGCACGGTGGTGATCGGCGAAGGCGAGCGGGACGAGGCGCCGATGCTCTTCATCGGCGAGAGCGTGGGCACCGGCAAGGGCCCCAGCCTCGATGTCGCGCTCGACCCGCTCGAAGGCACCACCATCTGCGCCACCGGCGGCCCGAACGCGCTCGCCGTGCTCGCGATGGCGGAGAAAGGCGGCTTCCTCGCCGCGCCCGACACCTACATGGACAAGATCGCGGTCGGCGACGGGCTGCCGGACGAGCTGGTCGACCTCGACGACCCGCCGGCCACGACGCTGGCCAAGCTCGCCAGGGCAAAGCACTGCGACGTCAACGAGCTGACAGTCCTGATCCTGGACCGTCCCCGGCACGAGGAGCTGATCGCCAGGGTGCGCGAGACCAGCGCGCGCATCCAGCTGATCCGGGACGGCGACGTCGCGGGCGTGATCGCGACTACGCGGCTCAACCGCACTGTCGACATCTACATGGGGATCGGCGGTGCCCCCGAAGGAGTGCTCGCCGCAGCGGCGCTCCGCTGCATCGGCGGCCAGATGATGGGCCGGCTGGTCTTCCGAAACGACGACGAGAAGCGGCGCGCGCGGGCGATGGGCGTCACCGACCTGAGCCGCAAGTACACTCTGCACGAGCTCGCCGGCGGCGAGGTGATGTTCTGCGCGACCGGTGTTACCGATGGGGCGATGCTGCGCGGTGTCTCGCGGGTTCCGCACGGAGCACATACCAGCTCGGTGGTCATGCGCTCGCGCACCGGCACCCTGCGCATGATCGAGGCTGAGCACGATTTCTCACGCGCGCCCGAGCGCATCGGCGCGTGATTAGCCCCGGCACCTGACTCGATGAACGACGGAGCGGCGATGCTCGGGGTCGAGCGATCGCTGCTCGGCAAGCGCTGGCGCGCAAGGCTCGAAGACTCGATGGCGGGACTGTCGCTCGCCCAGGCCATCGAGGCGCCAGAGCTGGTCGGGCGCGTGCTCGCGGCGCGCGGCATCGCGGCGGAGGACGCGCCGGACTACCTCGACCCGACGCTGCGCCGCCTCCTGCCCGACCCGCTCCACCTGCTCGACATGAAGAGGGCCATCGCGCGCCTCGCGGGCGCGCTGGAAGCGGGCGAGAAGATCGCGATCTTCGGCGACTACGACGTGGACGGCGCGACCTCCGCCGCGTTGCTCAGCCGCTTCCTCGAGGCCGTCGCCGACCCGCCGACCATCTACATCCCCGACCGCCTGCGCGAGGGTTACGGCCCGAATGCCACTGCCATGCGCATACTCGCGGCGCAGGACGTGCGCGTGGTCATCACAGTGGATTGCGGAATCAGCGCCTTCGATGCGCTCGCGGACGCCGCCGACGCTGGGCTCGACGTGATCGTGGTCGACCACCACGTGGCCGAGGCGCGGCTGCCGCAGGCGTGCGCCGTGATCGACCCCAACCGGCTGGACGACACGAGCCCGCACCGCCAGCTCGCCGCCGTCGGCGTGGCGTTCCTTCTCGTGGTCGGGCTCAACCGCCACCTGCGCGAGGCAGGCTGGTACCGGGAGCGCGCGGAGCCGGACCTCCTGCAATGGCTCGACCTGGTGGCGCTAGGCACCGTCTGCGACGTGGTGCCGCTCACCGGCGTCAACCGCGCCTTCGTGCGCCAGGGGCTCACGATGATGCGGCAACGCCGCAACGTGGGGTTGAGGGCGCTCGGCGACGTCGCCGGGCTGGAGGAGCCGCCGGGGGTCTACCATCTGGGCTTCATCCTGGGGCCGCGCGTCAACGCCGGCGGCCGGGTGGGCGAGGCCAGTCTGGGCGCGCGCCTGCTGACCACCGAGGAGGACGACAAGGCGCGGGAGATCGCGCAGCATCTCGATGCGCTCAACCGCGAACGCCAGGCCATCGAGCAGGCGGTGCTGGAGGAGGCCATCGAGCAGGTCGAGACGGCAGACGGCGGCACGCCTGCGTCGGCGCCCCTGGTCCTCGCCCATGAAGAGCGCTGGCATGCAGGCGTGATCGGAATCGTCGCGAGCCGGCTCAAGGAGCGCTACAACCGGCCGGCGGTCGTCGTCGCCTGGGAGGATGGCGCGGACGGCATCGGCAAGGCCTCCTGCCGCTCGGTGCCGGGCGTCGACATCGGCGCCGCGATCACCGCCGCCCGGCAGGCGGGGCTGCTGGTCAATGGCGGCGGCCACCCCATGGCGGCGGGCTTCACCGTGGAAAGGGCGAAGCTTTCGCCGCTGGAGGATTTCCTGCATCACCGCCTGGGCACGGACGCAGACGAGGCCGCCCGAATTCATACCCTCGGCCTCGACGGCGCGCTCGGCGTCGAAGGCGCGACGGCAGAGCTCCTGGAGATGCTGGAGACGGCCGGCCCCTACGGCGCAGGCAACCCGGAGCCGCGCTTCGCCGTCGCCGGCGCCCAGTTGCTGCGCGCCGATATCGTGGGCCGGGGCCACGTGCGCTGCCAGCTTGCGGGCCGCTCGGGCAAGCGGCTCAAGGCCATCGCCTTCCGCGCCGCCGACAACACGCTTGGCCACGCGCTGCTAGCAGGCACGGAGCACCCCTTCCACCTGGCCGGCCGCCTCCGCCTCGACCGCCGCCGCGGCACCCGCGCCGTCGAGCTGCACATCGACGACGGCGCCCCCGCCCCGCCGCCGAGCCCTTGATCGTCCCTTGATTTCAGGGTGCCCGGCCCGCTACATAGCGCGAATTGCAGCGCTGACCCCTTCGTCTAGAGGTTAGGACACCACTCTTTCAAGGTGGAGACACGGGTTCAATTCCCGTAGGGGTCACCACCCATTCGTGTTTCCCTTTATATTTCACGTACTTAGGATCCCCGTTTGTCCAACCTTTCGGAAAGGTTGGACAAAATTTGTTCTGGCTCCGCCCCAAGTTTCGCCATGCCTTGGAGTGGGCCCCTGGGGTTGGACAGGTGGCTTGAAATGATTTGACCGGCGCGTCGGGCATTCGAAGGATCGACGCCCATGGCCCAGCACCGAACCCACCGAACCCATAGCATCGCCTTCAAGCGCCAAGTCGTACAGGAGTATCTCGCTGGCGAGACCCTCCACGGCCTGGCCCGCCGCCACGACCTCTCCCGCACCTTGATCAGGATCTGGGTAGACAAGTACGAGGCCGGCGTCTTCGACGAGGACGCCGAGGCGGCCAGCACGATCCAGGAGTACGAGGCCCGGATCGCGGCGCTCGAGCGCCTGGTCGGCAAGCAGGCCTTGGAGCTCGAGTTCCTAAAGGGGGCTCAGCGGCACGGACGACGGCCGAGAAACGCGCCCATGTCCGTCATCACCGGCCCCGAGGCCTCTCCGTCGTCGAAGGATGCCGACTGATGGGGATCGCGCGGTCTACTTACTACCACGAGCCCAAGGGCACAGCCGACGACACCGCCCTGGTCGAGGCCGTGCACGCGATCAAGGACGAATTCGAAGCCTACGGCTGGCGCCGCATGCAGGCGGCGCTCAGGCATCGGGGCTGGGTCGTGAACCACAAGAAGATCAAACGTCTGATGCGTGAGCACGCCCTGCATTCGCCGGGCAGACGCCGTTTCGTCGCCACCACCGACAGCGACCACGACGAGCCCGTCTTCCCCGATCGCTCCAGGGAGCGCGAGGTCGATGGCCCGAACCAGCTCTGGGTCGCCGATCTGACCTATATCGCCATCCTCGGCGGCTTTGTCTATCTGGCGGCGATCATGGATGCGTGGTCGCGTCGCATCGTGGGTTACGCCCTCGGCAGGCGGATCGATGCCAGGCTGACCCTCGCAGCCCTGGCGACGGCGATCGAGCATCGCAACCCGCCGGCCGGC
>Ga0209754_1001004_pt1 | contig 31825 bp, 32 predicted proteins | sample MesohylBB_FD_187295 | JGI IMG/M metagenome (GOLD analysis project Ga0209754, IMG submission 187295) | Host-associated microbial community of the marine sponge Aplysina aerophoba from Gulf of Piran - sponge mesohyl, lysed by bead beating... | ecosystem: Host-associated > Porifera > Sponge >... | reverse complement strand
CGTCTCTCGCCTCTTAGACGACGAAACCGCGACCTTCCCGCCTTGCAACGCGGTTGACCCGCCCAACCACGGCCTCAATCCTTCATTCCACACCCGAATCCGCCACCCTGTGAGAAATCCGGGCTAGGGAAGGCAATACTGATTGCATTACGGTTCCCAACATCACCTCGAAGAACGTTCCCGGAGTCTTCCGGCTTGCCGGCTTCCAGAGGTCGTAGCAAATGGCAAAGGCCATCGACGCCGAATACAAGAGGGTATCGATTTCGTCGCACGGAAGATCGTACCGACGTTCCTCAGGCCGGGCCGATCTGTGGAATGCGTACCAACCCTGACGGAACAGCTCCGAGTTGCGGATTAGCAAGGGCAAGCGAACGGGACGGGAAGCGTTCGTTCCCGCACGAAAAAAATGGTACTCCTTGCCATCACAAGTGCCCAGGGGTTCCGGCCGAATCTCCTTGAGAAGCGTCAGGCTGTGATCCACAACATGCTCAATCTGGTTGGGGACCGCGGCTCCGCGCCTGTAAGCGCCCGCCGCGTTCGCCTGAAGGCAGTGAAGTTCCCTCATTCGATGACCCCGCGTTGGATTGCTTGTGCGTGGCTGCTATTCAAGACCACCGCCTCCTCCTTGAGAGGTCGGGTGAGGTGATTGAGTCAACGCCCGAAAGGTAACCGTCCCGAGGAGTTCGTCCATGAAGAAGGTGGCCAGATGTGGTCTTTCTTAGCCCGACCCGACCGGGGCATCTTCCCGGATGGTACACTTGGAACGGGATGGAGGGATGTCTCGCTGGCGTCTTATTGAGAGAGTCGGCAGAACAATCGCCCAGAGCGGTGCCGGGCCTGCGAAGACGCGAGGAATCCGCCTCCTGCCGAGGGCACTTGCCCTTGGAGCACTCGCCACCGAGTCTTCTCGAAGTACTGGATTGGGGGCTTGACCACCGGGACTAGAGATGAAGCAAGACCGCTTCGATACACTGACGGCTGACCAGCGAAGTGAGCTAATGAGCCGAATCCGCGCCAAGGACACTAGGCCGGAGATGCGGGTTCGGAGGCTCTTGCACGGGCTCGGGTATCGCTACCGCCTCCATGCACCGGATCTCCCAGGGCGCCCCGACCTCGTCTTCCGGCCTCAGCGCAAAGCCATTTTTGTCCACGGCTGTTTCTGGCATCGCCACCAGGGATGTTTGCGAAGCCAAGTGCCGAAGACCCGCCGGGACTTCTGGCTAGCCAAGCTAGACGGCAACGTTCGTCGTGACCGGCGCAACCAAGCCGCGCTGCGAGATCAGGGGTGGGGCGTGCTCGTAGTCTGGGAATGCGAGACAAAAGACCTCGACCAAGTCGCAGGCAGGGTCCGCGAGTTTCTCGCATAACCGTTCCGCCCTACAACATCTCTGCCCGCAGCAATCGATCCCCCGCAACGTTACAAGAGAGGCTCGAACAACCATGGACCGGACCACTCCCGGATACTCGCGCGGGCGCATCAACCGCGCCGGCAAGGCGCTCGCCACCGCCGACAGGGACCGCGAGTCTCCGGAGTTCCGCGAAGACATGCGCGTGCTCAACAACTGGAGGGCCGCCCACGGATTCCCGCTGAGCGAACTGCACGACCGCCTGCGCGCGCTGGCGACGCGCATCGCCAGCGACGCCGTCGTTTCCCAGAGGCTCAAGACCACGCCCTCGACGCTCTCCAAGCTGCGGCGCTTCCCCCGCATGCAGCTCGCCCGGATGCAGGACCTGGGCGGGTGCCGGGCCGCGCTCCACACCATCGACCAGGTGCGGGAGCTGCAGGAGGCCTACGTGGGTTCGGACTCGGGGCACAAGCTCATCCGGGAAATGGACTACATCGACCGCCCCAAGCCCTCCGGATACCGCGGAGTGCACCTCATCTACCGGTACCAGAGCGACGACGCCTTCAATGGCCTGATCGTCGAGGTCCAGATGCGCTCCCGGCTGCAGCACGCCTGGGCGACCGCGGTCGAAACCGCCGGGGCCTTTCTCCAGCACGCCCTCAAGTTCAACGAGGGCGAGGAGGAGTGGCTGCGGTTCTTCGCCCTGGCCAGCTCCGCGCTCGCCCTGAAGGAGGGGAGTGCGACGGTCCCGGACACGCCTTCCCGCAAGCCGGCCCTTCATCGGGAGGTGCGGGAGTACGCCACGCGCCTGAACGTGGTCGAGCGCATGCGCGAGTACGGGCAACTCATCCGCAACATATCGACGTTCAAGCGCATCGGCGCCTACTACTTCCTGCTCGAGCGCAGGCCGGTCGAAAGGACGACGCTCATCATCCCCTACGACAAGGACGAACTCGAGGACGCCACCGCGGACTACCTCATGTTCGAGGAAGAGGGCCGTGACGCGGTGCTCGTTTCCACGGACTCGCTCGAGGACGTGCGGCGCGCCTATCCGAACTACTGGCTGGACGCACGCCTCTTCCTGAGGGAGATGGAAGGAATCCTGTGAAATCCGTCCCATCCACCCCTTGACACGGCGGTTACCAACCCTTAGCATGGTAGTCCGCTTCGAGCAGCAGTAGGCTCACAGTCGATGGCGATGGTCATCCCTGGAGAGCAGTTGGGAGCGGAGGTTCGCTGGGCGGGACGCCGCGACAGCGGGCGCGAGCCGGGACTTGAGCCCCGGTGAGCCGGTGGAGGGGTCGCTGTCCTCCGCCAGTAGCCCCGAAAGCGAAGGGGCACCTGAGCCGCACACTGCGCGGCGAGGGGGAAAAGGGACCAGAGCCGGTCGGCCGCACGCGGTCGGGTTCAAGCAACGGAGCTGGTGCCGGCAGCGAAAAGAGGGCCCCCCGGGATCGGCGTGACGACCCGGGGGGCCGCTTTGTTTAACGCGCCGGCGGCGGCGCTCCCTCGAAGAAGTCGAAGTAGCGCTCCTTCGTCTCGCGCTGCTCCTCCAGCCACTCCTCGAAGCCGGAAGGCACCGCACCGCCGGAGTTGAGCTGCTCGGTCGCGGCGCGCACCGCGAGGACGTCCACGTATTCGTTTCGGGGGTTCCCCGCGTGCCCGCGGACCCACTCCCAGCTTACTTCGTGGGATTCGGCCAGCCCGAGCGCCCGCTTCCAGAGTTCGACGTTCTCCACCGTGCCCCCCTTGCGCTTCCATCCGCGGGCGCGCCATCCCCGGACCCACTCGTTCATGCCGCGCACCAGGTACTGGCTGTCGGAGACGAAGTGGATCGGGCTCGGCCGCCGGATCGCGCCGAGTCCGGCGATGGCGCTCATCAGCGCCATGCGGTTGTTGGTGGTGTCGGGCTCGGAGAGCCAGAAGTCCTTGCGAACCCAGGCGTCTCCCTGCCAGAACTCGAGCAGTCCCGCCGCGCCCCCCGGCCGCTGTCGGTCCCTGAACTGGTTGCCCAGGCAGGACTCGTCGGCATGGATGTAGACCATGCTCCAATCTAACGGAACCTTGGACGCCCGCCCGCTACTTCCTAGATTCCTGCCGACGCTCCTCCGCCCGCGACCCGCAGTCGCTCCTCCATCCTTCCGTCGCCCTTGATCCAGACCAGCCAGCGCGCCGAAGCATGCCTGCTCCTGGAAGACGGGCGGCGCTTCGACGGGTTCTTCCTTGGGAAGCGCGGACAGACCCTCGGCGAGATCGTCTTCAACACGGCGATGACCGGCTACCAGGAGATCCTCACCGACCCGTCCTACACGGGGCAGCTGGTGACGATGACCTACCCGCTCATCGGCAACTACGGCGTAAACGATGCCGACCAGGAGTCGTCGCGTCCCGCCGCGGCCGGCTTCGTGGTGCGCGAAGTCGCGCGCGCACACAGCTCCTGGAGAGCCGACGCCGGGCTGGAGGACTACCTGGTCCGCCACGGCGTGGTCGGCATCCAGTCGGTGGACACGCGCGCGGTGACCCGCCACATCCGTGCGGCGGGAGCCATGCGCGCCGCCATCGCCGACGCCCGCGCCGACGAGAAGGCGCTGCTCGAGCGCATCCGCGCCCATCCCCGCATGGAGGGACTCGACCTGGCCTGCGGGGTCTCGACCCCGGAGCGCTACGTGGTCGAGCCGAAGGACCGGACCCGGTTCCGGGTCTTCGCCTACGACCTGGGGGTGAAGGCCAACTCGCCGCGGCTCCTGGCCGAGCGCGGGTGCGAGGTAACCGTCGTCCCCGCCGACACGCCCGCGGAGGAGATCGCGCGCGAACGGCCCGACGGGCTCTTCGTGTCCAACGGCCCGGGCGACCCCGCCGCGGTGGAGATGGCCATCGAGACCATCCGCCGCTGTGCGCGCGAGGGCGTGCCGGTGTTCGGCATCTGCCTCGGCCACCAACTGATCGCGCGCGCCTTCGGAGCGGAGACCTTCAAGCTGCCCTTCGGACATCACGGCGCCAACCATCCGGTGCGCAACCTGGAGCTGGGCACGGTGGAGATCACCTCGCAGAACCACGGCTTTGCCGTCAGGGGAGGAGACGGGGACGAAATCCCGGGAGCCCCGGAGCTGCGCCTCACCCACGTCAACCTCTACGACGGCACCGTCGAAGGCATGGCCCACCGCTCCCTCCCGGTCTTTTGCGTGCAGTATCATCCGGAGGCGGCGCCCGGCCCGCACGACAGCCGCTACCTGTTCGACGACTTCGTTTCGCTCATGGAAGCGTCCGGCTAGACGGACGGGCGAACGCCACCTTGCGCGAGTCCCGTACAGGCTCATATTGCACCGCGCGACGCAGTGGCGGCGGGGGGCACGGCAAGCCGCAAAGACGAAGCCGCGATGCTTGACGCTCCTCCGGATTGCCCGTACCCTAAGCCCCGTGCCCGCGCGCCGGTATGATCCCATCAGGGCGCCGGAACACCGAGGTTTATGCCACAATTTCGCAGTGGGGACTGCGGATCCCCCGGCGAACATCGTCTTCTCATCAGCTCCTGATTCCCACAGGCTTCGCATGACCAAAGCGGATCTCGTCCAGCAAGTTGCGGACGCCATCGGACCCGGCATCACCAGGAAGGACTGCGCACTTGTGGTGGATGGCTTCCTGAACGCCATCAAGCAGGCCGTGGCCAGCGGCGAGAACATCGAGATCAGAGGCTTTGGCACCTTCAAGGTGCGCCGGCGCAAGGCGCGCATGGCGCGCAATCCCCGCACCGGAGATCCCGTGCGGGTGCCCGCCCGCGCGGTCCCGGTCTTCAAGCCGTCCCGGCTGCTCCGCTCGCAGGTCGTTCGCCTGGACGACGATTCGGGCGGTTGAGCGCGGGGGCCGTCCCTTGCGGGTACAGGCGCGCTTCTTCGCCGCGTATCGCGAACTGACCGGCGCTTCGCACACCGAGGTCGACCTCCCCGAGGGCGCCACGGTGGCCGATCTCATCGACGCCCTGCGCGCGCGGGGGCCGTCCTTCGCCGCGCTCCCGCCGAAACCCGCGGTCGCGGTCAACCTCGAATACGCCCCCACCGACGCCGGGCTGCGCGACGGAGACGAGGTGGCCTTCATCCCGCCGGTGGCCGGCGGCTGAGCGCGCAATGCCCTACGCGGAGATCACCTCCGAGCCACTCGAACCCGCCGGTTTGCGGGCGCGGGTGGGCTCGCGCGAGGACGGCGCCGTGCTCCTGTTCCTGGGCACGGTGCGCAACCACGCCGACGGACGTTCGGTGTCGGGGATGCAGTACGAGGGCTACGAGGAGATGGCGCTCGAGGTGCTGCGCCGCATCGCCGAGGAAGCGAGCGAGCGCTTCTCCACCCCCAACCTGGCGGTAGCGCATCGCCTGGGGGCGCTCGAGATCGGCGAGGTCAGCGTGGTGGTGGCGGTCTCGAGCCCGCACCGGGCGGAAGCCTACGGCGCCTCCCGCTACGTCATGGAAGAGATCAAGCGGCGGCTTCCGGTCTGGAAAAAGGAGTTTTACGTTGAAGGAGCCCCCCGGTGGGTGAGGGGTACGGTTCCCCCTGCCGACGGAAGCCCGGCCCCCGATTCCGGTGCCGGCGACCCGTGAGCATCCGCCGCGCACCCAGGAGCGCCCGATGATTGCTGAGACCAGGCCGGATTCTTCGAAGGTGCGGAGCCTGCCCGCTGCTGCCGCCTCGCGCTCCATGGTCGACTCTTTCGGGCGGCGCATCGAGTACCTGCGCATCTCGGTCACCGACAAGTGCAACCTGCGCTGCGTCTACTGCATGCCCGTCGAGGGGCTGCCGTGGCTCAAGCGCGACGAGATCCTGGACTACGAGGAGATCGCGCGCGTGGTGCGGGTGATGGCCAAGATGGGGCTCAGGCGGCTGCGCATCACCGGGGGCGAGCCGCTGGTGCGCCGCGACCTCTCATCGCTGATCCGCATGCTCTCAGCCATCGACGGCATCGAGAACATCGCCCTCTCCACGAACGCGGTGCTGCTCGAGGACCAGGCGGAGGACCTGAAGGCGGCGGGGGTCGACCGGGTCAACATCTCGCTCGATTCGCTGCGCGCGGACCGGGCCGACACCATCGCCCGGCGGCCGGGCACGCTCGACAAGGTGCTGCGGGGGCTGAACGCGGCGGAGGCGGTCGGCTTCGACCCCATCAAGCTCAACGTTGTGCTGATGCGCGACTCCAACGACGACGAGATCGCGGACTTCGCGGCCATCACCCGCGAGCGGCCCTGGCACATCCGCTTCATCGAAATCATGCCCACCGGCTCCAACACCGACCTGTCCGCGGAGAGCTTCATCTCGTGCAACGAGGCGCTCGAACGGGTGCGGCAGCTGGGCGACCTGAAGCCCGTCGACGGCCCGCTGGGCAACGGCCCGGCGACCTACTACCGCTTCGACGGCGCGCCCGGCACTATCGGCGTCATCACCCCGATGAGCCACAACTTCTGCGACCGCTGCAACCGCATGCGGCTCACCGCGGACGGGCAGCTGCGGCCATGCCTGTTCGGCTCGATCCAGACCGACCTGCGGAGCGCGCTGCGCGGCGGCGAGGATGTCCGCCCGCTCGTCGAGGAAACCCTGCGCATCAAGCCCGAACGCCACTGGCTGGTGCAGGGCAGCACCGAGGGTTCCGGCGGGCTGATCGCGCTGAGCCAGACCGGCGGGTAGTGACCGGCCGCAGCCCCGAATTCCTACTCACACCCTGTCCTTTGGGAGGATTGCGAGAAACTCCATGAGCGCACGAAAGATCACCGTGGTTGGCGCGGGCCATGTGGGCGAGAGCTGCGCCCAGCGGCTGGCGGAGAAGGAGCTGGCGGAGGAAGTCGTCCTCATCGACATCATCGACGGCATTCCCCAGGGGAAGGCGCTGGACCAGTGGGAGAGCGCGCCCATCGAGGGGTTCGACACGCGCGTCGTCGGGGCCAACGACTACGAGCCCGCGGCCGGGTCCGACATCTTCATCGTCACGGCCGGCATCGCGCGCAAGCCGGGGATGTCGCGCGACGATCTGTTGAATACGAACGCCCGCATCGTGGCGTCGGTGTCGTCGGAGATCGCCCGGGTCGCGCCCGACTCGATCGTCATGATGGTCTCGAACCCCCTGGACGTGATGGCTTACGTGGCGCTCGATACCACGGGATTCCCGCGCGAGCGCGTGATCGGCATGGCCGGGGTTCTGGACACGGCCCGCTACCGCTCCTTCGTTGCGCTGGAGCTGGACGTGAGCGTCGCCGACATCCAGGCGCTGGTGCTGGGCGGGCACGGCGATACCATGGTGCCGCTGGTGAACTACACCTCGGTGAGCGGGATCCCGCTGACGGAGTTGCTGCCGCGCGAGCGCATCGACGCGCTCATCGAGCGGACCCGCAACGGGGGCGCGGAGATCGTCGGGTACCTGAAGACCGGGAGCGCCTACTACGCGCCGTCCGCGGCCGCGGTGCAGATGGCCGAGGCGATCGTGAAGAACAAGCGGCGCATCCTGCCGTGCGCGGCGTACCTGGAGGGAGAGTACGGCCACGATGGCATCTTCCTCGGGGTGCCGTGCAAGCTGGGCGCGGGCGGGCTCGTGGAGGTGGTCGAGCTGAAGCTCTCCGACGAGGAGCAGGCGATGCTCGACGGCAGCGCCGAGCACGTGCGTTCGACGATGGCGGCGCTCAGCTAGGGGCGCGAGAACACCGCCATGTCGAGGTCCGCGGGATTGATCTCGACTTCGCTCATGCGCAGGATCTTCCACACCCGGCCCTGCCTGACGTGGACGCGGGCACCGACGTAGGGATAGCCCTCGTCGGTGCGCAGGTCCGTCCACCGGTTGTGGTCGACGCCGCCGGTTCCGCCGGTCTGGTAGGTCACCTCGGCCGGCCAGGTGCGCCCGTCCTCGAAATAGTAGTGCCAGACGTCGCTGCCGACCCCCTCGCCGAAGGTGACCATGACGTCGTGGCGGTCCTGGGCGTCTCGCCCCTGGTAGGAGAGGTTCACGCCGGGGTCGCGCAGCTTGAAGGGGAGCGCCATCCAGTAGTTGACGTCGCCCGAGACGTAGCGCACCTCGTCGCGGTCGCGGTCTCCGGGCTCGAGCGGCTCGCCGTTGCGGACGGCCCAGTCGGCGACCCCGTCCCAGCCCTGCTGGATGTAGTCGTTGCCCTCCCAGCGGTCGATGCGCGCCAGCTCGCCCATCTCGGTGCGGGCGATGGTGACGTAGCGCGGGCGGGCGCGGCGCATGCGGCCGGTCTCGGGGTCGTAGAGCTCGGTGGTGAAGGTGTAGCGGGCGCTGTGGAAGCCGGCGTAGGTCTCCATGCCGCCGACCGATTCGATCCAGGCGTCGACCAGGGCCATCGCCTCCGGATCGGCGGAGTCGGGGCCGGAGCCGGCCTGGGCGGAGAGTTCGGCGCCGCCGGCGAGGGCCAGCGCCGCGAGCAGCGTTCCCAGTCCTGTCAGTGCACGCATGGATGTTCCTCCGGTGGATGCCCGCGTCGATTCCCTCTGGCTGGCGGAAGGATAACGCGCGAGCGCAGGGCGATACAATGACGCCAGCGGACCGCGTCCCGATCCCGCATCCGGGCGCCCGGGGAGCGGGAGCCGGCACGGAGGGACCGCAGGGCGTGCCGGTTTGGCATCCGCGAGCCGTCTTCCTATGTTGCCTCGCCATCGTCCGCCGCGGGCCGCGCGCCGGCGCCTGGCGGGCCTCCTCCTGAACCCCGTTCCCTCCTCGATCCCGCATGCCAATCCGAAGCGACCACTGGATTCAGAAGATGTCGGAGGAGCACGGGATGATCGAGCCGTTCGAGGCCGGACAGGTGCGCGATGGATGCATCTCGTACGGCCTGTCGTCCTACGGCTACGACATCCGCGTCGCCGCCGACTTCAAGGTGTTCACCAACGTCCACAACGTGATCGTCGATCCCAAGGGCTTCGACGACCGCTCCTTCGTGGACATCCCCGAGGATGCGTGCATCATCCCGCCCAACTCCTTCGCGCTGGGACGCACCGTCGAGTACTTCCGCATCCCGCGGGACACGCTGGTGGTGTGCGTGGGCAAGTCGACGTACGCGCGCTGCGGGATCATCGTCAACGTGACGCCGCTGGAACCCACCTGGTGCGGCCACCTGACGCTCGAGATCTCGAACACGACGCCGCTGCCGGCGAAGATCTACGCCAACGAGGGCATCGCGCAGCTGCTCTTCCTGCAGGGCGACCGGGAGCCGCGGGTGGCGTACGCGGACCGGAAGGGCAAGTACCAGAACCAGAAAGGGGTTACGCTGCCGAAGCTGTAGGGCGCGGGACGACGCGGCGCCGCTTTCCCGCGACCGCCGCCGCCCGCAATGACCGCGGCGTGGGCCCGCTACGACCCCGGGTTCACCTCCAGCAGCTCGACCTCGAAGATCAGCACCGAGCCCGCGGGGATGAGCGGTCCCGCGGCCCGGGCGCCGTAGGCGAGTTGCGGGGGGATGACGAGCTGGCGCACGCCGCCGATCCTCATGCCCAGCAGGCCTTCCTCCCATCCGGCGATGACGCTGCCAGCGCCGACCCTCACGGGGAACGGGTCGCGCCCGGGGTTGCGGGAGGAGTCGAAGAGCGTGCCGTCGTTAATCCAGCCGCTGTAGTGGACGACCATGACGTCGCCAGCGACGGTGGGGTCGCCCTCGCCTACCTGGAGGTCCCTGATGTAGAGCCCGGACGACTGCAGCTCCATCGCGGAGAGGTCCACGCCCAGGGACGAGGCGTATGTAATGTCGGCCGGGTCCTGAAGGACGACTTCGGCGGGGCCGCCCTCGTCGCCGCCGCAGGCCGCCAGGGTAAGGGTGAGGGGGAGGAGGATGAGGGCGGAGAGGGGGCGGTCGGTGAAGGAGATGAGCATGTGTTCCCGGGTGTTCGGTCGACTGGCGTTCGGTGTTCACTTCAAGACTAGCCGCGCCGGTTCGGGATGCACAGGGCGGGGGATGGTCCGTCCGGGGTCTCTCAGAACGGGATGGAGGTCAGCCCTCAGCCAGTGGCAAGCTCGTACTCTCGCACCAGCACGTCAGCGGGAAGGCTCCATTCCCGAGCCAGCACCCGAATCATCGCCAGGGAGAGGGGCCGACGGCGGCGAAGCACTTCCGACGCGTGGGACTGCGACCCGATGAGTGCGGCAAGGTCCTTCTGCCGCAGGCCACGGGCCTCCATGACGTGATGGATCGCCGAAATCGGATCCGGAGCCTCGATGGCCCAATACTCCGATTCGTACCGTTCGACGAGGGTCACCAGGACCTCCAGCTTATCGGATTCCGGCGTCCCCGGGGTAGCCCCCATGAGGCGGTCGATCTCAGCCAGCGCCTCGTCGTAGTCGGCTTCGCTTCTGATAGGTCTAATGGTCATCCTGGACTCCTACACCTGGGAGGCGTCAATCCTGTCGTACTCCGCGTGGGTTCCCACGAATCGCACGAAGCCAATCCGGCGCGGGTAGTCGAACCGGATGATCAATCGATACCTGTTCCCACCAATGTTGAACACCATTCTGTCTCCGCCGATGATGCTCGCGTTTCCGTACATCGCCTTGACGTCCGCCGGGGAGGACCAGTCGGCTTTCCGGGCGGCTGCGTACCACGCCTTTAGGGGCTGTTCCGCCCAGCGCTGTCTTTCCCAATAGATCCGCAGCGTCCTCTTTGCGATGATCCGCATGACGTACCCAAACTAGTTATCCCGAATCGGGATGTACAGGACGGTGCCTGCCACCGCTGCACAGGGTAGACTACTCGATGGATGCCGTAGAACGATGGTGAGAAACCGGGGGCGAACGAATGGCAAAACGGGAATCGACTCGCGACGACCGGGATGGGCAGCAACTTCGCAACCTCCTGCTTGAAGGTGCGGAGTCGCCACCCTCGGTCATGGCCGACACAACCTACTTCGAGACCCTGCGCGCTCGGATTAGCCGCTACTCGAAGGAATGACGTTACAGGGCCGCCGTCCGCGGATGTCACCTTGATGCTGGTGAGATGGTGCCGGATTTGCCGGGAGCGCTGGAAGCGGGACAACGAGCGGCCCATGGAAGGGCAATGATCAAGCACCTGTCGCGCGCGACCACCAGCCTGATGGCGATCGCGGCATCCATCGCCATCTGGACCATGGCCTGCTCGGAGGTAGACGAGTTCTTCCCGCCGGCACCAGACCCTTCGCTGACCGGAACATGGTCGGCGACCTTCGGCCAGGTCACCCTGCGCTACAACCTGCGCGACGATGGCGGCACCATCACCGGAGACTTCAGCCTGGTCGCGCCCGGTTCGCTCGAAGGGAATGGTCAGGTGACGGGCACCCTCAGCGGGGTACAGGTTCGGCTGGACACCCCGTACACGGTCGTGCCGCTCCCCTACGACGTGGAGATCGAAACGGCTGGGTCGTTCACCGGACGGAAGGCCGGCAACCGCATCGACGGCGAGATCTCCCTGGAGGGGTACGAGGCGCCGGTCGGCACGGATCCCGAGACCGGCCGGCCCATCGGCGTGAGAGTAAACGCTCTGACTGCTCCGATCACGCTGGTGAGGACAGTCCCATGAGCACCTTCCTCCCGGTCGCGGTGGCACTCGCATCCGTATCTGGTGGCATAGGGCCGCTTCTCCCATTTTGGGGCGCCTGCCCCTGCCCGATGCGCCCTGGCCATGTAGGCGTCGGTGCGATGGAGTGGAGGGCCAACCGAACGGACACCAGGCGACTCATGCCGAGGAAGACGGCTCTCTCGAAGTCCATGACCACGGCCCAGTTCGACCGGGGCTATTGGTACGCGACCGAGCTCGCGCAGTTCGCGGCGCAGATCGGCATTCCCCGGTCGACACGCTTGAGGAAGGATGAACTGGAAGCGGCCATTCGCACCTTCCTCGAAACAGGCCGGATCGTTTCGCCGGCAGGGAGGCCCAGACCGGCTTCGAAACGGCGGGATGTGGAAAAGGGACTGAGCCTTGATCTGCCCGTCGTCAACTACGTCAACGACAGGGAAACGAAGCAGTTTCTCGTGACTGAAGCCGCCAGGCTCGTGCCGGCGTTCAAGGAGCGATCCGGGGCTCGCTACCGATTGAACCGCTGGCGCGAGGAACAGCTGGCGAACGGCCGCCGACTGACCTACGGCGACCTGGTGCGGCGCTATGTGGAGCTGAGCCTCGGCGGGCAGCGCTACGACCGGATCCCTCACGCCCGCTACATCAACTTCATCGCGGACTACTTCGCTAACGAGGAGGATGCCGCCATGGCCGATGCGACGCGGGCGTGGAACCGGTTGAAGGCGCTGGACATCCCAAAGACCTACGCGGCCTGGAAGGCCCACGAGGCGGCAGGCCGTGCGGGAAGGAACGCCGGCACGGAAGGGCCTCGAGCATAGGTGGGGTTGCCAGACTACTGTCCAGAGAAATCGGGGGCACTATACATGGAAGGGGCTGTCAATGCCGGAAAGAGACGCGTTGCTCGCCGATCCTTGGAGATTCGCGAACTCGACGGCGAGCCCCTGCCGGCGGGCGATCCGGACGGGATCTTGGTCGAGCGGGGCTTCAGTTCCGGAAGACCTGCGCCCGGTGCCAGTCAACGAAGGTGCGATGAGGCACGTGCAGCCTGCTTTGCGGAGGCCGAATGAGCTGCCCTGAGGAATCGGAGAGGAGGCTCTCGCTGGGTTTGCTTCCCCGGACGTGGCCGGAGACCAGCACGCGATAGCCCTTGCCCTTGGCTTCCAGTCCAACCGCGCCTCGATCGAGCGCCCGGTGATGAAGCAGGCAGAGGGCCAAGCCGTTGAACACATTGTCCGGCCCGTTGTGAGAGTGCCACTGGATGTGCGCGGCCTCGAGTCCCAGCAGTTCGTCATTGATCCGGAGATCGAAGTCGCAGATCGCGCAGCGCTCGTCGTATGCCTCCAACACCTCCTTGCGGAATACCAGGCGTCGCGGTCTGCGGTAGCCCACCATTCGCTGCTTCTTTCCGGGCTCGCGCAGGCGTGGCAATCCCGGCACCCACAGGTCGTGGGAGAGGCCGACGGCTTCGAAAATCTCGTCGTGCAGAGAGATCGGGAAATGGCCGGCGAGGAGGAGTCGGGCGGCTCTGAGAGCCAACTCCGGGTCGGACTCCAGCAATTCGGAGACCTCGCGAGTGAATCCTCCCTCGACATCATGCTTTCTCAGGTCCGTCAAACGCAGATAGTCCGTGTCCCACGAAGGCAACTCGGATACTCGGGGGATTTCCCAGATGCCGTCGTTCTCGAGATATCGAAACGGATACTGGACGAGCCCTCGCCTCGGCGGGCCGAATCTGCGCCACAACTCTCCAAAGCGCGTCTCCGCCTCGGTGAATGGAATCAGGCGTGCCTCGCCATGGAAGGAGCGGCCAAGCATGAGAAGAAGCAGGAGCGGTTTGTGGGGTGCCCGCTGACTACCCTTCTTCCAGATGGTGATGTCGTTCACCAGCCGCAGGAATCGTTCGGGAGTCATCTCGGGCTACACGCCGTTTCCTTTTTCGGGTCTTCCCGGTCGAGGAGGGCTTCGACCACCCGGACCGCTTGATCGATGGTGTCCGTCGACGCGTCCAAGACGCCGGGGGAGGTGGCCTGGACGAGGTCGTCGCGACTTGCCTCACGCAAGATGGCATGCAAGGGTAGGTCTGTCGATATGCCGATTCGGTAGAGCCGGGGACACACGAGGACGCGTTCGACCACCATCAGCTTACCCATCCCCGGGGTCCACAGCGCAATGCCCAAACCATCGCCCGACCACCCTGTTCTGCGTGCAGCTGCCCGCTGGCGGGACCGCTGCCTTCGAGACGACGGATCCGTGTTCACGGAGAAGAGTCTGTGGACCTCGGAGAATGTTGGATACCTCGTCAAGTTCTTTGTCGTTCAGAATCCCAATCGCTTGCAGGAGGCACCTTTTGTTGCCGGGAGTTGAGTAGATGATTGCCGACGCTCGCGAACTACCACCTCACCACATCACCATCCGTGTCCCATGGCACGACGGGGGCTGGACTGGCACGGTATGTGCACGACCCCTAGACAACTCAAGCTGCCTCAGCCTGCCCCGCATCGGCGAAGGCCGACGCGACGAAATAGAAACGCGCTGTGCTGGCCAGCGGCTAGACGCGCTTGACCGCGCTGACCTGCCACCGTGTGTAGGCGAGCGTGTCTCGTTCATGGCTCCCTTCGACCTCCCGCGGACGATGACCCATCCGTACACGGGATTCTACCCCGAGACGCACGGTCATTTCGCTCCAACCCGCTTCGTCCAGCCGGCGTACTCTGCGGCTTGCGTACCGTTTCGATGGATGCTGCGCGAGAAGGTCGAGGGGAACGCCAGGGACAATGAGGTAGGGATCGCCGAGCGACTGAAGATCGGCTGGGTGCCGGACCGAGAGCCCGACATCCGCAGTCACCAAGGCAAACAGGTGGAGACGGCGTGGGTACAGGAGCGCGAGAACCAACTCGCACTGCTCGACACCTTTTTCAGCGCGCTCCGGCCAGAGGAATCGCTCTGCTTCTTCTACGCGAAGCGCACCCCGCTGTCGGAACAGTCCCGCCGTGTGATCATCGGGGCGGGCCGTGTTCTCTCCTTAGGCGACCATACAGAGTATGCCTACAAGGGCGAAAAACGACCGCTGCGGTGCGTGCTTTGGGAGCGCAATGTGGGCCATTCTGTCCGACCAGGCTTCGGGGATGGCTTCCTCTTTCCGTACCAGGAGGCACTCGCTCTTGCCGAACGCGAGGGGATCGACCCCGAGGAGTTCGTGGCGTTTGCTCCAGACGAGCACTTCGACGCCTACTCATACGGCTCTGAGCTCCTAACTCATGACGGTGCCGTGGCGTCCCTTGTGGCCTGCGCTGCGACGCTGCACCGCGTCCGCGGCCGAATCGATGGCCCGTGGGAGCAGGCGATCGCATGGATCGGAAAGCAACTCAACCGGCTTTGGAAGGCGCGTGGTGCGTTCCCCAGCTTGGGATCAGCGCTCTCGGCGTTCGGCTACGAGTGGGGCTTCCAGCACGGTAGCCTGCTCGCGTACGAGATCGAGTTGCTGCGGGAGCGCGGAGGCGGCGACGATCCGTGGGTGCTCGTGGACGCCGTGATGGCAGATCCGGCGAGGCTCGGTGGGCCCATGGTGAAACTCCTCACGCACGGGCTACGGAGGGGCTGGAAGCGGCTCTCGGCAGAGCGGCGGGACCTGCTCCAACTCCTCAGCCGCTGCGCGATCTCAGAGAAACAGGCGCTGCGTGTCTACGACACCGCGGAGCGGGCGGAGGCCGGTCTCCAGATCAACGATACAGAACTGCTGCGCAACCCGTACCTGCTCTTCGAGCGCGACAGGCGCTCCGCCGACCCCATCGCGTTTGGCAGTGTGGACCGCGGCCTTTTCCCGGACGAGACCGTGAGGGAGCAGTTCCCCTTGGCGGAACCGAGCCGCATCGAAGATCCGGCGGACGAACGGCGGGTGCGTGCACTGGTCGTGGATCTCTTAGAGAAGGCGGCGGTCGAGGGACACACCCTGCTCCCTCGAAGCTGGGTCATCCGCAGGGCGCGGGAGCACGCGCTCCAGCCGCCTTGCCCGCTCGGCGAGAACGTGCTCGACGCTTGCGCGAAGAGCTTCGCGCCAGTTGTTACCCGCGCAGCAACCCGCGCGAACGAGCCTGCTTATCAGGTCGACCGGCTCGCGGAGTGTCGTACGATCATCCGCCGCGAAGTACTGCGCCGAAAAAAGGGCAGGCCGCACTTGGTCGATCTCGACTGGCGTAGACTCGTGGATGTGGGACTTGGTGATCCATTACCCGTGGATCGGAACGAACGTGCGCTGGAGGAGCGCGCTCGGCGAGAGAAGGCGACGGCGCTCGAGCAGCTTTTCCGTTCACGTCTGTGTGTGCTGATCGGCCCGGCAGGGACGGGCAAGACAACACTGCTGAGAATGCTCTGCTCGCTTCCCGGGCTTACGGAGAAGGGGCTGCTGCTTCTCGCACCCACCGGCAAGGCTCGTGTGCGCTTGGAAGACGAGACCGGCATGCGGGGTTCCGGCCAGACGCTGGCGCAGTTTCTTATCCGGCAGCAGCGCTACGACGCGGAGACAAGCGCCTACTTTCCCAAGGCGATGGCGCCTCGCTGTAGCCACTACCGGACCGTGGTGGTGGACGAGTGTTCGATGCTGACCGAAGAACAGCTAGCAGCGCTGATCGACTCCCTCAGCAACGTCGAGCGTCTCGTGCTCGTCGGGGATTCGCGCCAGCTCCCGCCTATCGGGGCGGGCCGCCCCTTCGTGGACATTTGCCAAGAGTTGGAGCCCGACACCTTCGAGACCCCTTTTCCACGCTGTGGGCCAAGCTACGCCGAGCTTACGATCCCCCGGCGTCAGCGCGGCACGGCCCGGGCCGATGTCCTGTTGGCATCGCATTTCAGCGGGCAGCCGCTCGATCCTGGCGCAGATGCCGTGCTGGATGCGGGCGACAGGCGAATAGGCGGAGGTCTTCGCCTCGTACGGTGGGACCACCCGGAGGAGCTTCAAGAGAAGCTTGTCGCAGAGTTGGTCGAGGCGCTTGATCTCGCCGGGCCGGACGACGGACTGGGATTCGAGGAATCCTTGGGCGGTGCGCGTTATCGGGACATTCCATGGGCCTTCTTCTGGAGCCGCTTCGGCGACAGACCGGGGGCCGCCGCACGCGCGGAAGGTTGGCAGATGCTTTCGCCTGTACGCGCCGGGCTCGTGGGAGTTGATGCGCTGAACCGGATGCTCCAGAAGCGATTCCGGGCGAAGGCGCGCGAAGCTGCAGACGTGGAGGGTTGGGGCCGCAAGATGCCACGCCCGATGGGTCCACAGATGCTCCTCTACGGCGACAAAGTAATCAACGTCATCAACCAGCGCCGGCGCGACGTCTGGCCGAAGCCCGCTGGAGAAGCTTACCTAGCCAACGGCGACATTGGCATCGTTGTTGGGCAATACAAGACGAGGAAGTTCAAAGGCCTGCCGCGGAAACTTGAGGTCGAGTTCGCCAGCCAGCTTGGACCCAAGTATCGCTTCAACCCCGGCGAATTCGGGGACGAGGCCATCAACCCGCTCGAGTTGGCATACTGCCTGACGGTTCACAAAACGCAGGGCAGCGAATTTGGCATCACGTTCGTCGTGATCTCCAACCCCTGCTGGCTGCTCTCCCGCGAGCTACTGTACACGGCGCTAACGCGCCACCAGAATCGGTTGGTCATCCTTCATCAGGGGCCGTTTGTCGAGTATCGTCGCTATGCCGGTGACGAACACTCGGAGATCGCTCGCCGCATGACGAACCTCTTCGCGGATCCGCTACCGCGCGAAGTAACCGTAGACGCCCAGCAACGCTTCCTCGAGGAAGGGCTGATTCATCGAACGGAGCGCGGTGACCTCGTACGCTCGAAGTCGGAGCTGGTGATCGCTGACAAGCTTCACGCCCGTGGGATCGACTACGCCTACGAGCAGCCACTCGTGCTTCCCGATGGACGCACGCGCTACCCGGATTTCACGATCGCTGACGACGCGATGGGCGTGACGTTCTACTGGGAGCATCTCGGGATGCTCGACGATCATGGGTACCGGACCCGATGGGAGAAGAAGCGGGCCGAGTACCTGGAATGCGGTATCCGACCGCCGGGAGTCGGTGAAGGCCTGGAAGGAACGCTGATCGAAACGCGCGACGAGCCGGGCGGAGGGCTAGATGCGGCGGCGATCGCATCGGTGATCGACCGGGTGATCCTGGGTTGACTGTTGAGTGGTACTCTAGCACGGCGGCTGGGAGCAGTGCAGTGCTCCTGAGGATCCGTCTTGCTATTTGACACCGTTCCGACGGTGACCCAGTTGTCATTCAGCTCCGAGCTTCCACGTTGCCAAGAGCCATCATTCCTGCTACCGTCTCTCGGCTCTTGGTGAACTTCATCCACGCGTCAACAAACATGTCGATTCCCGCCCAACTAATCGATGCCGCCCAGTCCGTGCAAGCCGGGAGCCGCCGCCGGGTCAAGGTAAGAACCCTACTCTCCTGGTTCGGGCACAAGCGCCGCGGTTCTTCCGTAGTCTGGATCATCCGGCGCGCTCTGCAAGACCTCGGCCTCGGCACCGATCCTGACTTCGCTACCGTCGGGATAGATGCATTCGTAAATCTCTCACTAGCAACTGCGAAGCCTTCCAATGGCGAGGGCGACGTCGACAATGGGGAAGATGAGTCTATTCGCGACACCAGAGATACCGGGGCGCAAGCCACGGACCCTGCGTTGTATGTGGGCATGCTGCCCGCGGCGACCAGCGGAGTTGTGTCCGTCAAGCGCGATAACAACTTGTCGGTCGCGGTCACCAAGATGATGTATCACAACTATTCCCAACTACCCGTTACCCAAGATCTGCGTCGAATCGACGGCATGATCAGTTGGCGCTCGATTGGCGTCGCAAGAACGAAGAAGGAGGATGCAGACTGCGAGTACGTGCGAGATTGCCTCGATAAGGACTACTCGACGGTCGAACTGGATACTCCTCTCCTCGACGCTGTCGCGGAGATCGCGCAACAGGAGGCCGTGCTCGTCTTGGGACCTGATAAGAGAATTACGGGCATCGTCACGACCAGCGACCTCAGCCTCAAATACCACGAGTTAGCCGCCCCGTTCCTGCTACTTCAGGAGATCGAGTACCGGTTACGACTGCTCATCGATGAGGTGTTCTCCAGAGAAGAGATGGCGGAAGCCAGAGATCCTCGGGACGACAGACGGCAGATCAGAAGCGCAGCGGATCTGAGTTTTGGCGAATACATTCGTTTGGTCGAGGCGCGCAAGAACTGGCACCGGCTCACGCTGCCCCTTGATCGCCGCGTGTTCGTCAAGCTCCTACGTGACGTCAGGGACGTGCGGAACGAGATCATGCATTTCAGCCCGGACGACTTGTCGTCGGAGAACTTGGATAAGATCGAAAAACTACGGAAACTACTTGAACTATTGGCATAAGATTCCCTCGGCCTGCGCCTGCTGATGACCCCCTCGACTCCGACTCCGCGCTTCGCCCAGGACGACCAGGTCCAGCTACGCAGCGACCGCTCGAAGGTGGGGCACGTCATACGGCCTCCCAACCTGCTTGGCGGTGCCTACTGGTATCGTATCAGGCTCCATGCAGGGGGACTCATCGTCTCCCACGAAGCGGATCTCACAAGCTTCGAAGCGCAAGTCTCGCCAGACCAACTCCTACTCAGGCACGCTTTCGGCGACAAGGACGATTTCCTGCGACTCGTGACCTTCCACAAACTCGATACGCCGCTCGACAACACATTATACTCATTGCAGGGTTCCCGTACTGCGTTCTATCCGCATCAATACAAGCCGCTCCTCAAGTTCCTCGACTCACCTGACCAACGTCTCCTCATCGCGGATGAGGTCGGGCTGGGAAAGACGATCGAAGCAGGTTTGGTGTTGATCGAACAAAGGGCTCGGAGAGCTCTCCGTCGCGTGCTGGTTGTCTGCCCGGCCGCGCTGTGCCTGAAATGGCGCGAAGAGATGTGGCATCGATTCGATGAGGAGTTCAAGATCCTCGTGGCAGCCGAATTTCGGGAGCAGCTTCGACAACTCGCCCAACTGGGAGACCTTCCCGAAGCTCGGGACATCATCTCGCTCCAGGCTGTACGCAATGAGGATCATCTCGAACTCCTCAATGAAACCCCGCTTCCACTCGATCTCCTGATCGTCGATGAGGCTCACCACCTCCGCAATCGTCAGACGCTCAGCCACCGCACGGTCCGAGCTCTCGCCCGGGGTGCCCACGCTGTACTCTTCCTGACTGCCACGCCCATACAACTCGGCGAGGAAAACCTCTTCAACCTCTTTCAGTTGCTCGATGACTCAGAGTTTGATGATTTTGAAGTCTTCCAGGAACGCTTGCGCGCGAATGAACCGGTCGTCGAAGCGCAGCGACTGGCCCGGGCGGTCCCGCCTCCCATCGATGAGATTCGGAACCGGATCGAGAGTCTCGGGATGGGTGGACGAGCAAGCTTCTTCGGAGGCAACCCGATTTACGATCGTGTCCGGCGGGAGATCCGAACTCCTCCCGAGTCCGCTGACGACAACGGGCACGCATGGGCCGCGGACTTGCAGCACGACCTCGAGGAGCTCAGTCTTCTGAGCCATATTTTCTCGCGCACCAAGAAGCGTGATGTATTCCCTGATGCTACCATTCGGACTGCACGGGTAATCCCCATCGCCCTTACCCTGCCGGAACGCGAGTTCTATGATGCAGTTACCGAATTCGTCCGCGACAACGCTCCCAGCGACAAGGGTGCAATCAGATACTTTGCAGTCATGGGAGCGCAGCGACAGGCCGCGTCCTGCATGCCCGCCGTCCGCAACCGGTTCTTGCGAAGGGCGACATGGAGTCTTGAGGATGTACTTGACGCCGAGACACACGATCTTGAAGATATTGCCCATACTTTTTCGGTCGAGATTACCCAGAGGGTGGTCGACGCCGCCCGAAGCCTAGGGAACACCGACACAAAGTACGAGCAACTTCGGCGCCTCCTCAAGAACCTTGATGAAGAGGAACCTGGCAGGAAGATTATTCTATTTGCTTATTATAAACCGACCTTGAAATACCTGAAGAAGCGATTGGACCGCGACGGAATCACGTGCGAGTTGATCCATGGCGGGATCACGAGCGATCCTCGACACCCAGAACGCGACGAGCGCGGCAAGCGAATGTGGCGATTCCGCGAAGAACCAAGCGTCCGTCTACTGCTCTCCTCGGAAGTTGGCAGCGAGGGCCTCGATTTCCAATTCTGCCACATCGTTATCAACTACGATCTGCCTTGGAACCCGATGAAGATAGAACAGCGGATCGGGCGTGTTGACCGACTTGGGCAGGAGTCCGATCGAATCCTCATTTTCAACTTCACACTCACCGATACTATTGAGGATCGAGTGCTCGCTCGCCTCTACCACAGGATCGGTGTTTTCGAGCGCACACTTGGCGACCTCGAAGCGATCATAGGCGAAGAGATCCGACGCCTTACGCGCGATCTGCTGTCACGCCGTCTCACTCCCCAGCAAGAGAACGAACGAATCGATAAAACTGCCCGCGCAATTGAGAACCGCCGCCGCGAACTTGAGAAACTCGAAGCCGAAGCCAACAGATTGGTCAGCGGAGATGGCTACTTCGAAGATCAGCTAGATCGCATAATTCGTGGTGGAGAATTGCTCGGTGCAGCAGATCGCGAGGCGTTCGTTCGAGGTTTTCTTGAACGTGCACACCCGCGAGTGCGCTTGAGTCCGGCGCGCCGCGAGGGGGTGCGTACCCTCCACGTGACCCCCCAGTTCGACATGGCTGTGCGGTACCTGGCACCCAGCGCTGCGCGCCAGCGATTCCTACATAAGGCGCTTTCCAAGCCGGTGCCGGTTACGTTTGATTCCGAGATCGCCTTTGACCACACTGATACCGAGTTCCTCGCCGCACACCATCCCGTTGTGCAGCTGGCGGTCGAGTACTATCGGAATAACCGCGACCAGCTTCATCCGGTATCCCGGTTCGAGCTTGCGCAATCACGCCATGCCCACGCGGGCTCCTATCTCTTTCTGCTATTTGACGTACGTATCGAAGCGGGAACCAAACGTAAGCGAATGGACGCAATATTCATCCGGCTGCGCAACGGTGTCGAGGAATTAGCGGTCCTTGACGAAGGGGCGTGTTCACTCCTTCTAGGTGAGCTGATTCGAGACGGAAGAATCGCCCGTCGGGAGGATGATTGGGATTTACCCGGCCTTGAGCACGCCTTGGACCACGGATACGATGCCTTTGAGGTTCGCGTCTCGGATATCCGGCAGCGCGCTGAGGATCGTAACCGCGCGGTTGTGCAAACCCGGCTGGCGAGTCTCGAAAAGAGGCATCAGGCCCACTTGAGGCGAGTCCAGGAGCGGCTCGCACACGCGGAAGACTTGCAGCAGGCTCCGAGCATTATTCGTCTTTATCGTGGTCAGATTCGAAACATGTTGCAGGACTATGAAGCTCGTCGGAGTGAACTTAAAAGAGACATGAACATCAGCATGGAACCCCAACTCGTTGGTGCCGGGGTGGTTCGAATTGGAGAGTCAAGATGAGTTGGTTCCGCGCCCTACGCCGATTTCTTCGCAGTGGTTTCTCGCGTAGGACAGCGGTACCTTCTGAATCCGCAGAAACGGCAACTTCCCAGCTAACGGAAGGGTTCACTCCCAAGTCGACGGAGGCAACCGCTCCCGAACCAGCGGTGGAGCCCTCTCCCGCGCCGACCGAAGCGGCCACTTCCGGGCCGACGGAAACGACCATTCCTGGAAGGACTCCTCCGACCATTGTCGTAGTAATCGGTCTCGATTTTGGAACCTCCGGGACCAAGGTCGTCGTACGCCGGTTGGACAAGGATCGGTTGGCATCGGCCATCGACTTCGGTACCACCCTGACCGGATTCTCACGGTTCAGCTTTCCGTCGACCGTGGCACTTGACGATGCCCGTTTGCTGTTCGGTGGCGATGCCGAGCGACACCAGAAGGGCATCGTGTTTCGCTCACTCAAGCGAACGCTGTTGGGCGCTGACGGGGACGTTCGATACCCAGCATCGCCCGAACTACCTCGGCAGCCGCAAGGCCTCGCTGCCTACCCCCACTTCCTTGTAGCCGCCTTCCTCGGTTCAGTGCTCCGTCGAGTCCGGCAGTTGGTGGCACAAGAGTATGGTGCGGATTCCGTGGCTTTCTACTACAATCTCGACATTCCAGTGTCGCAACTCGACGATGGTCCCATCCAGAAAGGATTCCAGATGGCTCTCGATGCCGCCGTCGACTTCGCAGAGACGGATGATCTGCGCTTGGAAGACTACTCCGCCCTTTGGACTAGATGGATGGACGTCCTGGAAAGAGAGAATACCGGCTTGCCAGATCTCGAGGTCAAGCGGTGGGCGTTGATCCCGGAGTCGTCAGCCACCGTGAAGGGCGCGGAAGCGGCATTGGCGTCGATCCTGCCGGACAGTCTCCGATACACCGCAATCGTGGATATCGGCGCTGGTACCACGGACCTAGGATGGTTCAGATGGGTCACCCGCGAGGAAGGAGACCGTATATACTTCTTCTCCGCGCAGACTTGTCTCGTTGGATGCGATGAAGTTGACGAAAGGCTTCTTGTAACCTCGAGAGCTCCCGACAACGACAGACCGCGCCTATTTCCTGCGGTCCGGGCGGCGAAGCGGGAGCTCGCTGCCAACCGGTGCGTGGACCTTGGGAGGGAGTGTCGGTCTCTTGTCCCAGATGACTTAGGTCGAGCTGTGGACGAAGTGGCTGGATATTGTTTTGGCGACTACGTTCGGAGCTTTGGCGAAGCATACAAGAGAGATAGGAATTCGGATAACTGGAAAGACATTCGCGTGGTTCTAGTCGGAGGCGGGTCACAACTCGAGGGATTTCACGACAAGTTCCGCCGTCATCCACGGTGGCGGCTGCGTGTGTTCAGCCAGTATGTTGACTTAATCCTGCCTGGAAGTTCGAGATCGGTCCACGCCGCCACCGGAAACCTTGGAACCATGGGAGCCACGTCGGTACCGCCGGAGGATGCCGACATTGTCTTCCTGCTACCTGCCCTTGGATTATCTCATCCCTTAGACGACATACCCCCACCTGAACTTCCGAGCGACATCCCTTCCTCTCCACCACAGCGATCCGGGCCGACCGGGCTTTATGTTTATGAGGCGCCGGACGACGACTAGAATTGGTGACCAGCTCGGCGCCTCTGGGTCCGCCGGGTTTGGATAACGGATCCTGATGACATTTGTCCTCAACTTCCAGTGTTCATGGCGTGGCGTGCCGAATGCTGCTCACAGAGAGTTGGGTATCCTTGATGGACCTGGAATGCTTCAAGTCAGTTGCCCAAATATTCCGCGGATGCGTGACGTTTTTCGACCAGAGGAGTACGCGGCGCTGGATCGAGGCTGTGCGGAGAATACGCGATGAGAGCTCGGTGGGCGGTCGTAAGAGCTGCACTGGCCGTGCAGCTACCGGGTAGCAGCTGAGCTCGCCGTCAGCCTGGCATCTACTCTTGCTCTGACAGAATCTACCTTCTAGCATGGGCTCCGAGGTTTCCGCACCGGGACGAGGCCCGCCACCAGGAAAGGAAGAAACGATGCTCACCAAGCAGAAGTCAACCGGAGTCCGTGTCTTTGGGATTCGCAACATCGTGATCACCGTGATCATGGGTATCGTTATCGCGGAAGTCACTGGAGCATCCTGGGTGGTGCTCGGATCCATTGCGGTGGTCCTGTTCGTGGTGTGCTGGCTGCTGGAACGCCGCTCAATAGGGAGCAAGACAAGAGGCGGCTTCAATTGAACAAAAGGATTATCGCGATTCCGGGCGCAGGTGGTCGAGAGGGAGAGCCCGGCTCACTTCGAAGTAGAGGTGATCCTCTGGAATCTGTAACGCCGCAGGGGTGCGCCGCGCCGGTGTGGTGTTCCTTAAGGTCCTCTGTTGAACCGGAGGAGGGTTATCCGGGGTTCGATCGCCGCTGAGTTGAGCACCTTTTGGGAAAAGGCAGGCGCGAGAAGGACGCCGCGCACCTTGTCTGCGGGTACACCGCTCGACTCCAGGTTTCCCATGTAGGACGTGAGCTGGGTGTAGTCCCCGGGCTGTGCCTCGACGATCTTCAGTTCGATTGCGATCTTCTCGCCTGACCTGCCCTTGGCGAGGAGATCGACCCGGTCGCTGGTGCCGTCGCTCAGGCGCTGCTGCTTACCGACGAGGTAGATCGGCCGGTCGAAGCCAAAGTCGATGGACTCCCATCGGGACCAAAGGAACTCCTCCAAGTCCCTCTCCTTCCATTGATCGGGAACGGTGAGAAACCCCCTCGATGGGTTTTGAACGCGCTCCAGGACCCACTTGGCGCCCCGTTGAGCGCTCGGCCGCGGCTTGCCTGAAGACAGATCGAGGATACTGGGGTCATCCTCCGCGTCCTCCTCGTCTTCTTCGAGGTGATCCCCATCGTAGTCGTCCTCAGGTTCCGGCAGATCGGGGTCGTCATCCTCCAGAACCACCTGGGTGTCCTTGTAATAGTCGCACACGCCGAACTGCAAGCCCCACTGATCGTAGAGGAAGTCCTCCATGGCCTCGTCGAAGAGCAGTCTCACAAGCTTCGAATCATCCGCTCGGGGTGTGACGCTCCTACCGGCGGCTTCGGCCCTTATCAATGCCAAAACGCGTTTCCCGCCCTTCGAGATGGTTAGCTGTGCTACGGCCTGAGCAGCGCCCTCGTCGCCCCGATCGAGCGTCAGTGCGTCCCACCACCCGACTGGATCGTCGCCGGTGACTAGGACGCCGAATGCGCCAAGGATGTGTGCGCGAGTCGTTGCCGGTGAACTGGGGAGGGCTCCAAGCAGTTCGATGAAGTCCCGGTCGTGGATGTCGGGAAAGAACATGGCGAGTACGTGCCAACAGGGTTGGTCAAAGGCTCCCGCGAGCCTCGACGAGGCCGCAGCCGGACCGGTTAACGGTTAACGTAGCGTAGAGCCGCCTCAGATCAATTGGGCTGGTTCTGAGCGCTGATCAAGCCTGAGGACCGCCCCACTCATCACGGCGCGGCCTGCTCCCCAGAGGTCCTGCACGACGTGCACGGTGCTCGCGTTGAGCGATCCGGCCACGATGGCGCCGATCACGAAGATGATCAGTTGGGTCTGCCGGCGATACCAACCGGAGACGCGGTTCATCCCCTCGTCGAACCAGCCGGCGACTTGACGCACCGGCCTCCAGGGTCGGACGGCTGAAGTTGGTTTCGGCCTGGGCGACATCGCCCGACCACTTGGCCTGCGCGAGCCAGCGGCCGTGGGCCGCTGCCGGTAGAGGCCTCCGTCGAACCACAGCCTCAGGTCCCCGGAACCCGCCGCCCGCGGACTCGGCGCGTGTGAAGGGGCTGGCTCTGAATCGCAGGAACCGGCCGTTGCTCCAAGTAGAGCCCGACGCGGTGGCTGGCGAGCATGGCGCATTCGGGCACGTCGGATTGGCGACTCATTGGGTACGGTCCTCGGGAAAAGTTGATCGCTCCGTTCAAGTGCTTGCGCGGATCCTCACCCGTACATTCGCCGGAGCCGCCGGTTGACGGCGTCCACGCTGAACTCGTCCGGATCGAAGTCTTCGCCCATCCACTCCGAGATATCCGCGTGATCCCTGTCCTTCGGATCCTGCAGAACCGAGAGCATGTGGTAGTAGCCCCCCACGCCGCCACTATCGTCCGGCGGACACCGGCGTTTCCCCGAAATGCACGCTGGAAGACACTGCCGGGGATTCTGCGGCAGGATCTTCTGCAGCGTGATCCTGTGCTTCCAGTTGTCGCCGAAGTCATACGTGTAATCGATCCAGTCCTTTTCCCGCGTCAGGAGCTGGCCGATGCGGAATTCCCTGGCGTCCAGGTCCCCGGGCATTCCGGACGGGGTCCACTCGTCGTCCCAGGGGCTGGGGACGCTGAAGCGATGCGTCTGCTTGACGAAGACATGCAGGTGGCAGTCTTCCCAGCCCATGACCACCTGTACCACCTCGTGAAGGTCGGCGAGCGTCATGGTCGGGTCTATGAGGAAACGGCGCCAGATTTGTGGCTTGGCCCACCTGAGGGCGATTCTGAGTTGGTAGGTGGATCGTGGTGTCATGGCCTGTGGCTCCCTGGTCCGTTACCTGTCTTGGTCAGGCTGTCCAATATACGGGATGACTGCCACCCCTCCGTTGAGGGGTTCAACGGATGCCGGGATCGGGTGAGCAACCCTGACGTTACGTCATGCGCTACCGAATTCGTATCTCGTTCAATCACTGATTGTTACGCATTCGGTCGGCCGGATTCCCGCCGTTTGACTCCCGCCGAATTGCGAACCTCAGCCGCGAGGTCTCGGGCGGGCTTCCAGTGCCTTCCGAAGCTGTCCCTCGTCGGCTCGCTGATAGCACTGGAGCACCGTCTTGGCCGTCTTCCAGCCTCCGAGGTCGCAGAGGACCTTGAGCGGCTGGTCCATGAGGTCGCTCGCGAACTTGCGCCTCAACGAGTGCCAGCCCCGTCCGCGCTTGGGTTCGAGCCCCGCGAGCTTCTGGGCTCGGTTCCACCAGAAGCGCACCAGCGTCCGGCCCGCGCACCGCGACGGATCTCGTGGTGCGGGGAGCACCGGAGCAACCTCGATCCCGGCGCTCCGCTCTCGCGCCTGCTCAAGGACGGCGCCCGCCTCGGCCGTCATCGGAGTCCGGTGTTCGTAGCCGGTTTTCTCGTGTTCGGCCCTCCACCGGATAGCCCGGGCCTCAAGGTCGATATCCGACCACCTGAGGTGGCGGATGGCCCCGATTCGGTGCCCGGTCTCGTGCGCCAGCACGAGCGCGACGTGGAAGCGCCAATCGACCTCCCGGGACACCCCGAGAAGCGCCTGGTATTCCTCCTCGGCCAACACCACCCGCGTGGGGTTCTTCTCCGAGGGCGTCTTCAGACCTTTCAGCGGGTTCGAGCCGAGGAGCAGCCGGCCCTCCTCGTCCTTCGACTTGCCGGCCCAGTTGAACACGGCGATCAGGAACTTCAGATCGTGTTCGATCGTCGCGTCGGACACCGGTTTGCCGCTCGCTCCGACCTTGCCCGCGCGCCGCGCCCGGATGAACCGGTCCCAGTCGCGCCGGGAGAGCGTTGAAGGCTTGCGGCCTCGTCCGAAGAACCCGAGGAACATCCTCGTCGCGGCCCGGTCGGCCCGCTGGGACGCCTCCGCTTTGGTGGGCGTCACCTCTTCACCGTAGATTTCAAACAGCTTGTCCAGCGTGAGCGGCTCGGGCTCGGCCTCGGCCTTGCCGTTGGGCTCGTACGTCGCGAGGCCCGCGGCGGCCTCGTCGGCCTGCCGCTTCGCTCTCCTCCAATCCCGGTGTTTCAGGGACCGAGTGAGCCTGCGCCCGTTCTCTCGCCACTCAATCTGGTAGAGACCGGTCTTGGGATCGGCAAACACCCTCACCCTGTTCCGGCCCCACTCGCCGGCGCTGTAGCTGCGCCGGTCCCGCTTCGTGCGTGCCATCATTCGATTCCTCTCGTGATGGACCGCACGATCTGCGCGTCCGAAACTTCGCTGAGCGGTGTTGCCCGCGCCAGATCCAAACCTGCCCTGAGCCATCAGCGGCTCGGACCCTGATCGCGGTCCGGTCCCGGGCGGCGCATCAGATACGGAGGCCGCGCGGTCTCGCGCCGGTGGATATCCCGGAATACTCGGCCAAGCGTGTCGCCAGCACGTCGAGCCGCTCGATTCGCACCTGCAAGGCTTCGTTCTCCTCGCTCTGCCGCTCGACGTGCCGTTGCAAGGCTTCGACCTGCCGCTGCAAGACTTCGACTTGCTCCGAGTGCCGCCGCTGTTCCGCGTCGTACTGCGCGGACAGCAGATGGACTAGTGTGTATATCTATTTGTGCCCGTTGGACTTACGGATTCCGCCGCTCGGATTCCCGCCGATTGACTCCCGCCGATTGGGGACTCTCACACACCAACCTTCGGGCGGCTATCCAGCGCCTTCCTGAGTTGTCCCTCGTCGGCTCTCTGATAGCACCTGAGCACGGTGTGTGCGTTTTTCCAGCCCCCGAGTTGGCAAAGGACCTTGAGGGGCAGGTCCATGAGGTCGCTCGCGAACTTCCGTCTCAGCGAGTGCCAGCCCCGCCCGCGCTTGGGCTCCAACCCCGCCCGCGTCTCCGCCTTGCACCAAAACCATTGCGCCCAGCCGCTGCTCATGCATCTGGTGGGATCCGTCCCCGCGGGCATCACCGGAGCATCGCCGGTGCCATCACTCATCCGGCGTGCCACCTCCAAGGCCGCGATCGCCTCGGCCGTCACGGGCGTGGTGTGCTCGTAGCCGGTCTTTTCGTGCTCCGCGCGCCAGCGGATGGTCCTGTCCTCGAAGTCTATATCCGGCCAGCGAAGCTTGCAGATCGCTCCGATCCTGTGTCCGGTCTCGTGGGCAAGCACGAGCGCGACGTGGAACCGCCAGTTGACCTGCCGTGACACTCGAAGGAGCGCCCGGTACTCCTCGTCATCGAGAACGACCCGGTTCGGGTTCTTCTCGACGGGCTTCCTCAGGCCCTTGAGCGGGTTCCTGTCGAGGAACAGGCGTCCCTGATCGTCCCTCGACCTTGCACCCCAGTTGAGCACCGCCATCAGGAACGTCAGGTCTCCCTCGATCGTCCGGTTGCTCACCGGCCGGCCAGTGAGACCGGTCCTGCCCGCGCGCCGCTCCCGGATGAACCGGTCCCAGTCGCGCTGGGAGAGCGTCTCCGGCCTGCGGTCCCTGCCGAAGAACCGGAGGAACATGGCGGTCACGACCCTGTCGCGCTGCCGTGTGCGCTTCGCCTTGGTGGGCGTCACCTCCTCACCGTAGATTTCAAAAAGCGTACCCAGGGTGAGCGGCTCGGGCTCGGGCTCGTTCCGGCCGTTCAGCTCCGGCCCGGCGAACCCCGCGGCGAACTCGTCGGCCTGCCGCTTGGCCCGCGACCAGTCGCGGTGCTTGAGGGACCGGGTGAGCCTGCGCCCGTTCTCTCGCCACTCTATCTGGTACAGTCCGGTTTTCGGGTCCGGGAACACCCTGACCCGGTTCCGGCCCCATTCGCCGGCGCTGTATGCGCGCCGACCTCGTTTCGTGCGTGCCATCATTCCATTCCTCTCTGGATGATGGACTGCACGATCTGCGTGTTCGAACGCTCGCGCGGGCCGGGTTCTTCCGCAAGTGGCGCTTCGGCCGGCGCTTTTCGGGGCAGATGCCTGCGGGCGATCCTGGGCGCGTTGGGCCGCCCGGCGTTGGGGATCTTGCCTTCGCGGACGAGCCTTCCGAGGTGGGTGGCGGTGTATCCGCTCTCGCGGGCGGCCTCGACCAGCGAGAACGTGGTCTCGTCCCTCTCGACGAGGGTGGCTTCGAGGTCGTCGGCGCAGCGCTCGATGGCGGTGGCCGGGGTCTCGCCTCCGTACCGCCGGAGCGCCTTGGCCTGCTTCCGCCAGTCGGCGGGCAGGCCCTCGACGGATGCGGGCTTGGTCTTCCGTGTGGCCTTCCGGGTCATTCCCACTCTCCTTCCTCATCCTGTCGGAGCGCGTCTTCGAGCCCTGGATCCCCCTCGCCGCGCCGGGTGGACCGTTCGGCGAGATCGACCCGCCGTCCGAGGTCGGCAAGCCCGGTGGTTCGGGCGATGACGTAGATGGCCGAGGCGAGCCCGGTGAGGATGAGCACGACGTGAAGCGCCAGCGTGAGGCCGTGCTCGGCGAAGATGGTTCCCCAGAAAGGGGCAAGGTAGGCGAGCCGGGATCCGCCGATCAGGAATGCCGACCCGGCGATGGCAGCGGTGAGTCCCGCGCTGATTTTCCAGGGCTGCATCTTTGGGTCCTCCCGTGGTCAGAGTTCGACTGAGGCGGGATTGCGGTCGGCGGGTCCGCGTAGCCAGGAGCCGCCGTCACTTCCGAGACCGAGCCTGCCGAGGAGCGCCGCTGCGGCGGGTCCGTTGGCGTGGAGCGCGAACCCGGCGGCGGCCTTGGCCCGGACGGCCGGTTCGCGGTAGTTGCCGGAGACGGCCTCGATGTTGACGCGCCCTGTTCGTCCTTCGGCGTCGGTGTACTCGATCTGGGCATCCGGGTAGAGCACCCGTCCTTCGTCGTCGGCCGGGAGTCCGAGTTCACGGGCGATCCGCCGCCGTTCGGCATCGGCGGCCCGCTTTCCGCCGTTCTTACGCGCCGCCTCGCTCGCTCGCGCGACGGTGCCCTTGAGTTCGGTGCCGAGCCGGACGCGCCGCACGGCGGCTCCCCGGTCGAGAAGCCGCCGCTTCTCCTTCATGGAGGCGCGATAGACGGCGGTTTCATGCGCGTCCTCCGATTTGCGGATGCGTGCGAACGGGACCTGCTGACCGGGATCCATCCCCCGTTCGGCGGCCAACAGCCGAGCCTCGGCCCTGCCCTTTTGCGTGAGCGTCAGGACCTTGAACGGATTGCCCTTCGGGCCGGTGGCCGTGGTCTCCGTGACGAGGCCCTTTCGGATCCAGGCGTTCAGGGCACGCCGCGTGGTGTAGGGGTGGCCGCCGAAGCGGGCCTCGGCGAGGTCGCGGTAGGAGACCGCGCCGAAGACGCCGATGTCGGTCAGCGCTCCGGCGCAGCGTTCGGGGAAGGAGATGGACCCGCGCGCCCGGTCCGCGGCGTATTGTCGGCGGTGGCCTTTCCGCATGCCTTGGCGATTGCGGCTGGGTGGCGCGGCGGGGCGCGGGTCCGGTTCGGCCGTGCGGCCGAACGTCTCTCTCCCTCTCACGGGTCAGCGGCTCGGCCCGAGGCTGCGCTCCGGGACCGGGAGCTTCGGCACGGGTACCTGGATCCGCTGGGGTCCGGATGTGGGCGTGCGGACCGCCGCCACGGCGACGGGGTCGCGCTCGGCCACGCGCTCGCGGTGCCGAACGAGCACGAAGTCGGAGATCTTCTGCGCGTCCGCGGCGGCGCGCCGGATCTCGCGCGGGTCCTCTTCGAGCGCCTGGATCCAGCCCTCGACGTAGGCCGCGCCCCTGC
>Ga0209754_1000999_pt1 | contig 31880 bp, 44 predicted proteins | sample MesohylBB_FD_187295 | JGI IMG/M metagenome (GOLD analysis project Ga0209754, IMG submission 187295) | Host-associated microbial community of the marine sponge Aplysina aerophoba from Gulf of Piran - sponge mesohyl, lysed by bead beating... | ecosystem: Host-associated > Porifera > Sponge >... | reverse complement strand
TGGGCTTACTGCTTCGTGGGGTTGCGAAGGATGGAGTCGAGCGCGGTCAGGTGATCGTTCATCCGGGTTCGATCAAGCCGCACCAGGAGTTTACGTGTGAGGTGTATGTATTGAGCAAGGATGAGGGGGGACGTCATACGCCGTTTTTTCCGGGTTATCGTCCGCAGTTTTATTTTCGGACGACGGATGTGACGGGAGATATCGAGTTGCCTGCAGGCACGGAGATGGTGATGCCTGGCGACAATACACAGTTCAAGGTAAAGTTAATTCAGCCGGTGGCAATGGAGCAGGGGCTTCGGTTTGCTATCCGGGAAGGTGGACGAACCGTCGGCGCCGGCGTAGTTACCAAAATCCTAGATTAACTACGTCTAACAGAGACCGATGACAGGGCAAAAGATTCGCATTAAGCTCAAATCGTACGATCATTCGCTGATCGACAGGAGCGCGGAAAAGATTATCAAGACGGTTAAATCCACCGGGGCAGTGGTAAGCGGACCAATTCCGCTGCCAACCAAGAAGGTGATTTATACTGTACTGCGGAGTCCACATGTTAATAAGAAGAGTCGTGAGCAATTTGAGAGTCGTAGTCACAAGCGTCTTATCGATATACTCTCGACCAGCACCAAGACAGTGGATGCACTGCTCAAGCTTGAGTTGCCCAGTGGTGTTGACGTAGAAATCAAGGTGTAATTAAAGCAACACTTTTTTCAGTGCGGCAATGAGTGGAATGATTGGCAGAAAGGTCGGTATGACCAATATTTTTGATGCTTCAGGCAATAATGTGCCCTGCACTGTTATTGAGGCGGGCCCAAATCGCGTTGTGCAAATAAAGGAGAAGGAGGGACAAGATGGGTATGATGCGGTACAACTCGGGTTTGGTGCACGCAAGGAACGGCGTACAAGCAAGGCGCTCCAAGGCCATTTTCGTGCAGCAGGTGTGCCTTCCCAACGCGTTCTCAAGGAATTTGCGTGGGAAGGGGATATTCCGGACGTTGGTGATGAGGTACGCGTCGAAAATGTGTTCTCCGAGGGTGAGATGATAGATGTTGCTGGAATAAGTAAAGGGAAGGGATTCCAGGGTGTAGTTCGGCGCCACGGGTTCCACGGTGTGAATGACCGGACGCACGGTCAACATAATCGGGAACGTGCCCCTGGCTCCATCGGAGCTTCCAGTGATCCTTCCAGGGTTTTCAAGGGCATGCGAATGGCAGGTCGGATGGGAAACTCTCGTGTGACGATCAAAAACCTTGATGTAGCCCGCATTATTCCTGAGCATAATCTGCTTCTCGTACGGGGAGCTGTCCCTGGGCCGACCAATGGAGTGGTCGAACTCTTCAAAAAGCGCTGATTCTGAGAATGGAGTTGGATATTTATCAGCATAACGGATCCCCGGCCGGTCGTACGGTCGCCCTTGACACAGCACTCTTTGCTGTGGAGCCCAATGATCATGTCCTTTGGCTGGACGTGCGTCGGACGCAGGCAGCAGCCCGCCAAGGAACACACAAGACGAAAGAGCGCGGGGATGTGAAGGGATCAACTCGTAAACTCTACCGCCAAAAAGGTACGGGGATGGCGCGTGCAGGAAATATTGCCTCTCCACTCCGCAGAGGCGGTGGCAGAACTTTTGGACCGCGCCCACACCGATACAGTGTACGGCTTAGCAAAAAAGTGCGCCGTAACGCCAGATGCTCAGCACTCAGCTATAAGGCACAGGAAGAAGCAATCCGGGTGATAGATCCTCTGAATTACGAGGTGCCCAATACACGCGAATTGTCTGATCTCTTGAGCAATCTGGGATTGGAGGGGCAACCGGTATTGATAGTGACTGCGCTACATAGGCCAGAAGTTTTTCGCTCGAGTAAAAACTTGAAGCGTGTTGTTGTGCGCGAAGCACGCAATGTGAGCGCCGAGGATATTCTTCGCGCCCGTGTGCTGGTGTGCGAGGAAGAAACACTGGGTGTATGGAGTAGCCTCTGGGCATCCACCTCAACCCAAAGCAGTTGATTACCATGAGTCACCAAGTACTTATTCGACCGTTGGTTACCGAGAAACTCTCGGGGCAGATGGAGGACGGACACTACGCTTTTGTTGTAGATCCGGATGCCAACAAGACACAGATCAAGCGGGCAGTGCAGGAGCGGTTCCCTCTGGCTGAGATTAAAGAGGTGCGCACGATGAGAGTACGTGGCAAACGCCGTCGTCAGATGACACGTCAGGGAGTAAGAGCGGGTCGAACAGCTAGTTACAAGAAAGCCATCGTTACCCTGGTTAAAGGGAGTGAGCAGATAGATTTTTTCGAGAATATCTAAATGGCTATACGCAAACTCAAACCCGTCACGCCAGGGCAGCGCCAGCGCTCGGTATCTGCCTTTGATCAGATTACCCCCGGTAAGCCCGAAAAGAAATTACTTCGTCCTGTCAAACGACGTGGTGGTCGTAACTCGACTGGGCGCATTATGGTGCGCCATCAGGGAGGACGCCATAAACGACGCTACAGGGTGATCGATTTCCGACGCAACAAGGATGGCGTACCTGCTCGTGTTGCAAGTATTCAGTATGATCCCAACCGGTCTGCAAGGATTGCACTTCTGGTTTATGCTGACGGCGATAAACGTTATGTGATAGCACCGGATAAGCTTACCGTTGATCAGACGGTGCAGAACGGACCGGATGTGCCGCCGGAGGTAGGTAATTGTCTGCCTATGGGCCGTATCCCGCTAGGTACATATGTTCACGCAATCGAAATGAAGCCGGGCAAGGGGGCGCAAATTGCCCGTTCGGCAGGCACCTTTGCCCAATTGACAGCGCGTGAAGGCAAGTATGTTACGCTGAAGCTCCCCAGTGGGGAGGTTCGTCGCATTCTCTCAGAATGCAGGGCAACGATTGGTACCACCAGCAATCCCGAGCATATGAACATCGATCTCGGTAAGGCGGGTCGGCGACGCTGGATGGGGGTTCGACCCAAAGTGAGGGGAGTAGCTATGAACCCTGTGGATCATCCAATGGGCGGAGGTGAAGGCAAAGCGAGTGGTGGACACCCTCGTTCTCCTTCGGGTGTGCCGGCTAAGGGCTTCAAAACTCGTAAGCGTAATGCAGCTTCTGACAAGTACATCGTGCGCCGGCGTGGCGCGAAACGTAGGTAATCATGGCACGATCTCTTAAAAAAGGACCGTTCGTACCCCACAAGCTTCAACGCAAGGTGGACCGGCTAAATCAGGCAGATAAGAAAAAGGTGATCCGAACCTGGAGCCGTGCATCCATGATCACACCGGATTTTGTGGGCCATACATTTGCGGTGCACAATGGGCGTCAGTTCATTCCGGTTTATGTAACCGAAAACATGGTAGGACATCGTCTAGGTGAATTTTCGCCAACACGAACCTTTCGTGGGCATGCTGGATCAAAAAAAGACAGACGGGTGAGATAATTAACGATGGAGGCACGCGCCGTACGTAAGTATATTTCAAGCTCGCCGCGAAAGATGCGGAGAGTGGTCAATGCGATTCGAGGCCGCTCAGTGCCCGAAGCAATGAATGTCTTGCATTTTTTACCGCAAGCCGCTACCCGGCCTGTTTCTCTTGCGATCAGGTCAGCAGTACATAACCTGATGGACAAGAATCCCGACGAACGATTTGATGAGAACAATCTGTTCGTCAAAGAAATCAAGGTTGATGAAGGGCCGATGCTGAAGCGAATTCGGCCGGCTCCGCGTGGTCGAGCACATCCTATCCGTAAACGAATGAGTCACCTGACAGTGACCATTAAAGCCGAAAATGAAGACTAGCAGCTTGAGACGTTAAGAAGAATACATGGGTCAGAAAACACATCCGGTTGGTTTTCGTCTCGGTACGATCCGAGGCTGGGATTCGAACTGGTACGCCACCAAGAAAGAGATTGCTGCAAAGATCTTCGAAGACGAAGAGATTCGCCGTTACCTGAAGGCGCGATTAAGACGGGCTGGGCTCAGCCGTGTAGTGATCGAACGTACGCCGAGGCGAATCATTTTAACCCTGCATACCAGCAGGCCCGGTGTTGTTATCGGGCGTGGGGGCCAGGAGGTGGAGAAACTAAGAGAGGAGCTCAAGCGGGTCACCACCAAGGATATTCAGATCAATATCAACGAGATTAAGCGCCCCGAGCTGGACGCCAGTCTCGTTGCCCAGAATGTTGCGCAGCAACTGGAAGGACGGGTATCTTTTCGGCGTGCAATGAAACAGGCACTCCAGGGTGCTATGCGTATGGGTGCTCAGGGAATCCGCATAAAGGTGGGTGGCAGGCTTGGTGGTGCAGAAATGGGGCGGGTCGAACAGTACCTGGAGGGACGTGTGCCACTGCACACGATCCGGGCCGATATCGATTACGCAGAAGCGACGGCATTCACTATCTATGGAACGACGGGAGTCAAAGTATGGGTCTATCGTGGCGAAATACTTGGGCGTCCAGATCTCAGTCCGAACGTTCAGGCCCAACGTCAGCAGTTGCGGCAGATGCAGGCCGGTGGACGCGGCAGTGAAAGTAAGGCACGTGATCGGCGCCGAGGTAAGCGGGATGGCCGCAAGCGACGGAGTGGTGGCGGTGGTCGTGGTGGTCCCCGAAGAGGCGGGGGTGGACGCAGATAGCTATCAGGGGTAAAAGGGACAGGAATTATGTTGATGCCTAAGCGGACTAAGTACCGCAAGCAACAAAAAGGAAGAATCAAGGGAAACGCCACTCGCGGCGCGCGAGTGGACTTTGGCGATTTTGGGATCAAAGCACTTGAGCCGGGACGGATAACCAGCCGACAAATAGAGGCTGCCCGTATTGCAATGACACGACGAATGAAGCGTATAGGCAAAGTGTATATCCGAATATTCCCGGATAAGCCTATCACCAGTAAGCCTGCTGAAGTTCGAATGGGTAAGGGTAAGGGCGCCATTGATCATTGGGCGGCGCCGGTTCACCCGGGTCGCATATTGTTTGAGATCGGTGGAGGTGTACCCGTTGAACTTGCAAAGGAAGCCATGCGCTTGGCACAACAAAAACTGCCGATCAAGACAAAGTTTGTCGTACGGCCTGACTATGTGGAGAATTAACCAATGATGAAAGCCCCGGAAGTGAGAGCGCTCAGCAGAAAGGAAGTAAAAGAGCGTATTCGCGAAGAAGAAGAGCAACTGTCTGAGCTAAAATTCAGACATGCAATTGCCCAATTGGAAAACCCAATGATACTCAGAGAAAAGCGTCGCTTTCTTGCACGTCTGAGAACAATTCTCAAGGAGCAACTTGCATAACATAAATAAAAATGAGTGAGGTTAAGAGATCTTCGCGAAAGGAACGTACAGGTATTGTTGTTAGCAACAAGATGGACAAAACCATCGTGGTTGGCATTCAGAGACAGGTACGGCATCCGATGTATGGCAAGTTTATCAAGAAAACCAGTCGGCTCTTTGCTCATGATGAGCAGGAGGAGGCTCGGGAAGGAGATATGGTTCGAGTGGCCGAAATACGGCCGCTGAGCAAGCATAAACGCTGGCGTCTTTTGGAAATTGTGGAACGTGCGAAATAGGTCAAATCGATGATACAGCAGGAGTCCAGACTGGCCGTTGCCGATAACAGTGGTGCTAAGGAGATCCTTTGCATCCGTGTGCTCGGTGGAAGTGGTCGGCGTTACGCGCGGGTTGGAGACCGGATTGTGGTGTCCGTAAAATCTGCTATCCCTGGCGGAAACGTTAAGAAGGGAGATGTCTCCCGAGCGGTTGTTGTTCGCACCCGTAAGGAACTGCGCCGGGCGGACGGATCCTACATTCGATTTGATGAGAATGCTGCTGTTCTGCTTAACGCTCAGGGAGAACCCAGAGGTACGAGAATCTTTGGGCCGGTCGCTCGGGAACTGCGCGAGAAACAGTACATGCGTATAGTCTCCCTAGCACCAGAAGTCATTTAGAGGAACAGAGAGTGATGGCTAGATCGCAACGAAAAACAAAAAAACTCCATGTTAAGAAAGGTGACATGGTGATGCTCACGAAGGACATTACGGCTTCTAAAGGAAGCCCTGAACGGGCACGGGGATACATGGGGAAAGTGCTTCGTGTATTTCCTGACAGGGAGCGTGTGATTGTGGAAGGGGTCAATCTTCGGATCCGCCACACACGTCCCGATCAGACTTACCCGCAGGGGGGGCGCGTGCAACGTGAAGCGTCTATTCACATCTCTAACGTCCAGCCTGTGGACAGTAACGGTGATTCGACACGAGTTGGGCGTAAGCGGATTGAGGATATCGACACCGGTCAGGGAGAATGGGTGCGTTATGCAAAAACGACAGGAGAGGAGTTGAACTAGAGCAATGGCACAGTATGAGCCGCGTCTGAAGACGCGTTACAAATCTGAAATCATTGATCGGCTGAGTAAGAAATTTTCTTACAGGAATCGTATGCAGGTTCCTCGCCTGGTCAAGATCACCGTCAACAAAGGTGTGGGCGAGGCAACACAGAACAAAAAACTTTTGGATGGTGCAGTGGATGAGTTGCGGCGCATTACCGGTCAACAGCCGGCCGTGCGACGTGCACGCAAGAGTGTTTCGAACTTTAAACTGCGTGAGGGTATGCCTATTGGAGCGAGCGTAACGCTTCGCGGAGATCGTATGTGGGAGTTCCTTGATCGGTTGATCACACTGGCGCTTCCGCGTGTGAGGGATTTTCGTGGTGTGCCTGATGGCAGTTTTGATGGGAGAGGAAACTATTCATTGGGTGTCAAGGAGCAAATCATCTTCCCTGAGATCAATGTGGATCAGATCGAGCGTATATCCGGTTTGGGGCTTACGTTCGTGACCACCGCTCCTTCGGACGAAGAGGCTTTTGCGTTGCTCAAGGAGCTGGGTATGCCGTTTGTGCGCCGTGGAGAAGATAACAGATAACGAAAAAAACAAGGTTTATGGCCAAAAAGAGTGTTATAGCTCGTCAGAAGAAGCGTGAACGTGTGGTTGCGCAATATGCCGAACGCCGGGCGGAACTCCGGGCCAACAAGGACTACGAAGCCCTTCAGCGCCTGCCGCGTGATGCAAGCCCCTCGCGGCTGCGTAACCGGTGTCAGTTCACAGGGCGCGCACGCGGCTACATCCGGGTATATGGTGTTTCTAGGATTGCTTTTCGTGACATGGCCCGGGCTGGCAAGATTCCTGGAATTCGTAAATCAAGTTGGTAATTAGAATGGGAGTGATCACGGATCCGGTTGGCGATTACCTGGCGCGGCTGCGTAACGCGCAAATGGCCGGGCACAGGTATACTGATATACCAGCGTCCAGAATAAAACGGGCAATCACACAAATCCTTAAGGACAAGGGATATATCGCTCGGTTTTTGAATGTGGATGACGGCAATCAGGGATTGTTGCGCATCTTTCTCAAGTATGATCGCCACGGAAAGGGGGCAATCCGTTCTATGAATCGGATTTCCAAACCAGGGCTGCGTGTGTATGCGAGAGCGGACAACTTACCTCGTGTACAGAACGGGCTTGGTGTTGCAATATTGTCCACCTCACGAGGGGTGATGACCGATAAGGAAGCGGAGCGTGTCCATGTCGGTGGTGAAGTACTAGCACACGTGTTTTAGGATAAATCATAATGTCAAGGATTGGCAGACAAAGCATAGTGATTGAGGAGGGGGTCAAGGTAGACGTCTCCAAGGGTAACGCGGTGACGGTAACCGGGCCCAAGGGAGTGTTGCACCTTCAGGTACCGCCCAATCTGACACTCTCTCAGGAATCAGGCGAACTAAGTGTTTCGAGGCCTACGGATCAGAAGCGACACCGTGCTATGCATGGCCTTTACCGTTCGCTTTTAGCGAATATGGTAACCGGGGTCAGCAAGGGCTTCACGAAGCGATTAGAGATAATCGGAGTTGGCACGCGTGCAGAGGTTAAGGGTGGAGTACTCGAGTTGGCAGTTGGGCATTCCCATCCCATTTACTTTGTGCCTCCTGATAACGTAATCATTGAAGCAGAGGGTGGTGGTCGTGGACGCACGCCAAAGGTTACTGTATCAGGTATTGATAAGCAGGCAGTTGGGCAGGTTGCTGCAAAAATTCGTTCTCTACGTCCACCGGAGCCATACAAGGGCAAAGGGATCCGGTACATCAATGAGTACGTGCGTAGAAAAGCCGGCAAGACTGCCTCCAAACAGTGATATACAGGAGATATGGCGACTCGTAAAATCAAATCAGCCAAGGGTGTACGTCGGCTCCGTACTAAACGGAGCATTCGTCGTAGAATAAGCGGCACGGCTGACTGCCCCAGATTGACCGTATTTCGGAGCAATCGCAACCTATATGCACAGTTGGTGGATGATGTTAGCGGTCGGACGCTTGCGTCAGCATCGACGCTGGACAAAGATCATGAAGCTGATTCTCCGGTGCATGCGGGCCTGGTTGTTGGTGAACGCCTGGCTGAGCGTGCAGTGGAGCGTGGTATCAACCAGGCCGTCTTTGATCGCAACGGTTACCGTTACCATGGTCGTGTCCGCTCGCTGGCTGAAGGAGCACGCAAGGGTGGACTGAAATTTTGACGGATAAAAGAGTATCTGATACTGAATGAAAAAGACGCAACAACAGCGTAACCGTAGTGGTGAGACAGCTGACCAGCAGACCGAATGGATTGATCGCCTAGTCAAGGTCAAACGTGTGGCTAAGGTAGTCAAGGGGGGGCGGCGATTTTCCTTTAATGCGGTTGTAGTGGTTGGAGATGGAGAGGGCCACGTAGGTGCAGGTTTAGGCAAGGCCAATGAGGTCGCAGATGCCATCAAGAAAGGGACAGAAAATGCCAAAAAGCATTTAATCTCTGTTCCGGTTACAAAGAATGGTACTATTCCGCACCGTGTGATTGGTAAGAAAGACGCTGGGCGTGTGCTGCTGAAGCCCGCATCACCGGGTACGGGTGTGATTGCAGGTGGAGGTGTCCGTGCGGTACTCGAGTGTGTGGGGATCACGAACGTGCTTTCGAAATCACTCGGAAGCAGTAATCCGCACAACCAGGTTGCGGCGACCATGAATGCACTGCGCAGTCTCGAGCATCCTCTCGAGGTAGCACGTCGACGTGGTATTCCATTGCACCGTGTATTTGAAGGATAGAGACTGTCATGTCATTCAAAATTACCCAGACGCGGAGCCTGATTGGCTCATCCGACCTTCAACGCCGGACGATCCAGGCTCTAGGATTGCGTCGCATACGCCACACAGTGACACACAGGGATACCCCTGTAATTCGAGGGATGCTGCGTAAGGTGTCACATTTGATACACGTAGAAGAAATCGCTGCTGAAGGGCAGGAAACCGAGTCGAACGCATGAATCTAGGTACACTAAAGCCGGCAAAGGGCTCGACAAGACGCAATAAGCGATTGGGACGGGGTGTAGGATCCGGCAAGGGTGGGCACAGCTCCACGCGAGGAAACAAAGGGCAGAAGAGCCGCACGGGCAATCATCGTATGCCTTCCTGGTTTGAGGGAGGCCAAATGCCGCTCCAGCGACGGATACCCAAGTTCGGATTCAGGAATCCGAACAGAGTTTCGTACAAGGTATTGAATCTGGCTCAGCTGAAAGCACATATTGAGCAGAAAACTCTTGATGCAGACGCTCCGGTCACACTGGAAGCATTGATCGAGGCGGGCTTGATCAGAAAAAATGATCGCATCAAGATTCTTGGAGATGGTGAGCTGACGATTGCTTTGAACATAGAGGTTCATGCTTTCAGTAAGTCAGCAGAAGAAAAAATTCAGGCAGCGGGCGGAACGATCACGCGCCTGTCAGCCAACTAAACTCAGCCGAGCGACCTCCGAATGGCAGGAATTGCCGACAGTTTGCGCAGCATCTGGAAGATTGATGAGTTACGCAAACGTATTATCTATACTCTTAGCATCCTGATCATTTATCGGATTGGGGCTTACGTGTCTTTACCCGGCATTAATGCTACTGAACTCACGAATGCATTCGCACAGGGAGATCCAAATAATCTGTTTGGCTTCTTCAATCTCTTCGTTGGCGGAGCTTTCCTCCAGGCAGGGGTGTTTGCGTTGGGAATTATGCCGTACATCACGGCATCAATCATAATCCAGCTTTTAGGTGCAGCTGTACCTTATTTCCAGAAGCTTCAGCGTGAAGGGGAGGAGGGCCGTCGCAAGATTACGCAACTTACCCGCTATGGTACTGCTGGTATCACGGCGCTGCAATCTGTTGGGTACAGTCTGTTTTTATGGGGAACAGTTCCTCAGGCAATCGAGATCCCACAGACCTTTTTCATGGTCAGCACGGTGATCGTACTCACCGCTGGCACCATGTTTGTGATGTGGCTTGGAGAACGCATCACCGAAAGCGGCATCGGCAACGGGATCTCACTCATCATTACGATCGGAATTATTGCATTTCTACCGCAGGCATTTATGAATGAAGTGCGGCAATCTGCAAATATTTTCCTTGTAATTTTTGAAATAGGTGTTTTGGTTGTTGTGACTGCATTTGTTGTTTTGATGACACAGGGTACACGGCGAATTCCCGTTCAGTATGCTAAGCGTGTAGTTGGACGCAAAGTATATGGGGGAACGACGCAGTATCTGCCGGTACGTGTGAATGCAGCGGGTGTGATGCCCATCATTTTTGCACAGTCGATCATGTTTGTGCCTGGTACGATTGCACAGTTCGCGCCAAACAACGAGTTTATGCAGCGTTTTGGTGCACTCTTCCTGGATTTCACCAGTTGGGGCTACTCAATCATCTTCTTTTTCGTATGTGTGTTCTTCACGTATTTTTACACTGCAATTGCAGTTAATCCGAAAGAGATGGCCGACACGATGAAGCGTCAGGGGGGCTTTATTCCAGGGATTCGACCTGGCAGACAAACGAGTGAATTCATTGATGCAATCCTAACTCGTGTGACATTGCCGGGGTCGTTGTTTATCGGCTTCGCGGCGATCCTTCCTGCATTTGCTGTACAGCTTGGCCTGACGGAAACGCAGCAGTTCGCCCAATTTTTCGGAGGCACGAGCCTTTTGATTATGGTTGGCGTAACATTGGATACACTCAAACAGGTCGAAAGCCATCTACTGATGCGTCACTACGACGGATTTATGAAAAGCGGCCGTATTCGAGGCCGGTCACGTTGATGGGTGTGATAAAGACTCCTCACGAAATAGCACTGCTTCGCAAAAGTGCTGATCTGGTTGCTCGCACATTGGCAGAGGTGGCCAAGCACATCGCCCCTGGTGTAAGAACGTCTGTACTGGATCGTGTGGCCGAGGACTTTATTTGCAGTCATGGTGCAAAACCGGCATTCAAGGGTTATCGCATGGCGTCGCTGCCACCGTTCCCGTCCTCGCTTTGTATATCTATCAACGACGCCGTGGTCCATGGAATCCCAGGTGACTACATGCTTCGTCAGGGCGACTTGGTATCAGTGGATTGTGGTGTGTTATTGAATGGTTATTTCGGCGACAGTGCATATACATTCGGTGTTGGTGATCTTAGTCCCGAGGATATACATCTTTGTACGGTAACACATGAGGCACTGGAGATGGGTATTGCATCAGCGACGTCTCATAGCAGTATTGGTGACATCGGCGCAGCCGTTTATAACCACTGTAAAGCCCACGGATTGGGAGTTGTGCGGGAACTCGTCGGGCATGGAATTGGCAGTAAATTGCATGAACCTCCTCACGTCCCCAATTTCGGCGTACCCCGCAAGGGGCGTCGGCTCAGGACGGGCATGGTATTATGCATCGAGCCGATGATTAACCTGGGTACTTTCGAAGTGGTTACGGATTCGGACGGATGGACAATTTGCTCAGCCGATGGAACTTCCTCGGCTCATTATGAGCATATGGTCTGTATAACTCCAAGCGGTCCGGATGTACTTACCACATTCGAATACATTGAAGAAATCACTACTCCTCCATATAGGATGAAAGCATTGTCGTATGGCTAAGCAGAAACCAATTGAACTTGACGGCGAAGTCACGGACGCGCTGCCGAACACGCAATTCAGGGTCCGCCTCGAAAACGGGCATTCCATTCTTGGTCTTCTGGCCGGGAAAATGCGAATGTATCACATCAAGATCCTCCCTGGTGATCGCGTTAAGGTTGAGATATCGCCTTTTGATCTTACCAAAGGGCGTATCGTGTATCGCTATAGATAGGAACCTGTTTGGGCAATGTGCGTACCAGTGTGCTTTGCTTGAACAATTGATAGCTGACCCATTCATGAAAGTAAGGGCTAGTATAAAGAAGCGGAGTGCCGACGACAAGATCGTTCGGCGCAAAGGCCGCCTCTATGTTATTAACAAGAAGAACCCTAAGCACAAGCAGCGACAGGGATAGTAATGTATGCCTCGAATAGCAGGAGTTGACGTGCCGCCGAAAAAGCGCGGCGAGATTGCGCTAACGACCATTTATGGAATTGGACGTTCCCGCGCAGTAGAGATACTGGAACGGATTGGACTGGACCCCGACAAACATCCCGATACGTGGACAGAGGGAGAGACTAAAAAGGTTCGTCGTTTGATTGAAGATCATTATGTGGTTGAAGGTCAGCTTCGGTCCGAGATCCAGATGAACGTGAAGCGGCTAATGGATATTGGTTGCTATCGTGGGTTGCGACATCGGCGCGGGTTGCCGGTACGTGGTCAGCGAACGCAGACCAATGCTAGGACACGCAAAGGCCGTAAGAAGACGGTGGCAGGCAAAAAGAAAGCACCGCGCAAGTAGTTACAGGAACCACACGCAATTATGGCAAAAAAGCAGGTACGCAAAGGCCGGAGCGGTCGTTTTGGGAAGAAAAAGGTGGTGATCGAGTCGAACGGTATGGTCTTTATCCGTGCTACGTTCAACAACGTTATTGTTACGGTTACAGACCAGTATGGCAACTGTATATCGTGGTCTTCTTCCGGTAAAGAGGGTTTCAAGGGATCTCGCAAGAGTACGCCGTATGCTGCGCAGGTTGCATCGACCACCGCGGCGACAGAAGCCGTCAATTTAGGATTGAGGCGTGTAGATGTGTTCGTAAAAGGACCAGGTTCTGGAAGGGAGTCTGCGATCCGCGCACTGAACACTTCGGGCTTGGATATTACGTCGATTCGTGACATAACCCCAATCCCGCATAACGGATGTCGGCCGCCCAAGCGTCGTCGAGTCTGATCTGTTCATTTATTGACACGAGATAAACAGCCATGGCCCGTTACAGAGGCCCTAAGCAAAAGATTGCACGGAGATTCAACGAGCCGCTCTTTGGTCCAAGTAAATCACTTGAGCGCAAACCGAACCCGCCTGGCCAGCATGGTCAGAAACGGCGGCGACGTGAGAGCGAGTATGCTACTCAGTTGAAAGAAAAGCAGAAGACAAAACATATTTACGGTATTCTAGAGCGGCAGTTTAAGAACCTGTTCGAAAAGGCCGCCCGCAAAAAAGGTGTTACGGGTGAAAACTTGCTGCGTTTTCTGGAGGCGCGCTTGGACAATACTGTTTTCAGGTTTGGATTTGCTGCTACCAGGCGGCAGGCTCGCCAGATGGTTACACACCGCCACATTATGGTCAATGGGCAGGTGGTGAACATTCCTTCGTGTCAGCTACGTCCGGGGGATATTGTTTCTGTTCGCCCTCGAAGTCGGCACAATCGCATGTTTGTTGAAAATGTGAAGAAAAACCGGCGAGCCTTTTCATGGCTGGAAGCAGATCGAAGGACATTGAGCGGAAAATTTCTGGACTTCCCAGAGCGCTCTGATATCCCAGAGAATATTCGGGAGCAGTTGATCGTGGAGCTTTACTCCAAGTAGTTCGACTGTAGACAATTTTGAAGTCAAATTGACGAGTATGAGCAACAACGGAATTCAAATGCCGGACGAGGTGCTGACGGAAGAATCTTCGTCTACGTTTGCACGATTTGTAATTCAGCCCCTTGAGCGCGGATTCGGGCAGACCATCGGCAATTCTCTCAGACGCGTGCTGCTTTCCTCACTCGAAGGTACGGTCATTACTGCAGTGAAGATTGATGGTATACAGCACGAATTTTCGACCATTCAGGGTGTTACTGAGGACGTATCTGACATCATATTGAACCTTAAAGGTGTCCGATTCAAACCTGCTGATTTTGCGAGTGGCATAATTACTATGCGGGTGAAGGGGCCAGGTACGTGGACTGCGAGGGATATAGGGCTGTCTACGAATGATTACCGGGTGCTTAACCCCTCTCATCATATTGCCACACTCTCTGAGGGTGTTGATGTTGGAGCGGAATTACGTGTGGAAACCGGACGCAGATATGTTCAGGCGGACGAAAACAAGAAAGAGACCGATCCAATTGGTGTTATCGCCATGGATGCCGTCTACACGCCTATCAAGAAGGTAAAGGTTACCGTGAAACCCACACGAGTGGGACAACGTGTAGACTATGAACGACTGGAGTTGGAAATCTCGACGGATGGATCTATTGTGCCTCAAAGTGCCTTGAAGGAGGCGGCCAGTATCCTTAAGGAGCACATTGATCCGTTTGCGGCAATGAAACATATAGACATAGCTCCACTCGAAGAATATCGTTCAGATTTGGTTGCACGGAAGGTTGTGGATCAGTTGGATGATTCTGTGGATGACCTTAGGCTGTCCGTTCGAGCAAAAAATTGCTTGAAGGCTGCAAACATTCGAACGATCAGAGATCTTGTCACACGTGATGAACAGGACATGATGAAATTCCGCAACTTTGGGACTAAATCGTTGCAGGAACTCGCAGCTGTCCTGGAAGAACGCGGATTAGGTTTTAATATGGACATCCCGGGAGTTAGCAGCGAGACCACGACGGAGGCCAGTTAGCTACCAGCAATGAGACACGCCAAAAAAGGATATAAGCTGGGTCGTACAGCATCGCATCGCAGGGCAACCTTGTCGGCGCTGTCAGGAGCATTGGTTCGCCATAAACGAATTACGACCACACTTACCAAGGCCAAGGCCCTGCGGCTTTACGTTGAGCCGCTAATCACGCGTGCGCGTGAGGATACCACACACAACCGGCGAGAAGTTTTCCGTCATTTGATGGATAAGCAGGTCGTTACAGAGCTTTTTGAGGAGGTCGCAGAGAAGGTAGGCGACCGACCAGGTGGCTATACCCGTGTTCTCCGATTAGGGCAGCGTTCAGGTGATGCTGCTGAGATGGCGATTATCGAACTTGTGGACTACAATGAGTCTGAACCGACGACACGTCGTCGTCGCCGTCGTACGCGTCGCAGCCGTCGTCGTAGGAGCGGCGCCAGACGAGGAGCAGATGCTGCAAGCACAGCATCAGTTGCTGAGGAAGCTGCGCTGGTGACGAGTCAAGAGGAGTATCCAGAACCGCCTGATCTCGATATTGCTGAGGAAGTCCCTCAAGAAGAATCCGACCCCCCTGCCAAAGAAACCTCCGATAGCGGAGACTGAGCGGTCTGAGCTTGGGCATGTTGGAGGTTGCCCAGTGATTCGGAGTTTTAGCGGTAAAAGTTGGGATCAGGGTTCCGCCCATATCGAGCCAGAAGGGAATTGATCCCAACGGGTTGTTTTGCGTTTGTACATTCAGATATCAAACGTATGTGTCTCCGACTCCAGACGCTAGATGCTTGAAGCTTCGACTATACTCAAAGAACGCGACTTCACGGTTGACGAGCCCTACGGGCAGCAGCTAGAAGAGTTGATTGCAGACTGCAAGCGGTATTTGCCGGCGTTTGACGAGGCTATGATTCGGCGTGCCTTTAAGCTCAGCTATTGGGCACACAGAAATGATCGACGAGCGTCTGGAGAATCGTACATAGCACATCCAATCGCAGTTGCCCATATTGTTGTCCGTGAAATCCGACTGGATGATGTGAGTGTTGGTGCAGCGCTCCTGCATGACGTGGTTGAGGATACCGATCTGTCTCTGGAAATTATCAGGGCGGAATTCGGTAAAGAGATGGCCTTGCTTATTGATGGGTTAACCAAGATTCGTGGTATCTACGCCAATCGGGCACTAGGACAGGCTGAAAATGTGCGCAAGCTTATCCTGTCGATGGCCCAGGATGTGCGCGTGATCTTTGTGAAGTTTGGGGATCGTCTGCATAATATGCAGACGCTTGGACCACTTCCCCCGGCCAAGCAGCTAAAGATTGCTACTGAGACATTGACGCTCTTTGCACCCTTGGCACACCGTTTTGGTCTGCAACGCATCAAAGCCGAGTTGGAAAACCTCTCACTAAAAGTGTTGGAGCCAGAGGCATATTCTTCGATTGTACTTGGTTTGAAAGAGAGTAAACAGGAGCGCGATTCGTACATCAGCCAATTCATCGTACCTCTTCGAGAGCGACTCGAGAAGTATGGATTCGATTTTGATATTAAAGGGCGATCGAAGAATATCTATTCGATCTTTCGCAAAATGCAGGCGCAGAATAAGCCGCTGGAAGCCATTTACGATGTATTTGCGATTCGTATCATCCTAAAGACCAGCGGGCACAAGGGTAAAGAGGATTGCTGGCGCGTGTACTCTATCATTACAGATCTCTATAAACCGCTCCCTGAGCGCTTCAGGGATTTCATTTCTGTGCCTAAGTCGAATGGTTATCAGAGTTTACATACTACGGTGCTGGATGCTGTTGGTCGCCGCATAGAAGTGCAGATTCGCACGGAAGAGATGCATGAGATTGCCGAGCGTGGTATGGCAGCACACTGGAAGTACAAGGAAGGCGTGCATAAGGCGGATACGAAAATGGATCAGTTATTAAACTGGGTCCATGATCTGATGGAGAACCCTGATAGTGAGCAGGCGACTGAATTTGTTCAGGAATTCAGTCTGGATCTCTACACAGACGAAATTTATGTCTTCACTCCAAGGGGAGACCTGAAGACATTACCAAAAAATGCGACACCAGTGGATTTTGCGTTTCAGATTCACACGGATGTTGGCTTGCATTGTATTGGAGCCAAGGTCAATGGCAAAATGGTACCACTCTCTTACAAGTTAAGGAGTGGGGATCAGGTCGAGATCATTACATCCAAAAAAGTGACAGCCAACCCAGACTGGATTAAGTATGTGGTCACGCACAAGGCCCGCAGCCGCATTCGGCATCGAATTAATGAAGAGCGGCGAGCGGCGGTGAGGTATGGGCGCCAGCTCTGGGAAAAGAAAGCGAAGCGAGCCAGGATATCAGTCTCAGAAGAAGAGCTGGTACGTTTGGCGGCCCAGTTCAAATATTCGACGCTGGCGCAGATGTTTTATGAGATCGCTTCTGGCTTATTAGATGTACAGGATTTGATTCAGTACATGCGCACAGGGCACACGCCGGAGTCTGCTGATATGGATACTCCATCGGAGTCCACGATCACATTTAAGGAAACCGCTCAGCATAAAGGGGCTGAAACATTACTTATTAACGGGGAACGCATAAAGGGCTTGGCTACTGTGTATGCTTCCTGCTGTAATCCAATTCCTGGTGATGCGGTATTTGGTTATACAAGCAGGGCAGGTTCTATCAATATTCATCGCACAGGCTGTCGTAATGCAGCTCACTTACTTGTAAACCATCCAGACAGGATCCAGTCGTGTGCCTGGAGTCGGCAGAAGGATGTCCGATTTGTTGTAGGCCTGCGCGTGGTTGGAGAAGATCGTGTTGGCATTGTTCATGATCTGACTACGGTTATTTCCCGCAACCTCAAGACGAACATAAGGTCCATGACTGTCAGAACAGAGGATGGATTTTTTGAAGGTACAATCATACTGCATGTCAGTGATCTGCAGCATCTCAAGCGTCTGATTGGACGTATCAGACGAGTTGAAAGTGTCCGTGGGGTATACCGTTTTGAAGAGTAAGTTGTACCACGGGCATCCGCGTATTGTATCTGTCGATTATGGTACGCGGCGAGTCGGTCTATCAATAGCTGATCCATTGCGTATGTTTGCGCAACCCCTTGTTACCTGCAGTCCGGCGTCTGCGGTAGAAAAACTGGTTGCGATCCATCAAAGGGAAAAAATAGATGTGATCGTTATTGGCTGGCCATTGAAGGAAGATGGATCCGAGGGTAGTGCAACTAGGCGGATAAACGAGTATATTCGACGCTTGCTAAACCGGATGCCTGATGTGGATATAGTACGCTGGGACGAGCGTTATACATCTGAAGAAGCTAAGGCGATGTTGCGTGGACGATCCTACCGAGGCGGACGCGGTATCGTGGATCAAGTTGCAGCTGGGATAATACTACAGGAGTATTTAGACTCTATTTCCGAAACCCATAGCCCTGGCTGACGTACGCACCATAGGTTTCGATTTGAATAGAATTTAGGATAGAGCATGCGTCGTACAAGTACACTGGTTTTGTTAATTATCGTCTTGCTTGTGGGGTTTGCGGGCTGTGCAGGCTGCGGAACGTATAATAGTCTGGTTGGGCAGGAGGAGATGGTTGAAGAGGCTTGGGCGAATGTTCAGACTGCCTATCAGCGAAGAGCTGACCTTATTCCAAACCTTGTGAATACAGTGAGGGCAGCTGGAGATTTTGAGCAGGAAACGCTCCAGGCTGTAACGGAGGCACGCGCCCGGGCAACATCCATAAATGTATCTGCCGAGGATGTACGTGACTCTGAAGGCCTAGCACAATTCCAGCAGGCACAGTCACAACTTTCGGGTGCACTCGGTAGACTGTTAGTTGTCAGCGAAAATTACCCGCAATTGCGGGCTACGGAAGGTTTTCGTGATTTACAGGTTCAGTTAGAGGGTACAGAAAATCGTATAAACACGGCGCGTACGCGCTATAATGGTGCAGTGCGCGACTACAACACCGCTATTCGCCAATTCCCCGCAGCCATGTTTGCTGGTATGTTCGGACACAGCCGCCGGTCCCCGTTTGAGGCGGACAGTGATGCTCAGAGTGCGCCAGAGGTTGATTTTGGTTCGTAAGTACAGACGACTTCGCTGGTTTGTCCCAGTTGCTCTGATAGCACTGGTGATTGTCCATGGGAGAGTTTTGGCCCAGGAGGAGAACCGCATCGTTGTTGACGAAGCTGGGATGTTGTCCTCACAGGAGGAACAGCGCTTAGCCCTCTCGTTGCGACTGTATGCGGATAGTACGTCAACACAGATTGCTATTCGCACAATACAATCATTGGAGGGGCGTGATATTGCCGAATATGCGACCGAATTAGGACAGTCGCTCGGAGTAGGCCAGGCTGAAAATGACAATGGAGTACTTATTCTGATTAGCGAGCAAGATCGCTCTGTGTTTATTGCAGTAGGGTACGGTCTGGAGGGAGCAATTCCAGATGTGCTTGCAGGCCGTATTATACGAGAGATCATAACTCCCAATTTTAGAGAAGGGCGGTATTATGCCGGTTTAGCTGGGGCAGTTGATGCGCTCATGCTTGCAGCAGCAGGGGAGTACACAGCAGAATTTTTGCCAGTAGCACAGGATTCAGGCAGAAGGGGGGATTTTGGAGGAATTGTATTGTTCTTGATGGTTATAGTATTCGCTGTTTTCATGATGCTTGCGCGGGGTGGCGGAGGAGGAGGACCAGGTCGCCCCTATCGTGGCAATAGCATTATCCCACTTATGTTCTTATTGGGACATGCCAGCGGACGTGGATCTGGTGGCTTCGGAGGAGGGGGGAGTTTTGGTGCAGGCGGTGGATTTGGGGGAGGTTTCGGCGGTGGATTTGGTGGGGGAGGATTTGGTGGTGGTGGAGCTGGTGGAGGCTGGTAGAAAAAGTGTATTCACTCAGTTCCCTGCTTTCTCCAAAAGGTATTGCGTGGACTGGATTTGAGAGCTCCAGACAGAGCGAACGAAATGGATCGCATACAACAGCTTCTGCAGCTCCATGAGGCTGATAAGTCGGATCCCTTTACACTTTTTGCACTTGGATTTGAGTATCATAAGCAGGGCCGGTTAGAGGATGCGCTGAAGTGGTACAAGTCCATCCTGGTGATAGCCCCAAGCTATACAGGAGTCTATTATCATCTGGGAAAACTGTACTTGGAACTTGGCAGTCGGGATGATGCTGTACGAACGTACAAAGAAGGCATCCAGATATGTAATGATCTGCGCGAGGTAAAAGACCGGTCCGAGCTTCAACAGGCTTTGATGGAAGTAGATGACGATGACTGAAGAGTACTCCCCATCTACCGAAACCCCGGTACCGGGTATATTTGATAGCTATTTTCGGGCCACGCGAACCGCAACGTGGGGGTTCCTTATGGCACTTCCGCTTCTGTTACTCTATGAAGCAGGGATTGTATGGGTGAATCATGGCACAGTAGGAGAGATCCGTATTACTGCTGATATCTGGTTAAAAGACCTCATCCCAAGCTTCGGGCAGGCGCATGAGCTAATTCTGCTGGGTGTAGTAATGGTTGTAGGTGTGCTCATCGTTGCCATCGAACGGAAAAAGAAAGTCGCATTCCATAGCAAATATCCTGGCTTTATTATTCTTGAAAGTGCTTTTTATGCGATTCTCCTTGCGGTCATTGTTTCGGGGTTTACGCAATGGTTGATGTCACCGATGATGTCAGTACAGGAGGCAGGGCATGAGTCTGATTTGGTCATGCAGTTGGTTCTTTCCCTCGGCGCCGGCTTATATGAGGAGTTGTTCTTTCGTGTCATACTTGTTGGGGGACTAGCCTTTTTATTGCGACTTGCTTTCCCCAAAGCCAAAGTACTCATGTATATTTTGGCCGCAGTGATTGGTGCGATTACTTTTAGCGCAATACATCATTTTGGGAACATGGGTGATCCATGGGAGCTCAGCGTGTTTGTTTACCGGGCCATTTTCGGTCTGGTTTTCAATGTAGTTTTTCTGGTGCGTGGTTTTGCTGTTGTTGCCTGGGCACATGCAATCTACGACGTCATGGTTGTTACGGGCTTCCTCTCCATGCTGCAGGGGACTTAGGGCTGTTTTTCTGTATCTTTTGAAAGAGGCGCCTGGGATTTGTAATTCTGCTTTATCGGGTATGGTAGGCGGGATGGAATTGCGGTTGGTTCATGAATATTGTTCGCGGCGTGATAAAGATTCCATGAATAGAACACGTTATTTGATAAGCTTCCTTGGGTTGCTGCTTTTTGCAGCCAGCAGTACAGCTCAACAGGCTCCACGGATCGATATCGATTACGCTTCATTCGCTTATGACGAACAGGAGTCACTGGTTGAACTTTATATGGCTATCGAAGCGAGTTCGCTTACTTATGAAGCCAGTGATTCTCTTTTCACCTCTACTGTTCCACTCGAGCTAAGCTTGCATAGCTCCTCCGACGCGGATTCGGAAATATCTGCGGAACGCGTTGTTTGGGAGCAGCAGACGGATCTACAGTTTGCTGTGATCGATTCGTCTTTGATTACAGAGGGGCAGGTGTTTTTGCGTCAAGTCCGGCTAACTGTCGCACCCGGTGAGTACGAACTACAAATAGTCATGCCCCTGTTGGGCCAAGATCCAGTACAAGGAAGCCGTGATGTAATCATACCAGACTATGGTCGGCAGGAAAGCTGTGCGCTTTCAGACATAACACTGGCTTCCAGGATTACTCCTTCGGAGGATAGAGAGGATCCATTCTACAAGAATGGGCTCTATATACGCCCAAATGCCAGCCAGTTGTACGGTGAGGGGGCTGCTAGGCTCTTCTACTACGCGGAGGCCTACAACACTTCATGCGCAGCTTCGGATACGGACGAGTACACCATGCTTATATATGTTTCCAAGGCGAGCGTACCGGCACCCATCACGGGCTTACAGAAGCGCTCTAAACGGGCGATGCGTCCAACAGATGTCCTTGTCGGCACGTTTAATTTGTCGGCTCTTGTTTCTGGCATATACTCTCTGCACATGGTAATCCTTGACAAGGCCAATGAGTCCAAGGTTGAACAAACCCGCAAGTTCTCTGTCTTAAATCCTGTTGCAGATTCGACACAGGCACAGTCTGCTGTTGCCATGGAAATGTTCGAGGGAGGTGGTTATGCAACTATGCCGGAGGACGAGATACAGCAGGGGCCGATACGGATCAGACACGTAGAAGATCTTGCAGCCTCCATGTTCCCTGATGAGCTGCCGGAACTCATTGGAGGTCGCCACGCACTGTTCGGTAAAATAAAATACCCGAAAAGTGCACGCCGAGCCGGGATTGAGGGATTGGTGATTGTACAATTCACGGTAGACGAGGAGGGTAATGCCCGCGATGCCATAATCCGTAAAGGCATCGGAGGTGGATGTGACGAGGAAGCCATCCGGGTTATCACTGAACACGCAAAATTCAAGCCGGGCATCCATCAGGGAAGCGTGATTCCAGTCAGAATATCGATACCGATAATTTTCAAATTGCGTTGAGGACGCCCAGATTGACAGAGGGGGCTTCCGCTCTTTTAGTGGCTTCCTCTCCATGCTGCAGGGGGCTTAGGGTTGTTTTTCTGTATCTTTTGAAAGAGGCGCTTGGGATTTGTAATTCTGCTTTATACGGGTATGGTAGGCGGGATGCAATTGCAGTTGGTTCATGAATATTGTTCGCGGCGTGATGAAGAGTCCATGAATAGAACACGTTATTTTATAAGCCTCCTTGGGTTGCTGCTTTTTGCAGCCAGCAGTACAGCTCAACAGGCTCCACGGATCGATATTGATTACGCTTCATTCGCTTATGACGAACAGGAATCACTGGTCGAATTTTATATGGCTATCGAAGCGAGTTCGCTTACTTATGAAGCCAGCGATTCTCTTTACATCTCTACTATTCCACTCGAGCTGAGCTTGCATAGCTCCTCCGACGCGGATTTGGATGTATCTGCGGAACGCGTTGTTTGGGAGCAGCAGACGGATCTGCAGTTTGCCGTGACCGATTCGTCTTTGATTACAGAGGGGCAGGTGTTTTTGCGTCAAGTCCGGCTAACTGTCGCGCCCGGTGAGTACGAACTAAAAATAGTCATGCCCCTGTTGGGCCAAGATCCAGTACAAGCAAGCCGTGATGTAATCATACCAGACTATGGTCGGCAGGAAAGCTGTGCGCTTTCAGACATAACACTGGCTTCCAGGATTACTCCTTCGGAGGATAGAGAGGATCCATTCTACAAGAATGGGCTCCACATACGCCCAAATGCCAGCCAACTGTACGGCGAAGGAGCTGCTAACCTCTTCTATTATGCTGAGGCCTACAATACTGCATGTGCAGCTTCGGATACAGACGAGTATACTACGCTTATATACGTTTCCAAATTGAATAAATCGGAGCCCATCCTGGGGTTACAGAAGCACTCGAAACGAGCAATGCGTCCAACGGATGTTCTTGTCGGTACGTTTGATTTGTCTGATCTTGTTTCTGGCCTGTACATTCTGCACATGGAAATCCGTGATAAGGCCAATGAATCCAAGGTTGAACAGACTCGCAAGTTCTCTGTCCTAAATCCTGTTTCAGATTCGACATGGATACAGGCTGTTTTTACCATGGATATATTCGGCCCAAGTGGTTATGCAACTATGGCGGAGGACGAGAGAGAGCAGGGGGAGATACAGATCAGACATGTAGAAGATCTTGCAGCCCTCTGGATGTTTGATGAGCCGCCGGAGCTCATTGGAGGTCTTCGTGCGTTGCAAGGTAAAATCAGATATCCGGAAGCTGCAAGACGAGCAGGGATTCAAGGGCGGGTGATTGTACACTTCACGGTAGACGAGAAGGGTGATGTTCGTGATGTCATAATCCATAAAAACATCGGAGGTGGATTGGACGAAGAAGTCATCCGGGTTATTACAGAGCATGCAAAATTCAAGCCAGGCATCTATCAAGGAAAAAAAATTTCTAAGAGAATGGCGATGCCAATTATATTCAGGTCGAGGAGGGGTTTGGGATACCCGGATTTTCCTGCACTCTTCATATCAAATTAAGAATCCCAGATGGCAATAAACACAGTTTTAGAACTTCTCAGTTGGAGCACAATCAGGAATTTCCACCTCAGTGCTTTCACAAGAAGGAAGGACGTTTCTCAATGCCTCGGTTTCCTTCGCATCTACACTGAGTCCGTACTTACGTTTGACCTCAATGAGCCGATTGACAAACCAACACTGGTTGTGTTCGGGCACCCATTCAGCCGCATCTTTCGCGATCTTTTCCCAACGATTTAACGCAGGAGCCGCGTGCGTGAGATTCAGAAAATCAGACGCGAATTCTATTCTATCGGTTCTACCGCAATTATTGTGGAATGATTAAATTTGAGTCCCACTAAAATATAGCGTACTTCAATGGAATCTTATCTGGATTTGACACGACTCACCTTGGGATTGGGGGACTACACGGCATCAGCCGCGCACAACAGCGTGATCTGATGGAACTCGTGGATGACCGCTATACCCTGCGATCGACCATTGTCACCAGTCAGTACCCATAGACAAATGGCATCAGACCATGGAAGATCCCACATTAGCCGACGCAATCCTGGACCGACTGGTCAACAATGCCCACAAAATTCAACTGACCGGTGACTCCATGCGCAAGGTCCAAGGTGAACAAGAATTGATCATCGAATCCACCAAATCATGAAAGTCAGTTTAGCAACATATAGGTGGCCCACTTCGCTCGGAATGGTGGCCCACATGGCTCGGAATCAGTGGCCCGCATGGTCGGAATACGCACCATTGTCTGCATAGCGGGCAGGACTGTACTGAAGCATGGTAATCCGAGTACGAGCCGCATGATCCACCTGGAGAGTCGGGTGCGGGAAACCCGCACGCCCGGTTCGGAGAGCAGGGGCCGGAGACGACTTATGGGAGCCTGACTGAGGGCCAGCGCGAAAGCGATGGAATTGCCACAGGACACTAAGAGCACCGCGCCGGCCTCCTGACTCTACGAGATTTTTACCGCATAGTTTTTTTCGGTCCGATATAAACAATGTATAGCGGTTTTCCCGCCTGAATAGGCCACGAGAAATGCATGCGAATCGGCGTTGTGTAGTTAATCTTGCCGTGCCATGTGCATGATAGTCCACTGATCTGTAGGGTTCGATCACTGAATTTCAGCTCTTCTCGAAATCGACGCTTTTCAGAGTCTGAGGAATCTGAGAACCACGCCCTTTCCCCAGTGAAGAACTTACTATAGATCTTATGTCCTTCGCCAGTACGATTGCCATCTGCGTCATAGGCCCGCACCAGTGAACTCAGAGTAGTCAAGAGTTGTCCAATTCTATTGGATGCGCTTCTGGAAAACGGCAATTTAAAAAGTGGGTCAAAGGATTCTTCAAAGAATGTCAGTCCATCGAAACTTGATACGGAGGACTCAGCCAATTCCTGCCACGAGCCGATAGGCGATCTCATTCTTGCTAGATCATTTTCTAACTCACGAGGAGCCCACCAATTGTTGACAGACATGACCGTGGTGTCTGTCGCCTCTATGCCCCGTTTCCATGTTACCAGAAGGGGATTGTATGTCCAATCTGATGGGTAAATGGTGATTAGCCCACACTTTTCGTCATTAAGCATTCGAAATGCAGCTTCTCCTACGCCCGTATCGGTAACGATCAATTCACCTTCACATTCAAGCCAGTCATCCCCGCTGTGTTTTTGACTCTCTTCCCAAAACGGACCACTCCGGGTTAACCAACTTAGAATCGCACGCTTGAGATTCTGATTAGAGATTCGGTTGATTGCCGACAACAACTCTACACCGGGTATCGGCTTACGTCCATATATAAGACGCGTACATCTAACTTCCCGTTCGAAACTCCATGCTACGCGTCGCATTTCGATGAGTTGTGCAAACGCACGCTGCAAATCAGTAAGATCATGAAACTGTTCATGAATGGACAGATCGTTGAGAAGGAGATCCATGTCATGAAGAACTGGTGAAGTACTGCATATCTCTGTCGAATTGATCAAAAAATCCATGCGGCCAGTAGTCTACGTTGCCGTGGGGATCCAGTCTCGGACTCTCGATCTGCGGTTTCCCAACGACATCGTTACGTTCACGTTGTCGGAAAAAATGCAATGCAATGTCTCGGTGTGATAACAGATTGCTCTTTACAGCTCGCCGGATGCCGTTCAATATGTGATCGCTATGCGATTCAATCACAATCTGTATGCCCGCCGCTGCGACTTCAGCGAGGAATCTTCCCATTTGAGCTTGCCCTGCCGGATGCAAATGAACTTCCGGGTTTTCTATTAGCAAGAGATCGCCCTGTCGGGCCGATATAGCAGCAACAACAATGGGCAATACTTGAGTGAGTCCAAATCCTGTGTTTGTCGGGCGTAGGAATTCAGTCTCTTTAGACATTCGAATTCCTACGGAAATTGCATTTGCACGTTGGACTGGGCTAATTGCCAGTCTACAGCCCGGAAAGAAGCTAGACAAACGAGCCTCAACCTGCCGCAGGCGAGTTGGTGGGGCTGTCTCGTCGACCAATTTTTCAAGAACTTGTTCATTTGATCCAGTGTGGAGCACGCCAACTGCATGCTCGCCCCGTGAACCCACTGCTGAAGTAAGCTGTGGGTCATCGTAAGGATAATACTCCCGCGGCCCAAGCCGTTCCGCAGTCAGATAAGTCATTCTTCGCAAGCGATCAATCAGAGTGTGATTACTTAATAAATCCGGGGACAAAAAATGAAGTGGCTGCTCGCTGTCAAATTTGACCGTATCACCTCTTTCCGGCGTGTAAAAACCTTCCTTCAATGCCATTGACATTTCTTCGCGGCCACCTTTGAAAACCCAATGAAATTTTTCCACTTCATCATTAATCAGCGTCACACAAATACTCTCCCGCCCATGAACCTGATCAATTACATCCATGACCGTACCGAGACGCACGGCCGACCCATTCAATATCAAACGCGACGACCACTCAAAGTCACGCATAGTTTGGTGAACTACACTAAGTGCCTGTAGCACCGTTGACTTACCCGATGCATTAGGTCCAGAAAGAAGTGTTAATTGCTGGAGTGGGAGTTTAAGCAATTCAAAGCACTTGAAGTGGCGTAATTCAATCTGCGTAACCACGGACCACCCTCGAAATTTGATTTTGCACCATTTCAAACCTTTTCATAACCTTTCTTTTGTCGTTTGTCGCTATAGTAATCGAATCATTAAAATTTTCGTCTTCTAATAGCGAATAAAATACTTCACGAAGGTGCGCTGAATTTGATTCAATACATGATTGATCAACCTTCGAAAGTTCAGTTGACATTACATCCCACAAAGATGCGTTAAGCACGCCACGCTTCCTTTGGCCCTTTTCGTGTTTTCTAAATGCGTTTTCCTTAAAAAGAAAATAGTTGTTGGATAGACCAACGCGAAACTGGTCGGATAATTCTTGAAGCTTTTCAGCAGTCATTTCATTCATTTTGCGCAGTGCTCTAGCCAGAAACTTATCCATGTCTCCTCGGTATTTCTCAGATCCAAAAATCTGAAACGCACAAAAACGATTTACAAATTCTCGATCCCTCATTGACTTTGTGTTAAGGCTCTTCCCCGTAGCCTCTTTGAAAGGATCACTGTTGGCTTCCTCCCTGAGAAACTTCGTTGCTTTACCCATATAAAGGCAGTTGCGCATTTGCTGACGCGTCAGGGGGACACCCCCATTCACTCTCTCAAAAATATCGAGACGAGCACGCTCTGGGACTTTAGAATCCATTATATAGAGAATTAGATTACAATCCTCAATACGATTCTTAATCTTTGGAGGCAGTTCTGAGAATTTTTTTCGGTTTAAGTCGTGCCGGTCAGAAAATTTAAGTCGAAGGTCATCCTTAACGAATCTGTGGAACGTGGACAAGCGCTGCAATCCGTCGACTACGACCATTTTTCCCTCTTCATTTTCCGCCAAATAGAATACTGGTAGAGGTATGCGCATTATAACTGACTCAATCAGTTTGCTTTGCTTTTCCACACCCCAGATAAAGTCACGTTGGAAATCTGGATTCATTATGTAATACGACTGATCAATTCGCCGGATTACATCGTGTACTGTGCGGGCTTCTGAGCGAATTAGAAAATCGTCAAGTGGGTAGTCTTCCCATGTTCCATTCTGCTGGTCTAGTCCTTCAACTGATGACTCTACTTCTCCAGTCACAATATTTCCAGACATCTAATAATTTGCGATATGCTGAGCAAGAACCTAACGGGTACAGTTGTTTTTGGTTTCTACTCTGGCTATGCCTAACCGGAATTGCAAACTCGTCATCAATAATCATCCGATGAACCCGTTTTTTGAGTATGCGAAGGGGCTTTGTGCAGGGTAAAGTTGGGCAGGATAGTTACTCGGAAGAAGCGTTCCATCACCTGCTTACACCGGACGCGGCATATCGAGACATTCATTGTTTTCCTTGTTCTCAATACCCCCCTCCCCCGACAGCCAGTAGCACGATCTTGGCCCGCATCACATCACGATATGGTAACGTATATCGGCGGGTTCTCGCCCCGAGGACACGACACAGGCGATCAAGCATTAACAGGATATAGGCGTTTTGCCTCCTGATTGAACCGAATGGCACATGTCCAACAAACAGTGTCAGTCAAATCGACAGCACATCAATCTATGCCCAGTAATTCCAGATGCCAGACAATCAGGCAAAATGACAGCCGGATTGCCAAAATGCCCCTCTTCCTCAACTTGTCATGTTTGTCTCTGCACTGCCCGTCGCACTCCCGCACTCCCTATTATCAAGGCTCATGCCGTAGGTCCGAAGCCACCATCATGCCTTGAACTTGTCCGATGGCCAGAAAAACAACCTGTGAGCCAATCCTCCAACAGCCCCCAAAAACCGTCAAGCCCAAAATAGCTGCAACAGTAAGCACTAGGTGGTTCGACGGATCTATTGCTGCCAGAACACAGTTGCGGACATGGGCGTCCAGCTCCAGATAAAGATGTTTGTGCATGTGAATTGAGGTCTGATAAGGATAACGAATGGTACGAAACACGCGCCCGTTTTCACCAAACCTCTTTCCTCGGTCTGCGGCTAAACTATCCCATAATTATTTATGTGAAACGCATTCCTATATCCGGTTACTGCGAAATTTTTCTCACAGCAGTAAGGAGGCGATCAATCTCCTCACCGGTCGTATAGCAGGCAACGCCCGCTCTGATGAGTCCTTCAACACCCAGACGCGAGACCACAGTGCTTGCATAGAAATCACCGTGAGAAAGAAATAATCCGTAATTGCTCAATTGCTCGCATGCTTCCTCAGATGTTAGCCCCTGAATTGTGAAACCAACAGTAGGCGTACGTGCATCTAACGGTGGTGGTCCGTAACAGATAATACCAGGAATACTGTGCAATCCCTCCCATAAGCGTGTCACAAGATGCTGTCCACGTTCATGCAACTCTTGGTAGGTGGCTTTTAATGCTGCACGTCGGGGTTCGATAGGAGTGAGAGATGCAAGGAAATTTACCGCCTCTGCAGAGCCGGTGATGGCCTCATGGCTGAGTGTGCCTGTTTCTAGACGCTCAGGTGCAGTTGAACCTGCCGGCTCGAGGCGAGGAACATTCAGATTCTGAAGCAATGTTTGTCTTCCGTATAGTACACCAGCGTGTGGTCCGTAGAACTTGTATGGGGAGCAGGTCAAAAAATCACACTCAAATGCTTTCATATCACAGAGTACATGTGGAGCGTAGTGGACCGCATCCACGAATGTAAGTGCATTGGCTTGGTGAGCGAGTCTAATAACCGTCTGCAAATCGTTGATAGTCCCCAGTGCGTTCGAGGCACCACCAATTGCGATCAATCGGGTGTGCGTATTGATCAAACTATCAAGATGCTCCAGGTCCAGTTGTCCGGTTTCGATATCAAACCTTACTGAGCGTATCACAAAATTGTGCTCTCTGGCGAGGTCTCGCCAAGGATCAATGTTCGCGTGATGATCAAGGTCGGTGACAATTATTTCGTCTCCTTGGCGCCATTGACGCCCGAGGGAACGGGCTAGATGAAACGTTAACGTGGTCATGTTCTGACCAAAGACAACCTCTGCGGATCGGCAATTAAGAAAATCAGCGAAGGCTGCACGAGCGTCATCAAGTATGGCGTCGGTTTCGGCACTGGAAGGATAGGCCCAGTGTGTGTTTGCATTGTGGTGCAGAAGGTAATCGACCATCGCATCAGTTACCATAGTAGGTACCTGTGTACCACCAGGTCCGTCGAAGTAGGCTACAGGATAACCGTTGTGTACACGTTCCAGTGCAGGAAAAGCCTGGCGGATAACTTCAGTTTTGGCAGTAGTGGGGTACATTTAATAATAATGTTATCGCATAGCGACGCAAGATAAGGATACGTCCCGCAATAGTGACGAACATCAGTTCAGGTTGAGTACCTTTTGTATTCTGGGGTATGAATTCAGTAGTCATGAATGGGCTTTTTCTACAAGCCAGAGGATTTGATTTTTTCGGACCACAGCACCTATCCACGCTTATTATTCTGATTGTTCTGTCTGTTTGGTTGCCTGTATTTGCCCGTGACCGATTACGCCCGCAGAATCAAATCTGGATAGCACGAGGACTTGCAATCATTGTCAGTCTTGGAATTCTCAGTGCCGCCATATTCAGGTTGCTGACAAACCAGTTCGATTGGCGTGTAGATCTACCGCTTGATTTGTGTAATCTGCTGGCACTACTGCTGCCAGTCCTATTCTGGAAACCACGCCCACGCCTCGTCGAGCTGCTTTATTTCATGATCCTGGGAGGAACGGGGCAGGGAATAATTACCCCGAATTCCCCCGAAGGATTTCCGCACATCCTTTTTTTTAGCTACTGGATCGTTCATTGCGGCCTTGTCCTCCATATCATTTACGTGGTCGTTGTATGGCGCATATATCCCCGGTTCGTTGGCGTTCTACGTAGTTTACTGGCGATGAATGTTTATGCAGTGGTAATGCTGGTACCTAATTACTTCATGGGATCCAACTACTTCTATGTGATGGCGAAGCCGGATACGCCATCACTCCTGGATATTATGGGTCCATGGCCGTGGTATATTTTAACGGCTCAGCCGGTCGCATTGTTGATTTTCTTCCTTTTATGGTTGCCGTTTATTCGACGTAACTCGGCCACAGATATTCACGTAGCCGGAGACACGTTTCCGAGTATTAATATCGACAACGCAAAAGTATGACGGGATTGGAGATTATATGGTGGGCAGGTAGTAGTCTTTTTTCGGCAACGACGGTTATAATTGCACTAAACTAATTGATGTTTTCGATGCAAGGTGGAATAGATTGGAAAAACTGGCAGATCAAATTGTGTGTCGTATCCGCCTTAACACAGGTTTTGCTGTTCAGTCCAAATCTTGCAGCGCAGGAATGGGAGATTGCACCTACATTTGTCGAAGAAGCCCCTCGCATTGATGGCAATTTGGATGATGCAATCTGGGCGGAAATTGATCCACTCACCGAGTTCACGCAGGTATGGCCTGACGAAGGAGCACCGCCAACAGAGTTGTCTGAGGTGCGGATAGCCTACAATCGGGACTATCTGTTTTTTGCATTTCGATTTCTTGATGAGGATGCACATTTAATTCGTGCAAAGAACCTGGAGAGAGGAGGGCGTAATGATCGTGATGATCACGCATATATCTCTCTAGACACTTACCTCGATAAACGCAATCGCAAGTTTGCAAATTCAGTCGCGCACTGACTGATCTTTTGCGCTAATTTAGGGGTTTTTGGCCTCAATTTGGCCATTTCAGGCCCAAAATCGGCCTTTTTTTACCCAAATCCGCCTTTTTTTTGGATTTTTCCCAAAAAACCCCGATATAGTGGATTTTTCGGGAACCTACGCGCCCATTCCCTGTAAAATCCCTCAAAATCACCCCCTGTTTCATGTATATCCGGTCCAAATCCCGTACCCTTAAATCCGGGGCCCAAGCCGACACCTTTTCCCTGGTTGAATCCCATCGGGTGAACGGGATGTCCAAGCAACGGACCCTGCTCAATCTCGGCCAGGATTTCAGT